>Ga0187784_10000447_pt1 | contig 30165 bp, 24 predicted proteins | sample 1015_SJ02_MP15_2_FD_132964 | JGI IMG/M metagenome (GOLD analysis project Ga0187784, IMG submission 132964) | Tropical peat soil microbial communities from peatlands in Department of Meta, Colombia - 1015_SJ02_MP15_20_MG | ecosystem: Environmental > Terrestrial > Soil > Wetlands > Peat | place... | reverse complement strand
GTCAGCGGCGGTCGCCGAACAGGCGCAGCAGCATCAGGAACAGGTTGATGAAGTCGAGATAGAGCCGCAGCGCTCCCATCACCGCCTTGCGGCCGGCGATGGTGCCGTCGTCCATCGGGCTGTACAGCTCCTTGATGTTCTGCGTGTCGTAGGCGGTCAGACCGACGAACACGAGCACGCCGATCACCGAGATCGCCCAGTCGAGGCCGGTCGAGTGCAGGAACATGTTGACCAGGCTGGCGATGATGATGCCGATCAGTCCCATGAACATGAACGAGCCGATGCCGGTGAGGTCGCGCTGCGTCGTGTAGCCGTAGAGGCTCATGGCGCCGAACGTCGCCGCCGAGATGAAGAACACGCGGGTGATCGAGGCCCCGGTGTAGACCAGGAAGATCGAAGCGAGCGAGAGCCCGAGCAGGCCCGCATAGACGAAGAACAGCGTCAGCGCGGTGCTCGCCGACAGCCGGTTGATGCCGAAGCTCAGCACCATCACCAGGCCGAGCGGCGCCAGCACGAACAGCCACATCAATGGGCTGTGGAAGATCGTCTGGCCGAACGGCGTGAGCACCAGTCCGGCGCCGGTTTGCGTGACGGCGGCCGAGAAGGTGAACCAGGCGACCAGTCCGGTCAGCGCCACGCCGGCAGTCATGTAGTTGTAGACGCGGATCATGTACGCGCGCAGGCCCGCGTCGATCGCCGCTGCCTGTTCGCCGCGATAGCCGGTGGGCGGTCGCGAAATTCCGGTCGAAGTCCGACATGGAAAGTACCCCTGAGTTGCCCCGGCAATCACCGGGCGCGTCCGGAAATGCCGAACGCAGGTGTGGCAGGAATCTAGTGCGAAAGGGGTTGCCGCGCCAGATGCCGCGGTTGCGATATTTGCGCCGGGTTACCGACCGTTCACAATCGGGTGCTGTTACAGATTTCGCAAGACTTCCGCGGGTTTGTGGCCGAGCGCGGCGAAGGTGCCGGCGAGGCCGAGCGCGATCGTTACCAAAAGCGCCAAGAGGGCCGCTTCGATCGCCTGCGCCGCCACCCACACGAACGGAAACTCCATGATGCGGCTGACGATGACGCCGGCGGCGATCGAGCCGGCCGCCATGCCGAAGGCCACCGCGGTAAAGCCGATGAGCAGGTATTCGATCGTATAGGCCGCGATCAGGCTGCCGCGCGTCGCGCCCAAGGTGCGCAGCACGACGGCGTCGTAGATGCGAAAACGCTGGCCGGCGGCGAGCGCGCCGCCGAGCACCAGCGCGGCGGCGACGAGCGTCACCGCACTCGCGCCACGCAGCGCCAGCACCAGATTGCCGACGATGTGATCGATCGTGTCGAGTGCGTCCTTGACGCGCACCGCGGAGACCGCGGGAAAGGCGTCCGCCAGCGTCTTGACGAGCGCGGTTTCCTTACCCGCCGTGCCGCCGTCGGCAAAGGTCAGCGTCGCGATGTCGGTATGAGGGGCACCGGCGAAGGTTCCGGGCGAGAACACCAGCACGAAATTGATGCCGAGGCTTTGCCAATCGACGGCGCGCAGATTGGCGATGCGCGCGGTCACGTTGCGGCCGAGCACATTGACGGTGATGGAGTCGCCGAGCGTAAGGTTAAGATCATGCGCGGTCCGCTCCTCGAGCGACACCAGCGGCGCGCCGGAATAGTCGGCCGGCCACCACTGCCCGGCGACGAGGCGCGAGCCCCGCGGCAGGGACGCCGCGTAGGTGACGCCGCGGTCGCCGCGCAGCACCCAGGCCGACGCTTCCGCCGGCTTGAGGTCCTCGGCCTTGATGCCGCCGGCGCTGACGATGCGGCCGCGCAGCATCGGCACGCGCTCAAGCGTCGCGCGCGGCGCCTGCGCGCGTACGAACGCGTCGAAGCGTTCGGCGTCGGCGGCGGCGATGTCGATGAAGAAAAACGACGGCGCCTTTTCCGGCAGCGCCGCTGCGAACTGGCGGTGCAGATTGCCGTCGATCTCGATCACGGTCACGAGCAGGGAAAGGCCGAGCCCGAGCGACAGCACGACGCTCGGGGTCAGCGCGCTCGGCCGGTGGATGTTGGCGAGCGCGAGCCGCATCAGCGCCGAGCGCGGGCGCGGCAGACGGCGGGCAACCGCCATCGCGAGCGTGGCGACGAACCGCAGTGCGACGAAAATGGCTGCGGCGGCGACGATAAACATCGCCGCCAGGCGGCGGTCATAGGCGAAGAGGATCGACAGCGCGGCGAGCGCAAAGACGATCGTCGCTGCGGCCACGACGTAGCGGCGGCGCGGCCAGCGGCGCCCGGCGGCGACCTCGTCGCGGAACAGCATCGATACGGAGATGTCGTGCGCGCGCCCGAGCGGCCAGAGCGCGAAGGCGAGCGCCGTGAGGAGGCCGTAGGCGACGGACAGCGCCAGCGCCGGCGGATGCAGGGAAGGCGCGACCGGGAGCGGAATGACCGCGCCGAACAGCGAGGCGATCGCAAACGGCAAGGCCGCGCCGACCCCGGCGCCGATGAGCGTCGCCAGCAGCGCCACCAGCATGACCTGCGCGCAATGGACCGCGAACACGACACCGCCGGTGGCGCCGAGCGCTTTCATGGTCGCGATCGCATCGCGATGCCGCGCCACGTGATTGGCGACCGCATTGGCGACGCCGACGCCGCCGACGAGAAACGCGGTGAGCGCGATGAGCGTGAGGAATTGGCTGAAGCGCTCGACATTGCGCTCGAGCTGCGGCGACGCCTTGTTGCGCGTGCGGATGTCCCAGCCGGCATTGGGAAATTGCGCGCGGGCTTCCTCGACGAGCGCGGCGACGGCGCGGTCGGTCGCGTTGTCCGGCGGCAGGCGCAGCCGGTACTGCCAGCGCACGAGGCTGCCGGGTTGCAGGAGCCCGCTGGCGCGCAACGCCGCCGCGCTGACGAGAAGCCGCGGCCCGAAGCCGATGCCACCGGACAATTTGTCCGGCTCGCCGGTCAGTGCCGCGCGCAATTCGATCATCGCATTGCCGATGGTGATGCGATCGCCGGGCTTCAGATCAAGCCGCGTCAGCAGCGCCGGATCGGCGGCAGCACCGAACGCCTCGCGCTGACGCGCCAGCAGCGTCGGAAGCGGCAGGTCCGGATCGGTCGCGACCGTTCCCAGCAGCGGATAGGCGTCGTCGACGGCCTTGATGTCGACCAGCGTCGATCGTCCGTCGCTCGTGCGCGCCATCGTCGGCAGCGTGGCGACGACGGACACCGTGCCGTGCTCGTTAAGGAAGGCGCGCTCGCCGTCGCTCGCTTCGCGCTGGACCAGCGAAAAAGCCAGATCGCCGCCGAGGATCACGCCGCCGGCGCGCGACAGCCCGTCGGCCAGGCTCTGCGCGACGGAACCGACGGCGGCGATCGCCATGACGCCGAGCGCGATGCAGGCGATGAAAACGCCAAAGCCGCGCAAGCCGCCGCGCAGCTCGCGCCAGGCGAAACGCAGCGCCAGCGGCGTCATCGGTTCGTCGCCATTTGCCGCAGCGGCGTCTCGATGCGCCCCGAGTGCATGTGCAGCACCCGATCGCAGCGTCCGGCCAATTCCGCGTCGTGCGTGACGAGGACGAGCGTCGTGCCGCGTTCGCGATAGCCGCGGAACAACAGCTCGATGATCTCGCGCCCGGTCGCCTCGTCGAGATTGCCGGTCGGCTCGTCGGCGACGATGATCGCCGGATGGGGAGCGAGCGCCCGCGCCAGCGCGACGCGTTGCTGCTCGCCGCCGGACAGCTCGGCCGGATAGTGGTTCAATCGTTCGCGCAGCCCGACGGCGGTCAGCTCGCCTTCGGCGCGCGCAAACGCGTCATGCACGCCGGCGAGTTCGAGCGGCACGGCGACGTTCTCCAGCGCCGTCATGGTCGGGATCAGGTGGAAGGCCTGGAAGACGATGCCGACATGGCGGCCGCGAAAACGCGCGAGCTCGTCTTCATCGAGGTCGCGCAGCTCCTTGCCGGCAACGACGACCGAGCCGCTGTCGGGCCGTTCGAGCCCCGTCATCACCATGAGCAGCGTCGATTTGCCGGATCCGGACGGCCCGAGGAGACCTACCGCTTCGCCGCTGCCTATATTCAAGGCGATGTCCTTGAGGATATGAACGCGGGCGGCGCCGCGGCCGAGCGACAGGTTGACCCCGCTCAGCGCCATGGCGTTGCCGGCAAAAGGATGCCCCGACGTGTCGTTCATGTTTTCAGCTGACCAATCCGCCGCCGCGTCGCTTCGCGTCCGATCATATGGGTGCGGAAAAGGCTTGCGCCAAATCGTGCGTGCGGCGGTTTGTAGCGTGGGGCTGATCGCCGCGATAGCCGTTCCGGCGGCGCATGCCGAGATGCCGATCAAGATCGTCGCGCTTGGCGATTCGCTGGTCGCGGGTCTCGGCCTGCCCGAGAAGGACGGCTTCGTGCCGCGGCTGCAAGCGGCGCTCGCCGGCAAGGGGATTGCCGCCGTCGTCGAGAATGCCGGCGTTTCCGGCGATACCGCGACCGACGGGCTTGCCCGGCTCGATTGGTCGGTGCCGCCGGAAACCGACGCCGTGATTCTCGAACTTGGCGCCAACGACATGCTGCGCGGGATCAAGCCGCAGGTCACGCGGGCGGCGCTCGAAGCGATCCTGCAACGGCTGGCGGAGCGCCATATCGCCGTGCTCCTGTGCGGCATGCGCGCGGCGCCCAATCTCGGCGCCGACTACGGGCAGGCCTTTGAACGAATCTATTCGGAGCTTGCGGCCAAATACGGCGCGCTGCTCTATCCGTTCTTCCTTGACGGTGTCGCCGCCGATCTGAGTCTCACGCAGCGCGACGGCTTGCATCCGACCGCCGCCGGCGTCGACGTCATCGTCGCGCGCATCCTGCCGGCAGTGGAGGAGCTCGTCGTCCGCGTCCACGCGCGGAAAGAGACGCCGGGCGTTCCCGCCCAATGACGGCGCCCAAGAGAGACAGAGTAACAGCGGGACGGGTAACTTTATTAATGATCGCAGCGTAGCTTTCCAATCTGACGTTCCTGTGTCGTACGCTTTCCGCGTCGTTTCAGGGTTGCGCGCCGCGCGCGTTCCCCGCATGCTGCCGAAAGCTGCGATTCGCCGATGACAGGCCGCAGGTGTCATGCCTCGTTTGTTCACAGGCCTCGAAATACCGCGTCGTGTCGGCCAATCGCTAGCCATGATGCGCGGCGGCTTGCCGGGCGCGCGCTGGATCGATCCGGAAAATTATCATCTGACGCTGCGGTTCATCGGCGATATCGACGACGCGCTGGCGCGCGACATCGCCGGCCTGCTGGGGAGCGTGCAGCGTCTGCCGTTCGAGCTGCGCCTTGACGGGCTTTCCTCGTTCGGCGGCCGCAAGCCGCGGGCGGTCGTGGCGGCGGCTGCTCCGGTGGCGCCGCTGTTGGAGTTGCAGGCCGAACATGAGCGGCTGCTGCAACGGTTGGGACTGGAGCCGGAAGGGCGCAAATACACGCCGCATGTCACGCTGGCGCGGCTGCGCGAATCATCGAGCCGCCAGGTCGCCGATTATCTCGCCGCGCGCGGGCATTACCGCTCGTCGGCCTTCGAAATCTCCCGCTTCGTGTTGTTCTCGTCGCGCTCGTCGGTGGGAGGCGGGCCTTATGTGGTCGAGGCGGCCTATCCGCTGGCCGCGCCGCGGCAAAGGTTGGCGCTGAGCCGCTAAGCGCGGGAGTTAGGCGCGGAGCAGGCGCGATTGCAGGTCGAGCATGGCGGTGGCAAAGCCGTGGCCGTCGGCCATGAGCTCCTGCATCAGCGACAGCGGCGTCGGCCGCGACGACTCGACTTCGCCGACCACGCTGCCGAAATCGAACGACAACTCGGCGTCGAACTTGCGCGCGAGCTGCTGCATGCGCCGGTTGTCGGCAAGGCACGCCATGTGCAGGAGCTTGAAGCCGCGGTTGCGCGCGGCGAGCAAAGTGCGGCGCAGGAGCGCCGAGCCGACGCCGTGGCTCTGCCACGGCTTCTCGACGCTGATCGCCGCTTCCGCCTGGCGCGGAACAGGAGGTCCGAGCTGCCGCAGCTCGGCGGCCCCGCGCATCACGCCGGCGAGGAAAAAACCGTGCACGACGGTGTCGAGCGAAATGGAGAGATCGACGTAATTGCGGATGAAGTCGTCGGATACGCCGGCGCCGAACCGGTTATGCCGGCTCACGGGATCAAGCCGCAACAAGTGGGCGCGGTATTTGTCCGCCTCGCCAATCCACAATTTGCGGACGACGCCGCCTTCGGGAAGAAGGTCCTGCATTCCAAGGGTCTCCTGACACGTCAAGAAGCCCCGCTGGTCGTATCCTCCGCTTGAGCATTGCAGCCGAGACGAACGTCTTCTTGCGTGCGTCTCGAATCACAGCATCATGTTGGATTGCCGCGTCGGTTTGGCAAGCCGAAGCATTGAGCAACATGCCCGCATTCCGTATACGCATGGCTACGAAATAAGCTTCATGACTGCTCCGCGACAGCAAATCCTGGCATGCGACGCGCGACGCCGTTAAGCAATCGGCGGTTTCCGCCACTTTTCCTCCGCACCGGTTAACGGCATTTCATGGCGAACTCCGTTAGCGCACGATACGCGGCCGACGTTGCCGGAGGCAACGTCGAGCACGACGCGGCGCAGCGCGCCGTGGTCGAGCGGCTCGCGCAGCTCGAAGCGCGCATCGTCGAACACCGTCTGGCGCGGAAATCGTCGTCGCTCGGCTGGCTGTTCGGCAGCCGCGAGAAAAAGCAGTCGCGGCTCAGGGGCCTCTACATCTACGGCGACGTTGGGCGCGGCAAGACGATGCTGATGGATTTGTTCTTCGAGGCGAGCCCGGTGCTGCGCAAACGCCGCGTGCATTTCCACGAATTCATGCTCGACGTGCACGAGCGCATTTACGCGCTGCGGCAGAAAATGAAGCTCGGTGCGTTCGCCGGCGAAGATCCGATCGAGCTCGCGGCGATCGAGCTGGCGCAGGAGGCTTGGCTTCTGTGCTTCGACGAATTCCATATCACCGACATCGCCGACGCGATGATCGTCGGCAGGCTTTTCGCGCAACTCTTCGCGCGCGGTGTCGTCGTGGTCGCCACCTCCAATGTGCGGCCCGGGGAGCTTTACAGGGAAGGCTTGAACCGCGCCCTGTTCGTGCCGTTCATCGCGCTCATCGAGCAGCACATGGATATCGTGCAGCTCGCCGCCCGCACCGATTTCCGCCTGGAGAAGCTCGCCGGCATGCGCGTGTGGTACGTGCCTGCCGCCGCCGCCGCCGACGGCGCGCTCGACGACGCCTGGCGGCGGCTCACCTCCGGCCAGGTCGGGGAGCCGCAGCAGCTTCCATTGAAAGGCCGCGCCGTGCACGTGCCGCGTGCCGCCATGGGCATGGCGCGCTTCAACTTCCACGATCTCTGCGAGCAACCGCTAGGCGCTGCCGATTTTTTGCGCATCGCGCACGAGTATCACACCATCATTCTCGACCGCATTCCGGTGATGACATTCGAGACGCGCAATGCTGCCAAACGTTTCATCATCCTCATCGACACGCTTTATGACATGAACGTGAAGCTCATCGCGTCCGCTGCGGCCGAGCCCGAGGCGCTTTATCGCGAGGACGCGGGTTTCGAGGCGCGAGAGTTCAAACGCACAGCTTCGCGGCTGATCGAGATGCGCTCGCAAGCTTACCTGGCGCGGCCCCATGGCGCCGCTTATTCGCAATTATCCGGCTCGTCCGCCGGCATTGTGGAGACGTAAGCGGGCTCGATCGCCACCCGCCGCGTCCGACTTGAACGGGTGACCTGAAAGGGCTAGAGCATGATCCGGAAAAAAGCCTGCCCCCGGACTTGATCCGGGGGTGAAACCCGGTTTTCCGAAAAGATCATGCTCCACCAAGATATGCGAGCGATGATCGATTCAATCTGAACGACTGCGCTCTGAGTAACCCGCGGCGGTCGGGCGCCTTTGGTCAATCAAGGATTTTTCGGTGATGGCACGAAACAAGATTGCACTGATCGGTGCGGGTCAAATCGGCGGGACGCTGGCGCATCTGGTCGGCCTCAAAGAGCTGGGCGACGTCGTCCTTTTCGATATCATGGAAGGCATCCCGCAGGGCAAGGCGCTCGATCTCATTCAGGCGTCGCCGGTCGAAGGCTTCGACGCCCGCTTCACCGGCACCAATGCCTACGAGACCATCGAGGGCGCCGACGTGTGCATCGTCACCGCCGGCGTGCCGCGCAAGCCGGGCATGAGCCGCGACGATCTGCTCGGCATCAACCTCAAGGTGATGGAGCAGGTCGGCGCCGGCATCAAGAAATACGCGCCCGGCGCCTTCGTCATCTGTATCACCAATCCGCTCGACGCCATGGTGTGGGCGCTGCAGAAATGCAGCGGCCTGCCCAAGCCGATGGTGGTCGGCATGGCGGGCGTGCTCGATTCGGCGCGGTTTCGCTATTTCCTCGCCGACGAGTTCAATGTGTCGGTGGAAGACGTCACCGCCTTCGTGCTCGGCGGCCACGGCGACAGCATGGTGCCGCTCACGCGTTATTCGGCGGTCGCCGGCATTCCGCTGCCCGATCTCGTCAAGATGGGCTGGACCACGCCGGCGCGGCTCGACGCCATCGTCGAGCGCACCCGCAACGGCGGCGGCGAGATCGTCGGCCTGCTCAAGACCGGCTCCGCCTTCTACGCGCCCGCGACTTCCGCCATTGCGATGGCGGAAAGCTACCTGCGCGACAAGAAACGGGTGCTGCCGGCGGCAGCCTGGCTCAACGGCGAATACGGCGTGCGCGACCTTTATGTCGGCGTGCCCGTCGTTATCGGCAGCAAAGGGGTCGAGCGCGTCGTCGAGATCGAGCTCAACGGCACCGAGCGCGGCATGTTCGAGAAATCGGCCCAGGCGGTGGAAAGTCTGGTCGAAGCCTGCAAGAAGATTGCCCCCCATCTCGGCAAGTGATGTAGTGAATAGTCCCACCTTCTCACGTCTCGGGCGGCGCGCCCGGGACATGTGAACGAGCCCCATGAATATCCACGAATATCAGGCGAAAGCCGTGTTGCGCGAATTCGGCGTGCCGGTACCGCGCGGCATCCCGGCGCTCAGCGTCGATGACGCAGTCAAGGCCGCCAACGATCTCGGCGGGCCGGTCTGGGTGGTGAAGGCGCAGATCCATGCCGGCGGCCGCGGCAAAGCCGGCGGCGTCAAGGTGGTGAAATCGGTCGCCGACGTGAAGCGCGAAGCCGAGCGGCTTCTCGGCTCCACGCTCGTTACCCACCAGACCGGGCCGCACGGCAAGGTGGTGAACCGCCTCTACATCGAGGAAGGCTCCGTTATCGACCGCGAATATTATCTCTCGGCGCTGGTCGATCGCGCCACCTCCCGCGTCGCCTTCGTCGCCTCGACCGAGGGCGGCATGGACATCGAAGAAGTGGCGCACAAGAGCCCGGAGAAGATTTTGACCTTCTCCGTCGATCCGGCGACCGGCTTCATGGCGCATCACGCGCAGCAGGTCGCACATGCGCTCGGGCTTCATCGCGACATCGCCAAGCAAGCCGAAAACATGCTGCCGAAGCTTTATGCGGCGTTTCTCGCCAAGGATATGAACCTTCTGGAGATCAATCCGCTGGTCGTCACCAAGGCCGGCGCGCTGATCTGCCTCGACGCCAAGGTCGGGTTCGATGACAGCGCGCTTTATCGCCACCCCGATGTCGTCGCCTTGCGCGATCCGACCGAAGAGGACGCCAAGGAGATCGAGGCGGCACGCTACGATCTCAACTACGTGGCGCTCGACGGCACTATCGGCTGCATGGTCAACGGCGCCGGGCTTGCCATGGCGACCATGGACATCATCAAGCTCTACGGCGAGACGCCGGCGAACTTCCTCGATGTCGGCGGCGGCGCCAGCAAGGAAAAGGTGACGGCCGCCTTCAAGATCATCACCTCCGACCCGAACGTGAAGGGGATTCTGATCAACATCTTCGGCGGCATCATGCGCTGCGACGTCATCGCCGAGGGCGTGGTCGCCGCGGTGAAGGAGGTCGGCTTGCGCGTGCCGCTGGTGGTGCGGCTCGAGGGCACCAACGTCGCGCTCGGCAAGGATATCCTCAAAAAGTCGGGCCTCAACGTCATTCCCGCCGACGATCTCGACGACGCCGCGCAGAAGATCGTCAAGGCGATACGCAACGGTGGCTGAGATGCTTCGAGTCGCCGCGTTTGTAGCTCTCGCGTTCCTATGGTTCATGTCCGCGGCTATGGCTTATGCGGACGAGCGGAGCGCGGAGTTGGTAAAATCTTTTCAGAGTTTTTGCATTCCGGGACCGCCCGAGTTCGCCGCGCTGGATGCCAAGGCGACGCGCATGAAGCTCCCGCTTATCGATGACCAGAATGGGATGCCGCTCGCCCACACAAAATCGTGGCTGGTGACGCTCAATAGCGGCACGCATGCGCTCATCGCCGGTGAGGCGCACGGCCCCAAACTCGATGTTGCGGGGTGCAGCATCGGCGCCAAGGATGCCGATGGGGAACAAATGAAGCAGGAGTTGATCGGGGCGATGAAGCTCGGCTCTCCGCTTGTCGAAAACACGACCTCGAACGGCGCGTCGCGCGTGATGACTTGGAAATACGCGGAGGATGTAAGCCTGATGCTTGCCGACGAAACACCGCACAAAGCTCCGGGCATACTGCTGACATTGATACGTCAAACCAAGCGAAACCGGTGACCCGTGCCCATCCTCATCGACAAGAACACCAAGGTCATCTGCCAGGGCTTCACCGGCAAGAACGGCACGTTCCATTCCGAGCAGGCGATCGCCTACGGCACCAAGATGGTCGGCGGCACCTCGCCGGGCAAAGGCGGCTCCACGCATCTCAACCTGCCGGTGTTCGATACGGTGGCGCAAGCGCGGGCAAAGACCGGCTGTGACGCCAGCGTCATCTACGTGCCGCCGCCCGGCGCGGCGGATGCGATCTGCGAGGCGATCGACGCTGAAATCCCGCTCATCGTCTGCATCACCGAGGGCATCCCCGTGCTCGACATGGTGAAGGTCAAGCGCTCGCTATGCGGCTCGAAATCGCGCCTGATCGGGCCGAACTGCCCCGGCGTGATGACCGCCGGCGAGTGCAAGATCGGCATCATGCCCGGCAGCATCTTCACGCGCGGAAAAGTCGGCATCGTGTCGCGCTCCGGCACGCTCACCTATGAAGCGGTGTTCCAGACGACGCAGGAAGGGCTCGGGCAGACCAGCGCCGTCGGCATCGGTGGCGACCCGGTGAAGGGGACGGAGTTCATCGAGATCCTCGAGATGTTCCTCGCCGACAAGGCGACCGAGGCGATCATCATGATCGGCGAGATCGGCGGCTCCTCGGAGGAGGACGCCGCGCAATTCCTCAAGGACGAAGCCAAGCGCGGCCGCAGCAAACCGACCGTCGGCTTCATCGCCGGCCGCACCGCGCCGCCGGGGCGCCGCATGGGCCATGCCGGCGCCATCATCGCCGGCGGCAAGGGCGACGCCGAATCCAAGATCGCCGCCATGGAGGCGGCCGGCATCAAGGTTTCGCCGTCGCCGGCGCGGCTTGGCAAGACCCTCGCGGAATTATTGAAGTCATGATTCACTGCTTATGTCTTTCAGGTGCCGCATCCGGCCCTTAAATAGGGTACAAGAGAGATCATCCCGCACCGGGCCGGGCTGATTCGCTTACCTTTTGTGCTCGTTGGGTTCTTCCGTCCTACCCCCTTTGCTCGGGATTCGCCCCAGGATTCGCCCAGGATTCGCCTATGTCTCGCCAGGACGCGAACGCTGCTTTCGCCCTCACGTCGTTCCTTTACGGCGGCAACGCCGCCTACATCGAGGATTTGTATGCGCGCTACGAAGCCGACGCCAAATCGGTCGACGCCGAGTGGCAGGCGTTCTTTCAGAGCCTGAAGGACGACGCCCGCGACGTGACCGCGAGCGCCCGCGGCCCGTCGTGGCGACGGCCCGATTGGCCGCGGCCGCAGCGCAGCGAACTGATTGCGGCGCTTGACGGCGATTGGAGCGAAGTCGGCAAAACCGTCGGCGCAAAGCTGCGCGCGCAGGCGCAAGCCAAAGGCGCCGAGCTTGCCGCCGCCGACGTCGAGCGCGCGACGCGCGATTCGGTGCGGGCGCTCATGCTCATTCGCGCCTATCGCGCGCGCGGGCATTTCCACGCCAACCTTGATCCGCTCAACCTGCAGCCGCCGAACAACGAGGCCGAGCTCGACCCGTCGAGCTACGGCTTCGGCGAAGCCGATCTCGATCGGCCGATCTTCCTCGACAAGGTGCTCGGGCTCGAATTCGGCACCATCCGCCAGATCGTCGGCATCCTGCGGCGCACCTATTGCCAGACGCTCGGCGTCGAATTCCTGCACATTTCCGACGGCGCGCAGAAGAGCTGGATGCAGGAGCGCATCGAGGGGCCGCACAAGGAAATCACCTTCACGCGGGAGGGCAAGCGCGCCATCCTCAACAAGCTGGTCGAGGCCGAGGGCTTCGAAAAATTCTGCGACCTGAAGTTCACCGGCACCAAGCGTTTCGGCCTCGACGGCGGCGAGTCGATGATCCCGGCGCTCGAGCAGATCATCAAGCGCGGCGGCGCGCTCGGCGTCCGTGAGATCGTGATCGGCATGGCGCACCGCGGTCGCCTCAACGTGCTCGCGCAGGTCATGGCCAAGCCGCACCGCGCCATCTTCCACGAGTTCAAGGGCGGCTCATCGACGCCCAACGAGGTCGAGGGCTCCGGCGACGTGAAGTACCACCTTGGCGCCTCGTCGGACCGCGAGTTCGACCACAACAAGGTGCACCTGTCGCTCACCGCCAATCCCTCGCATCTGGAGATCGTCGACCCCGTCGTGCTCGGCAAGGTGCGCGCCAAGCAGGATCATCTCGGCGCCACGCCCGAAGACCGCACGATGGTGATGCCGCTGTTGATCCACGGCGACGCTTCGTTCGCGGGGCAAGGGGTGGTCGCCGAATGTTTCGGGCTTTCCGGCTTGCGCGGCCATCGCACCGGCGGTTCGGTGCATTTCATCGTCAACAACCAGATCGGCTTCACCACGAATCCGCGCTACTCGCGCTCTTCGCCTTATCCGTCCGACGTGGCCAAGATGATCGAGGCGCCGATCTTCCACGTCAACGGCGACGATCCGGAAGCGGTGGTCTTCGCCGCCAAGGTGGCGACCGAGTTCCGGCAGAAGTTTCAGAAACCGGTCGTCATCGACATGTTCTGCTACCGCCGCCACGGCCACAACGAGGGCGACGAGCCTTCGTTCACCCAGCCGCTGATGTACAAGGCGATTGCCGCGCATCCCTCGACGCTGGAAATCTACGGCAACAAGCTCGTCGGCGAAGGCGTCGTGACCGCGGGCGAGGTCGAGAAGATGAAGGCGGATTGGCGCAGCCGCCTCGACGCCGAGCTTGAGGCTGCGCAGAGCTACCGCGCCAACAAGGCCGATTGGCTCGACGGCCGCTGGGCCGGCTTCAAGACCGCGGGCGATACCGACGATCCGCGCCGCGGCAAGACCGGCGTCGCCATCGCTGCGCTCAAGGAGATCGGCGAGAAGATCACGACGATCGCGCCGGATTTCCATCTGCATCGCACGCTCAATCGCTTTCTGGAAAACCGCCGCAAGGCGATCGAAACGGGAGCCAACATCGATTGGGCGACCGGCGAGGCGCTCGCCGTCTGCTCGCTGCTGCTCGATGGCCACCGGGTGCGGCTATCCGGCCAGGACAGCGAGCGCGGCACCTTCTCGCAGCGTCACTCGGTGCTGCTCGACCAGGAAACCGAGCGGCGCTACACGCCGTTCAATCATCTGCGCGACGGTCAGGCGCGCTTCGAGGTCATCAACTCGATGCTCTCGGAAGAAGCCGTGCTCGGCTTCGAGTACGGCTATTCGCTCGCCGAGCCCAATGCGCTGACCATGTGGGAGGCGCAGTTCGGCGATTTCGCCAACGGCGCGCAGGTGCTGTTCGATCAGTTCATCTCCTCGGGCGAGCGCAAGTGGCTGCGCATGTCGGGCCTGGTCTGCCTCTTGCCGCACGGCTACGAGGGGCAGGGGCCCGAGCATTCCTCGGCGCGGCTCGAACGTTTCCTGCAATTGTGCGCCGAAGACAACATGCAGGTCGCCAACTGCACGACGCCGGCGAACTACTTCCATATCCTGCGCCGGCAGCTCAAGCGCGAGTTCCGCAAGCCGCTCATCCTGATGACGCCGAAGTCGCTGCTGCGCCACCGCCGCGCGGTGTCGCGGCTCGATGAGTTGGGACCGGACACTTCGTTCCACCGGCTGTTGTGGGACGACGCGCAGTCGCAAGCCGAGGAGAAGATCAAGCTCGTCCCCGACGCCAACATCCGCCGCGTCGTGCTGTGCTCCGGCAAGGTCTATTTCGATCTCTATGAGGAGCGCGAAAAGCGCGGGATCAACGACGTCTATCTCCTGCGCGTCGAGCAGCTTTACCCGTTCCCCACCAAGGCGCTGATGGCCGAACTGTCACGCTTCAAGCAGGCGGAGATCGTCTGGTGCCAGGAAGAGCCGCGCAACATGGGCGGGTGGGTGTTCGTCGATATTTTCCTGGAGTGGGTGCTCAACCAGATCGGCGCCAAGCACCGCCGCGCGCGTTACGCCGGCAGGCCGGCGTCGGCGTCGACGGCGGTCGGGCAGATGTCGCAACATCTCGCCCAGCTCAAGCACTTTCTGGAAGAAGCGCTGGCGTAGCTTCCACCGTCATCCCGCGGAACGACCGAAGGTCGCCCGCAGAGGATGGGTACACGTCCTTCGAGGTTGGCTTTTCTCGCGCCTGAAGGACGACGAAAGGCAGAGACCATGGTTGAGATTCGCGTGCCCACGCTCGGCGAGTCGGTGACCGAAGCGACGATCGGCAAGTGGTTCAAGAAAGCCGGCGACGCGGTCGTCGTCGATGAGCCGCTGGTGGAGCTCGAAACCGACAAGGTCACGATCGAGGTGCCGGCGCCGGCTGCCGGCGTGCTCACCGACGTTGCCGTCAAGGACGGCGACGTCGTTGCCGTCGGCGCGCTGCTCGGCGCCATCACGGAAGGGGCCGCGCCCGCCAAGGCAGTCGCGCCACCTCCCGCGGCGAAACCGGCTGCGGCGCCGCCGCCAGCGGCGGCAAAGCCCGTGCCCGCCGCGGCTGCCGCTGCGCAAGCGCCGCTGGCGCCTTCAGTGCGCAAGATCGCCGCCGAGACCGGCATGGACGTCTCGACCGTTCCCGGCACCGGCAAGGACGGCCGCGTCACCAAGGGCGACATGCTCGCAGCCATCGAGCGCGCCGCGGCGGCGCCGCGGCCGGTTGCCACGCCGGCCGCCGCCGTGCAGGTGCGCGCGCCGTCGCCGCCCGATGACGCCGCGCGCGAGGAGCGCGTGCGCATGACGCGGCTGCGGCAGACCATCGCGCGGCGATTGAAGGACGCGCAGAACGCCGCCGCCATGCTCACGACCTTCAACGAGGTCGACATGACGCAGGTCATGGCGCTACGCAGCCAATATCGCGATCTGTTCGAGAAGAAGCACGGCATCAAGCTCGGCTTCATGGGCTTCTTCGTGCGCGCCTGCGTGCAGGCGCTCAAAGAAATCCCCGCCGTCAACGCCGAGATCGACGGCACCGACATCATCTATAAGAACTACTACCACATCGGCATCGCGGTCGGCACCGAACGCGGCCTGGTCGTGCCGGTGGTGCACGATTGCGATGCCAAATCGATCGCCGAGATCGAGAAGGCGATCGCCGATTTCGGCCGCCGCGCGCGCGACGGCGCGCTCAAGATCGAAGAGCTGCAAGGCGGCACGTTCTCCATCACCAACGGCGGCATCTACGGCTCGCTGATGTCGACGCCGATCCTCAACGCGCCGCAATCCGGCATCCTCGGCATGCACAAGATCCAGGAGCGGCCGATGGTGGTCGGCGGTAAAGTCGAGGCGCGGCCGATGATGTATCTGGCGCTCTCCTACGACCACCGCATCGTCGACGGCCGCGAGGCGGTGACGTTTCTGGTGCGGGTGAAGGAAGCGCTCGAAGAGCCGGCGCGACTGGTGCTGGATTTGTAGTTTTCAACCTGTCATGGCCGGGCTTGACCCGGCCATCCACGCTTTGCCATCTCGGCGGGAGAGACGTGGATGCCCGCGACAAGCGCGGGCATGACGATGGATAGGTGTTCGCGTCATGGCTATCTACGACCTCATCGTCATCGGCAGCGGTCCCGGCGGCTATGTCTGCGCCATCCGCGCGGCGCAGCTCGGCTTGAAGACCGCGGTCGTCGAGAAGAACGCGACCTTCGGCGGCACTTGCCTCAATGTCGGCTGCATTCCTTCGAAGGCGCTGCTGCACGCGTCCGAGCTTTACGAGGAAGCCGGTCACAGCTTTGCGCAGATGGGCATCAAGGTCGGCAAGCCGAGCGTCGATCTTGCCGCTTTGCTCGAATACCGGGCGCAGAACGTCGAGGCCAATGTGAAGGGCGTCGATTTTCTGTTCAAGAAGAACAAGATCGACGCCTATCGCGGCGCCGGTCGCATCGCCGCGCCGGGCAAGGTCGAGGTCAAGGGGGCGGACGGCAAGACGCAGACGCTGGAAACCAAGAACATCGTCATCGCCACCGGCTCGGACGTGGCGCGATTGAACGGCATCGACATCGACGAGAAGCGCATCGTGTCCTCGACCGGCGCGCTCGAGCTTGCCAAGGTGCCGGAAAAACTCCTCGTCGTCGGCGCCGGCGTCATCGGGCTCGAACTCGGCTCGGTGTGGCGGCGGCTCGGCGCGCAGGTGACGATCGTCGAATTTTTGGATCATATCCTGCCCGGCATCGACCGCGAGGTCGCCAGACAATTCCAGCGGCTCCTGCAGAAGCAGGGGCTCGCCTTCAAGCTGTCTTCGAGAGTCACCGCCATCGATAGCTCCGGCAAGACGCTGAAGGTGAAAGTCGAGCCGGCCGCGGGCGGCGGCGCAGCGGAGACCATCGAGGCCGACGTGGCGCTCGTCGCCATCGGTCGCGTGCCCTACACCGAAGGGCTCGGCCTCGACGCGGCCGGCGTCAAGCGCGACAATCGCGGCCGTGTCGTCATCGATCTGCATTTCCAGACCAATATCGCCGGCATCTACGCCATCGGCGACGTCGTCGCCGGGCCGATGCTCGCCCACAAGGCGGAGGACGAAGGCGTCGCCGCCGCCGAGATCATCGCCGGGGAGGCGGGGCACGTGAACTACGACGTGATCCCCAACGTGGTCTACACCAGCCCGGAAATCGCCTCGGTGGGGAAGACCGAAGAAGAGCTGAAGGCCGCCGGCGTTGCGTATCAGGTCGGCAAGTTCCCGTTCTCCGCCAACGGCCGTGCGCGGGCCAATCTCGCCACCGACGGCTTTGTCAAAATCCTCGCCGATGCCAAGACCGACCGCGTGCTCGGCGTGCACATCCTCGGGCCGGACGCCGAAGCGATGATCGCTGAGGCGGCGATGGCGATGGAATTCGGCGCCTCGTCGGAGGACATCGCCCGCACCTGCCACGCGCACCCGACCTTGAGCGAAGCGATGAAGGAAGCGGCGCTTTCGGTCGCCAAGCGCGCCATCAATATTTAATTGTCGTTGACGTATCACCGCCGCGCAGAAATACTAAGCTATGCGCTTCTTTAGACTGGTCTTGGAGAACTGGCGAAATTTCCAGCGTGTCGATGTTACGCTGCAAGCAACGTGTATTTGTTGCCGGCCCAAATGCCTCTGGTAAGTCCAATCTTTTAGATGCGCTAAACTTCCTTCGAGAACTAGCGTCACCTGGAGGCGGCCTACAAAATTCAGTGGCCGACCGTGGCGGCATTTCGAAGATCAGATGTTTAGCTGCGCGCCGATATTCTGATTTAGCTTTTCAGATCGAGATTGGTGAGGATAGCGTTGAGTGGACCTATAACCTTAGATTATCCCAAGATAATCAAAGGCGGCCGATTGTAAAATCTGAAATAGTTCGGCGCGGCAATAATAGATTACTGCTGCGCCCGGACGAGCATGACTCCACAGACCCAGAGAGACTTACTCAAACGCACTTGGAGCAGGTTAGTGCAAATTCGAATTTTAGGACGATTGCCGACTTTTTGAGCTCGCTTCGTTATTTGCACGTCGTGCCTCAACTCATCCGAGAGCCGGAAAGGCACAAGCCACGTAGCGATAAAGAGAGAGATCCGTATGGATCCGACTTTCTTGAACAAATAGCAAAGTCCCCCGAAAGGGTTCGCAATTCTCGGCTGCAATCCATCAAGCGTGCGCTAACGATCGCTTTGCCGCAGTTGCAGACCCTGGAACTTGAACGCGTTGAAGTTGGAATTCCCCATCTACGCGGCCGTTTTGAACATTGGCGCCCGAAAGCGGGCTGGCAAAGAGAGGATCAATTTTCAGACGGTACACTAAGGTTGATTAGCTTATTGTGGGCCGTATTAGATGGATCAGGACCGCTCCTTTTGGAGGAGCCAGAGCTATCTCTACATCCGACGGTCGTGGCGTTCATTCCGCAGATGCTTTGGAATATTACCCGGAAGCGTCGCAGACAAATAATCTTGACCACTCATTCTCCGGAAATGCTCTCGGACAAAGGGATAGGCGCTGATGAGGTGCTGCTCTTGCATCCCTCTCCGGAAGGCACGGAGGTAGAGGCGGGAAATGCAAATGAAAAAGTGCTGGCACTTCTAAGTTCGGGGTTTTCGGCAGCAGAGGCAGCCCTACCACTGGTTGGACCTGAGCAGCCTGAACGTTTGGCTCAGTTCGAGTAACGGGATGATTGTTGTTGCAGTCGAAGGATACCCGGACGTCCAAGCAGTTAAGAACGTCCTTGCTCACCTAAGGCTCAAAGATTCAATTGTTATCCCGAAACGTGGCAAGTCGCATTTGGATGCGGCTTTGCCCGAACTGAACCGTTCCGCGCGACGAATTCGCTGCTTGGTCGTTCGTGATTTAGACAACGACGCACCATGTGCAGGAGCACTGTGTCAGAAGCTTCTGCCGCATCCATCGCCAAACATGATTCTCCGAATAGCGGTACGTAAAATTGAGTCTTGGCTGCTTGCAGATTAAGCGCGATTTGCCGAGTTCATGGGCGTTTCTATACGTAGATTACCGCAAAATACCGACGTTTTAACTGATCCAAAGGCGACTGTGACTGCGCTAGCGATAAAATCACGGATAACTCGCATTAGAGACGGGATTCCGCCTCGGCCTGGTAGTGGCCTCTCTATTGGTCCCGGCTATGCCGGAATTATAGGCGAATTCGCATCAACTGTGTGGCGGCCCCAAGTAGCACAACAATCGTCCGCCAGTCTTCGACGCTGCATCGCCCGTCTAAGAGCGTGGTGCTAAGGTAAGCGCCTCTGCGGTGAAGTTCTGGAGGTATTGAAAAATAACTGCTACTGCTTTGCAAGGAGAAAGCGGCGGCGGCTACTCCACGACGATCTTGACTTCGCTGCCGGTCTTCAATCGCTCGCCGGGCTCGAGCCCGTTGAGCACGCGGAAGCGTTCGACCTGGCGGTCGGCGACGGCCATGCGGCCGGCGAGTTTCTCGACCGTGTCGCCGGGTCCGACCGTAACCACTTGCAGGCGCAGCGGTTTTGCAGCTTCGATCTCGGCGAGGCTCATGCGGCGGAAGGTGCCGACCGATTCGCGGAAGACGCGGTCGGTCTCCGGGGTGCGGTGCTTGGCGGCGAAGATGAAGCGATAGACGTCGCTGCCGAAGCGGATGGCGTAGAGGCGGAAGTCCCACTGGTCGCCCTTGGCGGCGGCAGTGGCGCCGGGAAAGCCGTTGACGGTGACATCTTCCACCGTCGCGGGATCGATGTTCTCGATCCAGCCCGAGGTCAGGTAACCGGCGAGCGTCTGTTCCGAGGGCACGCGAACGACGTCGAGCCGCAGCGCCTGGCCGCCGCCGTGCTTGACGCCGAGCACGGCCTGCGCGGTGTTGTCGAGGGTGAAACCCTCGGGCGCGGTGAAGGTGAAGCCGAGCCGGGGATGCAGGAAGCGACGGCCGCGGACGAAGCCTTCGCTCGGATCCTCCCCGAACACGATGCCGTCGATGCCGGCGAGATAGGCTTCCTTGCCGCGGTTTAGCACGCTGCCGGCGGCGGAGGGGCCGCTATATTGACGAGCGTTGGCAAGCGCATTGCTGATCCGCTCCGGTGTCGCCGGATGCGACGACAGGAAGTCGGGCGCACGCGGGTCGATGGCGCCGCCGCTCTGCTGCGGCTTGAGCTCGGCATTGTGCTCCATCGAGGTGAGGAAACGCTCGGCGCCATAGGGATCGTAGCCGGCGCGGGCGGCGATGCCGATGCCGATGGCGTCGGCTTCGAACTCCTGCGCGCGCGAGAAGCTCGCCAGCGCGAGCTTCGATTTGGCGAGCGCAAGCGCTCCTACTTCCGGATCGCTGATGACGTCGCTGACCACGCGGCCGACCAGCGCCGCCTGCTTGGCCTGCTCCTCGCGGATCGCCGCGTGGCGCGCGATCACGTGGCCCATCTCGTGCGCGAGCACCGAGGCAAGCTCGGACTCGTCGTTGGCGAGCGCGATGAGGCCGCGCGTCGCGTAAAGTTGCCCGGTCGGCAAGGCGAAGGCGTTGATCGACTGCGAGTTGAGCATGGTGACCTTGTAGTGCAGGTCGGGCCGCTCCGACGCCGCGACCAGGCGTTCGACCGTCTGCTCGATCACGGCTTGCAGCTTGGGATCGTTATAGACGCCGCCGTAGGCGGCGAGGATGCGCTGATGCTCGCGCAACGCCGCCGGCGACATGTCGGCCGTCACCTCGGCGGGTTTGGCCGGCGACGGCGACAGCGAGGCTTGCCGCTCGAGGGCCGGAGGCGAAGGCGTGCAGGCGGCGAGCACGAGCGCGAGGATGGCGACGCCCGCCTGGGCGGATCGCAACCGCGCCGTTGCCGTGGTTGCCGAACTGCTCACTGCCTCACCCATCTGCTCACGGTCTCGCCCGCCGCCATCACTCGCGGACCTCGATCTGCTCCGGCCGCGCCGCCTCGATCCAAGGCCCGCCACGTTCTTCGATCCATCCGCGCACCCGAACGCGCCGGCCGGCGAACTTCTGCGGTTCAAGACCCGCCGCCGTGAAGTTACGCGCATTTCGCTTCAAGATCGTAACAGTGAAGTCGGTGCTCCACCGCCGCCCGAAATTCACGTAAATGGTGGCTCCGCTCTCGCGCACCGAAACCACCTTACCCTCGACCAGCGCAAAATGGCCAAGCCGGGCCAGCACATCGGCGGGGTTGTCGGCGTCGAGCAAGTCATAATACGAAGCGGCCCAAAGGCCAAGCTTGGCGCGGCGCGCGGCGTCTTCGCGTTGGAGCAGTTCCGCAGCGCAGCCGCGGTTGCCGACACGAGCGGCGACGCGTGCCGCTCCGGCGGAAAGAAGTTCCGCCTGCAGCAGGCGTTCGCCGCCCTCGCGCGCGGCAAAGACATAAGCCACGATGCGTCCGTAGCGATCGATTTTTTGCGGTTCCGCCTGCCGCAGCACGATCTGCGCGCCTGCAAGCAGATCGGCAAGAGCGTCTCTTGCCGCCGCGCCGCCGGGCGCCGCCGCAGGTTCCTGCGCCAGCGGCGGCACTTCGATCGCCGCGAGCCGCACCTCGCGAGCGTCGGCAAGGACGAGCGTGCGGCCGTCGACGACGCGGCTCGCGGCGCCGCGGCCGATAATCTCGCCGTCACAGGCAGACGCCGGCGGCCGCGGCTGCGCCTCTTGCGCGGCGGCGCCGAAACATCCGCCTGTGACGATCAATGCGGCCGCCAAGGCTGCGGCCAAGACCCCAGCCAAATCCCCGCCCCACCCGCTCATGGCTCCAAGCCAACGGCCGGAATGCGGCGGCACTGCGGCGGTTCCGCCTGCATTCCCACGGGAAGTAGCGGCAGCAGGGGCGTAACGGCTACCCGGCCTTTCGCTGCTTGGCGCCGGCCCGCGTTGGTTTTCCGCTGTCGACCTGCGCGGCGGCCTTCTTGCCCGGGATCGGCAGCAGCATTTCCTTCTGCCCCTCGATCTTCTTGCGTCCCTTTTTGGCGGGCGCGCGTGCCGGGCGGGCGCTTTGCTTCTCCGCCTGCACGGAGCGGCGCAACGCATCTATGAGATTGATGACCTTGCCGGTCGGCCGCTCCTTCGGCGCTTCGATCTTTTCGCCTTTGGCCTTTTTCTCGATCAGCTCCTTGAGCGCCTGCTCGTAATGGTCCTCGAATTCTTCCGGCCGGAAATGCCCGCTCTTCGTTTCGACGATATGCCGCGCCAGGTCCATCATGTCCTTGGTGAGCTTGACGTCGGGAATCTCGTCGAAATATTCGGCGGCATCGCGCACTTCATAGGGAAAGCGCAGCAGCGTGCCCATGAGACCCTTGCCGCGCGGCGCGATGGCGATGACGTGCTCGCGGCTGGTCAGCACCACGCGGCCGATCGCCACCATCTTCATCTGTTCGATAATGTTGCGGATGACGACGAACGCGTCCTGGCCGACCTCGCCGTCGGGTGCGATGTAATAAGGACGGATGCTGTACAGCTCGTCGATCTCGCTGCGGGGAACGAACTCGCTGATCTCGATGGTCTTGGTGCTTTCGAGCGCGATGGCGGCAAGCTCCGCGTCGCCAATCTCGATGTACTCGCCCTTGGCGATCTCGTAGCCCTTGACGATCTGGTCTGACGGCACCTCTTCGCCGGTGTCGGCGTCGACTTTGCGGTAGCGAATGCGGTTGCCGGTCGCGCGGTTGAGCTGATTGAAGCTGACCTTTTCGCGCTCGGAGGTCGCCGGATAAAGCGCGATCGGGCAGGAAACGAGCGAGAGCCGCAAATAGCCTTTCCAATACGCACGCGGTGCCACGGTGTTTACTCCTGACTCAACGCAAGCGTCGGACGGAATTTAAATCATAGCGCGTTCCGCGATCGGCGGGGAGGCGCGCATGCCGCTTCGTTTCCGGTTTGTTCGGGTGCGTATCTTTAAGGTAAAGTCATTGCCTAAAATGATTCGGATTGCGCAACGCATCATGGCTGCCGAAAGGCCGCAACTGAAGACCTTTCACGCCACCATGCTCGTCACCCGCGCCGAGCAATGGTGGGTGGAGGCAGCAACCCTGGAAGAAGCGCAAGCCCTGCTCGCTTCCGGCGCGGGGCATCACGCGGCGCTCGGCGAATGCGTCCACGTCGAGCTTGACGGCTTGGTCGAAGGCGCCGGCGAAGCGTGAGATCGCTGATCGGCGCCCTTTACGCCGTCTTTTGCTCGCTCAGGCCGAGTTCGCGGATCATCTCCTGGCGCATGACGAACTTTTGCACCTTGCCGGTGACGGTCATCGGGAAGCCGTCGACGAACTTGACGTAGCGCGGGATTTTGTTGTGAGCGATCTGGCCTTTGCAGAAATTCTGAATGTCCTCGGCGTTGGCGCTGACGCCGGGCTTGAGCTTGACCCAGGCACATAACTCTTCGCCGTATTTCGGATCGGGCACGCCGATCACCTGCACCGCTTCGACCTTGGGGTGACGGAACAAAAACTCCTCGACTTCGCGCGGATAGACGTTCTCGCCGCCGCGGATCACCATGTCCTTGATGCGGCCGACGATGTTGCAGTAGCCGTCCTCGTCGATGACGGCGAGGTCGCCGGTGTGCATCCAGCCGGCGTCATCGATCGCCTCCGCCGTCCGCTCCTCATCGTCCCAATAGCCGCGCATCACCGAATAACCGCGCGTGCAGAATTCGCCGGGCGTGCCCAGCGGCGCGATGCGGCCGTCGCCGTCGACGATCTTGATCTCGACGTGAGGATGCACGCGGCCCACGGTGCCGACGCGGCGTTCGAGCGAATCGTCATATGAGGTCTGCGTGCTCACCGGGCTCGTTTCCGTCATGCCGTAGGCGATCGTCACCTCGCGCATGTTCATCTCGTTGACGCAGCGCTTCATCACTTCGATGGGGCAGGGCGAACCGGCCATGACGCCGGTGCGCAACGAGCTCAAGTCGAAACGCTTGAACTCGGGATGGCCGAGCTCGGCGATGAACATGGTGGGAACGCCGTAGAGCGCCGTGCAGCGTTCCGCTTCGATCGCCTCCAGCGTGGCCAAAGGGTCGAATCCCTCCGCCGGATAGACCATCGCGGCGCCGTGGGTCATGCAGGCGAGATTGCCCATCACCATGCCGAAGGTGTGATAGAGCGGCACCGGGATGCAGAGGCGGTCGCGGTCGGTCAGGCGCAGCGCCTCGCCGTTGAAATAGCCGTTGTTGAGGATGTTGTGGTGCGTCAGCGTCGCGCCCTTCGGCAGGCCGGTGGTGCCGCTGGTGAACTGGATGTTGATGGGGTCGTCGAATTGCAGCGTGGTCGCAAGTTCGGCGAGCTGCGCGTGATGGCGGTCGCCGCCCATGCCGAGCACGTCTTCGAAGCGCAAAAAGCCGCGCTTCTCGCCGGCGCCGATGCGGATGAGGGTGGTCAAATGCGGCAGACGCCTCGCCTGCAATCTGCCGATCGCGCTGCGGTCGATCTCGGGCGCAAGTTCGCGCAACATGCCGACGTAGTCGCTGCTCTTGAAGGAGTCGGCGGTCACCAGCGCCTTGCAGCCGACCTTGTTGAGCGCGTATTCGAGTTCGGCGAGCCGATAGGCGGGATTGATGTTGACGAGGATAAGCCCGGCTTTGGCGGCGGCAAATTGCGTGACGGTCCACTCGGCGTTGTTGGGCGACCAGATGCCGATACGGTCGCCGGGGGCGAGCCCGAGCGCCAGCAGGCCCGCCGCCAAAGCATCGACGTGCGCCTTGAGTTCCCCGTAGTTCCAGCGAATGTTTTGCTGCCGCGAAATCAGCGCGTCGTTCCCGCCCCAGCGTGCCGCCGCCTTGTCGAAATGCACGCCGATGGTGTCGCCGATGAGCGGCGTACTGGACGCCCCGTGGGCATAGCTCCGGGTCAGCTTGGCCATGAATTTCCCTCCCCGCAGGGCGGCGTTTATCACGGCGCGGAATTGAACCGGCCCGCGCCGCCCGCCGCCTCTCGTGCATGATCCGGAAAAGTGGAGTCCGGTTTTCCGAAAAAGATCATGCACCAACGCAAAATTAGACCGTGATCCGATTCTATTCAAATGGATCACGGTCTAGCATGTCAAATAGAGCGCCGGCTCGGCGTTGTTCCGCGCCGGCGCTCGTCCCAAGCCACAGTCTCCGACATACTTGGCCTGTTTGTCACCTGATTTGATGGTCGCAGGCGTCGAGGCGGAAACAGCGCTGCAGGGACGCTGTGCGGCGGTGCGCGCTATGCCGCGGCCGGTAGTCCCGCGTAAGCCTGCGGCAACAGCCGCGCCAGGCGGTCCGCCCAAGCGCGTTGGCCGTCTTCGTCGGCGATCAGGTCTTGCCGGATCTCGATCAACGCGTGCGGCAGGCCATGGCGTTCGCCGTGCACCGGGATGGTGTAGTCGGTCGCGTCGCTGACGAAGTAAGGCTCGTTGTCGCCGACGATCAGGTCGTCCTCGGCCGCGAGCAGCGCAACCAGCCGCCGGGCGAGCCGTGCGTCGCGATTGTAGAGGAGCGCGGCGTGCCAGGGGCGGGCGATGCCCTTGAAAACCGGCGTGAAGCTGTGCAGCGCGATCAGCGCCGTCGGGCGGCCGGCCCGCCGCCGCCGTTCAAGCTCGGCCTCGATGCGCTCGTGATAGGGCCGAAAGATCGCGCGCACGCGCGCGGCCTTGGCGGCTTCGCTCAACGCCACATTGCCGGGAATGGCGGTCAGTTCGCTGATTTCCGGAATCGACGACGCCACGCCCGGCGGCCGATTGCAGTCGATGACCAGCCGCGAATAATTCTGCCGGATCAGCGTCGCATCGAGCGCGTCCGCCAGCAGGGAGCCGACGCCGGCGATGCCGATGTCCCAGGCGACGTGGCGCTCGCATTCGGCCGCGGCGATGCCGAGCCGGCCGAGCGCGCGCGGCATGAGATTGCCGGCGTGATCGGCGACGAGCAGGAACGGCGACGTGCCGCCCGGCTTGTGAACGCTGACCGGCGCCGGCTCATCGGCCGCCAGCAAGCCATCTACTATCGCGTTGATCTCGTTCATCGGTGTTGATCGTCGCGGATACCGGGCCTGCAATTTCCAGGCCGCGAAATGCGTGTCGGCCGCATATTCGTTATTACGGGATGGCGATGCCGATTGCGAGCGTTGCTCATTATAACGTATCTCTGTCGACGGACTGGTCGCGGGGATGATTGCGAATTCGGGACGCTCATCGACGCGGCGTCGCGCGCAAGATACCGGATTGCGCGCACGGCGCGGGGTGTCAACGCGTCGCTGCAAGCGGCGATTTTCATCCCGGCCAAGGTGAGGACTCGACATGATTGCTGCGCACGAAACATTCGGCGGTACCTGGCCCTTCGCGCCGCATTTTTTCGACGGCAACGGCTTTCGCATGCATTACGTCGACGAAGGCAAGGGCGCGCCGATCGTCTGCCTGCATGGCGAGCCGACCTGGGGCTATCTCTATCGCCGTTTCATTCCGCCGCTTGCCGAAACCCATCGCGTCGTGGTGCCGGACCACATGGGCTTCGGCAAGAGCGAGACGCCGTGCGACCGCGCCTATGTGCTCAAGACGCATGTGGATAATCTCACGCGCCTCATCGAGGCGCTCGAGCTGACCGACATCACGTTCGTCGTCCAGGATTGGGGCGGCCCGATCGCCGCCGCCTACGCGTTGCGGCACCCTGAGCGCGTCAAAAGGCTGTTCCTGCTCAACACGCTCACCGGCTACGGCGGCGCCAAAGCGGGGGGGCTGACGCCGTGGTTTCAACTGATCAAAAAGCATCACGAAGCCGGCACGCTCGGCGACGTGCTCGGCCATCTCGGCGTCAATATCCTCAGCATCATGAAGATCCTCGGTTTCGAGAATTCGGCGGCGGTGGACGCCAACTGGATCGCCGCCTACAGCGCCCCGTTCCCGACCAAGGACGACTGCATCGGCGCCATCGAATTTCCGCTCGACGCTTTTCTTCGCCGCATCGTGCCCTACGTCAAGGAGGGCTTCCCGATGGTCGAAGCCTTGAAGGCAAAGCCCGCCATGCTTGCCGTCGGCATGAAAGACAACGCCATTGCGCCCGAGGTTCAGATCGCGGATTTTCGCGGCATCTGGCCGGGACGGCCGATCGTCAAGCTGCCGAATGCGGGCCATTTCAGCCAGGAAGACGCGCCGGAGACCCTCGTCGCCTTGATCCAAGTGTTCATGCAGAGCAGCTGAGGCGAACTCGATCGACGAGCACCGGCCGGCTGAACGATTTGCAACGACCGTTGATGCAGTCCGCACCGCGTTACGCCGTTTACTTTGTCCCGTCCCGGCAGTCGGCGCTCTACCGGTACGGCAGCTCGGTTCTCGGCTACGACTGCTATAGCGGCAATATGGTGGATTTTCCGCCGGGGTTCGCCGCCGCAGCACCCGATTGGCGCAAATTGACCGCGGAGCCGCGGCGTTACGGCTTTCATGCGACCTTGAAGGCGCCGTTCGCTCTGCTTCCACCCTATACGGAAGAGGAACTCATCGATGCCGTGCACAAGTTTGCCGGCAGAGGTCCTGCGCGTTGCACGTTCATTCCCGCCATTCGCGCGCTCGGCAGCTTCTGCGCCATCATTGCGGACCAGCGCCAACCATCGATCGACGCTCTGGCCGCCTCCTGCACGACGGAATTCGACGTCTACCGCGCGCCGATGTCGGCGCAGGAACGTGCGCGGCGGACCGCTTCGGGATTGAGCCAAAGCCAAACGCGAAATCTCGACCGCTGGGGATATCCCTACGTCCTCTCGGATTTCCGTTTTCATATGACCCTGACCGGCAAGATTGCATCGGAGCGCCGTGAAGCGGTGCTGGCGCTCTTGCAGGCGCGCTTCGATCAAGTCGGTCTCGGCCGATCGATCGCGATCGATCGGCTTGTCGTGGTGAGGCAGGATTCTCCGTCTTCCGCCTTTCGCGTCATAAGCCATTCGCGCTTGATCGCGGAGAATGGCTAGAGGATGATCCGGAAAAAGCCTGCCCCCGGACTTGATCCGGGGGTGAAAACCGGTTTTCCGAAAAGATCAAGCCCGCCAACCAAGCTCCACCCAAGGTCGGCGCCCCATCGATTCGATCTGAAACGATGATGCGCCGGGCACGGTGCGTTCCGCCTTCGCGGTTTCGCGCCGGCTTAAACGAGCGCCCGGCGCAATCGGGCGCTGATGACGTCGATGATCATGACCGTGGCCACGACGATCAACATTTGGGCGGCAGTATCGGCGTAGTGGAAAGCGCGAACGCTTTCATAGAGGGTCTGGCCGATGCCGCCGGCGCCGACGATGCCGAGCGTCGTCGCCGAGCGCACATTCGTCTCCAGCCGGTAAAGGATGAATGAACTCCACAGCGGAATGACTTGCGGGATGATGCCGAATACGATCTCGGGAATTCGCCGCGCGCCGGTCGCGCGGATGCCTTCCACCGGACGCGGATCGATAGCCTCCACCGCCTCGGAATAAAGCTTGGCGAACACACCCGTGTTGTGAACGAACAGCGCCATCACGCCGGCGAACGGTCCGAGTCCGACGGCGACGACGAACAGCAGGGCAAAGACGATTTCATTGATGGCGCGGCAACTATCCATCAGGCGCCGAACCGGCTGGACCACCCACGGCGGACAGACATTGGACGAGGACAGAATCGCAAACGGCGCGCCGAGGACGGCCGCGAGCGTCGTGCCCCAGATCGCGATCTGCACCGTCACCACCATGTCGGCGCAATAGCCGCGCCAATCATGGAAATTGGGCCGCAGAAACGCCTCTGCGAATTCCGCCATGTTTCGCCAATCGGTCACCAGCGAAACGGCTTGGGACATCTCCGCAGGCCCCCAGCTCCACGCCAGCAGACCGGCAACCGCCAGTAACAGCGCCCAGGTGCGCGCGCGCCGCGCCGCCGAGTGGGCCGGAACGCGTGCGTCGTCGCTGCCGACGGGAAGTTCGGCAACGGTCGTCGGGCTCGACGAGCTGATCTTCTGCAGGGCGTATTCACTCATGCGGGGCGCTTGATCGATCGGCCTTGCAAAGCTCTCTTAAGTTTTCCGGGATCGCGATGGCGCGATAAGATGCCCGCGCCGTTCACGGCCGCGTCGCTTTAATTCGTGTTGGCGAAGCCCGCAGCGAACGCGGCGATCATCGCCTTGATCTTTTCCTTGTCGCCGGCGTTATCGGCGGCGATAAAATCGGTGATCCGTTTTTGATACGGGTCGTCGGCCGCCTGTTTTTCCAGGTCCTCGATCTTGACGATCGTCGCTTTGATGTCGGCAATTTGCGTCGCCTTGTCGGCCGCAGAAAGCGAATCGTCTCCCTGAACTTTCAGCAGCGTCTTGTTGGCCTCGAGTTTGCGCGTCGAGAGCAGCTGCCGGTCGGAGGACGGATTGAACGCCGACCAGATCATCCTGGCGAGAATTCGCCGGTCAGCTGCGATCTCTTCATTCGAGCCGAGGCGGCCGTAGCTCAGGAGGAACGTGTAGAGCTTGGCCTTGATGCCGGCATCGAGGTCTTTGCGCCAGACCAGCGGATCAAGCGGAATGACGGGAGACGTCCAGATGATCTTGATTTGCGCGTGCGCGCCGGGATCGGTGTCGGCCAGTTGCTGCAGAACGATGTTGTTGGTGGTGGCGGCGTCGAGCTGGCGGTGCGCAACCGCCATGGCGTTGGCCTGATGACTGGCGTTGCGAACGGTCTTGAAGCAATTCTTCGGATCGATATTGCGGGCGGCGAAGATATAGGCGGTCGGGACCAGAAAGCCGGAGGTCGAGTTCGGGTCGCCGATGCCGAAGTTGAGCTTCCTATCGCAAGCGAGAATGTCGTCGAGCCTATTGAACGGAGAGTCCGCGCGGACGACGATGAGCGAGTAATAACCGGTGCTGCCGTCTTTATCCACCACCGCGGCGAACACCTCGCCGTTCGCGCGGTCGACCGCCTCCATTGCCGATTTGTTGCCGAACCAGGCGACCTGCACCTTGTTGAAACGCATCGCTTCGATCACGCCGGCATAATCGGTGGCGTAGAACGTCTTGATGGCGAAACCGGTCGCTCTCGCCATCGCCTCGATAAACGGCTCCCAGTTCTGTTTTTGATTCACCGACGCTTCGGTGGAGATTATGCCGAACGTAAGCTCGGTCGGGGTTTGCGCCGCGGCGAAACTCAGGCAATTGACGAGGCCGATCGCGGCGAGCGCGATCTTGCGAAGCAT
>Ga0187784_10000445_pt1 | contig 30182 bp, 25 predicted proteins | sample 1015_SJ02_MP15_2_FD_132964 | JGI IMG/M metagenome (GOLD analysis project Ga0187784, IMG submission 132964) | Tropical peat soil microbial communities from peatlands in Department of Meta, Colombia - 1015_SJ02_MP15_20_MG | ecosystem: Environmental > Terrestrial > Soil > Wetlands > Peat | place... | reverse complement strand
GAAGGCAACCGAGAAACTTGCGCTGCGCAGGGCCGAACTGGACGAAGCCAACTCCCGGATAAAAGAGATGAGCGGAATCTACGACAAGCTAGCAGAATTGCAGAAGAAGCTCGACGACTCAAGGGAGGAGGACAAGCAGGCGAGCCTCAATCTTAGCCGTGCCCAGGTGGACCTGGCGAACGGCCGCAAGGACCTGGATCGGCTGAAAGCCGAGGTGGCGAAGTTGCGGGCCGCCCGGGTAAGATCGGTACATCTCGGGAAGTACCAGTCATGGCTCTCGTCCTACTTCAGGCCAACGGTGAAGCAAATCGAGGGCCAGACCCTCGTCCAGGCGGCTGCGAGGTTCAACGAGCACTTCCAGAGATTCTTCGCCTCTCTCGTGGAGGACCCCGATATGGTCGTAAGGGTCAGGGAAGACTTCACCCCCGTCTTCGAGAGGCAGGGCTTCGAGCAGGCCTACGAGGCGCTCAGCGGAGGGGAGCGGACCAGCATGGCCCTTGCCTACCGCTTCGCCCTCAACTCGGTGGTAAGAGAGAGCATCATGGCCCAGCCCGAGTTAGTCATTCTCGATGAGCCCACGGACGGCTTCAGCAAGGAGCAGGTCTACAAGATGAGAGGGCTCTTGGAGGAGCTCGATTCCAGGCAGGTGATACTCGTGTCGCACGAGAAGGAGCTGGAATCCATGGCCGACCACATATACAGAGTCGAGAAGAGGAACGGGACATCAATGATCACCGCCTTGGGTGCCTAGGCCTAACCCATATGGAAAAAGGCAATAATACTCGCTTCGCCCGTCGGTCTCCTGAAGGGGAATGGCAGACATTGACAGGATGTTCACCCCCAGGACGGTCGCTCTCATAGGTGCGACCGACAAAGAGGGGACCGTTGGTCAGGCGACCCTGAAGAACCTCCTGCAAGGCAAGGGTAAGCACACAGTCTACCCTGTAAACCCCGGCCACGACATGGTGGCCGGCCTGAAGTGCTACCCGAACATTGCCTCGATCCCTGAGCGCGTTGACCTAGCGGTCATCGCTACACCTGCGAAGTCAGTCCCAGAAGTCGTGGAAGAGTGCGGGGCGGCAGGGGTCGACGGGGTGGTAATAATCTCGGCTGGATTCAGGGAAATAGGACCGGAAGGGGCCAAGCTCGAAGAGGAGATCAAAGCCATTCGCGCGAAGTACGGCCTCAGGCTCCTCGGGCCCAACTGTGTCGGGTTCGCAAGGCCCTCCATCCGCCTCAACGCCACCTTCCTAAGGGACAGCCCCGAACCCGGCTCGATAGCCTTCATCTCACAGAGCGGCGCACTGGGATCCGCCATCCTCGACTGGGCGACGGTTTCTCACGTAGGATTCAGCCTCTTCGCCTCCATGGGGTCAATGCTGGACCTGGACTTCGGCGATCTGATCGACTTCCTCGGGACCGACCCCAACACGCGCAGTATCATCGTCTACGTCGAGGGTATAGGAAACGCAAAGAAATTCATGAGCGCCGCGAGGGGGTTCGCCCGCACCAAACCCATCGTCGTCCTCAAAGCGGGGAAATACACGACAGGCGCGAAGGCGGTCCAGTCCCACACGGGCGCCCTGGCAGGGGACTTCGAGGTCTACGACGCCGCTTTCAAGAGGGTCGGAGTCCTCAGGGTGGACGAGATAGGGGACCTGTTCAATTGTGCCAGCGTCCTAGACTCGAGGCGCCTCCCGTCGGGCCCGAAGCTCGCCATCGTAACCAACGCAGGCGGGCCGGGGGTGGTGGCTTCCGACAAGATCACAGACCTCGGGGGGGAACTGGCGAAGCTCTCCGACAGCTCGATGAAGGCTCTCAACGAGCAACTTCCTTCATACTGGAGTCACGGCAACCCGGTCGACGTCCTCGGAGACGCAGACGTGGACCGCTACGAGCACGCCATGACTACGCTATACGGGGACTCGAACGTCGATGGCCTGCTCGCCGTGTGCACCCCCCAGGGGGTTACCCCCGCGACGGACCTCGCTTCGATGGTGGTGAGGCTCTCCAAGGACAAGCACAAGCCCGTCCTGACGGTGTGGATGGGGGAGAAGGGCGTAGCCGATGCGAGACGCAAGTTTGCAGAGAACAGCATTCCGTCTTACGCAACGCCCGAAGAGGCGGTCAAGACATACATGTACATGTACAGGTACAGGCGGAACCTAGACCTGCTCTACGAGACCCCTAACGAGATACCCGTTGACCTGATGCCTCCGAACAGCCATCTGAGGCTCATGGTGAGGAAAGCAATCGCCGATGGGAAGCTCCTCCTCTCGCAATCCGACGCCGACAAGTTCCTGGACGCCTACAACATCCCGAGGCTCGGGGGAGGGTTCGCCAGAGGAGAGGAGGAAGCGCTGATGATCGCCCGGAAGGTGGGTTACCCGGTCGTACTTAAAATCGTGTCACAGGAGATAGTTCACAAGTCTGACATAGGCGGAGTGGTCACAAACATCACAAACAGCGAGATGCTGGCCCACGAGTACAACAAGCTGATTGACAGAGTAAAGATACTGAAGCCAGAGGCTAAGATTGACGGGGTGTACGTCCAGAAGATGGCAAAGAGCATAGATTACGAGCTTATCCTGGGATCGAAGAAGGACAGAGACTTCGGTGCTGTGCTTCTTTTCGGGTCCGGGGGTGTAGGAGTCGAGCTCTTCCGGGATTTCGCCATAGGCCTCCCTCCGATCAACCAGGTCCTCGCCCGGCGTATGATGGAGGAGACCATAATCTACAAGGCCCTTTCGAAGGGGCTGAGAAACCACCCCCCCGCGAACCTCAAGGCACTAGAGGAGGTCATCGTCCGCTTCTCCAGCATGATCGCTGACTTCCCAGAAATCGCGGAGATGGACGTCAACCCGCTCTCCGTGGGTGAAGGGAAGGTCTTCGCCGTCGACGTACGAATCCTCCTAGACCCGAACCCGATCGACCACACCATCCCGTACCCTCACATGGTCATTCTCCCCTACCCGACGAAGTACGTGGTCCCCTGGAAGCTAGAGGACGGCACCGACGTGCTCCTAAGGCCCATCCGCCCAGAGGACGAGGTAATGGAATCCGAGTTCATCAACGGCCTGTCGGAGGAGACCAGCCGCTACAGGTTCTTCAACATCGTCAGGAACCTCCCACACTCCGACCTGGTCCGATTCTGCAACATCGACTACGACAGGGAGATGGCGATAGTCGCCGAGATAACCGAAGGGGGGCGCCGCCGAGAAATTGGCGTGGGGAGGCTCATCGCCGAGCCCGACCGCAGGAGAGGCGAGTTCGCCGTGGTCATCGCAGACCAGTATCAGACAAAGGGTCTCGGGCGCAAGCTGGTGGACATGCTCATCAACATCGCCGAAGAACGGAGGTACGAGTCCATCTTCGGTGTGGTCCTCAGGGACAACGCGCCGATGCTCTCCCTCTGCAGGGAGATGGGATTCTCAGTGAAGTACGAAGAGGACTACGCTCGAGTCGACCTAACACTCGGTGTGAGTCCCCCTCAGACCACCATCGCGGCCCAGCCACAGGCCCCACCCCAGGCGTCTCCGCAGGCTCAGCCACAGAATCAGCAGGAGCCGGGTGAAAGCGCTGCGGGCATCGAGCAGTAGCAAGAGCCCCAGGCGAGGGTTTTTCTCCCCCGCCCAGGAGTTCGACCCGTCCCGGCCGTAGTCCTCCTTCTGTTCTGGACGGGATTCAGCTAAGCGGCCTACCCTGGCCTCCTGCAGGCCTTTCATCGGCCACGTTTGGCCTTGCTCCGCACGGGTCAGCCGTTTCATCCCGGTCCCCATCGACCTCAAGGTCGCCCCATCATCGCCCCTGATGGGCCGGGTCTCGTTTCTGTTCTGGAGCCGACCATCCCTGGTCGCGCCTCCTGGCGCCGTGCGTCCTGCCGCGAGGGAGGAACTTCCCCAGGAGATCCCTGTGGCCCGTCCACCGGCTCGAGTCAGAACGACCGTACCTGCCTCTGCAATTAACCCTTTCCCAGTCCCTCCGAAAGGCAGTTTAGCCCGCCTCGGTCCGAGCGGCGCAAGTGCTCACCTGGGAACAATTCTAGAAAGAAGCGCCTGATATGGCGACCTTTGGGGCACGGCGCATGTCAGAAAGGCGATGTGCATCGGACCAGTCAGGAAGAGCGGGTACCCGCGGGTCCACCCCTTCACCCCCTTCGTGAGCTCAGGAGACCTCTTCGCCTCCATGGAGCCCCTTCCCCCAGGGCGCACGACCTCCAGAGGGATGGAAAGTGCATACATTCTCTGGTCAAGGACTGGAACGGTTCTGTAGGGAATTCTCCATAACAGGGAGGGCGATCCTGGTGAAAGACCCGACGGTCCGCTCCCTGGCCACCACCGGCTGCCTTTACACGACCGCCGACAGTTGACTTTGCCTCGAATTCTTCATGAGGAATGCATGACAAACCCGTTTCGTGGAATGGAGACCTCAGTTGACCCGCTGGGAAGAGCCGGCAGGCTCGAAGAGCTGAGGAAAATATTCTCTCTCGGCCTGCAATACCTTCCCCTCGGTCCTAGACCTGCGGTACGCCTCCAGGGGCTCCTGATTCAGGGTGGCGAAGGTGGGTCCCCACTTGTAGATACCGAGGTATCGGTTCGATTCCTCCACCTCCCCTAGGACGTACATGGTCGCCGCCACAGCCTCAAGCGAGCTAAGCATCCCTGCCCTGGAGTAGTTGGTGGGGTTCGCAGCCAAGAGTATCGGGAGCCTGCGATGCTTCCCTCCCAGCCTCCTGAAGAAGACCTCCTGGGCCTGGTTCCAGGAGCAGTCGACCACAAGGACCGCCTTTGCCCCCCTGTCAGGAGGGGACAGGACCCGGTGCGCCCAGGGGTTCAGTACAATTACCTTGTCAGATGCGTGGAACTTCCTGCTGACCCCTCTGGCCAGGTCCATGTTGATCATCTTCCTTGCGGTGCACTTCGCGGGGTCGTCCTGACCCATCTCGAGTGCGAAAACGCCTAGGACCATTCTTCTGCTCTGTGATGCGCCCTAAATGCGTCCCTTATGGTGGTGTCGGTGGTGTCGACTCGGCCGATGCCCTTGACAAGAATATAGCGGCGTCCCTTTCCCAGAATTCTTCTAATGGCCTCTCGAGAGTATTTGGGATACTCTCTGACCAAATCACAAACCCGCTTCCCCTCGTCGAAGTGTTTCACCCGATTGTTCGTGAAGTCTTCAGGAGTCAACTTGGCCCGATACTTCCCCATTGCATCCCTAACCCTTTGTTTCCTCAAACTTCTCATCAAATTCCGTCCTTCGAAGCGAGAGTATGGGATGTCGAGTGCGACTTGGCGGGGGTGTCGCTCGCGCCGTCCCGCGTCAACCTCGGCTTGGAAGACAGCCAAGAGCTGGTTACCAGTGATTCTGCCTACGCAGTAATCGAGGGCGGCTCTGCCTTCGATTTCTTTCTTGCAAAGATATGGTATCATCCTTCTAAGCATCCTTTTCACGGAGGTGAATTCGCTGATTGCGAGTTCGTAGGCATTGCCATCCGACCTCCCCAAGATTCTGCTAGTCCGCACGCCGTGATTGTTCAGGAAATCTCTCACGTTTGCAATTTGGTCAGCCGACTGATCTACGAAAACAAGCGACAAGCCCAACGCCAGGAGTGATATTTGGGCACACTAAACGAGTGGCCGGAGGAAAATAAGGAGCAAGGGTTATTACTGTATGATAAGCTAGAAGCGGAGAGGTAGAGCGACCATTCCTCAAGCCTTCGTATTAATTAACGCAGACCTAGGAGCGGAAGAGGATCTCCTGAAGAAGCTCAGAGAGATCCCGAACGTCAAAGAAGTCTACGTAGTCTACGGCGTCTACGACATCGTCGCCAGGGTGGAGGCGGACACCATGGAGAAGGTCAAGGAGACCATCACCTGGCACATACGCCGCCTCGACAAGGTGAGGAGCACCCTCACCATGATCGTGGTCGAGGCATAGAAGCAGTCAGCTTCCCACGTTAAATAAGCCGAACCCCAAAGTCTGTTTCATGCGCTGCCTGGTGGGCATCGACGACACCGACTCTTCCCGGGGGTACTGTACGACCTATCTCGCCTACAGGATAGCCTGCGACCTTCGCCCAAACGTTGTCGTCCTCCCATACCCCAGGCTCGTGAGGCTTAACCCGAACATCCCCTTCAAGACGAGAGGGAACGCGGCCGTCTCTCTGCGCATAGAAACAGGAGATCCTGACAGTGCCTTCGAACTGATCGCGGCCAAGGTGAAGGAGCTCTCGGACGTGCGGGGGGGCGCCAACTCTGGAGTGGTGTTTCTGGACAACGCCCAAATCGCCTCGAAGTTCGAGCCTCTCTATCTCGAGGCGCTGACCGGGCTCGTGAGCCCCCACCGCGTCAGGCGGTTTGTCAGGCGCCTAGGAGTGAGGACCGTGGAGCTGGGGAACGGAATGGGCCTGGTCGGCGCGGCGAGCTCCCTCGGATTCAGCACGAAGTTCGACCACACCTTCGAGCTTATCGCCTATCGGAGGAAGGAATCTTGGGGGACGAGGCGCATTATCGACAGCTCCTCGGTCAGAGACACCGACGCGAAGACCTTCCCTCACACCTTCAACAACTACGACTACCAGAAGAGGAAGGTTCTGATCGCGCCCCACGGCCCCGACCCTGTCTTCTGTGGGATCAGGGGAGACACACCTGGCGCAGTTCTGGGAGCCTTCGGTATGATTCGACATTACGAACCCCTTCAGGGTCACATGATCTACGTCTCCAATCAGCACACCGATGCCCATCTGCAGGCGGAGCTCGAATGGAAGGTCTATTCGTCAGGGTGGCTCCAGGGTACGGTGGAGGAGGTGACGGTAGGCGCCGGGGGGCACGTGTACATCACCCTTCGGTCCAACGGAAAGAGCCGGAACATAGCGGCGTACGAACCCACCGGCGACCTTAGGAGGACCGCCAAGCTGCTTCGCCCGGGGGACAACGTCAGGGCCTTCGGAGGCGTAAGGAGGGCTACGTCACTTCACCCGACCGTGCTTAACATGGAGAAATTTGAGCTCACCTCGGCGACCGGAAGAAGGCGCGGAATCCCAAGGGGGATCTTCATCTCGTCCCCTCGAGCGAACCGGCACCTCACGAAGCCCCTGGTCAGGTATGGCAGAGAAAAACGCACGAGTGAACCTGCGATCGAAGGCTGGCTGGAGGGAGCACCTACACAGCCGCTAGTGCGCGCTTGAAGTCCTCGAGTAGATCCTCGACATCCTCTATACCCACAGACACTCTCACGAGAGTCTCGGGAATGCCCGTCAGGGCCCTCTCCTTCGGAGACAACTGAGTGTGCGTCATGTTGTACGGCTGCGACACCAGAGTCTGCACGCCCCCGAGGCTCGCGGCCAGGGTGGCGACCTTCAGTGATTCGGTGAACTTCATGGCGTCCTTCGTGGTCCCCTTGATCTCGAGGCTCAGCATCCCTCCGAAGCCGCTCATCTGCTTCTTGGCGAGTTGGTACTGTGGGTGGGTCTTCAATCCAGGGTAGTGGACCTTCGCCACCTTCCCGTGATTCGATAGGAGCTCCGCCAGGGCCATCGCGTTGGCGTTCTGCTGCCTCACCCTGATGGCCATCGTCTTCATCCCCCTGAGGATCAGCCAGGCCGGGAGAGGGTCGAGGGTCCCCCCAAAGTCCCGCCGCATCATCTTGATTTTGTGAATGTTATCCTTGTCTGCCACAGCCGCCCCGGCTATCAGGTCTGCATGCCCGTTGATGTACTTCGTCACGCTGTGGAGGACGACGTCCGCCCCCAGGTCGATAGGGTTCTGGTTGATGGGCGAAGCGAAGGTGTTGTCCACCATGAGGACCGCCCCATTCGAGTGGGCGAGCTTCGCAGCCCTACGTATGTCGACTATCTTCAGCGTCGGGTTGGTAGGGCTCTCGACGTAGACGATGCGGGTGTTCTTCTTCACCCCTCGTTCCAGGGCACCGAAGTCTGAGCTCTCGACCAGAGTGGTGTCGAATCCCATGTCAGGGAGAATATCGTGTAGAAGAGCATAGGTCCCCCCATAGAGGTCCTTGATGGCCAGGGCATGGACCCCCTTCTTAAGGAACGAGAAGACCGAAGTCGAGATCGCCGCCATCCCGGACGAAAACCCCGCCCCGTCCCCCCCGTGTTCGAGGGCAGTGATCTTTTTCTCAAGCCTGACGACGGTGGGGTTCTCCCACCTAGAGTAGGTGAACCCCTTCTCTCCGAAGCCCCCAACCGCCAAAGGGACGTCCTCCGCTCTCCTGAATCCGAACGTCGACGTCTCGAAGATAGGAGTTGTGACAGATCCCGTTCGCTCATCGAAGGGCTCGGCCTCGTGGACCGAACGCGTGGAATCCCCGGGCAAGTCGCCTGCGCCTCCGATAGGGGTGTAAATACGTAGCTCGGTGAAGACCTTTCATAAGGCGTCGGTGTGTCGGAGCCGTGGGTCCCTGGACACTGCTCGGGGCGCCGATTTACACCCTCTCCAGCTACAAGGGGATGGGAGAGGCTCCAGCCGCCCTCAGGAAGGCGGGGATAGGTACTGTGCTCGGGCTGTTGAACGACAGAGGGGATGTTGAAATCCCTCACCTGAAGAAGGACGTGCAAGAAGGGAAGACCAAGAACCTCGCTCACTTCAGGGAAGCTTCATCGAGAATCTTCAGGGCCACCAGCGAGGAGAAGGAGGCGCCCGTCATGATAATCGGAGGCGAGTGCTCGGAGACTGTTGGCGCCATGGCAGGACTCGCCAGGGCTTACGGAGGGAAACCTGGGATGCTCTGGCTGGATGCCCATGGTGACTTCAACGTACCAGAGACCTCGCCGTCGGGGTACATCGGGGGGATGTGCCTCGCAATGGCCTGCGGGATGGCTGTCGGCCTCGATCTCGGGATAGGCCCGACGCCGCCACCGCTCGCAGGGGAGCGCCTTGTCCACGTGGGTTCGCGCGCGCTGGACACTCCAGAGGTGGTCGCGTTCAACTCCTCCCCCGCCAAGCTCTTCACAACGCAGCAAGTGAAGAAAATCGGGGCGGCTGACGTCGCCGAAGAGGCTGCCAGACACCTCGACAACAGGTCGGACTGGATAGCCTGCCATCTTGACGTCGATGTCGTAGACCCGGACCTCATTCCTTCGGTGAACTACCCCACCCCGGGTGGACTAACGCTGGAAGAGACATCCATGGTCATCCGCAAGCTCATCAGAACGGGGAAGGTGCGGGTGCTCGAGCTTGCCGCTTACAACCCGTCCATGGACAGGAGAGCCGCATCGGCGAAGAGAATAATCGAACTGCTCAGGGCAAGCTTCGAGTGAACGAGTCCAGAAGTAGCGAGGGGAGGATTTGAACAAACGGAGGGGTTTACCCCTTCTCCGCTCTGCGGGTCTCTCGGCTTTCGCTTATGAGCCCGCCGGGATGATCCTTACCCCCGCAAGGGGTCTGGCTTCCCCACCTCGCTTTGATTAGCTTGAAACGCATCGTCCTTAAGTCTTCCCAGCAGGCTTACTGAGAAACTGGATACTGCATGCACGCTGCCCTGTGGTACCTGCAGCAGGTGCACTTGGAGCAGCTTTCGTAGTCCTTGTGCCTGCATACCTTGCAGATGCAGGAGGCCATTACTTGGCCGCCTTCGACCCGGATTCTTTAATTTTGTCGAAGATGAGCTTCTCCGGGTCCGCTCCCAGTTCCTCGGCCAGACCCCGTTTCAGCGCGAGCAGCCTCCCCACGTCGTGGGACTTCGCGGTGAACCTGCGGACCTCCTCTCCGAACGGCCTCACCCTGTCGGCGTCCACCATCTTGTCGGCGAAGCAGACTATCCTCTCCTCTAGGGTGCGGGGGATGTAATCGAGGTCCGGAAGTCCCAACTTCTTCGCTTCTTCGGGCGATATGCCCGCGCCGACGTGCCTCCTCACGATCTCGACCACCTTCGTGTCCACCCCTTCTTTCTCGAGGATCTCGGCGCCCTCAACACCATGCCTTACCGTCTGGGACCGTGTCCTCCCGACGTCATGTAGGAGAGCTCCGGCAATCACGGCCTGCTTGTCCACAACCAGGCCCCTGCGCTCGGCCTCGTCAGCCATTATCGTGGCGGCCATGGCCACCGCCTGACAGTGCCCCACGATGTGGACTCCAGTCTTGCACTTCGCGTGTATCGCCATGGCCTCCCCTTCGGAGGGGATCACTTGGCGAGTTCCTCTTCTAGCTGGTTTATCTTCCAGTGGAGAGCGTCCTTCAGCTCTGTATTGTCCAAGCGGTTCAGTGGCTTTCCGCACGTGGGGCACTTGAAGAAGTTCTCCATGGCGTCCTCAAATGTCCTTGTCTGGCAGGTGGGGGTCCCGCAGTGGTAGAACTCGTGCATCTCCTCATACTCTAGCCTTTGCTTTAGCCTAGTGAGGACCTTTCTCCTCTGGGTCTGGATAAAGCCGTCAGTCTGGTCCCGCTGGGCTTTCCATCTGTACACGAACCACCCCCTCTTCGGGTCTCTCACCCTGACTCCCGTGATGAGGCTCCGCCCGAACAGGTCGTAGAGCGCCTTCCTTACGGTCTTGATCTTCAGCCCCGTCGCGGAAGCGATCTCCTCGTCGGTGGCGTTCTCGTTGTTCAAGAGCGCCCTTGCAACCCTGACGTAGTCGGGCCCGCCGATGAGGCCGGCTACCTTTACAAACGTGTCCTCATATTCGATTTTCAATTCTCTACAACCCTCTTGCCATGGGCGGTGGGCAAGATTCTGAGTCTGCTTTTTGGAAACGTCCTCTTAAGCTCTTCCCCGCTCTGGATTTCGTGCAGCGCGATCGCCAGGGCTGCCACCTCTGAATGAGGCTGTGAAGTGACAGCGACGTTAAAGTCCGCCTCGTGGTAGACCCTCCCCGGCACCTTCGGCCCCCCCACGACCAACAGTAGACTGTCCAGCTTTCTGAGGTCCTGGATGACGTCCTGGATCGGCAGGCCATACATCGTCAGGTGCACAACGCTCCGCCCTTCATTTTTGGCTTCTCTGATTACCCTCGTCCATGACGCACCGAGGGTCGCCTCGAACTTCCCTCCCCAGGTCCTGTTGACCTCCTCGAGAGTGCCGGTAACGTCCTTCTCGGCGTCCTCGAGATAAATTGATTCTGCCCCCAGAGCCCTGGAAACAAGGCAGAGGTGGGTGAGTGTTCTATCGTCCCGGACATAGCGCTGTCCCACACGCAGAACCCTGATGCTCTTCATCCGCGGGGTGACCGCCTCCAAGCCGACTAGATGAACGATTGGAGGCTCCTTAGGCCCTCGAAGCGTGGACCCACGACAAGGAGAGGCTCAGTCTTATCTAGTCAATCCCAGCCGCTAGGATAGTTGGCTGACCAGTCGGTCATCGCAGTCCTGACCTTCCTTCACATCGTCACCGCCATGGGGTGGCTTGGGGGAGTTGCCTTCTTCCTGTCGGCTGTCGGGCCGGGTGTAAGGGCTTTCACACAACCCGCCCTGCTCGAGTACCTGACCAAGGTGGGGCCAAAACAGATTGGGTTCTTCGCAGGGACCGCGACGGGGACCATCGTGTTCGGTCTGGCTTTACTCTTCGCTGCCTTCGGGACTGATTACTCGTCCTGGCCCAATTACATAGAAACAGGTTTCGGCTTTGGACTGATAGCCTACCTCGTCGCCATGGCCGTAACACTCCCAACCGTCAGCAGGGTGAGCAGAATCGCCCAACAGGCCATGAGCGGACCGCCGGGGCCCCCTCCTCCGGAGCTTCCGAAGCTGCTCAGGAGGGCCAACATGGCAACCATGGCGGTCGCCCTTTTGTTGTTGCTGGCGCTGGTCTTCATGGTCAGCAGTGCTGTCTTCGCTTAGACGAATCGCCATTCCTTTATCGGGGGTCATAAGGTCCCCGGCTCAGTTGGGTTCCGATGCCGACAACAGGCGCCTGGCGTTAATGGTCGACTACCTCTTCGGCAGGGGGGTCAGCAGGGCCCTCCCGAATGGGGGGTTTCGCCTGTACTACTCTCGTAGATCGGGGAGAGTGAAGACCGTCTTCTACAACGGGACGCTCTTCGCCACCGTCAAACCGAATGGAGTAATGGCACTCTCCGTCGCCGGGGCAACAATGCTTGCCCGCAGCCCTAAGTTCAAACAGAACTGCGTCCAAGTCTCCGACGACGTCGCAGAGTTCGTGAAGGGGGGGAAGTCGGTCTTCTGTAAATTCGTCAGATGGGCCGGGAAGAACGTGTATCCCAAGAGCGAAGTGGCCATCCTCAACGGAAGCGGAAGGGTCATCGGAGTCGGCATGGCCATCCTGAATGGAGCCGTGATGACACAGTTTAAGTCGGGGGCGGCGGTGAAGGTCAGAGCAGGCCTTAGCAAATGAAGATGGACAACAGGAACGCCAGGCGCATGATGGATCGGTTGGGAATCAACATGAAGGAGATCCAGAACGTCCAGGAGGTCATCATCAAGACCTCTGATAAGGAGCTGCACATCACGAACGCCTCGGTTTCCGAGGTAAACGCCCAGGGAAACAGGATGTTCCAGGTTGCGGGAGACGTGGAGGAGGTCGAAGTCGAGAAGAAGACGTTCAGTGAAGAAGACGTACTCCTCGTCCAGCAGCAGACGGGAGCCTCGAAGGAAAGAGCCGCGGCCGCGCTGAAGGAGTCAGACGGCGAGGTGGCAAGAGCGATCCTGAAACTCAGCCCCTGACAAGGGACGCCATCACTCTCCTGCGCCGGTCTACGTTATCAACCCAAGGTTGCTCGATGTCGTAGGCGAAGGGGGGGCAGAAGGGTGCAAGGGGGGGCTGGTCGCCGTAGACCCGTCTCTCTCAGATGACAATCAGGTATCAGACTTATTAGACCGTCTCGAAGAAACCCCGTAATGTCCGGTCAGGTCCACGAGCTCGTCTCCGCCGCCCTAGGCCAGAGGAAACTCACGTTACTCATAAGGAACACGAACCTCCTTAACGTGTTCACAGGAGAGACTTACGAAACCGCGATAGGCATTTACAAAGACAGGATCGTGTACGTCGGCCCCGACTCGAACGCCCCGACCGCGACCAGGTCAATAGATGCGAGGGGACTTACCGCAATCCCAGGCCTGATCGAGTCCCACATGCACGTCGAAAGCAGTATGGTAACGCCGTCCAGATTTGCAGAAGCGGCCCTTCCCCACGGCCTCACCACGGCGTTCGCCGACCCCCACGAGATTGCAAACGTCATGGGCAAGGCGGGGGTGAAGGCGATGGTGGAGGACAGCAGAGGGCTCCCGCTCAAACTATACTTCTACGCCCCCACCTGCGTCCCCGAGTCGAAGGCGGTTACCTCGGGCGCGGAGCTCACCCCGGAGGACATCAACGAGATGCTAGGCTGGGAGGGCGTGTGGGGGTTAGGGGAGGTCATGGACTACCCCGCTGTGCTGAACGGTGGTAGGAAGATTTCTAGGATTCTCGACTCGGCAGCCACCCGGGATGTGGTCATAGATGGTCACGCTCCCCTCCTTTCGGGGCGTGAGCTCAACGCATACATCGCCTCGGGCGCCGAGGCGGATCACGAGAACTTCACAGTCGAGACGACCATGGAGAAGCTCAGACTCGGAATGTACGTCAAGCTGAGAGGCCCCTACGTGCTCGATGCGCAGAGGTACGCGGACGCCCTGAAAGTCGTCCCCCACCCCTACAACCTGATATTCTGCACAGACGACGTAATGCCCGACAACCTCGCCCGCTTGGGGCATCTCGACTACGCCTGCCGCGCATTCATGCAGGCCGGGATGGACCCTGTCGAGGTGGTGAGGAGCGCCACCCTGAGGCCTGCCCTCCACATGAGGATGCCACATCTGGGAGCCATAGCACCGGGGCGGATTGCCGACATTCTGCTTCTGAATGACCTGGAGAAGTTCACCGTTGATCTCGTGATCGCCAACGGCGTGCCCGTGGCCAGGGAAGGGAGACTACTGGTACGGATCAACAAGAGGGTCCTGGACGGCCCGGCCAGGGAGACGATGAAACTCAGCCCACTCAGCGTGGAGGACTTCAGGGTCGAGCCGCCGGTGAATGACGGCCCGGTCTACATCAACACCGTAGACTTCGGAGAGTCGAATCACGAGGACAAGGGGGAAGCCTTCGCCGAGATGATCCTGACCAGGCTCAGCAAGGTGAAGGTGAACGTGACCGACGGCAAGCTCTCCCTCAAAGACACGGCCCTGGTGTTTGTGTTCGAAAGACATGGAAGGAACGGGGGGAGGGGCTTCGGCTTCGTACGGAACCTCATCAGGGAGGGAGCGCTGGCCACAACCGTGGCGCACGACGCCCACAATCTCCTCGTCGTAGGGACGAACCCCGAAGACATGTGCATGGCCGCGAATCTGGTGATCAGGAGTCGCGGAGGCATAGCCGCGGTCCGAAGGAAGGAGACCCTCGCCAGAATCAGGCTCCCCATAGCGGGGCTGATGTCTGACCGGTCCCTAATCGAAGTCTCCAAAGACATGGATGCCCTAAGGAGGGCGTTCAAGACCATGGGGGTCCTTGACCACCCCTACATGCCTCTCCCTAACCTCCTGGCGCTCTCCGTGATACCCCACGCTAGAATCACCGATCGGGGCATCTTCGACGTTGACAGGCAGAAGTTCGTCCCGCCCTTCACTAGCTGAGCTGCATCATCGGGACAGGGCGGCGGGTTCCCGCTTCATCCCCATCAGGACCTTCTCGGAGGTGACGGGGAGGTCGTCCACGGAAACCCCCGTAGCGTTCAGCACTGCATTCCGCACTGCCGCTGCCGGGAGAACTATCGGGGGTTCCGCTATGATCTTGGCCCCGAATGGACCCAGGGGTCCAGGGACCTCGACGATGAACGCCTTGAACTCCGGGGGAATATCCATGGACGTGGGGATGTAGTAGTCTCCAAGGTTGGGGTTCACGACGACGCCGTCCTTGTGAAGCAGCTCCTCCATCATCGCATAACCAAGTCCCTGCACCGTCCCGCCGTAGATCTGGCCGAGCACTCCCCCCGGATTGACAGCCTTCCCTACGTCATAGGCTGCGTGGGCCCCGAGGACCCTGTAGTATCCGGTCCCCATGTCGACCTCTACCTCAACGATGAGCGCCCCCCACGTGTACTGGAGGTAGGGCGTCCCCTGACCAACCTCCTGGTCCCAGGGCGCTGCCGGCGCCATGAAGAAGCCATCCTCCTTCAAGTTGACACCCCTCCTGTACGCTTCGGCGACAACGTCGTCCCACTGCACCGTCACAGATGGATTGCGGCGACCGAAGGCTACGCCGTCCGCCATGGCCACCTCCCCACGGTCAACCTTCAACATCTCGGCCGCGAGGGGGATTATCCTGCTCCTCAGCTTCTCTGCTGCGAGCTTGGACGCGTTCCCCCCGATTACCACAACCCTGGACGCCACCGTCGGCCCGCTCTCCCTGTGCCTAGAGGTGTCAGGGCGTTCCAACCTGAATCGGGACAGCGGGACACCGAGGATACTCGATGCGACCTGCATCATCCCGGAGATGGCGCCCGTCCCGTACTCGGTCAGGCCGGAGCCGACGGAGACGGTCCCGTCGGAAAGCACTTCGATATGGACCGCTCCGTAGTCGTTCCCCTCCGGACCGAGCGAATTTCCATGCATCAGTAGGGCAATCCCGAGCCCTCTCCTGACGCTCCCCGTCTGGCTCCGGTAGCGTGTCGCCTTCTCCCTGTAGTTGCTGGATTCGACTACCTTCTCCACGCACTGAGGAAGACCGCAGCTTGTGTCCATCAGGGCGCTGGTCGCGCTCCTCTTACCGGGTACGAGCATGTTCCTCAGCCTGAACTCGAGCGGGTCCATCCCGAGCTTTCGGGCGAGCTCCTCCATCTGGCTCTCGATCGCGAAGATTGCCTGGGGTCCCCCGAACCCCCTCAGACTCCCTGCGTAGGTGTTGTTCGTGTAGACGAGGAAGGAGTCTGCCTTCACGTTGGGCACTTCGTAAGCCCCCACTGTGTGGAAGGTCGCCCTGACTATCACGAAGACGCCAAGTGAAGCGTAGGCTCCCGTGTCCCCGACGATTCTAGACTCGTCCGCGAGCAGCATTCCATCCTTGCTCACGCCCGTTTTGTGGCGTATGATGAAGGGGTGCCTTTTCGTGTGCATGACCATGGAGTCTTCCCTGTCCATGCCGCAGTACACCGGCCTCCGGAACTTGACGGCGGCCAGCGCGGCGGTCGAGCAGACATCGAAGGGTGTTTCGTCCGACTTCGGTCCGAAGGCCCCTCCTGTTACCGCCTGTATGACCCTGACCTTCTCCGGGGGAAGCTTGAGGACCTTGGCGACGGCCGCCTGGGTGTGGTGCGGGCTCTGCATAGAACCGATGACCCTCACTCCTCCGTCCTCGGGGATCGCGAGCCCGACCTCCGGCTCCAGGGGGGCGGCGTCCTGGAACTGTGTCCTGTAGGTCTTTTCAAGGATGACATCGGACTTCGAGAACCCTTCCTCGACGTTCCCCTTTCTGATCTTCATCTGCCTCGCGACGTTCCCCTTCTCGTGGACCCTTACGGCACCCTCTTCGAGGGCGCTCACCGGGTCGAATATTGCAGGGAGCTTCTCGTAGTCAACCCTGACCTTCGCCGCCGCATCGGCTGCACCCGGCGAGGTTTCGGCGATGATTGCGCCGAGGATGTCGCCAGTCGAGCGGACGACCGGATCGGCAAACAGCTGCCTGTCGGGGAGGACAGCCGAGGACTCGTTCAGCCCCGGGATGTCCTTCGAGGTTAGCACCCCCAGGACCCCGGGGTGCGACCTTGCAGCGCCTAGCTCCATCCTCTTGATGATCCCGTGCGGGATTGACGAGTGGAACAGTTTGGCGTACACCGTCCCCTTGGGGATCAGGTCCGCAGTGTAGACGGGGTTCCCCAGGACCTTCTCCAGGGAGTCGACCCTGACCACGTTCTCTCCGACGTAGAGGAGCTCCCCTCTCTCCGCCTTCGCCCGCAGAGAATCCAGCAGCTGCGCCACCTGTTCGCTCACCGCTTTCCCCTCCCGCAGCCTTCGCGGATGGAGTCGATGATCTGGTAGTAACCGGTGCAGCGGCAGAGTATGCCACTTATAGCGACCTTGATTTCCTCGCTAGAGGGTTCAGGCGAGTGCCTGGCAAGGTCCCAGGACGCCATAAGCATGGCTGGTGTACAGAACCCGCACTGGGCAGCGTTGTTGGTTATGAAAATTCCCTGCATCCGCTTCATGATTGGGTCCTCCAGCAGACCCTCCAGGGTCGTGACCCTCCTCCCATCGCACTGGGCGGCGAGCATCAGGCAACTGTTCACAAGCTTCCCGTCCACCAGGACGGCGCAGATGCCGCAATCCCCCGTGCTGCAACCCTCCTTCACAGACTTCAGATTCAGCTGGTCCCTGAGCACGTCGATGAGCCTGTCGAGGGTGTCGATCTGCACCGGGTGCTCGGTGCCGTTCACATTGATTGTGATGGCACGCTGCGCCATCTCAGGAAGGCCCTCCAATCTGCCGGGCGCACCGTTCCATGAGCCTCCCCAGGTACACCTGGGCCACCTCTGTCCTGTAGGCGCCCGATCCCCTGAAATCAGAAGTGAGGGACAGCTCCGAGGCTAGGACCCTCCGGGCTTGGGTGATTGTCTGGTCGGTGACCTTCTTCCCCGAGAGAAAGTCATTCGTCTTGACGGCCAATCCAGGTATCCTTCCGGAGACTCTGTTGAGGGCTACCCGCGCAGAACGGATGGTTCGGAGGTCGTCCTCCAGCGTCAGGGAGAGGGCCTCGTTGACAATGGCCACGATGAGCATGTTTCTTCGCCCCAGCTTCTCATAGGCGGCCCAGCCGTGCCCCCCCGGGGGACTTAGGCTGACCTCGGCGAGCATCTCGTGGGGCTCCAGGGCGGTCTCCCTCTTGCCCACGATGAAATTCTTCAGCGGTACGGTCCGCTCGCCCCCGGCCCTGACAAGCTTAACGTTGGCGTCCAGGGCCATGAACACAGGAATCAGGTCTTCCGATGACGTGGCAGAGCAGATGTTCCCCCCGACCGTGGCGACGTTCCGCACCTGTGGTGCCCCGAAGAGCATCCCGGCCTCCCGTATTATCGAAAGCTTGCCGTAGAACATGGGGGACTCGAGCAGGTCTGTGATGGTGGTCAGCGCCCCCACGTGGATTGTCCCGTCTGACTGGCGTATGTACCTCAGGTCCTCAGTGAAGGATGAGATGTCTACCACGGTCGCCGGGGAGACCTGCTTCCTCCTCATACGCGGCAGGAGGTCCGTCCCGCTTGCCATGACGGTCACGTTTCCGCCACCGTGCTCCAAGAACCGAAGGGCGTCACTCAGGTCCGTAGGGGAGTACAGTTCCAGAGTCGACATTACAACTTTCTACCCTGAGAGCGTCTTCTGAGGATTAAAAACTTCATGCCCCATGCAGAACCCTAACTACCCTGCCCAGCTGGTCAGAGGCTCCAGGGAGCCCGTTCATTCGAACCGCGTATAAGTCGCTGCTCCGAGGGTTGCCCTGTCATGAAAGCACCACCGTATGTCGGTTCAATGGCAGGAAGAGACTTCCTGGACACAAACGACCATTCTCAGGAGGAAATCGCAAAGATCCTAAAGGCAGCGGAGGACCTTAGGGTCAAGTTCAGAAAGAGGGCCCCGACCCACTATCTGCCCGGCCGGACTCTCTTCATGCTCTTCTACAACAGGTCGCTCAGGACCAGGAACTCCTTCGAGGCTGGGATCTATCAGCTCGGTGGCCATGCGCACTTCCTGAGTCCCAGTGACGTCTACACGCCGACTCTCCCGGAAGACATGGTCCCGTACCAGACGGAGGCGATAGCCGATGTCGGGCGGGTGCTTTCCAGATATGGTGACTCAATCGCCATCAGGGTGTACGGGGACGCCGCGAAGTGGACCATCGGGAGGGGGCACAGGATAATCCAGGAGTTCGCGAAGTGGAGCGACATCCCTGTCCTCAACATGGAAGACGACCTGTACCACCCATTCCAGGCACTGGCTGACATGAAAGCCATAATCGACGTCAGCCCGAAGCCGAAGGGGAAGAAGTTCGTGGTGTCCTACGCATATTCAGGGGGACTCAAACCCCTTGCTGTACCCCAGAGCTGCATCCTGATAGGGACCCAGTTCGGGATGAACGTGGTCCTGGCCCACCCCAAGGGGTTCGAGCTTGAGGACAAAGTCATAACGGCTTGCGAAAAGAACGCGGACAGATACGGTGGGAGCTTCGAGGTCTCCAACGACATGAAGGAGGCATTCGAAGGGGCTGACTTCGTCTACCCCAAGGCCTGGTCTCCAAAGAGATTCGTCCCCCCCTACAGCAACACGGTGAACAAGGATGGCGCGTCCCAGTACCAGGACCAGTTCAAGGACTGGAAGTGCACCCAGGAGATGATGGACCTAACGAACAGGGGGAAGTACATGCACTGCGGACCGGCAGACAGGGGCCAGGAGGCGACGGACGAGGTCATAGACAGCCCGAAGTACTCCCTCTACTTCGAGCAGGCGGAGAACAGGCTGCACGTCCAGAAGGCAGTCATGGCCATGGTGATGGGCTCCAAGCGCAGATGATCTCCCAGGTGTAGTCAGATGGTGGCTCAAGCCAAGACGATACTTGACATCATAGGGAACACGCCCACAATAAGGCTGTCGAGAATCCCCGTCGAAGAGAAGCTGGACTCGGAGTTATTTGCAAAGCTGGAGTTCTTCAACCCCACCGAGAGCCTGAAGGACAGAATCTACAAGGAGATGATACTCGGAGCAATCGACAGGGGGGACCTCAAGCCCGGCATGGAGATACTCGAGGGCTCCACCGGCAACGCGGGCATCGCCTGTACTTTCATCGGTACAAGGATGGGGTACAGGGTGACGATCGTCATGCCAGAGGGGATGAGTGACGAGCGCAAGAAGATGATCAAGGCGTTCGGAGGGGAGCTGATACTCACCCCTGGGGGCGAGAGCGACGTCGACTTCTGCCTTACGAAGATAGATGAGCTGATGGCAAAGCACAAGGGGAAGTACTGGTTCCCCGCCCAGTTCGACAACCCGGACAACCCGAAGGCGCACTACAAGAGCACCGGTCCCGAACTCTGGAGCCAAATGGGAGGCAGGGTCGACGCCTTCATCGCATCCCAGGGGACGGGCGGGGTCCTCTCAGGAATCGGGAGATACCTGAGGGAAAAAAACCCGAAGGTCAAGCTCTACGCCGTCGAACCCTCGGAGGCGCCCATACTCTCTCACAGCAGGTGGGGGACTCACAAGATCGAGGGCATCGGTGACGGCTTCGTCCCGAGAAACCTAGACCTTAGCCTGCTGACCGGCGTCGTGACTACTACATCTGACGAGGCCATCGATATGACACGCCGGCTCACGAAGGAAGAGGGCATCTTCTGCGGCATATCCTCGGGGTGCAATGTGGCTGCGGCCGTGAAGCTCGCCAGGAAGCATCCGGAGCTGGGGAGGATAGCGACCGTGATCAACGACTCTGGCGGGAGGTACCTCTCTACTGAGGTGTTCGGCATGAAGAAGAAGCAGACAGTAACTAGAACAAGCAAGAGGCTCGACCCGTACACCGTGGAGCAGCTCAGAAAGTACCAGAAAGGGTTCGACGTAGTGGAATAGGCGCTCCTCGGAGCAAGTCCCCTTGTCCTTCGTAGAACGGCTGGCCTGTTCCAGGTGCGGCACGAAGTACGAGCCGGCCGAGAACCCCGTAATGTGCAGGAAGAAGGACCTGGGGAGGCTCGACGTCGTCTACAACTACGATGAGGTGTCGAAACGGTTCAACCGCAGGAACCTCGGGTCGAGAGAATCCAGAGACATCTGGCGATACGAAGAGCTCCTTCCTGTCTCCTCCGGGTTCGCCGTGAGGCTGGGTGAAGGAGGGACCCCCCTTGTTCACGCTCAGCGCCTTGGCGCGAAGCTCGGGATGAAGAAACTGTACCTCAAGGACGATACAAGGAACCCAACAGCGTCTTTCAAGGACAGGGCCATGGCCGTGGGCTCCGCCAAGGCGGTGGAACTGAAGAAGAGGGACGTCGCAATAGCCTCGAGCGGGAATGCGGCTGCCTCCCTGGCCGCCTACTCCGCAGGGGCTGGTATGAGATGCCACGCTTTCGTCCCCCCGGATGCGTCTGCCGGGAAAATCGCGCAGCTACTCCTCTACGGCGCCTCGATAACTAAGTGTGCGCAGGTGAAGAAGGGGGAAGATGCGACCGTGCAGGCGATGCTCGACGCAGTTGACAGGTTCGGATACTACCCCTGCCCTAGCTTCGGACCCTTCAACCCCTATCAGGTCGAAGGACCGAAGACGATCGTGTACGAACTCTACGAGCAGAGCGGGTGGGAGGGGTCGGACGCCATCTTGGTCCCCACCGGGTCAGGGTGTCTCCTCACCGGCATCTGGAAGGGCCTCCGAGACCTGAGGGAGCTCGACCTGATTAGGGCCTACCCCCGGATCGTTGCGGTACAGCCAGCGGGCAACCGGGCTCTGGTCAGCGCGATTCAGAAGGGGACGCCCTTCGAGAAAATCGTCCCGGAGCCCTACCCTGCGTCCGTAGCCGGTGGCCTCTTGGATCCCTATCCATGGGACGGAGACGCCGCCATGGCAGGGGTAAGGTCAACCAACGGGACGGGGATCTCTGTTAGCGACCGGGACATACTCCGGTCCGTCAGGGAGTTGGCCGCCTTCGAAGGGATTTTTGCCGAGCCCTCGGGAGCCGCAGGTCTCGCTGGACTACAGAAGGTGCTGGAAGCGGGTGCCATCGACAGGGACGAAAGGGTGGTGGTCCTCGTGACGGGTTCAGGTCTGAAAGAGCCCGACAGGGTAATCGAGATGTTCGAGGGAAGGAATGCGGGGGGTGTAAAGAGAGGCAGCCGGAATCAGCCCTGATTCTGTGGCGCCGCCCAGCCAGCACATAGAATTTAAAGGCCGACCGGTCCCATTCATGTAATGACATCGGTGGAGCTCGAAGAGCCCCTCCAGCAAATCGTCGAGATTCCTAGGGTAGACGCCCTGGCGAAGGCACTCGGCGAGACGAAGTACACGACGGACAACGTACAGGAGGACGCTCTCTATCTCAGGGTCGTCCGGTCCCCCCACCCGCATGCACTGATTAAGCGCATAGACACCTCCAGAGCGGAACACGTCCAGGGAGTGTTGAGGGTTGCGACGTCAAAAGACGTTCCTGGGTCCAACTACATCGGCTACGTAGTCCAGGACAGGCCGCTGCTCTGCCACGACAGAGTAAGGTTCGTCGGGGATTCGGTGGCCCTTGTGGTGGCCGACACACCGGAATCAGCCGAACTCGGAGTCCAAGCCGTCAGTGTCGAGTATGAGAAGCTCCCTGCCATCTTCGATGCGAGCGAAGCGCTGCGGCCTGGCGCGCAGGCGATCCACCCCTCTGGGAACCTGACTGCAAGGCACTTCGTCAGGATCGGTGACGCCGAGAAGGGGCTTGCGAAGGCCGATTACGTGGTCAAGGGAGTGTACAGCACACCCGTACAGGAGCATGCCTATCTGGAGACAGAAGCTGCCCTGGCCTACCCGAAAGGGGACAGCGTAGTCGTGCTCGGTTCGATGCAGAACCCCTTCATGGTGAAGAAGGCGGTCTCGGCGGTCCTGGGCAAAGCGGTGTCAAATGTCCGCATAATTCAGGCTCCCACCGGCGGTGGATTCGGAGGGAAACAGGACGCCCCAGACGAAGTCTGTGCGATGGCAGCCCTTGGCGCCTGGCTGACCAAGAGGCCCGCGCTCCTTGCTTTCTCCAGAAAGGAGTCCACGGCGTTCCATCCTAAGCGCCACCCGATGGTTTTCGAAAGGGAGATGGGGGTGAGCTCCAGCGGAAAGATAACGGCAGTCAGAGCACGCATCCTGGCGGATGGTGGCGCCTACGCCTCCCTGAGCGAGCGGGTCTTGTTCGTGGCTGTGGTGGTGGCACCTGGCCCCTACGAAATCCCCAACGTTTACGTCGACGGCTCGGTGGTGTACACCAACAACGTGCCCACGGGGGCCTTCAGGGGCTTCGGCAAGCCTCAGGCTTCGTTCGCGGCCGAGCTCCAGATGGACGAGGCGGCAGACAAGATTGGTATGGACCCCGCGGAATTCAGACTCCTCAACATCCTAAAGGTCGGCTCAATCACCCCCACTGGTCAGACCCTTCCCGAGGGAATCGGCATTGAAGAGTGCATTCTTAGGGCCAGGGCCGCTTCGGCTTGGGATGCGAAGCGCCAAATCGGACCCGGGCTCGGCACGAGGAGGCGCGGAATTGGAATGGCGTGCACCATTCACCCGGAAGGGTTGAACGGTGAGGCAGACGCGGCAACCGCATGGGTCGAAATAAACCCGATGGGGAGAGTGGTGGTCAAGACGGGCCTCACCGAATACGGCCAGGGAATCTACACGGGCTTCACGCGGATAGTCACGAATGTCCTGGGCACGGCCGCTGACAGGGTATCGGTCGTCTCTCCCGATACGGACCTGGTCCCCGATTCCGGCCCCACCGTCGCCTCCAGGAGTACCGTGTTCGGGGGCAAGGCGATTCTCATTGCAACCCAGAAGCTGAAGAGCAGTCTCGCCGAAGTGGCGTCCCAGATGCTCTCCTGCCCGGTGAACGAGCTCGTCTTCGAGGGAGACTCGGTGAGGAGGCTGGGCCATGAAGACAGCAGGTTGGAGTTCGCCGAGCTCGTTTCGGAGTGCTTCAAACGGGGCATTGAGCTTAAGGAGGAGGGACAGGTCGCCAAGGCCCTCCCCGCATGGGACAGAGAGGCTGGACGCGGGGACCTCGCGCCTTCCTACGCCTTCGGAGCCCACGTCGCCGAAGTGGAAGTGGACATGGAGACGGGGAAAGTGGACGTGGTAAGCTACACCGCAGCCCACGACTCTGGGACGGTGGTTTCGCGGGCGCAGTTCGAGAGCCAGATCGTGGGGGGAGTGGCCCAGGGGCTCGGGTACGCACTCATGGAGGAACTAATCCTTAAGGACGGAATCATAAGGAACCAGACCTTCCTGGACTACCACATTCCCACCGCGGCCGACATCCCCAGCATCAAGACCATCATCGTCGAGGCGCCCGATGATTTCGGGCCGTATGGTGCGAAGGGGGCGGGTGAAGCGGGGATTGAACCCGTGGCCGGGGCTGTTGCGAACGCGGTCTACAACGCGCTGGGATTCCCGATCCGCCGCTTCCCGTTCACACCGGAAAGGGTCTCCGAAGCGATTGAGGAAATGGGATCCTGAACATGAAATCCTTCCAGTACCTCGCCCCAATCCCGCCCTTCGAGTATGTCGCCCCCAGGACACTCTCGGAGCTCTTCGAGACCCTGGGCGGCCATGGGAAGGAGCTCCAGGTCATAGCGGGGGGGACGGACCTGATGATAGCCCTGAAGGAGAGAGCGGTGGTGCCGAAAATCGTCGTGGACCTGCGCCGGCTCCGGAAAGAGCTCGGGGGCATATCGCTCGAACACGGGGTTCTCCGCATAGGCGCGCTTGCCACCTTCTCCCAGATCGAGTCGAGTCCATTCGTCTCAAGGTACGCCAACGCCCTCCGTCAGGCTGCAGCGAATGTGGGAACACTTCAGATCAGATGCATAGCAACGCTGGGTGGAAACCTGGCGACAGCTTCTCCTGCCGCAGACTCGGCTCCTCCCCTAATCGCCCTAGGGGCCACCGTGACTCTCTTGAGTGGGTCAGGGGAACGCTCACTGCCCGTCCAGAGCGTCTTCTCCGGGCCGAAAAAGAACGGACTTCGCGCTGGAGAAATCGTATCATCCGTGGAGATTCAAGTCAACGAGGAGGTTCGGAGCGCCTGGACCAGGTCGGCCGTGAGGAAAGAGAACGTGCTGTCCACGGTCTCGGTGGCGGTCGCTTCCACCATAACGGAAAGCAGATTCGGTCCGAGCAGAGTGGCGCTGGGCGCTGTCGCGCCTACGCCAATCCTAGCCGAAAAGGCCAGCGGGGCAATGACAGGGAGCGCCGCGACCGCAGACCAGGTGGAAAGAATTGCGGCCCTGGCCGCCGAAGACGCAAGGCCGATATCGGACATCAGGGCCAGCGCGCACTACAGGAAGCGCCTGGTGTTGGTGCTGACAAAGCGATTGATTCTACAGATCATTTCGGAGTCGATGACACCTTGAAAGTGAAGGTAAGATTCAGGCTCAACGGGGCGAGCAGGACAGACGAAATAGAACCCAACCAGGCGCTCTGCGACTATCTGCACGACGTGGCCGGGACGACGAGCGTGAAGAAAGGGTGCGACACAGGGGAGTGCGGGGCCTGCACAGTCCTGCTGGACGACGCGCCTGTCACTTCTTGCCTGGTCTTGGCCCCCCAGGTCGACGGCCGCGAGGTTGTCACGACCGAGGGACTGGGGACCAGGTCGGCTCCGCACCCAGTCCAAAGGGAGTTCGTGGAAAAGGACGCGGTACAGTGCGGGTACTGCATACCCGGGATGATTGTCACCCTGTCCTGGATTTTCGAGCATGCGCCCGGGGCCTCGGATGTCGAAATCAAGCGGCTGTTGTCCGGGAACCTCTGCAGGTGCACGGGTTACCTGCAGCAGATCGAGGCTCTAAAAGCAGCGAGAAAGAGAGGCTAGCCTGAGAGAGGCCTTTACATCTATAAGCAGAAACTCTCGGCCCGTTGTCATGCGTCCCCAAGATCTGCACGGCAAGGACTTGATTTCCACCCAGGAATGGAGCAGGGAAGAAATCGACTGTCTGATGGACTACGCGGCGGATATCAAGCGCAAGTACCGCCTGAACTCCGTCCCCGAGCTCTTCAAGAACAGAACCTTCTTCATGCTCTTCTACAACACTTCGACCAGGACCAGGTCCAGTTTCGAGGCTGCTGCGACGATACTCGGCGGGCATTCGCAGTTCATCGACTTCGCCACGACCAGGGGCTCCGAGGGGGAATCGATCAAGGACATGGCGAAGATGTACGAGAGAATGGGGCACGCGCTTGGTGTCAGGATCTTAGAGTCGGCCGTCGACTATGTGTACGGCAAGGGGAACGCCGCGATCCGGGAGTACGCCAAGTACGCCGACATACCTGTGGTGAACATGGCGGATGACGTATACCACCCGACCCAGGCGATAACAGACGTTTTCACCCTGAAGGAGAAGCTGGGGGGCAGGCTGGAGAAGAAGAGGTATGTTCTCCTCTGGACATACAGTGACCACATCAGGAGCTGGGGGAGTATGCAGGACGAGATGCTCATCTCGACCAAGTACGGCATGGACACGGTCCTCGCCTACCCTGAAGGGTTTGACCTCGACGAGAAGATGGTCGACGCCGCGAGGAGCAACGCCAAGAAGTCAGGGGGGAGCCTTGAGGTAAGCCACGACCCTCTCGGGGCTATGGAGGGGGCCGACGTAGTCTTCCCAAGGAGCTGGGCCAGCCACGAATGCGTCATGACGGGGATGAACCGCTTCACGAAGGAGCGGGAGGTCGCGATGCACGACAAGCACAAGGACTGGCGCCTGACGAAGAAGCTCGCTGACACGATGTCCAAGGACGGGGTAGTAACCCACGTCCTCCCTGTGTTCAGGGGGCAGGAGGCGGACGACGAGGTCATGGACGGACAGAGAAGCGTCATCTACGACCAGGCCGAGAACCTCCTCTATGTCAGAGCTGCGGTGCTCGCCCTCCTCGCTGGAAACGTGGAGTAGTGCCGAGCCGCCACAGCTGCACCTTAATCTACTCGGTATTAGCCGCCATCAGACATGGCGAAGTCCCGAGTCTTCTTCATCACGGACGTGCATGGCTCCACAAGATGTTTCAAGAAGTTCCTGAATGCGGCGAAATTCTACAAGGCAGACATCCTGGTGCTGGGCGGCGACCTCACCGGTAAGATCCTGATTCCGATAGTGGACCAGGGGGACGGCACCTACAGGTGCAGGTTCGAGGGCAACGAGCTTACACTGAAGAACAGGAAGGAGGTCGACGAAGTGGTCGCACGGGCGACGGACTCCGGCCTCTACACGCGAATCATGACACGGAAGGAGTTCGACGAGGTCTCAGCCGACCCGGAGAACGTTACCGCGGCTTTCAACAAAGCGATGGTCGACCGGGTCGTGGACTGGATGCGCCTCGCGGAGGAAAGGCTGGGTAGTACGAGCGTGAAGTGCTACATCTCACCAGGAAATGACGACCTCTTCGACGTGGATCCCGTGCTCAACTCATCAAGCTACGTGATTAACCCAGAAGGCAAGGTCGTGTCCATAGACGGGGAGCACGAGATGATCACACTGGGGTACACGAACCACACCCCCTGGCACAGTCCGAGAGAGGTCGACGAGGAAGAGCTGGGGAGGAAGATAGAGAGTCTGGCGGCCGGTATCGGTAACATGAAGACCGCCATCTTCAACATCCACGTTCCTCCGATTGATTCGCCCATAGACAGGGCCCCAATGGTCGACGAGAACCTGAAGGTGGTGGTGAGGGCTGGGCAGGTCCAGATGACTTCCGCTGGCAGCACAGCCTGCAGGGGAGCCATCGAGAAGCATCAGCCGATGCTCGGCATCCACGGCCACATCCACGAGTCCCACGGCTTTGTAATGATAGGAAGGACTCTCTGTGCCAACCCGGGCAGCGACTACGGTGAGGGTGTTCTCAGAGGTTTCCTCACTGAAATAGAAGGAGACAGGATAAAGTCCCACATGCTTACGACGGGGTAGGGCCTACTCGGGCGGAATCTCTTTGTAGGCCAGCCCGATGTCCACCCCTCTGGCCTTGTGGTACGCCCTCGACGCGGCGTAGATCACGCCGCCAAGAATGAACGTGCCAACCACAAAGTAGACGGTCAGATTGTTGAGCGACCACTGGGCGGCGTTGGTGATGTATTGGTACGTGAGGAAACCGAAGACAAAGATGTTAGCAATCCCTGCGACGACTAGTATCACCTTCGATGAGCCCTTCTCCTTCCTAATGCCCCAAATGGCCGCCGTCAGTCCCACGAATGCGAAGTATATCATCGAGGCGATCGTCGCGCCGAATAGACCGCTGACACCGCTATAGTAGAAGGCCGATATCCCGACGAGGACGAGCGTTACCACGAGGGAAATGAGGAATGCCTTCACCGGGGACCCGAACCTCGGGTTGACATCGGATATCTGGGAGGGGAGGAATCTGTCGAAGGACTGGGCGAGCAGGTACCTCGAGATAACTATCACACCGTAGGCGAGGACGCTCATGTTGGCCAGAATCCATCCCAGGCCTATGAGGAAGGCCACTATGTTGCTGCTCGAAACACCCATGGCGAGGGTCCAGAAGCTAAACGAGTAATCGTAAACCAGTGTGGGATTGGAATAGGCCCCGTTGGTGAACGCCTGTCCAGCAACATAGTACATCGTCGCGAGGGCGCTGGTGACCAGGACGAACACCACAATGGCGGCGACCGGGACGTTCCATCTTACGGCGGACTTGCCCTTGATTTCACTGGCTACCGCAGGGGCCGCGTTGAGCCAAGGATAGATGAAGGCAGCCATGAGCGGGAGCAGGTAGAGGGTGTTTCCGAAGTTGAACCCTGTGGACCCTGCACTCGACACAAGAGCGTATGTGGTGCCGGTTCCGTTTATCCCCAACGTCGTGCTGTTGAGCCCGAGTCCGTTGACATAGTTCTGGACCCCGCTCGAACCCCCATAAAGCAAGGACGCAATCGCTAGAACGATTGCGAAGATTCCGAAGATGGTGAGAATTGAAACCAGCCTATAACCAGCCTTGGGTCTGATGATGTTGATTCCTACCAAGAAAGCGAAGATGAGGCCACCTACCACCCATTGGTCGAGGGGACTCGCTCCTGGGCTTCCGCCCGGGACAGCGAGGCCCGTGAGTGTAGTGCTGGTCGGGTTGAAGAACAGCCCGACCGCCCCGAGGGCGAACACCGTCGAAAGGACGATCAGAGCCAGATAAGCGGTCGTTTCGGTGGTGTAGCCCATGAACGAAAGAACACTACCAGCGGGCCCCCCAAGCGTTCTTGACACCCAGACGTAATCCCCGCCCGTCCTCGGCATTCTCCTGGACATGATGGTGTACACCGCAATCTGAGGAAAAGAAACTACAAACCCGATCACCGAGAGCCATACAAGGTTCACTCCTGTCATGTCGTGACCGGAAAAGAACATCGGGACGAGTCCCGAGATTCCGATGACTCCCAGAAGGGCGCCCACGGACATGTTGCTCATGTTCATGGCGATGCTGTCGAAGAAAGAAACGTTCTTGACGAGACCCGTAGCTTCGCGGACGAAGACGCCAGGCGCAGGCGCCGGCGCTGTTTCAGCTTGCCTCTCCTGATCGCTCAAGGGTGGCTTTGCTCGCCAGGACTTGCCCCAGTCGCTTATTTAAGGAGCAGCCCTAAGCTTGCCAATTTGACGGTGGGCTGTCCTGCTAAGGTTAGCATCAATAATATGTGCGTCTCTATATTATCCCTACGTGGGGGCACCGCCCCTCCTCCTTCCACACGTCCAGCAGTGGAAAGCTTCTTAGACGTCGGTCAGACGCTCCTTATCGTCAGGTTGTGAAGACTGGTTGAGCGATTCCGCACTTCCTCGCGAATCCCTGGATGAGGAAGCAGAGAGGATACTTCAGGGTGCAGGGGCGAAGGGGATTACCCTGCGTCTTCTGGGAGGGATGGCAGTCAGCATCAAGTGTCCCTCCGCGTCCAAGCCCCCGCTGTCAAGGCGACGCGTCGACATAGATGTTGTGGGCCGAAGGAGGGACACGGCCAAGATCAACCAACTCTTCAAGGAACTGGGATACAGGCCGAGGGAGAGATTCAACGCGCTCCACGGATCCAGGCTCATCTTCAACGACATAATGAACCAGAGGAGGGTCGACGTGTTTCTCGACGTTTTTCAGATGTGTCACAAGTTCGACTTCAGGGACCGCCTGGCGCTGGAACCGAAGACCATCCCGCTTTCTGACCTGCTCTGCACCAAACTCCAGATAGTGGAGATAAACGAGAAAGACGTCAAGGACATCTTCGCGATACTCTTGGACCACGAAGTCTCAGAAGGCGAAGGGTTGGATGTGATAGACGCGAGTTATATTTCGAAACTCTGTGCCGAGGACTGGGGAGTCTACAAGACGTTCAGCATGAACCTGGATAGACTCGCCTCCTATGCGGAACGCATTGGACTCGATCAGGAACAGAACAGGCGGATCGTGGACCAGGTCGGGAAGCTGAAAGGATTCATCGAAGCAGCACCCAAGTCAATGGGATGGAAAATGAGGGCCAGAGTGGGAGAGCGGAAGAAGTG
>Ga0187784_10000444_pt1 | contig 30197 bp, 29 predicted proteins | sample 1015_SJ02_MP15_2_FD_132964 | JGI IMG/M metagenome (GOLD analysis project Ga0187784, IMG submission 132964) | Tropical peat soil microbial communities from peatlands in Department of Meta, Colombia - 1015_SJ02_MP15_20_MG | ecosystem: Environmental > Terrestrial > Soil > Wetlands > Peat | place... | reverse complement strand
CGCCGACTTCACCGGCGATATCAAGAAGCTTCGCGAAGGGCTTTCCCACATCGATTCCAAGGGGGGCACCGCGCTGTACGATGCGGTCGAGGCCTCCGCCGACAAGCTGGTGGCCGACGCCAAACACCCCAAGCAGGTCTTGGTCCTAATCACCGACGGCGAGGACAACGCCTCCAGCGTGGACCTGGAGCAGACCATCCACCGCGTGCAGCTGCTTTCGGGACCGGTGATTTATTCCATCGGGCTGCTCTTCGGCGACGAGATGAGCCGCGCCGAAGTGCGCCACGCCCGCCGCGCGCTGGAAATGCTATCGGGCGAAACCGGCGGCATGGCCTTCTTCCCCAAATCCATGGACCAGGTCGACCAGATCGCCGCCGAAGTGGCGCGCGACATCCGCAGCCAATACACTTTGGGCTACCACTCCACCAAGCCCACCACCGTGGCTGGCTTTCGCAAGGTCGAAGTGACAGCCGAGAAAAAAGGCAAGGGCAAGCTCATCGTGCGCACGCGCACCGGCTACTTTCCGGTGGTGAGGACAGCGAAGCAAACGGCGGAAGTCGAAAAGCAGCAGTGATGTCTTGATGGCTTGCGGCGAGGTCCGGTTTTGAAAGGGCACGGATTTATCCGTGGCGTGAGTCGCGCAGATTCAACGCGGCTTTAGCCGCGGAGGGATGTCTGCTGGGATTTCCACTTCTGCCTCAGCGCGGAGAATGGCCGTGAAACGCAAGATGCCCGCAAAACCGTGCGTGCGCTGCGAAAAGCTGACCAGCCGGCGGCACGACGGAAGGCCAGTTTGCCTGGGCTGCTGGATCGAGCTGACGGAGCGCAAGGCAGACAAGGAGACGCGCAAATTGGGCAAGCTGAAAGGCATGCGCGGGTCGCCTTTGTAGAGGCTGGCTAGCGTCGCCCGGGCATGATCGATGAGCGGACGCGGGTGCCGGGCCTTGATCTGAAAACTGATTGCGAGCGCACGAAATGGCCGGTGAGACGGAGCACGAAGCACAGCTCAAGCAACTGGAACATCTGAAGGCGATGGGAGAAAAAGCCTACGACGAAATGTACGAGGCGCACTCGCAGAGCGACATCAACGCATGCTACCGCGACGCCAAGGACTATTTCGACGACGCCATCGCGCTGGCGCGGCGGCTGGGGCGGGTGGAGGAGGCCGCAGCGCTAGGCGAGCGGCTGGCGCACATCAAGGCGGTTTACAGGAGCCAGTTTGCGGGGTGAGCACAAAGCGCGACGGTCATCCTGAGCGACCGGACGCCGAGCGCAGCTCGGCGGTAGGGAGTCGAAGGACCTGCATTTGCTTTTGTTCTCCCGGCACGCGATAATCCGTGCTCTCAGGACATTCGCATGCACGAGCGATACTATTACACCTACATCGTGGCCAGCCGGAGCCTCACTCTCTATGTCGGGATGACGGGCGATCTCGATAAGCGAATCTTCGAGCACAAGCACAAACTTTATGAAGGCTTTTCTGCGACCTACAGCTGCAACCGCCTCGTCTGGTTCGAGCGGTACGCGCACGCCAGCAGCGCGATTGCACGAGAGAAGCAGTTGAAGGGGTGGACTCGGGCCAAGAAACTTGCGCTCATCAAGAAAAGCAACCCTAGTATGGTTGATTTGAGTGAAGCGTGGTACACGCCGGAGCAGTTGATCGGTGCGACGAGCTAAATGCATGTCCTTCGACTTCGGTCGTCCGCAGCGGCGGACGACCTTCGCTCAGGATGACCGTCTGGGGGGATTGCCCTTGCCGCGATAAGCTAGAAGCTAGGAGCTAGAAGCTAGCAGCTACCCCATGCCCCAGTACAAGTACTCGACTCTCGCCGTCCACGCCGGGCAGCAACCTGACCCGCTGACGGGCGCGGTAAACGTCCCCGTTTACCTTTCCTCGACCTTCGAGCTCACCGGTATCGGCGCCGACCGCGGCTATGACTACTCGCGCGCCGGCAATCCCACCCGCGACCGTCTGGAAACCGCGCTCGCCGCCCTCGAAGGCGGCATGAGCGGCCACGCCTTCACCACCGGGATGGCGGCCATCGCGGCGCTGGTGGCCATGCTGCGCGCCGGCGACCACATCGTGTGCTCGCGCGACGTGTATGCCGGCACCGTGCGCCTCTTCGACCGCATCGTCAGCGGCTACGGCATCCAGATCGAATACGTCGACACCAGCAGTCTTTGCGCCGTGGAAGCGGCGATGAAGCCGAACACCAAGCTCGTGCATATCGAGACGCCGAGCAATCCGCTCATGGTGCTCACTGACATCGCAGGGGTGGTCAAGATCGCCCATGCTCGCGGCGTCGAAGTGAGCGTAGACAACACGTTTCTTTCGCCCGCCCTGCAGCGGCCCATCGAGCTGGGCGCCGACATCGTGATGCACTCGACGACTAAATATCTGAACGGCCACTCCGACGGACTGGGCGGCGCGCTCATCGGCACCACGCCCGAGCACAAGGAGCGGTTTCTGCTCATCCAGAAAGCGGCCGGTGGCGTGATGTCGCCCTTCGAGTGCTATCTGGTCCTCCGCGGCATCAAGACCCTGCCCTTGCGCATCCAGCAGCACGAAGAGAACGGCCGCGCCGTGGCGGAGTTCATGTCGGCGCACCCCAAGGTAGACAAGCTGGCCTATCCGGGGCTCAAGTCGCATCCGCAATACGACCTGGCCATGAAGCAGCAGAAAGGCTTTGGCTCGATGATGAGCTTCGAGCTCAGATCGCGCGCCGAGGCGGAACGGTTCCTGAAGGCCATCAAGATATTCATCAACGCCGAGTCGCTGGGCGGCGTCGAGTCGCTGGCCTCGCACTCGGCCACCACCACGCACGGCTCGGTCAGCGAAGAGGTGCGCCGCTCGATGGGCATCAACGAGGGCCGCATCCGCCTGTCGATTGGGATTGAAGATAAGGAAGACCTGATCGCCGATCTCGACCAGGCGCTGGCGGCGGTGTAGAAACCTGAGGCGTATTATTTCTCCGTGGGATCACTACGGTTCGACGGAGTGCGATTTGTCGCCTATCCGCAGGACCATGAGCCTCGGCACGTGCACGGTTTCTACGCAGAGACGGAGGTGATCGTGGACCTCCTGCAGGGTCCAAGGAGAGGAGTGGCTAAAGCGGATCGTCGCGATGCAGTTCGCCCTGGCAACGCCAAGCGCAACGACGTGAAACACATCTTGCAAGTTGCAGCAGCACATTTCGACGAGTTGGTCACTTCGTGGGAGGAAGCACATGCCTGAGCCAGTTAGGGTCATAACAACGGACGCGGAGATCGATGCGGCAATCCGGCAGGCGCGCGTATTTGAGAGGTACGACCGCCGGGTGACGCGCGTGACTTACTCCGAGCGGAGCGACAGATTTGTTCTTCACATGGACAACGGCACGATCCACATGATTCCTCGCGCGCTGTTGCAAGGACTCGCCGGGGCCGCGCCAGCGGATCTGCAGAAGATCGAACTATTGGGAGGCGGAACTGGCCTTTATTGGCCTGCGCTGGATGTCGCTCACTACGTTCCGGGCCTGTTGGCTGGTGTCTATGGATCGGCCAAATGGATGAAGCACCTGCAAGAATCCCAACGGCGTCGAAGTCGCGTCAAAGGCGCGAATCTTCGGGAATTCTCCGGTCAGGTTCACCACGGTCGGCGCAATGCCGATTTGTCGTTGACCGATCTGGTTCGGCAACACCGGCGCCGGAAGTGATCCCACAAAGTCCGAAAGACGTGGCTCCCCACGGCCCATTCCCGCTCCTGCTTGCCATCGACACCTGCGGCCCCTCCGGGTCGGTGGCCTTGGGGTGGATTCCCGGGCGCGACGTGGAGGTTCTCGGGCAGACGGAGCTGGCCGGGCGCACCTACTCGGCGACACTCGTCTCCGCAGTCGCCGGCCTGCTGCAATCGGCCGGCGTCTCGCTCGACGACGTTGGCGCCATCATCGTCGTGAACGGCCCCGGGAGCTTCACCGGCGTGCGCGTGGGCGTGAGCGCTGCAAAAGGGCTGGCAATGGGCCGGGACATTCCCGTCGTCGCGCTTTCCAGGCTCGAGGTGCTCTCGCGAAAGTCCGGCGTGCCTTCGGCGGCGCTCGATGCGCATCGCGGAGAAGTCTACTTGCGTCTAGAGAGAACCGGCTCCGCGCCCCGCGAGCTGCTGGCCGGTCTTGACGAGCTTCTGACCGTCATCTCCGCGCCAGTGCGCGTGGCCGTGTGCGACGACGGCGCGGCATCGGTTCTCGCGTCCGCGTGGCCCAGCTCGCAGCTCGTTCGCACCACCGCTCCTCTGGCTTCCGACGCGCTTCGCCCCGGCGAGGCGCGCCTGATTGCCGGCGCCACGGTCGACCTGGCTCTACTCGACGGCCACTACCTGCGTCGCTCCGACGCGGAAATTTTCGGCAACGATGTGCTGCACCAGGCGGCCGCGGCCAAGTCAGGAAGCCGATGAGATTCGACCCGTCGAAGCTGGAGATCGTGCCGCTCGACGACTCGAATCTCGCCAGAGTGATTCAAATCGCGGAGACTCTCGAAGAGGCGCCGCGTTGGACGCTCGGCTCCTACAACGAGTTGGTGAGCAAAAAGCCTTCAGTTCCCAGAATCGCTTTGGTGGCACAGGACACCCATACCGGCGAAGTGGCCGGTTTTGTCATTGCCCGCCCGATTCCCCCGGAGGCGGAGCTCGAAAACATCGGGGTCGCGGTAGGTTACCAACGCCAAGGGATTGGGCAGCGGCTGATGCGAGTCCTGGCCGGGGAACTTGGGCGAACCGGGATCGAAAAACTCTATCTCGAAGTTCGGGCCTCGAACGCATCTGCGCAGGCATTTTACCGCTCCATCGGATTTGTTCAAACCGGGCTTCGGCCAAGCTACTACGTTGATGCTGTTGAAGATGCGGTTCTGATGGAGCTTCGGGATAGATAGCGGTTCCGCGCATCCCTCGCTCTGCCCCGCCGGCCCTGACAACTTTGAGGCCTAGGTGAATCTGTACGATTCCGGGACAGAAGGCGCCGCAATCCTGCCCGAAATTCACAGCTTTCCGTTACTTTCAGCAGTTTTCCGGCTTGCCGACCCTCATGGAACGGCGCTATATGTAAATGTTCCGAGAAAATCGGCGGCGCCAGTCTCCTAAATGCGCCGCCCCAGAGGGGGGTGCTTGATGGATGAAGTACAGGGTTCCACGCTGAGCGAAGAGATCGATCGCCTGCACGCCGAACATCGCCGCTACGCCCAGCGTCTGGAAGAATTGCTTCAAAAGCCCTATCTGACAGAGGACGAACAACTCGAGGAAGTCCGCCTGAAGAAGCTGAAACTGCATGCCAAGGATCTGATCTTCGCGCTGGAGCGCCGCATGGCGCCGGCCGTCGCTTAATTCAAGATCGATCATACGGCAATCGCGTTTTCGGCAAGCCGGGTCCGGGCAACACTCACACGGCGTGTGGAAGGTAATGTGTGTGTTTTGACACCGCTCGCCGACCGCACTCCAAATCACCGTATAATCATTGGGGACGATGGTTCGCGATGGTTATATCTACGCCTTGAGCCTTTTGGCAGTTGCTGCGCTCCTCGTATGGTTCACCCTTGGCTGGCTCTGGTCCATCGCTCCCCTCCTGCTCGCCGCGTTCTTTCTTTGGTTTTTCCGCGATCCGGACCGCACGGTTCCCGCCGGCCAGGGAGTGATTGTCTCGCCTGGGGACGGCCTGGTCACGGAGACCGCCTCGATCCAGACACCGGAAGGCCCTCGGCAGCGCATCAGCATCTTCCTGAGCGTCTTCGACGTCCATGTGAACCGTGCGCCCATTGGCGGGGTCCTGAGCCGCGTCCAATATCGAAAAGGCAAATTCCTGAACGCCCTGAATCCGGCTTCGGCCGGCCAGAACGAGCAAAACTCCGTGACCGTTCGCGGCCAAGGCCCGGATGCCGGCTTTGAAGTCACCTTCAAGCAAATTGCCGGTCTGCTGGCGCGCCGCATTGTTTTTTGCTGCAGAGAGGGCCAGACCGTGGAGCGCGGACAGCGCGTCGGGCTGATCAAGTTCGGTTCCAGAGTCGACGTGGTGTTTCCCGCCGCGGCGTCGCTCCAGGTGAAGGTCGGCGAACGAGTGAAGGGCGGCGCCAGCGTACTGGCCCGGATGCCGCCGGGAGAGCGCGCATGAATCACTTCGACCCCGCAAAGACGAAGGCCACAAGGCGGGCGCGCTTGCGCCGCGGGATGTACCTGCTGCCGTCGCTCTTTACTGCGGGGAGCCTCGGCGCGGGCTACTTTGCAATTACGCAGACTCTCGATGCCATCAGCCGCGATAGCGACGCGCGGATGCATCTTCATTGGGCCGCCGTCGCCATTCTCTTCGCCATCCCATTTGACGCGCTCGACGGCCGCATTGCCCGCATGACCAATACGGCCACGGATTTCGGCAAGGAACTCGATTCGCTGGCCGACGTGATCACGTTTGGCGTCGCACCCTGCCTCCTGGCATTTGTGTGGGGATTCCATTTTCTCCGCGAGTCGCTCAATCCGCAGCTCCACCGGCACCTCCTCCAGGCAGGAGCGTTCGTCTGCTTTCTCTTTCTGCTCTGTGGCGCCTCGCGCCTGGCCCGCTTCAACATCAGTCCCGACGCTCAACCTCGTAACCCCGGCCGCCCAGGGAGAAAGTACTTCGTCGGCATGCCGATTCCGGCCGCAGCCGGGATGCTGGCCGCCACCGTCCACTTCTTCGATGCTTATCCCGTTCAGGAATGGTGGGTCGCCGTTCCCTGGCTGATCCTGGTCGGCCTATGCGGCTTCCTGATGGTCAGCACCTGGCGCTTCTGGTCGGCCAAGGAGATCAATTTCTCGCGCAGCCACCCGTTCCAGTTGCTGGCGCTGTTGGCCGTGGTCGCTTACATCGTGCTGCGGTTCTCCAACGGCGTCGTCTTCTTAGCTGCGCTGGCGTACATGTTTTCGGGGATCTGGGCGCGCGCGGTCTACGGATGGCAAAGGCGGCGCCGGAGGCCGCGCAGCCCGGCTGCGCCCGCCAATGCCGCAGAACCTGAATCGCTTGGGCCCGGATTCTCCGCGTAGCCGCGGGCCGGGACGGGCGCCAAGGATCGATCGCGTCTGCGCTTGGGCCCCGCATTTGCTAACCTGCTAACGGATTCACTCGTTCAAGGATCCAGTGTTCAAGATCGCCATTGCCGGGGCCTCGAGCCTGCTGGGCCGGGAGCTAAAGGATGTGCTCTCCGACTCCGCGCTTGCCGCCGCCAATTTCGCCCTCCTCGACGAGGAGGACGCGCAGGGCGAGTTGCACCAGGTCGGCGACGAGGTCACCTTCATCCAGGCCATCAGCGCCGAAGCCTTCGACCGCGCCGACTTCACCTTCTTTTGCGGTTCCCAGAACCTGACGCTGCGGCACTGGCGGCAGGCGCTCCGCGCGGGATCCACCGTTCTCGACCTCTCCGGCGCCCTCGATCAGGAACCCGGCGTCCTCGTCCGCGCTCCCTGGCTGCGGCCGGAAGAGGCTCGCGCCGATCTCTTCACCCCGGCAGTGGTTCCCGCGCATCCTGCTGCGATGACACTGGCTTTGCTCCTCGACCGGCTGCAACGCGCCGCGCCCGTGCGCTTTGCCGCAGCCACGGTGCTCCAGCCCGCCAGTGAGTTCGGCCGCGCAGCCATGGACGAACTCCACCAGCAGACGGTCAGCCTGCTCAGCTTTCAATCTCTTCCCCGCGCTGTCTACGACGCCCAGGCCGCATACAATCTGCTTGCCGAGTTCGGAGAAAATGCTCCCATCCACCTGTCCTCTGTGGCCTCGCGCATCCGGCGACAATATAAGGCGCTCACTGCAGGCCGCGGTCCGGAGCTGGCCGTTCAAGTGCTCCACGCGCCGGTCTTCCATGGCCACACCTTCTCGATTGCCGTCGAGCTGGAACGTCCCATCGAAACGGCCGCGCTCGAAGAGGCTCTGACGGGCGAGTACATCGATCTGGTTCTCGAAGACTCCGATTCGCCTTCGAACCTCGCCGCCACCGGCCAGAACGATGTCCTGGTGCGCATACGCCCCGAGCTTCCGGCCCGCGGCCCCGCATCGCGATTCTGGCTATGGGCCGCGGTCGATAATCTCCGCATCCACGCCCACAACGCCGTCCAGTGCGCCTTGGAGTTGCGGCGGCTCAGACCGCAAGGGACAGTGCAATGAGGGTTGAGGACCGCCCGGGGAGCCATCCGCCAGGACTTCATGGGGAGAAGTAAGACAAAGTACTCATGTCTTACTATTGAAGGTTTGTCTTACCTATTGTAGGATGTGAGCTATGGCAACCGCGAACCAACGAACGTCAGAACCGATTTTTGCGACGGTTAGCACGAAAGGCCAGCTGGTGATCCCAGCGGCAATCCGCGAAGAGCTAGGGATCGAACCAGGGACGCGTGTCGCAATTCGGCGGGAAGGTGGACGTGTGATTCTCGATCCGCAGGGCCTGCCAGCGAAGCTGCGCCGGATTGACGAGATGATGGGGTATACGGCAGGTGGACCCTCGATGACGGATGAACTGCTGGAAGAACGCCGCCGCGAGCGCGAACGCGAGTCGACCGAAGAGGGCTGGTAAGCACGAGAGATGATCGTGTACGTTCTGGACTCATCGGCTCTGTTGAGATTCATCGATTACGAGGCGGGTGCCGATCGTGTGCGCACCGTCTTGAGGGAATGTGTGTTCGGTCAAAGCGAAGTATGTATTTCCGCAGTTCAATGGGGTGAGGTCGCCGGAAAGCTCCGCAAGCGCCTCGGGCCCGGAAATGAGACGTATGCCTTGACGGCGGCGCTGCCGGAGGAAGCGAAAATCGTTCCCGCCACCGCGGATCGGGCCGTTCACGCCGCGCAACTGAAGGTCGACCGAAACCTCGCTTACGCAGACGGTTTCGCCCTCGACCTCGCCATGGAATCGCAGGATTACATGCTCCTCACCGCCGACGACGGATTCAAATCCGTGGAAGATCTCGCACGAATCGAATTCCTTCCCACCAAATAAGCGAACAAGACGCAACAGCTATCTGGCGCCGCGTTTCTCCCACAACTGCACAATGTAGCTGTCCGTCATTCCGGCAATGTAGTCGGCGACGGTGCGCGCCAGACCCTCCCCCGGAATCTGCGCCTGATGGTCGGCGGGCATCAAGGCCGGCTGAGCCATCAGGCGCGCAAAGAGCTGGAGGACCAACTCTTCCGCGCGCGTGTGTGCCTCCTCAAGGCCCGCCGAGTTGTAGAGGTTCGCATAGAGGAAGTTTTTGATCGCCGTGCGCTCCGCTTCCATTCGCGGACTTAGCCCCGCAAGCCTTGCAGGAGCCCGCCGGATGTCATCGAGCGTCTCGGCTCCCAGCGCCGACACGCGGCTGCGCACCTCTGCGATCAGGTCCGTCACCAGATCGTTCAGCATCCGGCGCAACGCGTCGTAAATCGCGACCTTGCCCGCGGCGGCTGGGAAAGCTTCGCGCGCCGCGTCGTGAAACTCACGGAACAAAGGCGCCGCGTCGCGCACCTCGTCGACGGCCAGAATCCCGGAGTCGAGCCCGTCGTCCAAATCTGCAGTTAAATATGCAATCTCATCGGCCAGGTCGATGATCTGCGCTTCGAGCGGCGGAAACTCGTCGGGGAAATACGCGGAAAGCTCGGGATGCTTCTCCGCGGCGTAGTCGCGCGAGTGCTTCACGATGCCCTCGCGCACGGCAAGCGTCAGATTCAGTCCCCGGAAAGCCGGATACCGCTCCTCGAACCAGGTGACGATGCGCAGCGCGTGCAGATTGTGATCGAAGCTCAGGCCGTGCGCACGCAGGGCGCGGTCTAACGCCTTTTCGCCCGCGTGGCCAAACGGCGGATGACCGATGTCGTGCGCGAGAGCTAGGGCTTCGGCTAACTCCGCATTCAGGGCCAGCGCCGCGGCAGCGGTGCGCGAAATCTGCGTCACCTCCAGTGTGTGCGTCAGGCGGCTGCGAAAGTGGTCCGACACTCCTTCCGCAGGCAGCCGCGTAAACACCTGCGTCTTGCCCGCCAGCCGGCGAAAGGCCCGCGAGTGCAGAACGCGCGCGGCATCCCGCGCAAACGGTGTGCGGTAGGGATGTGGGGGTTCGGCGTGAACGCGGCGAGTTAGCTCGCTCGCCGCACCTCCGTCCACGGCAATCCCCGCCGCCAACCGGTTTTCGGATTCGATCTTCATCCCAGCCATCGCGGAAGCCCTGAGCCCGCGACTTCCCCTTCGCGCTTCTGGTGTGGTTATACCGCAAAAAGCTGGACGCAAGCCCGTGAATTGGACGTCGAATTCACAAGGAAGGCTGGGCAGAGGTCTGAAAGGAAAGGCTTTACTTGCCGGGTGTATGAATACGAGTTGCCTAGGGCGCAGGGTGGCTGTCGCGCTCGCGGAGATACGTACGGCTTTTCCACATTCCAGACCTAAATTCCTCCGCGGAGGGGGGATACGGATTCGGCGATGGGGCCGGAACATGAGGAAGGCGCCACGGTTTTTCAGTCTGTGGCGCCTCGATAGCGGCCCCGTAGCCTAATTGGACAATGCACCTGGCTCGAACCCGGCAGATGAAGGTCCGAATCCTTCCGGGGCCACTCATTAAGCGATATTAGGAACCCTGCACCCGTGCGTGCAAGTGTAAATCCCGCAGATACTCTTTATCTTCGCCTATAACTAAGCCTCGCATTAGCAATGGCCTGATATTTGCGCTCAAGCCGCTTGATGACGTCGTCGGGCGGGATCCCAGGTGAGTTATCCTCCAAAACCCGCCGCCAAACTGTGCGCAACTCTTCGAGGCTCTTCCTGTGGAGGCTTCGTTTGTGGCTCCAATCTCGCATAGACGAAACCTCACTCCGGCTTCACCGGCGCCTCCGCGCCTTCTTCCTTGGCCAGCCTCACCCGCGCGCTTTCCAGCTTCTTCTGCACCTTGGCGGCGTCCCCGGGCTCCACGTCGGCAGCCGCCGACTTCGAGAACTCGTCCAGCGAAAGCTCCCACTGCGCCGCGGCCAGCCGGATGCGGCCCGTCTTCTCGTAGAGATCGCCCAGGTGCATGTGCACGGTGGGATCAGTCTCGGTGCGGTTCACCGCTTGGCGAAGGTTGTCTTCGGCCAATTCGTACTCGCCCATCTTGAAGTAGACCCAGCCCAGCGAATCCAGATAGGCGCCGTTCATGGGCTCGATCTCCACGGCCTTCTTGATCATCTTGAGGGCGTCGGGCAGCTTGATGCCCTTATCGGCCCACATGTAGCCCAGATAATTGAGCGTCATCGCGTTCGCCGGATCCAAATCGAGCGCATGGCGGAAAAATTGCTCGGCCTCATCCAAATGTTTCTGGCGCTCTTCCAACTCGCCGCGCAAAAAGAACAGGTAGGTCCGGTCTTCCTTCTTGGTGGTCAGCGGCTCGGCCTTGTCGAAGGCGTCTTCGGCATCTTTCCAGCGGCGCAGCCGCACGTTCATCTGCCCAATGGCCAGCCACACGCCGCGCTGCTGGTCAGGATCGGCGCCGTCGAGCAGGCCCTTGGCCATGGCAAGACCTTCGTCCGGCTTGCCTTGATCGGCCAACTCGCCGGCCAGCATCAGCTTCAGGTCGCGATTCTTGGGGTCGCCGGCCACCGCTTTGCGCGAAACCTCGATCGCTTTGTCGTATTCCTTGGCTTCGCGGTAGGCGTCCCTCTGGCCCTCGTAGCCGCGCTCGGCCGAGCTGCCGCCCATGTCGATCATCTTCTGGTAGGCGGCAACTGCATCGTTCACCTTGTTTTCTTCGAGCAGCACCGCTCCCAGCCGCTCCAGAAAGATGGCGCGGTTGTTCTTTTCCTCGTCGGTGTAGGCGCCGTTGGCATGCGAGGTCTCATCGACCATCGACTGATAGGCTTGCACGGACTCGTCGAACCGTCCCAGGATGTCGAGCAGCAAGCCCTCGTTGAATCCCGCTTCCAGCGAGTGGGGATCCATTTTGCGCGCTTTCTTCACCGTCGCCAGCGCATCCTCGTATTTCCCCTGGCGGCGCTCGATCTCGGCGATATGCACCTGCGCTTCGGCGTTTTCGGGATCGGCCTCGGCCAGGTCCCTGTACTCCTTGAGAGCTTCGTCGAGCTGCTCGTTGTTCAGCAGCGCTGCGGCGAGCGCGTCCATGGTCTGCAAGTCGCCGGGCTCCAGATCCTCCGCGCGCTTATAGGCTTCAATGGCGCTTTTGGGCTGCTTCAACTGCTCGTACAGCGCGCCCAGCGTGAACTCCATCTTGGGAGTTCGTCCGGCTCCCGGAACATCCTCGATCGCCTTCACTGCATGTTGCAGGTCCCCGCTCTCGGCATAGAGGCGCGACAAGTTCAGAACCACCTCTTCCGACTCCGGTTCGATCGATTGCGCGGTCTTGAACTGCTCCTCAGCCTTCTCGGGCTGGTGCTTGACCGTGTAGAGCTGGCCCAGGACCATGCGGTCCTCCACGCTCTTGGGCTGCAGGGCGACAATCTTCTCGAACTCGGCGATCGCCTGGTCCAGGACGTTATTCGAAGAAGCGGTCGAAGAAGTCCCACTTTCTCCCTCGCCCAGTTGGCGCAGATAGATGCGGCCGAGCAGTTTGTGGGCGTCGATGTCGTCCGGCGAGGTTTTCAGCAGCGTGCGAGCCGTCACTTCGGCGTCGTGCACCCGCCCGGTGCGGAAATAGAGATCGGCGAGCCCGTTGTTCAGCTCCGCCGAATTCGGATCGGCATTCAGAGCCAGCTTGTACTCTTCGATCGCCCGGTTCACTTCGTCGGAGCGGCCCTCGGAGATCGCGTCGTCCTCATACACACTCGCCAAGGCCAGGTGATAGTAAGCCACCGCGCGGTTGGGCTCGGCGGCGACAGCCGGCGCTTTGGCTGGCGCAGAGACAGCCGGCGGGGCCGCGGGCTGTGTTCCGTTCGCCACACTTTGGGCGCACATCGGCGCCGCCGGCAGTACCACGAGAGCGGCGATCTCACAGGCGAGAGTTGGCAACGTCAGCTTTTTGATCGTCATGCAGGGATTTTCCGCGCGCTTCCGGCGCGCAACCGCAGCAACATTCAAGTAAACCGGAGCGCGGCGCAGGCAGCCGTCCTGAGCAACTCTGCCTGCTCTTAAGACGATTTTACCCGGCATTGGTTGCAAGCGCGCGGCAAATCGAGAGGATTTCAGAACTTTCGGGGGATCGCGGGGGAGCGAGGGAGCAAGAAAGCGGAGCATCTACCGGGGCCGGCGCTATTTCACAAAGTATGCCGCAAAAGTGGCAGCTACCATCCCGGCTCAATGCCGAAAGTGCCGGATCCCGGTGAAGACCATGGCGAGACCGAGTTTGTCGGCAGCGGCATTCACTTCCTCGTCGCGCACCGACCCGCCGGGCTGAATGACGGCCGTCGCTCCGGCTTGCGCAACCGCCTCCAATCCGTCGGCGAATGGGAAGAAGGCGTCCGACGCCGCCACGCAGCCTTTCAGCGGCAGCACGGCCTTCATGGCGCCGAATTTGGCGGCATCCACGCGGCTCATCTGGCCTGCGCCGATTCCCAGCGTCTGCCCATTGCGGGCGTAAACGATCGCGTTCGATTTCACGTGCTTGCAGACGCGCCAGGCAAACAGCAGGCTGCGCAGCTCACTAGCAGTGGGCGGCCGCCACGTGACCACCTTCAGCTCCGCCTCGGTGATGCGGCCGGAGTCGGCATCCTGCAGCAGCATTCCGCCCGATACCTGCTTCACTTGTGAGCGAGCAGGCGCCTCCTTCACTTCGACCAGGCGCAGGTTCTTCTTCGCGGCAAAGAGATCGCGGGCCTCGGATGAGAACCTTGGCGCGGCAATGGCTTCGACAAACAGTTTGGCAATCTCCTCCGCAGCCGCCCCGTCGACTTCGCGATTGATTCCGATCACGCCGCCGAACGCCGATACCGGATCGCATTCGAGAGCCTTCTTGTAGGCTTCGAGAATCGTCGTCCCCGTCGCCGCGCCGCATGGATTGGTGTGCTTCACAATGATTGCGGCCGGTTCTTCGAACTCTGCGGCGAGCTCCCAGCTGGCGTCGAGATCGACGAGATTGTTGAAGCTGAGCTCTTTTCCCTGCAACTGGTGCGCGCCGGCAATGCCCAGGCCCGAGCCGTCGCTATAGAGCGCGGCGCGTTGATGGGGATTTTCGCCGTAGCGCAAGGGATGCGTCTGCGGCAGGTTGATGCGCAGAGTTGACGGCAAGGCCGCATCGTCGAAAGCGGCGGGCGCTTCGTGCGCAGGGGCCTCGGCGATTCGATCGAGCGCGTTGGCAATGGCTGAGTCGTAGGCCGAGGTAAGCGCGAATGCCTGCTTGGCCAGCCGCCAGCGCGTCGTCCGGCTGAGTGCGCCATTTCTGCACCTCAGTTCTTCGATCAACCCCGGGTAGTCGGCGGCCCGCGTCACAATCGCCACGTCTTCGAAGTTCTTCGCCGCCGACCGCACCATCGAAGGGCCCCCGATATCGATGTTCTCGATTAGTTCGCCAAACTCGACTCCGGGCCGCGCAGCCGTCTTTTCGAATGCGTACAGATTCACCACCACCATGTCGATGGGCTCGATGCCGTGAGCTGCCACGGCGGCTTCGTGCTCCGCGTTGCCGCGCACAAAAAGCAGCCCGCCGTGCACGCGCGGATGCAGCGTCTTCACCCGCCCGTCCAGCATCTCCGGAAAGCCCGTCAGTTCGCCGATGTCCTTCACCGAAAGCCCCGCTGCACGCAGCGCCCTCGCCGTGCCGCCGGTCGAAATCAACTCGGCGCCGAATTCCGCCAACGACTGCGCAAACTCCACCAGCCCGGTCTTGTCGGTCACGCTCAACAGCGCCCGCCGGATTGGCTTCGCTCCGGCCGTTCCTACTTCTACTTCTTCCGTCACTCTCGATCTCCTCTTTGCGTTCACGCCCGCCGGCGAGGGATTTGCTTCGCCCGGCCGGCGCCAACACGCTCCGATCCGGCCAACCAAACTCCAGACTAAATGGCCTGCCCTTGCTTCTAAGGACGCGCGATCCACAACGCGAAACAGTGCCGACCCGCCGCGCCCAAATGCAGATTTCCACGCGCAGGATGCACAAACGAATGCATTAGAGTGGAGGTATGGGGACCCAACCCACCTCTCCCGAACCGGAAAACCTTGCCCCCGGCGATGCAGACCTGCCGCAGCGGCCTCCCCGCCCGCGGTCGCGCTGGGCAGAGGCTCCAGCGACCTACTTGCTCATAGGCGTCAATTGCGGCGTCTTTGTCGCCATGGTCGCGCAGGGGGCCAGCATCTGGGTACCCACTACCGATCAGCTAATACACTGGGGCGCCGACAGGACCAGCAATGTCCTGCTCTACGGCGAATGGTGGCGCATTGTCACCGCCATGTTCGTGCACGTCGGCCTCATCCACCTGGCTACGAATATGTGGTGCCTGTGGAATCTGGGGCTGCTTGCCGAGCCGCTGATGGGCTCATACGGTTTGCTTGCGGCTTACCTTCTCACCGGCGCCGCTGGAAATCTCCTTTCCACGTTTGCGAACTGGTGGTGGTTCCACAACGACTGGATCCGGTTTCACGATCCCACCGTTTTTCCAGCTGGTGCGGGAGCATCGGGTGCGGTCTTCGGCATCGCCGGCGCGCTTATCGTGCTGCTCAAGTCCCGGCGCTTGCCGGTTCCGCCTCAGGAGATCCGCCGGCTGCGCCGCTCCGTTATCTATTTTGCCGTCATCAATCTCGTCATCGGATTCTCGGTCAACTTCGGCAGCGGCCTAACGGGCGTGGAGGTGGATAATTCGGCGCACGTCGGCGGATGCCTTTGCGGGCTTCTCTTTGCCGCGCCCATGGTCCCGCGCATTGGATCGCCGCGAGGCGAGTTCCGGATGCTGCTCCGGCTCGCCGTGGCCATGGTCGTGCTGCTGCTGGTGCTCTTTGGCTTTTACCTCTCCCATTTGTCCCCGCCGCAGAGTTAGGGCCGCTTTCGTTGAGGCAGCTACAGGTCCTGCGACTGCGGTTTCGCCGAACCGCTCGAACTACGACGGCGGCGTCGTCTGCGGTGCTTCCGGATGGTCTGCGGGCGCGGGCGCTCCCGGAACGGAAGGAATTGGCGTTGGCTGCTGCGTCGGCTTCTCGGTCGTTTCGGCTGGCTTTTTCTTCTCTTGGCTCTTGCGCGTCTTCTCTGAGGTTGTAGGCGCCGTTTTCTTCTTCTTTTTCGTTGTGTCGCCCTGAAGCCCCAAAGGCGCCGATTGTACTTGCCGGTCAGCGACCTCTCCCGCGTCGGGCGCGGGCACTGCCGCTGCTCCCGGCTTCGCGGCCTTATTCTTCGGCTCCTTGGCGCGTTCGCTGAACCTCGTCCTCTTGGTTGGCGGCGCAGGCTCTAGAGAATTTGGCGGCTGGTCGGCATTCGATGCCGTCTCCGGTAACGCTCCGGCATTCTCCGTGGACGATTTGGTCTGCGCCGCCGGCAGAGTCTCGCGCGGGGCCTGCCCATAGCGAATCTTCTCCCGCTTGCCCGGTTTCTCCGTAGCTTGTTGGGTATTCGTGTTTTTCGTCTTCGAATTCGCCGCGGACTTTGGCGGAGGCGCCTGTTCCGCCGTTTGCCCAGCCGCGCCGCCCTTCTGCCGGAACGTGTGCGTGCTCTCGCGGAACCGCGTGCGCTCGACCTTGGCCTTCTTTTTCGGCGCCGGCGGTGTGTACGTGCTGAAGCTGATGCTCGGATGCAGCTCCGCGTACGTGGCGCCGGAATCGGTGTACCCCGGCTTGATGAAGATCGCGGCCTCGTCGCGCATCTTGTTCAGGTAGTCGCGGATCGCCGGCTCCATCTTGCTCATGTAGTAGGCCTGCTCCACGTCCTGCTCCACATCCTTGAATGGCCGCGGGCCGCCGGGAGTGTGCTGCACGACCTTGAGAATGATATAGCCCTGCCGGGTGAGGATCGGATCGGTAACCTGCCCCGTCTGGAGATTGAACGTCTGGTCCTCAAGCACCTTGGGCAGCTGGCCCTGTCCCTTTTTGTATTGGCCCAGATCGCCGCCCTCGCCCGCCGTTGGACCCTCGCTAAAGCTGCGCGCCAACTGCGCAAAATCGCCGCCGGCATGCAGCCGGGCCTCGAGGTCGTCGGCCTTGGCCTTGGCCGCCGCTACTTTGGCTGCGTCGTCGGCCGGCGCGGCAATGAGAATCTCGCTCAGCCGCTCGCTTTCCGGCTGCACATACTCCTGCTTGTGCTGCTCGTAGTAGCGCTCCACTTCGCCGGGCGTCATCTGCAGATGCTCGCCCACCTCCTGCCGCATCACTTCCTGCGTAACGATCTGGTTGCGGATGTTGGCCTTGAAGTCGTCGAACGAGACGCCTTGATCCCTCGCCGCTTTCTCCAAATCGTCGATCGAGTCCAGGTTGTATTGCTTGCGAATCTCGTCCAGGCGCTTGACCAGCTCCGTGTCGCCGGTGATGCTCAGCTCTTTGCCCTTCGACAGCCACAACTGCTGGTCGATCAGGTTGCGCAGCAAGTCTTTGCGAGCCGACGCCATCTCCTGCATCGAGCTGCCGCGCTCCCGCCCCTCCTGGTCCATCTCGGTCAGTGCGCGGTCATAGTCCGACTTGGTGATGATCTGGTCGTTGACGCGGGCGACAATGTCCTCGACGGTCGTTCCGCCGTAGGGGCTCTCCGGCGCGTTCCCCAGGGTCTGTGTCCATGCGGCGCTCAAAAGCAGCAGCGCGCCGAAAAAAAACGCTGTCAAGTTACGAAGGTTTTTTCCTGTCATAAAATCGGCAACCGGCAGCGAATCTCGCCGCCTGATCGATAGACGCCATTGTAAATCGCTTGGCAGCAGCCGTGCGAACTCGCCCGCGGGACCATTTCGCTCGCCCACGCGCTCCAGGCGCGTCAAATCACTCGGTGCTATACTCAAATTGGAAAACGGCTTCGCGACTTGTGCGGTTGCAGGTCTTCCATCTCCGCGGCCTTGCCGGATTTGGGCAAGGTCAATTTTTATTGAGGCGCAGTCCCCGCCCGTTTGCCGCAAGGCCCCGCCGGACCGTGGGATTTGACCCCGCAAGATGCCAAGTCCGCTTGCAAAGCGCTTGAGCGGCCCGTCTGGAGGTCCGGTCTGTCCATGACTCCTCGCGCCCGTCGATCCATCCTTGCCCTGGTTCTTTTCTTCGCCGTCTGCGCCGTGGGCGGCAGCGTTCTGGAGCGCCGCGTCGGCGCCCAGTCTTCGCAGGAGGAGAGCCAGCTCCGCGATAGCCTCAAGTCGTTCACCGACGTCTACGCGATCGTCGAGCAAAACTACGCCGAGCCTATCACCGGCGACAAGGCCGACGACGTCATCTATGACGGCGCCATCCCTGGCATGTTGCAGGTTCTCGACCCGCACTCGCATTTCTACGATCCCAAAGCCTATGCCCACCTGCGCGAGGACCAGCGCGGCCGCTATTACGGCGTGGGCATGATGATCGAGCAGCAGAACAACAAGGTTTACGTCCTCACGCCGTACGAGGACACGCCTTCGTTCCGCGCCGGCATTCATCCCGGCGACCTGATCTCGGCCATCGACGGCAAGTCCACCGACGGCTGGACCAGCGACCAGGTGGCCAAGGCGCTGAAAGGCCCCAAAGGCACGCACGTCCAGGTCACCATGATTCGTTACGGACAGGCCAAGCCGCTGGTCTTCGATCTGGTGCGCGACGAGATTCCTCACCCCTCAGTGGACATCAAATTCGAGATTCGCCCCGGCATCGGCTACATCCACCTCACCCAGTTCCAGGAGACCACCGGCCAGGAGATGGAAGACGCCATTGACAGCCTCGGCAATCCCAAGGGCCTTCTCCTCGATCTCCGCGGCAACCCAGGCGGTCTCCTCAGCCAGGCCGTCGACGTCTGCGATCACTTGCTCGCCAAAGGCCAGACCATCGTCAGTCAGCGCGGACGCGCCTACTCCGACCAGAATTACACCGCGACCCACGGCAACGGCGGCAGGACCTTCCCCATCGTCGTGCTCGTCGATCGCAACACCGCATCGGCCGCCGAGATCGTTTCCGGCGCCCTTCAGGATCACGACCGCGCATTAATTGTCGGCGAAACCACCTTCGGCAAGGGCCTTGTCCAGACCGTATACAACCTCAGCGAAAACTCCGGCCTCGCCCTCACCACCTATCACTACTACACGCCCTCCGGGCGCCTCATCCAGCGCAACTACGAGGGCGTGTCGCTCTACGACTATTACAATCACGCTGGCTCGCTGGGCCCCAACTCCAGCAACCGCGAAGTCAAACTCACCGATTCCGGCCGCACCGTCTATGGCGGCGGCGGCATCGCGCCCGACGAGAAGATCGAGGAGCCCAAGAACAACCACTTCCAAGATGAGCTGCTCTACAAAGACGTCTTCTTCCACTTCGCGCCGGTTTATGTCTCGTCGCACACGGTCGGCAAAGATTTCCGCGTCGACAACGAGGTGATGGCCGAGTTCAAAAAGTTCCTTACCTCTCAGGACGTCGAGTTCACCGACGCCGATATCGAGGGCGCCGCCGATTGGATCGAGGCGCGCATCAAGAAAGACATCCTTACCATCCAGTTCGGCCAGCTCGAAGGCCTGCGCTCCATGGCGGAATGGGACCCCATGGTGCAGAAGGCCCTCACCTACATGCCCGAGGCCCAGGCCCTCGAAGACAACGCCCACAAAGTACTCGCGGAAAAAGCGCAGGCGCGCAATTCGCCCGCCCCGGGCGTAGCGACGCAGCAATAGCGCCTCCATCCAAGCTCACTCACACAAAGGCCATCCCTAATGGGATGGCCTTTTCGTCGATCCGACTCTCCGTGGGCAAGCCCAACCCGCTTCTGATAGCATGCGGCGCATGAACCCAGCCACTTCCGTAAGATCAATCACCACAATAATGGCCTGGCCGGCCCGTGAGGGTCGCAGGTTAAGCAGAAAGGCACGGCTACATGAACGTTGCTAAGTACTTCTTGATCATCCTCGTTGTCATCGCGGCATCTGTCGCTGCTTGGTACTTTTATCCCAGAGCAAACATGGACTACGCCGCTGCTCAACGCGAGAACACTATCGCAGCCTACCAACACTTCCTGGACACATACCCGAAGGACGGACGCCGTCAAGTCGTGCTGGAGCGAATTGACCAGTTGACTTGGGATGCCGCGCAAAAATCTGGCTCGCTCGCTGAAGTTGACGCATACATCCACCGCTTTCCGAATGGCAAGTATACGAAGGAGGCGAGCGATCTCAAGGATAAGCTGGAGATCGCCAATCTCCCGATTTTCGAGGGGACGACATCCGCCCTCATGGGATTGGGCGGTTTTGATTCCAGCGGAACGCTCTCCCTTAATGCGCCAGCCATCGAGCTGGATACCAAGAGTGGCCGCTATCAGATTCTCACCAGCGACAAAACGATCTATCAAGGGATGAAGGTCTCGGATGCTGGCGTACTTTGGGACCTCGGTAAGCAATTCAGAGTTCGGGGTAATCTGATCCCGGCTCCAAAAGGACCGCATCTTGGCGGCGTGGAGTTTATTGACGCCAGAGTGGTCGAAGAGATCGGTAAATAATCGTCCGCTGCGGCTGAACGAACCCTAAGTCGCCGCCCTCAGGCGCGAATCTGCGCGATCCGGCGAGAAAAATGCCGCCCATAGACCGGATCGCGCAGCGCCGACAGCACTCCCGCCGGCCCGCCGCCGCTGTTCGCCGTGAGCTCTCGAGCCGTCTCCTACTTCGGCGGCGCCGGCGGCGTAAAGATTTCGCGCTTGCGGCCCGGTTCCGGTTTCGGCTTCGGCTTGGGAGCCTTCTTCACTTCTTTCCTGCCCTTGTCTTTGTTTCCCATGCACGCAAGCATGACACAAACGGCGCGCGCCTGAAAAGCCCATCATCGCTCGAAACTGCCTCCAGGAAGAAAAAGCCCGCGAACTCGCTAACCCGCGATGCCGCGAAGCGGCGCTAACTTGCCAAGGTCTGAGAGGAATTGTTTCACCCGTGGCCGGCCTACACCAGCGGGCGACCAATTCACGGCCCTGCTCTCCGCGCCTTAGTGATGGTCCCCGTAGCTATGCCGCCAGTCCCAGTACGCCTTCTGCTCCTCGGCGCTGCGCTTCTTGAAGTCCACGTGCTGGCGGTGCGTCTCCGCCTCCCGCTGGTTGTAGTAGATGACCTCGCCGTTCCAATTGTGATAGTCGTGGTAATACGGATCGTAGACGCGCACGCGCGCCGCACAGCCGGTCGTGAGCGCTGGCGCGCTGATCGCCGCCGCAAGCAGGATCGTTGCAAGATTTTTCATCGGGGAACTCATGGTTTCTCTCCATTTTCCTGGGTCTCGCACTCCAAGCCCTGCTCTATATCGCAAACAGCGGCGTTCGGATCCCGGTTCTTGGACCTGGTTTCCCGCCGGCCCGCACTTGACCGATACTGGTTCCATGCCCGCAACGCCCCAGCCCGCAGGTCCGCCCCGCGGCGCCGTCACCGTAAGGCCCGGTTCGCGCCTGCGCGCCGCCATGATCCTGGCCATCGCGGCCGATCTTGTCCAGCTCATCGTCTTTCCCATCTTCGTCGCCGGAGCCGAGTCGCCCGCCGACGACATCGTCGATCTCTGCGTCGGCGGCCTGCTCACCTGGCTCCTCGGCTGGCACTGGGAGTTCGCGCCCTCTTTCCTCGGCAAGCTCGTCCCCGGAGTCGACCTCGTCCCTCTCTGGACGCTGGCTGTCGCCAACGTCTACCGCAAGGCAAAACCCCACGCCGTCGCCAACGCCGCAGCAACCACCCCGCGCAATTGAACGGGTGCCCCATCCTAAGCGCGCTTTCTGCGTTTAGCCCCTGCAGGTATTTCCGGCTGGCGACGGATGAAACCGAGTCATCAAGCCACGGAGGGAGCGGGGGCCTTCAGGCCCCTGAGGATCGCAGCAAGAAATCCTCCCGGCCTTTAGGCCCGGGTACGACATGCTTCTTTTTAGAGCGGGAGAACCCTGACCCTGGCCCGCCTCCCCCAACGCAGCACGAGCCTCGATGCCCGCCTCCCAACTCTGCGACGTGGAACAGCTAGCGTATCGGATCGGCGACCATCAACCCGCCCTGCGTCCAAAGCCGGTTCATGCCCCGTTCCAGCTTCATCGGCGATCCGGAGCCGAGATCGCGCTCGAAGATCTCCCCGTAATTGCCCACCGCAGCTATGGCGCGCGCCGCCCAATCGTCGTCCAGCGAAAGAAACTGCCCCCAACCCTTTTGCGCGCCCAGCAGCCGCTCGACCACCATGTCGCCGCTCTTCTTCATCTCGCTAACATTGGCTTGCGTCACGCCGCTCTCCTCGGCCTGGATCAGCGCCTGCATCGTCCAATCCACAATCGCCGCCCACTGCGCGTCTCCTTGCCGTACGGCCGGCGCCAGCGGATCCTTCGCCACGATCTCCGGCAGGATTTCGAAATTCTGCGCCAGGTTGCAGAACGCGATCCGCTCATAGGCGAGCTGCGAAACGTCCGCGCTCACCGCGGCGCAGTTGCGCGTCACGAACGCCGCCTCCATTTCACCCTCTTCGGAAAACGGGCCGGGAATAAACGGAATCCCTTGGCGCTGCATGTACGCGGTTAGTTGCCGCTCGATCTCCGTCCCGATCAGGAAGCAGATCTTCTTCCCTTTGAGATCGGCAAGTGAGCGAATGCCCGTCGTCTTGTTCACCAGCAGGCCCTGGTGATCGTAGAACATGGTCCGCGCCAACGCAAAGCTGCCGTTGCTAGCGCGCACATTCACCGACGCGGTGGCGAGCAGGTCGATCTCGCCCGCCTGGAGCCCCTTCAGGCTCTCTGCCTCGTCGCGGTATGTCTTGACGACGATCTTCGCGTTCTCGCTCAGCACCGCCGCCGCAACCGCCCTGCACAAGTCCAGGTCGAACGCGCCGTGGTTTCCGTGCGCATCGTCTAGCGTGTACTCCGGCTGTTCGGCGTCAATGCCGCAGGCAAGGCCGCCCGCCGCGCGAACCTTCTCGAGTGTAGTGCCGGCGCGAGTCTCGCGCGCCGCCACCGCCATCGTCAGGAATGTAATCGCAACCAGAAACCCCGTGCTGAATCTGCCCATCGTCTTTCCGGCTAATCTCTCCGATTTTTGTCAAGAAACACGCAGGCGGCCGCATCCGCGGCGGCCGCCTGCCATCGAGCACAGTTTAGTTTGCCGGCCAGCCCGGTGTGGCCGGCAGTCCGGGATTAGTGCTTGGCCGCGGATTGAAATCGGCCGGCGCCGGGTCGATCGCCTTCCCGTCGACGATATCGGTCGGAGTGATGCCGAGAACATGGCATCCTTCTCCGCTCAGATGCGGCATGCTCGTCACCACACTCTCGGGAATCATCGCGTACCAGAAGGGAAGCGGCTCCGCGCGGCCGCGCAGCCGGTCGTCGTCGAACGCCGAGAGCAGCGACCCGATCGGCGTGTCGGGGCCGTCGCTCGGCTCCAGATACTTCTGGCCATAAGTCGCCAGGCCCGTCTTCTGCGCCGCGGCTTCGTCGGGCAGCTCGGCCAGCGGCGTCAGGTTAAAGAGCTTGTCGATGAATTTGATGATCGACCCATGTTCGGTGGGCTCATGCGAGATGGCATGCACCTTCGCATAGGGCGAGATCAGGATCATCGGAATGCGCGGGCCTTGCGACAGCGCATTGTTCGACGGATCCCATGAGCGAATCGAGGGCTGCGTGTGATCGTAAAGGCCGTCGGTTTCGTCGTAGGTGATGACGATCGCGCTTTCCGGCCAATACTTGCTGGCCGCGATCGCGTTGATCGAGTCGGCCAGCATCGCCTCGCTGATCTGCGCGTCCGAGTAGCCCGGGTGATCGTCGTTGCCCGGGAAGTTCGCCCGCACCGACGGGCTCGGCGAGAGCGGCTTCATCCCGTCGAGGTTGCCGTAGCCGCCGCGCACGTAGAACACGCCGCCTTCCTCCGGCAGCGCATTCGCCTTGATGGCCGCGTAAAAATCGCCCAGCCCCTTCAGGTGCGCTTTGATCTCGGCAGGATTGTTGGCCTCGTATCCGAAATACTGCGGCGCGTCGTGATGCGCAATGTAGTCCACATGCGTCGCCCCGGTCGCAGGATCGGTCGGCTCCCGGTCGTAGCCTTCCTGGTACCACGCCCAGTTCACCGGCTTGTTGCGATCGCCGGCGATCTTGGCGATGTCGTCCTGCACATCCGCAAGATCGAACGCCGGGTCGAGATCCTGCGCCGTGATGGCGTTGATCTGGCCGCCCATGAAGCTCAGCCCAAGGCTCGCATAGGTCAGATTGGAAGCGGGATTGAAAACGCCGGGAGCGCCCTTTTCCGTTGGCTGGAAGTTTCCGGTCTGCGTTTGCGCCAGCGTATTCAGCGCCGATCCCCAGAACGGCTGAAAATCGCTCGTCACCGGCAATTGCAAACCTGACGTCGTCGTTTTGCTGCTCTGCGACGGATGCTCCACCCACTGCGTCACGCCCGATTGTCCGGAAAACATGGCGAGCGCGTTCGGCGCCGAGGGCCCGATGATCGTGTCGAAGAAGTTATCGAATAGCGTGAAACGATCCGCGTAGCTCCACAGGAACGGCGCCGTGTTGCAGTCCACATGGCTCACGACGAGCTCGCCCATTTGCTTCTGCGCCAATGTCGGATTCGGTCCCGTATAGGTTTTTCCATCCGCGCTCAGCTTTCCGGTCAATCCCTCCTCGGTAAAGGCATACCGGTCGTTGCGCGCGAGATTGCTCGCATCCAGGTCAAGCTTGGCGTCCATCGCCGCGTGGCCGTGATTCACCGTGTCGGTGTCCTGCGGATAGAGCTGCACCGTCTGCCCCGCCGTGTTGGCGATCGTTTGCGGAATCAGGAACGGTGAGATGCTGATGACCTTGCCGTTCGTGTCGACGATCGGCTGCACAAAGCCTGGCGTCTGGCTCGCCGGCTGCGAAAACAGTCCGCGCACCCCGGGATACGTGCCGAAGTAAAAGTCAAACGAGCGGTTTTCCTGGAAAAGCACAAAGACGTACTTGATCTTCTTCTTCAACAGCGCCAGCTTTTGGTCGTCGCCCAAAGTCGGATGAAGGCCGAAATTCAACGTGTAATGAGAAACTACCGGTCCCGAAGGCGGTGCAACGTCAACCATCTTCCCCGCATTTCGGTTTTGCGCAGCAACCGACAAAGGTTGCACCGCCAGGGCAGCTGCCATGGCGAGCGTAGATCCGGCGCTGACCAACCTATTTGCGTTCATCCGGAGAACTCCTTTTGTTTGGTCTCGATCGTCCGCCGCCTTCGCATGACGGATCTTTCCCACAGCAAACGGCCGCTGTCTGCGAACCGCTCAACAGATTGCCGCCCGGCCTCGAGAACCAGTGTAAAAGGAAAAAGAGAGCGCGATGAAGATTCGCCGACTCGCTGCCTAGCTGCCTTGCTGACTCGCTGACTTGCTGACTCGCCAAACCGCTGCCTTGCTGAGTCGCTATTCTGAAAGAATGATGCCCTTCCATCGCAACCCTCTCCGCCGCGTCGCCGTTTTCTGCGGCTCCGCCTGCGGAAACAATCCTGCTTTTCGCGCCGAGGCGGTTGCTCTCGGCGCTGCCATCGCTCAGACCGGCCTCGGCCTGGTCTATGGCGGAGCCTGCCGCGGCCTCATGGGCGCCGTTGCCGATGCCGCGCTCGCCGGCGGGGCCGAAGTCATCGGCGTGCTCCCCAATGTTCTCGAGGGCCGCGAGCTCGAGCACAGCGGCCTCACCCGGCTGGAGCTCGTGCCCACCATGCACGAACGCAAAGCGCGCATCCACGAACTCGCCGATGCCATCCTCACCCTGCCCGGCGGCTTCGGCACCCTCGATGAATTGCTCGAAGCGGTCACCTGGGCGCAGATCGGCCTCCACGCCAAGCCTTGCATTCTCATCAACACCGCCGATTATTGGGACGGCCTGCTCGAATTCATCGACACGGCAATCGCCGCCGGCTTCATCGATAAGAAAAACAAAGCCCTGCTCCGCGTCGTCCCAACCGCCGCCGCGGCGCTGCAGCTCGCCCTCGGCGGCGCCTAGCCGGCTCCTGGCGGCTAGGTTGCACGAACCTGGGTGCCCCAGGTCCCTCGCATTTGGGGACCAGGGAAACCGAGACGCCATAGCGCGAATTCACGCGCTCCGTCGTCTTCAGCCCTTGCGGCGATAGTGAATCTGGAACTCGTAGCCGGGGTTGGCGGGGAAGAGGCCGGCCACGTGGCGCAGCCGCTCGGCGAGCGCCGGCGCCGCCAGCAGCGGATACTCGCGCTCGCGCAGGTCGTGGTAGTCGAAGTCGACGGCGAGGGCAAGCATGTACACGGCCAGCGCATCCGAGAAAGCCGACTCGAAATAGTTGTTGCGCGCCCGCTCGTCGACGGCCGCCTTGGCGCCTTTCCCTCCCGTCTCCTGCGCGCGGCGGCGGCTTTCCCATGCATCCTGGCTGGTTTCGCCGCGCACCTGCGCCTCGGTCTGGGACAACGCCAGGTTGGCGAAGCTCTCGGGAACGCCCGCCACCTCGACAAAGTTGTGCGCCACATTGATAAAAAACTCGAAGGCCAGGCCGAAGCGGTCCTCGACGAGGCGCGTGGAGAGGAAGACGGCCTCCGTCGATCCAAACGAAGCGTTGCGGTGGCAGACGGCGCGGTCGCCGAGCTCCACGTTGTACGCGGGAGCGACGAGGTCTTCGCCGGTGTCGGCGATGGCCAGCGGGACAAAGTAGTAGGCGCGATGGCGCAACGCCTCCGAGAGCCCGGCCGGCACCGCGCCCACCAGACGTTCCAAATCCGCATCGGTGATCCGCGTCTCGCCCCACGACGCGTACCGCACCCCGTTCGGCGCCTCCTGCACGGTCGCCTGCGTGGCTACCTTCTCCGCATGCCACAGCTCGATTTGCGCACTGCTGGCCATGAATTTGTATTCTATTCCAGGGGAGCCGGATTCGAATGGTGCAGGCAACGATGCGTGAGGATGCGCGAGACCGGCGGGGCGGCGGCGGAAAGATCTTCGGATTTCCAATCGAGGGCTTCAGCCTGTTTCAGAGTCTTTTGCTGAGTCTCGCGTCGGCGTTCCTCGCGTTTTTTGCCGCCACCTGCGTGGCCATCTTCGCGCTGCTGGCGTGGAACCTGTTCGGCGGCCACTCGGTGAACTACGCCGATACCTACCGCTACGTCGGACTCCCCGCCGGCCTGCTTGTTCTCGCCGTGGCTCTGCCGTTCTTTCTGGTCCTGTGGGTGCGGGCGAAGGCGCGGAGATAGAACCGGCACGCGGCGCCGCGGCTCGATAGCGATTTCAATGATGTTGGTGTACCTAGGACCCGCTGACCCGCCAACTCGCTAACCTGCGCGCAAGCGCACGCCAACTTGCCGTCTTTGTGTCGACGTATCTGTCGTATGATCTGGGTACAGCAACTTTGGAGCCGCTCTAGGCAGGGTGTCACATCCCCGCCGGCTTCGGATCCTCCCAATCGAACTTCGCCACCTGAATCTTCCGGGCGAGGCCAACCTTCGCGAGCAGCCAGATGCCCCAAAAATTCGGATCGATCTCGTACCACGCCAGCCCATGCCGCGCCGAAACCGGATGCGCATGATGGTTGTTGTGCCAGCCTTCGCCGCCCGTCACCAGCGCCACCCACCAGTTGTTCCGCGAGTCGTCGCGTGTTTCAAAGCGCCGCCGGCCCCACATGTGCGTCGCGGAGTTGACGAGCCACGTGGCGTGCAGCCCGATCGTCACGCGCAGGCAGACGCCCCACAGCACCCAGCCGATCGCGCTCGCTGGCCCGCCGGCCACCCATCCGCCACACAGCAGCAGCAGGCCGCTGATCGTGATCGGCAGCCAATGGTATTTGCTCATCCACACGTGAAAGCGGTCGCGGCTCAGGTCGGGCGAGTAGCGCGAAAGCACCGCCGTCTGCGCGTGCAGAGCCTCGCCGAACAGCAGCCAGCCGGTGTGCGCCCACCAGCCGCCCTCGCGCGGCGTGTGCGGATCGCCTTCCTGATCGCTGAGCTGGTGGTGTACGCGATGCGTCGACACCCAAAAGATCGGCCCGCCCTCCAGCGACAGCGTCGCAAATACCGTCATCAAATACTCCAGCCACTTCGGCACCACGTAACCGCGATGCGTCAGCAGACGGTGATAGCACATGCCGATGCCGACGTTGATGGCCGGCACATAAATCAGAGCCGTAACCAGCAGCCGCTGCCAGGTGAAAAGAAAGATCGCGGCCAGCGCGCCCGCGTGAAACGCCGCGATTACCACGACTGTTCCCCAGCTCATTCCCTGGTCCACTGTTGCGGCGCGGCCCATGCGGATCAGCCGCCGCGCGGAGACGGAGTGACCCGCGAGTGCCGCCGGCGGGCCTTGCTGCTCTTCGTTCTGGTCGGTTGAAGTTGCGGTTGTGGACTCAGGGGAAGGTGCGGTTATTACTGATGCCAAATAGAACGTCCTTCAAATCGTGCCGGCGTGCGCACTCGTTCGTTCGATTGTATAGGAGACGGTCCGCGAAGACGAAACCGGGCAACCCCGTGCAAGTCTCCATCGCATTCTTGTAGGTTGTCGGAGAAACCGGCCGGTCCTCGAATGCTTGACCGGCGCCGCGCCGAGTGATACTCTTTGTATATACAAATGCGGTACGAAGTGGGACGAACGCAAGAACCGCGAAAACCGGCGCAAGCATGCCGGCATCAGCTTCGAGCTAGCGACGCTTGTCTTTGAAGACGAGGATCGGCTGATCAGGCTGGATAGGGTGGACGAGAATGGCGAGCAAAGATGGCATGCGATCGGCGCGATTTCCCCGACGCCCGGAACACAGGCCGTGTTGCTCGTAGTGCATGTCTAGCCACCCCACGGACGTGGACCTGTCCAGGGGACCCCGGGGAGAGGATCACAATGGCGAAGAGATCATCCGCATCATCAGCGCGCGAAGAGCTGGTCCAGATGACGTCAGAGGATATCAGGAACAGACGGTGGACTAAAGCTGAGATCGAGGCAGTGCGGCGCGCGGCCGCGGCGCAGGCCGCAGGCAAAGATTTGCCGGAGGAGGAATACGAGGACATTCCGCGGCTGACGCCGGAGCAACTCGCCCACGCGGTGCGGCTGCGCGGGCCGCGGCGCAAGGTCGCTGTCAGCGTGCGCCTCGATCCCGTCGTGCTCAATTGGCTCAAGTCGAAAGGCGAAGGCCACCTGACGCGGATCAACGATATTCTGACGAATCTGATGGAGATGGAGCGGGGGAGCAAGAAGGCCGCGAGTTAGCGGTCGGATTCGGCCGGCCCTACGGGGCGGGTGCCTCTTTTGACGGCCGATTCCCAGGGTTTCACCCTCCACCCCACGGACAAAGGCCCGTCCGCGGGGACCCCGGCCTGGGCTATTCTCGTCGCTCCCTCCGGGAGCGGGAGCCCACCCTAGCGGCAAGAACAAAGACGCCGCGAGGGTGGGGCACCCGGGCATCCGGCTGCACGGCTAACCCTCTAAAATCAGGACCACGCGTCCGATAAACTCTGAGAGAATAGTATTTTACCAAGAGAAAGGGAATGGTCCTGCCGTGATCCAAAGAGCCGGCACCGCGCGAATTGAGCAACTGAGAGTGGAGAACTACCGTGCGTTGCGCAGCGTTGAGATCAAGGGAATCACTCCACTTACTGTTTTGCTTGGCCCTAACGGCAGTGGTAAGTCGACCATCTTCGACGTCTTCAATTTCTTGTCAGAATGCTTTCAGTTCGGCCTGCGCCACGCTTGGGATCGGCGCGGGCGCGGCAAAGAACTCAAGACGCGCGGACAAGAAGGTCCTGTCGTAATCGAGTTGAAATATAGGGAGCCGGGGCAACCTCTAATTACATACCATCTCGCGATTGATGAGGGCCATAGTGGAGTCTTTGTAGAGGAGGAGTGGCTACAATGGCGGCGGGGCGAGCACGGTAAGCCGTTCAAATTCTTAGATTACAGGCACGGTCAAGGCCGGGCCGTGAGCGGAGAGAAACCGGACGAGAGCGATCGCCGAGCGGAGATCCCGTTGAAGTCGCCGGACCTGATCGCGGTGAACGCACTGGGCCAGTTTGCCGAGCATCCGCGCGTGGCCGCATTACGTGAATTCATCACAGGCTGGTACGTTTCCTACCTCTCGATCGAGGACACACGTGGGCAACCCGAGGCAGGGCCGCAAGAGCGGTTGAGCAAAACGGGCGATAATCTCCCGAACGTGATCCAATTTCTTGCCGAGAGACATTCCGACCGGCTTGATCGAGTTTTCTCGGTGCTGAGGGAGAGGATTCCTAGGTTAGATAGAGTAATCGCCGAACCGATGCCTGATGGCAGG
>Ga0187784_10000443_pt1 | contig 30305 bp, 25 predicted proteins | sample 1015_SJ02_MP15_2_FD_132964 | JGI IMG/M metagenome (GOLD analysis project Ga0187784, IMG submission 132964) | Tropical peat soil microbial communities from peatlands in Department of Meta, Colombia - 1015_SJ02_MP15_20_MG | ecosystem: Environmental > Terrestrial > Soil > Wetlands > Peat | place... | reverse complement strand
TTATGCCATGGACATCACAAAAATTGAGCGAGAGTTGGGATGGCGGCCGCACGAGACTTTGGAAACTGGAATTCGCAAGACCGTGGAATGGTATCTGGCCCACGAAGCATGGATTCGCGAAGTGGCCAGCGGAAGCTATCGGCAATGGATTGCGACCCAGTACTCGATGTGAAAGAAGCACTTAGTAGTCAGCATCTAGCATTCGGCCACCATAGTGGACTGGAGGCTCCCACAGAGGCCACGCAGTCTGCTAGCTGAGTGCCCAAGTGCTGACTGCTATTAGCACAAGCAAATGCCAGGCCCTGAAACGAAGCAAACCTCATCCTATAAGGGAATTATCCTGGCTGGGGGATCAGGCACACGCCTCTACCCAGTCACCCATGCAGTGTGCAAGAGCCTTCTTCCCATCTATGACAAGCCAATGATCTACTACCCGCTTTCCACGCTGATGCTGGCTGGCATTCGGGAAATCCTGATCATTTCCACTCCCGAAGAGTTACCCCGGTTTCGGCAGTTTATGGGGGACGGATCACGGTTCGGTTTAAGTTTTGAGTACCTCGCGCAACCTCGTCCGGAAGGGATCGCGCAAGCTTTCTTGATCGGCAAGGATTTCATCGGAAATTCCTGTTGCGGATTGGTGTTGGGTGACAACATTTTTTACGGCCACGATCTGGTCAAGTGCTTAAGGCAGGCGTGCAAGAAAACTGATGGTGCACGGGTCTTTGCCTATCCGGTGCACGATCCGCAGCGCTATGGAGTTGTTGAATTCGATTCTGACGGGCGTGCGCTGAGCTTGGAGGAGAAGCCGAAGATTCCAAAATCGCGCTACGCGGTGACCGGCCTTTACTTCTACGATAACCAAGTCGTCGAGATTGCAAAATCCCTGAAGCCTTCCGCGCGCGGAGAACTGGAAATCACCGATATCAACAAGGAATACTTGCGGCGAGGTCAACTGGATGTTGTAGTCATCGGGCGCGGCATGGCCTGGCTGGACACCGGAACACATGGGGCGATGCTCGAAGCCGCCCTCTTCATCCAGACCATCGAGACGCGACAGGGCCTAATGGTCTCATGCCCGGAGGAGATTGCCTATCGTTACGGGTACATTTCGGGCGAGCAACTAAGTGCGACTGCGGCCTCGATGAAAAATAATGACTATGGCCAATACCTGATGCAATTACTGCGAGAGAAAGTTTTCTAAAGGCCCAACGCCTTATTCAGTTGCAACCTGCCAACTGCCATTGTCCGCTTTAGCCAAAGAGATGGTTACTTCCGTCGGAGCTGCGTGGTAGAAGTTGGCGCCGTATTTATCTATAAGCGTTGAACGGTCCCAGGTATTGAAGCTCTTAACCGTTGGTCCGGACGCATCGAAGATGTCTCCCAATGGGGTGGTTTTCCAGTTCCAACTCATCGTAAGGTTGGCCCGAGTAGGACTGATCATCTTGATGTTTGAGACCGAGACCAACTTCCGCTCCGCCAGCGGCACTTGATAAAGCTGCGTGCCATCTTTTTCTTTGGCTGAGGTGACGCCGTCAATTCGCTTCAGCAATTCTTGCCCAGCGGTGGTCAGCGCAATTGGATAAGTAGTGCCATAAGTTCCCTGAGCCTTTCCCAACACTACCAATCCCGCTTTTTCCAATAGCCGGTAGTGCGGGCCTTGTGGATTATCATCAACCGATGATTTGACCAATCCGGTGTGAAAGCGCAGTGTAACCGCGCCCTGCTCCTTCAGCACGGATGCCGCCACCTGGGTCGCTTCCTGCATGCTTAACACTTTCCGGTTCTGGATGAGGTAATAACCGGCCACTCCCACCACCGCAACAATGAGTGCAACGATCAGCAGGAGAGGCACGATCGAGGATTCTTGCTTTTCCAATTCCAGCTCTTGTTCAAACATCGCATCCTCCTGGGAACTTGCCGGCGATCGCCGCAACAACGGGTGAGTGCCGCCGCAGTCTCAAGAATATTTTCGGAAAAATGCTCATACCACGATGTGACCTCGGTCACACAGCGGTGTTCCCGCATCACCAAGCTTTTCGGCTAAAATGAAGCAGCCCCAAGATCGGATCAGCCGTGGACCAGGAAAAGCACAGCCAGCCCAAAAGTTCCCCCTCGAGAGAGCAAAAACCTGCTGTGCCACTCAGTGTCGGTTTGCAGGATGTGTTGCGACGCCTGAAGTCCGAGACCGGACAGTTGAAGCCTGGACAAGAAAAGATCGAGGCTGCGCTCGAGGCCGCGCACAAGCTTGCCCTTCAAATGGATACTGACGCGTCGGCCAGCTTGGTGGCGGAGGCCCAGGAACGCCGTGCCTGCCACAGCTGTGGCAATCCTAATCCGCGCGAGAACCGCTTCTGCGCCCGATGCGGTGTTCCCTTGCATGAACTGCCCGAGGGGGATGCTCCCGCCCCTGGGCAGGTTAAATTAATTAATCCACTTACGCCTGCGGTCGGCCAACACCACTACCACCATCACTATCATCATCACTATTTCCCGTCGTCAGGTGAGGTTAGCTCTTTCGCGTCGCCCGAGCGCGGTTTGACCACAACCCTGGGCCGGGATGGCTCGAAGGTCCGCCCCAGCGGTGGAGCAGGGCCCAGCCGCGCCGAGGCAGCGCTGCGCAAACTGGCGCAGGACTGGGTGCTGGCCTGCAACACCAAACATTTGGATGACCTCGTTGACCTCTACACGGCGGATGCCATCGTGCTGCGTCCCAACGTTTCTCCAGTTCGTAGTACAGCAGCCATTCGTGAACTTTTCTGTTCAGTGCTGGAAGCGGGTTTGGGAGAAGTGGAACTGGAACCGTTGCGGGTTGAGGTCTTCGGAGAAATTGCATATGAGGTCGGTCGATGCAGCATGCTGGCCCCGACCGCAATGGGCAAGCGCCGGGAAGAACGTGGCAAATACCTGCTTCTCGCTGCACGGCAGGCGGGCGAATGGAAGATCATCGTGGATTGTTGGTCGACCGATTTGAGCCTTGCCGTACCGGCTGAGCCCCAGAAACCTGCCAACCTTGGCGGTCCCGTGTATCGGGGATCGCCGAAGAATACCTGAGGAGCTTGTCTCGAGGGTGCGTTTTCCCCGCAGGTCCTTTCTACTCACATTCGAGATATGATCACAGCGTGAGTGATCTGACCGCATTTGTTTTGGCCGGCGGAAGAAGTTCGCGCATGGGCGTTGACAAATCGTTCCTGCGCTGGGGAAAGGAATCGCTGTTGGATCATGCCCTGCGGCTCGCGGCCAGCGTGACACAGGATGTCCGAATTGTTGGTGAGGCGAACAAGTTTGTGAACTGTGCCCAACCCGTGATTGAAGATGTGTATCGCCAGCGTGGCCCGCTTGGCGGGATTCACGCCGCGCTCCGAAATACGCCGTCAGATTTGAATCTGATGCTTGCAGTAGATATGCCGCTTATCAAGCCGGAATTCCTCGGCTATCTTAGCGCGCTTGCTCGCGAAACAAAAGCAACTGTCATCGTACCAAGTGTGGGCGGAGGTTTTCAGCCTTTATGCGCCATTTACCGTCGGATATTCGGAGACGTTGCCGAGCGATCACTGCGAGCTGGGAAGAACAAGATTGATGCGCTATTTGCTAAAACCATCACGCGGATTGTGACAGAGGAGGAGTTGGTCGCCGCGGGCTTCTCTTCAGAAATGTTTCGAAACTTGAATACGCCCGAGGACTTTCAATCAGTGAGAAGTTCTTGCGATCTGGGACTCAGCCCCTAGGCACGAGTCTTAATCCATCGGCCTGCAGAATGCGCTTGACCTGGTTCCGCGCATGCACCGCCCAGGGACCAGTGGTGTCGAGTTTCACGTAGGCGCGCCAGTGCTTCAGGGCCTTGCGCGGCTCTTTCATCTTTTCGTATGCAAGCGCAAGGTTGTAATGCGCGTCAGCATAAGTAGGCGCCAGCTGCAATGCGGTGCTGTAGGCCTGGATCGCCTCGCTTACACGTCCCGTTTCATCGAGCACGTTGCCAAGATCGAAATACGCCAGCGCGTAACGAGGGTCAATGCCGATGGCAATGCGATAGTGCTTCTCGGCCATGGCATAATCCTGTCGGTTGTAGTACAACGTGCCCAGGTTGATATTCGCGGCCGCGTGCTCAGGATCCATTTCCAACACCTTTTGATAAACCTCAATCGCCTGCGTCTGGGTTCTGGGATTTTCTTCGAGTGTGATGCCGCGTGCAAACAATTCAGAAATGTCTGTAGGTTCGGCTTCAGGTTCGCTTCTAGGAGCGGCAACCTGAGTGCTGGTCACCACATTGTCCTGCAAACCGAAATCAAATATAAATTGTCCGGCAATCGGTTCAACTACTTTGCCGTTGTGTCGGAACGCGATGCGGTGCCCGGTCGTAAACGCCCCGGCCTCCAGCAGCGGGTTCTCCATTCCTGCCGCCTGTTTCTGCATGGCCTCGAGCGACTGCCGGATTACTGCCGGGCGCACCTTGCGGGCGCACAAATCGCGCACTTTCTTGATTTGCAGAAGGTCAAAGAAAGAATAAGTGTCGGAGGCGGTAACCAGTGCGGCCTTCTCCCATGCCGTCAATTGCCGCGCACTGAGCCGCAAAATGCGGAGCAGGTCTGCTCGCTTGTATCGATACACAGGCTTAGGATCGTTCTCGGCACATTATCCAGAGCTCCAATTGTGCATGCAAGTGGAAATGTGGCTCTAAGGGTATCTGAAACAGCAACTTGCCACAGAGACAGTGCACTCCTGGGAAGCAAAGAGCTAACAGAAAAACAGTCCAGCACGGATGGTCGTGCTCTGACTGGACAAGGTACTTCTGCGCAAGCTGCCGGGCACCTGTTAGTGGTGGTGCTCAATGCCCGCTCGATCGTGCAGGTAGGCACGTACACTTTCGATTAACCTGATTACCAGCTTTTAACTTGTGTTTCATCATGCTGAAAACCGGCTGCGCTAAGAAGAAGGTATGCCAATTTCCAGCTTGCTAGCGGAGACCCGCCAGCGTGTCACTCCTGAGAGGAGTCCGGATCGTTTTCCCTTTCGCGAGCTGATTCGGCGACTCACCCCGATGGACCGGGTACGTGACCTATATCGCCGTGCGCAGCAGCCAGCAGACCGCTCGATCCTGGAAAATGTCTTGAGCCAGATGAGAGTCGAGTGCGTGATTAAAGATTCGGATTTGGCTCGCATTCCGCCTACGGGCCGGGTTGTGGTCACAGCGAACCATCCCTTCGGGTTACTCGATGGCGCAGTCCTGGGAGCCTTGTTGACGCGGGTCCGTCCCGACGTCAAGATCCTGACCAACATCCTGTTAGCCGAGATTCCGGAACTGCACGACTATTGTATTTTCGTCGATCCGTTCGGAGGCGAAGATTCTGTGGTCAGAAACCGGCGCGGAGTCAAGAAAGCTGTCGCATGGCTTCAATCGGGCGGAATGCTTGCGATGTTTCCCGCTGGCGAGGTCTCGCATGTTCGGCTGCGGGAAATTGGGATTGCCGATCCAGAGTGGAACTCGCTCGCGGTCCGCTTAGTGCGGATGACCGACGCGGCAGCTCTGCCGGTGTTCCTGCCAGGCTGCAACAGCGCCACATTCCAGGCACTCGGTTTGTTGCATCCGCGGTTGCGAACTGCCTGGCTGATTAACGAATTCCTGGGGCAAACCGACAAGAAAGTGGAAGTGCGGATCGGCAGCCGGATTCCGGCGCAGACCATGCGCGACATCGGGTCCGATCTCGAGGCGACGAGCTATCTGCGCTGGAGAACCTACATCTTATCGCGGCGTGGGCGTTCCCGGCCCCGTAAATCGCCCATCTTGGCCAATTTCATTCCCCGCAACACAGACGCGCCGATTGTGCCAGCCATTCCGGCAAAGGATATTCTCACTGATCTGGAAAGTCTCAACCTGGCGCGGCTTTATGAGAACTCTGAATTCACCGTCTATTGCGCCAAGGCAGGGGAGATTCCCGCTCTTTTACGCGAGATCGGACGCCTTCGCGAGATTACATTCCGCGAAGCCGGAGAAGGCACCGGCCGGAGCATAGACCTTGATCGCTTCGACTACTACTATACCCACATCGTTCTCTGGAGCCGGCTCAAGAACGAATTAGTGGGGGCTTACCGCATTGGGCTCACCACGGAAATTCTGCCTCGTCTTGGAGTGTCCGGTCTGTACACAAGCACGCTGTTCCGCTACGAACCGAAGCTATTCGAGCAACTGGGGCCGGCACTCGAACTGGGGCGCTCGTTCGTGCGGCCAGAGTATCAGAGGCAGTACGCTCCATTGCTAAGCCTTTGGAAGGGAATTGGGCGCTATGTTTCGTTGAATCCTCGGTTCGCGGTGCTTTTCGGGGCCGTCAGTATCAGTGATCGTTATTGCCGATGGTCGCGGGACTTGATCGTGCGGTTCTTTCAATCACGGGAATGCAACAACCAACTGGCCAGGTCCATCAGCCCACGGCGTCCTTTTCGTAGTGGTTGGGTGCGCCCTGGGGACGGCATGTCTTTAGGTGGACGCTTTGAGGAACTGGATCAACTGGCTGACCCGATCGCCGATGTTGAGGGCGACGGCAAGAGTATTCCTATCTTGATGAAGCACTATGCCAAGCTCGGAGGCCACCTGCTGAGCTTCAATGTGGACCGGGATTTTTCCAACGTGCTAGACGGTTTCATGCTGGTTGACCTACGTCGAACCGATCCCGAAACCCTACGCCGTTATCTTGGAGAGGATGGAGTCGGTGCCTTCCGCTCTTACCACGGTCTCTGCAGTGCCGGCACACTGGCCTAGAGCGGTTTGCTGATTTCTGCCGTTGACGCCTTCTCGGAGATATCATAAGACAGCGTGATCCGCCTATGACTGCTAGCCGACGCAAACCCGTTCAAGGACTCGATTCCACTCGCGAGATGACGAACCTTATTCAGCAATCCTGTCTCGTGGCGAAAGACGCGGCATTCAACCTTCGCGATTTCCTCGAGAAATCGTCGAACATGGCATTTATCGCTGTGAAGGATTGTGAAAAGGAGCTGGACCGCGCCGAACGTAGGATTGACGAACAGATCACTGGCGCGATCACGCAAGTCAGCGAAGCGGAGGCCCGCGAGTTACTTGCGTGCCTTAAGTTCATTATTGATTTGGAGCGCATTGGCGACCTGACCTGGTCCGTCACCCAGCGGTTGCAAAGGATGACCGGACGGCTGCTAAAGGAAGACCGGCAGGACTTGATCACGATGGCCGAGATTCTAGAGAAAATGCTGGAGAACATTCAGGAAGGATTCGTGAATCGCGATCTCGACTCCGCCAATTGGGTATTGAAGACGGACACGCAAATTGATCACGTTTGCCACGCGGTGTTTCGACGTCACCTGGAGAACAAAGAGACCAACTTCGATTACAGCACTAACTTGCTCTTAATGGCGCAGGCTTTCGAGCGAGCTGGAGATCATGCCAAGAATCTGGGTGAGGAATTATTTCACTTGGTGGAAGGTCACACTATGCGACACGAGCCCAAGCGGCCGAAAACGTCTCGTCAAATGCAGTAGCCACTGGCAATTATCGCGGCGCTTCTTCAAGCCGTCCTTGTTCCAGTTTCTCCTGGCACTCGATGCAGTGTCGCGTCCAGGGCACCGCTTCCAGGCGCTTGGGATTGATCTCCTTGCCGCAGGAGATGCATTCGCCGAAGGTGCCTTCGCGAATGCGGGAGAGAGCCCCGTCGACCATCTGCAAAAGCTGCCGGTCGTTGTTGCTCTGATGGAAGAGAAATTCTTTGGTGTAGGAGCTGGCCGCGCGGTCGGCGATGTCCTGAGCCGTGTCCTCGTCCGCCGAGCGTCCGTCTTGTTGCGTACGCGAGACCATGCGGCGCAATTCCTGCTGTCGCGTCTCCAGTCTCTTTTTGAAGGAATCCAGTTTCTTCTTGTCCATGGATGCTAACTTCACTTGAACGACCTCTTACTCTACTTCGTTCCTAGATTTGGGCCAAACCAAAAATGATATGCGCCTGAAATGAGATGCGTCAACCCGCGGAATGGTCTCCCAATTTTTCTAATTGGGGAGATACGCGTCAATGGGAGACAGGCAAATCATCACAGCACGGTGTAATTCGGGGAACTGATGGGTTCTCCGCAACCTCTTTCAGCAAGTCTCATCGCGGCAGTGGTTCTGGCAGGTTCGCCAGCGCATAACCCATCACGGCCATTGCGGCTGCATTCTCCCGGAGCTCCCGCGGCTGAATCTTGTCCAGTGTGTCGGCGGCTGTGTGATGATAATTGAAATAGGTTCGGCCATCTTGCATGATGCCGAAAGCGGGAACCCCAGCTTGCGCCAGCAGAGCGATATCCGCTGCCGGGCTTCGAGCCGTCAAATGGATCAGATTCGCCCCAAAGCTCTGCAGGATTTCCTGAACCGGTTTTAGAAGCGGCAGAGCGTCAGGACTTATCTTGGCTTCAAACCCAAAAGGGTGTGCCGCTCCCAGATCGCTCTCCAGGGCGGCGCAGTGATTCGGAAGTTCCGCGGCATGCTCTTTGGCGTATGCTGCTCGGCCTCGCCCTCCATTCTCCTCGTCCATCCAGGCAATGACGCGAATTGTACGACGGGAGTGCAGGTGCAGTTGCTGGACCAAATGTGCCGTTTCCATAGCTACGGCTACACCGGCCGCGTCGTCTAAGGCACCGGTGCCGAGGTCCCATGAGTCCAAGTGCCCGGATACGATGACTACTTGCTCTGGATGTTCACCACCCTTGAGGTCGCCGATCACGTTATAACTTATGGTGTCCGGCCCGGTTTCGGAAGTCAAGGTGAGGTGCATGTGAATCCTTCCTTGAGCAGCGAGTCGAGCAATCAGATCCCCGTCCTCACTGGTAACAGCTGCAGCGGGAATTCCTGCCGGCACGCTGAAACCGGTGTGCGGCAGTCGATAATCGGCTCCCCCCACAGAACGGATCAGACAAGCGGCGGCTCCCAGTTCGGCAGCAGCTTTCGGTCCCCTCGAGCGATAAGCCACAGCCTCTTCATAGGCCTCCAGTGCCAAGCCATTTGTCGCTTTCTTCTTGTCAAAAGGAAAATTGAGCAGCACAATTTTTCCCGCCACCTTGTCGCGTCCAAGCGTCGTGAGATCCTCGAAGCTTCTCGCCACCACCACTTCTGCAGTCACGCCGGAAGGTGAAGTGGGAACAGTGCCTCCCAGTGCCGTCAGAACGATCTTCTGTGTTACCCCTGGTATTCGGCCTGGATAATCCACCAGTTCGGCGGTCTCGGTGCCGCGAATCCAATGCGGGACTTTTATTTCTTCCAGTTGCACATCAAGCCCGAGACGCCGCAGTTGGTCGGCCACGTACTCGACCGCGCCTTGTGCTTGCACGGATCCAACCGGCCGAGGGCCGATGTTATCCGTCAGGTGTGCGGTCTGCTCATAGGTGTATTCATCGTTCAAGGCCGCATCGCGTAGGGCTATCAGCTGGTTCCTTAATTCCGGCGAAAGAGGCTTCAGCTGGGTTGTTGCAATGGGATTCTGCATCTGCGAAAACAAGAGATTTGCAAAGCTCAACGAGAAAAGAGCCACGATTGCAGGGCGCATGGTGACGGCCAGTGTAAGTGGAAGCAGTGATCCAGGGGAAGAGCATAGTCATCTAGCAATAAGCGCTGGGCTTTGGCCGCGACCTGCAAGACCACGGCGACAAAGAAAAGCGGCCCCATCTCTGGGGCCACTATCTCAAAAGAGGCAAGTTGGAAAGGAGTCAAGAAAGGTCATTCAAGGAGCCGATCCAGCAGTCGGAGCGGCGCAACGAGAGATGTCGAAAAAAGAGAGTGAAGGTCATTCGTCGGCGGCCTCTTTCATTGACTCTCGGAAATTGCATTTTCCGCTCCAAATGACGAAAGCTTGCCATTTCAACTTTTCCAACAAGTCAAATACTTTATTTTCTATAACTTAGTTAATATACCTTAAAGCTGAGAGGGAGAATGGATGAGGCGCCTGGGGCAAAAGATTGCAGAGTCATGCACATTCACTGCAGCATATCGACTAGGGGCATGGGATGGCAGGGCTTGGTTCTTACGAGTTGCCCGCCACGGTACGCAGTTTACCAGGTAGAAAATGGTACGGCGGCCACGGCCCGCTCACGCTAATTTCACAGTTCTTCAATTGCTTGGCAGCACTGCTGTAGCGGTTGTGGTATTTCTCAACCGACTTGGAATCGATCAAATGAGCGATATCGATCAGCATTCCATCCGTGTTCACTCGCTTGCAACTCACCTCTTCTTCCAGGGGATTGAACATCTTATGCACCTGCACGGACAGTGCCCGAGCTTTGGTTTGGCGCTCCCGGTCGCGGGCCGCCTTCTCCCGCAATTTCATCAGATACTCGCCGCCAACGGTATCCGGTAACTCTACGTCCAACAAAGCTTCGCGAAGCGACCCATCGCGCACCATCAGCTTCAGGTGCATCTCAGCCTTTCCACGCAGGCGGGCGACACTCTGGCCAAACGCCCGGCGATTAGCCCGGACCGCCTGGCGCAAGGCCTCATCACTATCGAAGATCGTGCCAAAGCGGAACGGGAGCACCGTCTGATTGCGGAAACATACACTTACCACTCGCGCATGCTCCAAAACGGCCTTATCGTCAAGCTTTCCAGTAGTCCGGTCGTATTCGCTGACCACCACTGAAAACTCACCGCTTGGATAGCTCAATACCGGGGCTGAGTTCACACCTTGAATACCTTCCAGCAGGAAGGGGCGCCGCGCGCGTGTTCCGTTAGGGGCCTGTTGCTCAGTGATGCAATATGCGTACCACGCCATACAGGTATTCTCCGTACCTTATTCGGGACGGATAATCCACCCCGAAGCGAGACAGTTGGTTACGGCTCCTGAACCTTGGAAGAAAGGGCGGTACAACGACTAGAGAACGCTTGTTGCTACGTTCGATAACATATTACTTCGGTACTCTTGAAAATTGCAACCATTTTGTTGCATGGCGCATCGCGCCCCTGTGGAAGAAATTACCCGTTACCCAGACTGATCCATCCCCCTGAGGCCGATTTTCCCTTACCCCGGGTCCGTCTAGCCTTTTTGCAGACCAAATCCCTGTTGCGCCATAAGCGCGATCTCGCGTCCGATGGGGATTGACGCAGTTGCGGCCGGGGAGGGAACGTTCCACACGTGCAGCATGTTTCCCGTGCAAACGAATTGAAAATCGTCAACCAGCGCACCATCCGGGCGAAGTGCCTGCGCCCGTACACCCGACCCGTTGGGAACGAGATCTGAGCTGCGAATATCCGGTACGAGCTTTTGCAGGGCTTTTACAAAGGCATTCTTGCGAACAGACCGATAGAATTCGGCGATGCCGTCCCTCCAGTACCTTCCTGCCATCCTCCAGAATCCGGGATAGGCCAGCGTTTCAGAGACGTCCCGCAGAGCAAAATCGGTTTTCTTATAGCCTTCGCGCTTAAACGCCAGGACCGCGTTCGGTCCGGCATCGACATCACCCCCGATGCGGCGGGTGAAATGTACGCCAAGAAAGGGGAATCGCAGGTCGGGTACGGGATAGATCAAATTGCGGACAAGGTGTCTTCGTTCTGGAGCCAAATCGTAATATTCGCCACGGAACGGAACGATTCGAACTGCCGGGCTCACGCCCGACATTCGGCTGATGCGGTCACTATGCAGTCCAGCACAGTTGATCACATAACGGGTAGTGAACGATCCCCGGTTGGTCTCAAGCACAGTTTCGCCGGTATATTGCTTGAGACTTATCACTTCCGTCGAGGTACTCACTCGCCCGCCCTGTGCAAGGACGAGTTCCGCATATTTCCGGCAGACTTTCTCGTAGCTGGTGATTCCTGTACCGGGAACAAGCAGCCATGCGACCCCGCCGCAATTGGGTTCGATCTCCCGCACCTGCTGGCGATCGATGAGTTGCAAGCCAGCGATTCCGTTTGCCTGACCGCGTTCCAGCAGCGCGTGCAGGCGCGGAATCTCATCCGGGCTCGCGGCCACGATCACTTTGCCGCAAATTTCGTGGGGAATGCTGTGCTCGCGGCAGAAGGCGAACATGGCGGCGGCACCTTGCACGCATAACCGAGCTTTCAACGAACCCGGTTTATAGTAGATTCCGGAATGAACTACTCCGCTGTTGTGGCCCGTCTGATGCTGGCCGACGGAGGCTTCTTTTTCTAGCACCACCATGCGGACTTCGGGGTAGGCGCGCGAAATGTACATCGCTGTCGACAAGCCAACGATTCCTCCGCCAATGATTACGAGGTCAAAGTGCTGCTCCGGCATGATGGACTAATAGTCCTAAATTATTTCGGGGATGTCGAGAGCCTAGCCGCGGCACTGAAATTGGGCTGTTTGGGCATTTCCAGCGTTACCCACTTCACGCCCAGCTGGTCGTACATAAATTCGACCCCGTAGGTGGACATTGCGATCTGCTGATCTTCCGCAGATCCTATGCCGCCGTGCCCGGAGTTGGAAAAACTGATAAGCAGAATAGGATTCTTCGCCGAATTTGCCGCCTGCAGCGCTGCCACAAACTTGCGTGTGTGCCATGGGTCCACGCGCGGATCATTTTCACCCACCATGAACAGTATGCTAGGATAGCTGACTCCATCGCGCACGTGCTGATAGGGAGAATATCTGTACATTGCCGCGAATTGTTCCGGGTGCTTTACGGAGCCATATTCGGTCGTGTTGTACTGGCCATTCTGGGTAGTCTCCGAGCGTAGCATGTCATAGAGCCCGGCTACGGAGACCACTGCGCGAAACAGGTCCGGGCGCTGCGTCAGCACAGCGCCCATCAATAATCCGCCATTGCTGCCCCCTTCAATGCCGAGCTTCGAAGAATTAGTGTACCCGGTGCTGATGAGGTGCTCGGCGGCGGCTATGAAATCGTCAAAAACGTTTTGTTTGTGGGTCAGCATTCCCTGCTGGTGCCAATCCTCGCCAAATTCTCCTCCGCCACGCAGGTTGGCTGACGCGAAAACTCCGCCTGCGTCCAGCCACGGACGAATTGCGGGATCGAAGTAGGGTGTCTGGCTTAGACCGAATCCACCATAGCCGGTGAGAATTGCCGGGTTCTGCCCGTCGAGCTTTACTCCTCTGCGATGCAATATGTCCAGCGGAACTTTGGTTCCATCCTTCGAGGTAGCGAATTCCCGCGATACTTCGACGTCCGCGAAGCTGAGAGGCGAACTCTCGCGCATGGCCGTGATGGTCGCCTTCTTGGTCGAAGGATCGTAACGGAACCACGCCATGGGATCGAGGTAGCTGATGTTGCCGAAAAGAATGTCATCATTGTGCAGAGGCAGGATTTGAGTAATGGTTGAGACCGGCTCAGCGGGAACGATGCCCACCTCACGACCTTGATGGTCAAAGATGCGAATCTCGCTTGGGCCACCAACCAATTCGGTCACATACAGGAGGGTGGTAGTGGGAACGAAGCTGGGCTGCAGACCAGCCAGGGAAAATCGGAAGTCTTGGATGACAGCCGTGCTCTCCGGAACGATAGTTTTTGCGTCTTTTGGCGTGGGCGTTTCCAGCGGTGTCCGCAGCAACTTGCCGCGAGGCGCGTGATCGCGCGAAAGCATGTACAAGGCATCCTCACCCAGAGCGATCGATTTAATGCCGTCGGGGAATTGAGTGATTTGCGTCCACGTGCCGTCAAGTCCGCGCAGGAAGTGTTCGTAATCACCGCCATCCCCATTCTCCACCGTAGCCAACAAATACTTGCCATCATGACTTGCGTCTAACGTGATCTCGGCTATGCGCGGAAAATCTTTGCCGAGAACGTAGGCGTCTTCGCTAGTCGATGTTCCAAGCTTGTGGAAGTAAATCTGAGCAAAGAAATTCAGATCCTGCTGCGGACGCTCACCCTCGCGAGGGTACCGCGTGTAGTAGAAGCCACCACCGTCGGCATTCCACGCCAAGCTGCCGCCGCCAAGGGCGGTTACGTGCGGTACTACGTCGGGAAGAGGTCGGCCGGTAGCAACATCAAAGACGCGGACCGTGCCTGCCTCAGTCCCACCCTGCGCCAGCGAAACCGCTACTTTGCTGGCATCGTGCGAAGGCACATAGAACTGGATCGCAGTCGAGTTGGTAGAATCGAGCTGTGCCGGGTCAAGCACCACGTGCTTCGACGACAACTCCTCCGGCGAACGCAGCGTCACCAGCATGGGCTGTTGCTTGCCGGGCTGCCAATTCATGGCAAACAGTGTTCCCGCCCATAACTGCAGATCATAGAAACTAGGCGAGCTTGCTGCATCCAGCTGCTTCAGGAACTGCTGAATAGCGGCATGCGTCGGGAGCGCATCCAGAATGGCGCGACTGTGCTCGTTTTCAGAATTTGTCCAACTGATGACCTCGGGATTTTTGCCGTCCTCCAGCCAACGATAATTGTCGGTGACCTTTACGCCGTGGTATTCATCCACAACCGGATGCTTGGGTGTTGTAGGCAAGGAAGGCAGGGCGGCCTGCCAGGCAAAGGCGTGGAAAGAAAAAAGGAAAAAGGCAAGAAGCAAGATACGCACTGACTTCATGGTTCCCTCCGTATGTCATGGTCTGCGATTCTTTACTTCTCCTACTCAAAGCAGCCGAAAAGCAGTAGGAGTATAGCGCAGGCCTGCGGATTTGCTAGGTGGTCCATCCATTCTCTGTGCGCTTTTCGACCGCGACTCTTCGTTCATTGCTTTCACGCTTGTTCGTGGAGGATAATTCATGCTGGTTGTGTAACTGCAACCGACTGTCAGCTCCCGGTGAATCTACCCAACTCCATCACGCTCACCCGCATTGCCAGCATCCCTCTGCTGATTTGGATTCTTTCAACCAACCGTTTTGACAGTATTGCTGGAGAGAAGGAACTGCTGGCGTCGGCGCTGTTTATCGCTGCCTCAATCACGGATGGGATTGACGGTTATCTGGCTCGCAAGCGCGGGCAGATCACGACCATGGGCATGTTGCTGGATCCGCTGGCGGACAAACTTCTGATTGCCACTGCCTTCGTCGCTTTGGTGCAATTTAACCCCAGCATGGTCCCCGCCTGGATTGCTGTGGTTATCATCGCACGCGAATTTCTGGTCAGCGGACTGCGGTCGATTGCTGCCTCCGAGGGATTCACCATCGAAGCCAGCGATTTGGGCAAGTTCAAGATGTTGGTCCAGATAATTTCTGTAGTGGCCGTAATCCTTGACCATCGCTGGAAACAGTGGCCAATTTATGGCCCGTATATTTTTCCGGTGCATTGGATAGCGCAGGTTGCAATCGGGTTCATGGTGCTATTGTCTCTGATTTCGGCGGGAGACTATTTCATCGCATTCTGGTCGAAGATTGACCGGCAAGTCGTGAGGAGACGCCGCCGAGCTTTCGTGCTGAGCCGGCGAAGGAAGCGTAATGATGTCGCCGCAACCTGAAAACTCGCGCACCAGCTTCTTGGCGAGTGTAACTTCCGCGGAGCCGGCGCAGGAATTCGGTGCGGAGGAACGCTGCATTCTGCTCAGGCTGGCGCATGAGTCGATTGAGTCAGCTTTCGAGAACCGAGAAATTTCGCTGGATCCGCCTTCACCGCACCTGGCGGTGGCCCGCGGCGCCTTCACCACAATTTATTTGCGAGGTGAGTTACGCGGCTGCGTCGGATACGTTTTCCCTGTTACTTCGGTTTATCGGACTGTGGCGGAGACGGCGCGGGCTGCTGCGTTCGAGGACACACGCTTTTGGCCCGTGACCCGTGCAGAAGCTGGGGGATTGGGTATCTCAATTAGCATTCTGTCGTTACTGGAAGCGATCCGACCGGAGCACGTCGAAGTCGGCCGCCACGGACTGCTGATTTCTCAGCACGGATATCGCGGACTGCTTCTGCCCCAAGTTCCGGTCGAGCACCACTGGACTCGTGAAGCCTTCCTCGAACAAACCTGCCGCAAGGCTGGCCTGCCGCTCGATGCCTGGCAAAAGGGCGCAACCCTGGAGGCATTCACCGCAGAGGTGTTCAGCGATTTTGATCGCAAATGACTGTCAGCCGAGTCAAAGGCTGACGCTCCGAGACCGCCACCAAGACATTGACAAAAAAATAAGCCGGAAGTCTCCTTCCGGCTCGTTCGAGCGGTTGCGCGAGCTACTGCTGATCCATCTCCACAACATCGCCGATGTGCATGTCTTCCAATGCGAAAACGATCATGCCGGTCGAGGTCGTGGGTGTGGCACTCAGAATAACGATTTCCCCCACGGCGCGGCGCGGTAGATCGGCGACATGTATGGCCGGGCCGTTGGTTCGGTTCAACATCGTCGGCTCAATCGCCGGAGGTTTTACCTGGGTGTCGTCCGCGGTGGAAGCTTTGAACGAAAGCGAGTCTGTCGCATCGTGCAGATCGGCTTCATAAGAACGGACCGCGCGGAGATAATCGCCAGGCTTAATGCCCTGGTTCGTGCCCAGATTCATATAAACCTTCATCCCTGTTCCCAGCTCGGTATCAAAATCCTTCGCCATCACAATGCGCCCGGTTGCCTTTCCCGACGACGGCACAAAGCGGTCGAAACGCAATGGCCCGTGGTCAGGAATGCTGGCTCTTTCCACGAATGAAGTCACGACATCACCGGGCATCATTGGACCGCAACTCATTTCAATCTGAGCGATGGCGCTTTTGCTGCGCGTATCCACTACCCGTATGGTGCCGAGCTCGGCATAGGGCTGTCCCATGGACTGCAATTGGGTGAATTGGCCGGGATAGACTTCATAACGATTAGGGTCGCGCACTGCCCGCACGATCGAATAGCGCTTCCCAGCCTCGTAGCCCTTTCCCGTTAGGTACACGAGTTCGCTGCGGCCATATTTGGTAGTGTTGGGTGTATCCAAACCACCGGCGATGAAGTTTGCATCAGGCACCGGAGTCCTGGTTACGAAGCCGGCGCAATAGATGTCGGAATAGGTTGGTGTGGCCATACGCTCTGTGGGGAAATTGGCACTGCTGACCACGGTCCCGGCGGGCGCACTTTGGTCGGAGGCTCCTGCGGGTTGCTGCGCAGGGGCGGCGAGCGCCAGGCTCAAGAAGAGCAACAATCCTGTTTTCTTCATGTTACCTCCGAAGTCGAGGCGTTTTCTGATCGCGCCTCGTCTTCGTTAAGTTGCGAAAAACAAAAGCTTTCCCAGCCCGGACAGTAACAAGCACATTAAGTTGGGGTCAAGGTTACGCTGGTCCATGGTAGGTAGGTTAAAAAGTTTTGCCTTTCGAAACCATAATCCGCTGTTGCATCTAGAATTACGCACCTGTAATATCGCGCCACTCTCAATTTAATGAGTGTCGCCTCTAACAATTTCATGGCACGTCTCCGCCCGCTGCGACTGCCTCGTGTTTGCGTGGCCGTAACGGGGAACGATGCCAGTGAAATGGTCGAAAAGGCCGAGGCGCTGGTTCGCGACAACCACTTCCTGGAACTTAGGTTAGACTACCTTCGCCGCCCTGTTTTGGCTCTGCCGAAGATCAGACAGTTCACCGAATCCCATCCCCACGTCGTCGTGGTGACAACTTGCCGCAGGGCTGCAAGCGGGGGAAAGTTTAGAGGAAGCATCGCGGCGCAACTTGACATTCTGGGCAAGGCGGCAGCGGCGGGCTGTCAGTTAATCGATCTTGAGCTGCAAAGCGCGGTCCGCGTCAAAGCGCCGCAACTGCAGCGCTTGCGGAACTCCGCCGCGCTTATTCTTTCTCACCATGATTTCCATGCTACCAAGAACCTGGAACGAACCTTGCAGAAGATGGTGGCCATGCCGGCTGATTTTTATAAGATCGTGGCCACCGCCACGACCCTTTACGACAACGTGCTGATGATGAAATTCATTGAGAAGAATAGTGACCAGTATTCCTTGATCGCATTGTGCATGGGGGAACAAGGGATTATTAGCCGGGTTTTGGGGTTGCGCGCGGGCAGCATCTTCACTTTCGCGGCGGTCAGCCACGGCGAGAGAACAGCTCCGGGGCAAGTGACCGCACAGGAACTTCGAAGTATCTACCGCATCGAACAGGTAGACGCGGCGACCCGTGTTTATGGGGTCGCCGGGGATCCGGTTTCACATTCGCTTTCGCCGGCTATCATGAATGCAGCGCTGCGCCGGGAAACCGTGAACGGAGTGTACCTGGCGCTGCACGCCAAGAGTTTAAGAGACCTGCTCGCCTGTGTCCGCGAAATCCCCATTCACGGTCTTTCGGTGACCATGCCGTACAAAGAAGCGATTCTCCGGCATCTGGATAATACTGATCCGTATACTTCGAAGATCGGCGCGTGCAATACGGTGGTTCGAGCACAGGACGGAAAGCTGTACGGATTCAATACCGACACCGCCGGAATCGTCCGTCCTCTGCAGCAGCGGCTCGAGGTGGAGAACGCGAAAATACTGGTTTTGGGAGCGGGGGGCGCGGCCCGGGCCGCTGTCTTTGGACTGAAGGAACGTGGTGCCGAAGTGTACATTCTGAACCGCACGCCGGGCCCAGCGCAAAAACTGGCGCGATCAGCTCGCGCGAGGACTATAAAGCGAGCTGACCTGAAGAAACTTTCCTTCGACGTCATTATCAATGCCACGCCTGTCGGTATGGGGAACACGCGAGAGTCTCCGTTAAATGAAAATGAAATAAAGGCGCGTTATGTTTTTGAAATGGTTTATGACCCGCATGAGACACGCCTGATGAAGCTGGCCAAAGACGCCGGGGCCCAGGTTATTCCTGGGATAGAGATGTTCGTGCAACAAGCCGCCCGACAGTTCGAGATCTGGACCGGTAAGCCCGCGCCGGTGGACGAGATGCAGCGGGTGGCGCTGCTGGCGTTGCAAGAGCGGGAGGCGTCGCGCCACGCGAAGAATAGCCGGCGGCCTTAATGCACCACGCCATTTTCTCGCCGCTACGGCTTCCACATTTTGGATCCCTCATTTCCCCTCGGGGTGACCGTCTCGAAGTGGTCTAGATCTGGCTTGTTAGCATTCACTTATAGGGTTTTCTGGCACAAAAGTGCCATTTACATCCCAGGCCTCTGAGAATAAAGTCCCGATCACGAGTCGCCAAAATGACGACTTAAGGGTAGGTTTCCTCTCGCGTATTTGCTTACCCGTCTCGTTGTCTAAGTGGATTTTCACGATTGCACCAAATTTGGGAGATGGTTGTGGCTCACCCGCTTAGCTTGTCAGAAGTTTCTGAAGTGATCCGAGTCTTGGCTGTTGACAGCAACATAATGAACAGCCAACTGCTTGCCACCGCATTGGAACGAGACGATCGCTTTAAGGTGTTAGAAGCGCCGCCGGATGCGCCCGGAATTATCGCCACGATCACGGAAGAAAAACCATCGGTAGTAATTATTGGTGCAGAAATCGACGGCAATCCACGCAAGGGTTTCGAACTGGTACGCGAGCTGCGCGGGAGCTGTCCTGAAACCCGCGCTGTGATGCTGCTTGACTCAAGCGAGCGTAAACTGGTGGTCGAGGCCTTCCGCGCAGGAGCGCGCGGTGTTTTTTCACGAAACGGTTCACTGAAACTTTTGGCGAAATGCATCTGCTGTGTCTCTCAAGGTCAGATTTGGGCGAACAGCGATGAGCTCCGCTTTCTCCTGGACGCGCTTGGGGAAGCTTTGCCGTTGCGTGTGATTGATGCCAAGGGAACTGAACTGCTGTCGCGTCGCGAACAGGAAGTCGTGCGCTGCGTCGCCGAGGGAATGTCAAACCGGGAGATTGCGCAGCGGCTTGGGTTGACTGAGCACACGGTGAAGAACTACTTGTTTCGCATCTTTGACAAGCTGGGCGTTTCCAAGCGAGTGGAAGTTGTCCTCTACGCCTACAGCTTAGGCAATGTGCCTGATGCAGAGAAAACGAATCACAAGCCCTTTTCGTCTGCCATTCCGCATGGCAGTTCCGCAGCTAAATCGACAGCGGTAAACAGCTGCGCCTGTGACTGAAAAGGCGCGCGATCTCTCTCAAGTAACCCTGCAAGAAAATCCACAATCCGCAAAAATCGCTGCGAATGGTGCTGAGGTGTTGTTTATCCCGCCATGCTGGGTTGCTTTCTCTAACGAGCGCCATTTCTGAGCTTCAGCACAACTTCCTGCATATACGCCGCGGCTTCGGCGGGAGTTAGGATTTCTCCTGCAGGTTCACGTTCGGTGCGGGCAGCTGGCGCGTCGGGGATTTGCGGACAAAGTGGTTCGAAGCAGGGACTTTGCGGCCGTGCCGCAGAAGTGAACCGGGAAATATCCAGATCGGAAATCACTTCGTTTGCGATGTTGGCGTCTACCGTCTTCTGCTGCATAGCACAAGCGAGAGCAAACGCGTTGAAGCAGAAGTTATTCACATTTCGCGGAATGCCCTGAGTAAATTTTGCGATGATTTCATAGGCTTCGGGCGTGAATGGAGTGTCGCCAGTATATCCCGCAATTTTCAGCCGATGCTCGATATACTTCCTAACCTCGGAAAAAGTTAGCGGCTCTAGCCCGTGGAGAATCGAAACTCGTTGGCGCAATTGCGCCAACCCTGGGCTGGCCAGCTTGTCGGCCAGTTGCGGCTGGCCGGAAAGGATGATGTGCATGAGCTTGGCACGCGGCGTCTCAAAATCAGAGAGCAAACGCACAGTTTCGAGCACCTCGGGCGCCAGATTCTGCGCCTCATCAATCACCACAATCATGCGTCTGCCGGCACGAGCTTCCTGCAGTAAGCGCTGATTGAATTCCTCGTGCAGGCGAACAAGATCCTCGGTGTCCCCGTCATAACCAAGTTCGGCGAGGAGGAAGCGCATGAACTCTCGGGAGTTGCATTGTGTCTGGAAGATGAAAGCGGTGTGCGCGGAGGTTCGAAACTTTTCCAAGAGATGGAACAAAAGGGTGGTTTTGCCCATCCCCGGTTGCGCGATCAGGCCAAGGAATCCACGATTTGCGTCAATGCCGTAGTACAAAGAAGCCAGAGCTTCCCGATGCGCAGAACTCAGATACAGGAAGCGGGGGTCCGGCGTGACTCCGAACGGCTGCTCCGTTAATCCAAAATACTTCAAAAACATGCCCAATCCTCGATCTTTCGGGGGGCGGTACTCAGGCGGTGAAATAGGGAATTCCTACTCTGGCGGCCGGAGCGTGCGAAATCCCACAACTCGACTCTGCCTTGGACCTCAACCTGTTAACAAGTGGATGAAAGTCACAGAGTCTATCGGCTAAAGTTCTTGGGGGAAGCCTGCAAAACTGCTGGCCTGATTCTACCGAATTCCGCGAGTGTATGCCAATTCCGCAGCAGTTGCGGAGTTGCAAATCAGGGACTCATGGCTCCTTGCCACTGGCTCACACTCCGGGTACAATTTCCGGGTTTTTGGAGGGTCCTTAGCTACGGGGCAGCGCTTGTTGACCGTAATCCCAAATTCCAGGGCGAAGATTCGCATTCTGGTGGCTGACGTCACTACGATGAGCGGCCACTTGGTGGCAGACGCGTTGCAGCGCACCGGCTACTACGAGGCCGTGACAACCACCACCCCGAGTAAAGTCCTTCGAGTGCTCGATCATGCTAGCTTCGACGTGGTCTTGATGGGGATTGCAAGTGGCGGAGATCTGGTAACCAGCTCTGGTTTCATGCGGGAAGTCCACAGGCTCCATCCTGCGCTGAACATCATAGTGCTCCTTGAAACACGACATCGCGCTCTTGTCGTCGAGGCGCTCGCTTGCGGTGCTCGCGGGATCTTCTGCCGCTCAGATCGCTTCGAAGCTCTCTGTAACTGCATCCGTTGCGTTCATGCCGGTCAGGTCTGGGCCTGTACGGCAGAGCTAGAATACGTGGTCGATGCCTTGTTCGAGCATGTATCCAGGGCACCACAGACTCCCGGTACCCGTCCCCTGAGCAAACGCGAGCAGCAGATTGCGCTTTTGGTTGCGGAAGGAAACAGCAATCGCCAGATTGCTGAGCAATTGCGGTTAAGCGAACATACGGTCAAGAATTACTTGTTCCGGATTTTCGAGAAAATCGGAGTTTCCACTCGAGTTGGTTTGACGCTCCACATGCTAAAGCAAAACCCTGGCGGCCGAAGTAGTGACGCAGATATTCCTGTGCCTGGACCGATATTGCTGACAAAAAAGGCACTGGAATCCCTCGCCCCGAGCTCAGAAGTTACGGTAGGCGGAAAATCACAGTGACACGGGTAGTAAACTCCTGTGGCTGCCCGCTCTGCAAATAAGGGCGGAAGCGCCACTGCTGCACGGCTTGCGTGGCTGCCTGAATGAGTTCAGGATTCCCGCTGATGGGATCAATTTTTTGAACTGCACCGTCCTTTGCCACGTTTGCATCAAGTATCACTGTGCCCTGGACCTGGTCCTTTCTTGCCTGTTCGGGATAGTCTGGTTCAACCCGTGTAACCAGGTACTGCTGAGCAACCTCCGGCGAAATCCGCAGCCCCGGGACGGTTGTCCCTTGAGCATCGTTTCCCTGCTGGGGCGCGCTGGCCACTGAATTTGGATGTTGCGGAGGCGTCCGAAACACGACCTTGCCGTCGCGAGTTATGACCAAACCGTGGTTAGCATCGCTACGAGTTCCCGTTAGTCTCGGTTGGGGTGTTGACAGCTCGGTGTGCTGATTGGTTGACTGCTCAGGGGGCGGAATGGGCAAAGACTCGGCGGGAGTCGGCTCCGATTGGCTCTTCACCACCTGCTTCGCTGGGACCGTGGATTTGGCAGGTCTGTGCAGCCATTCTGCACGTCCCGTCATCCAGCCCACAATCAAAGCCAGGAGAACTACGCAAACCAACAACAAGGTGCTTGAGAAGTCCTTCTGCGGATCGGTTTCTTTCGTTGCGGCAACAAGTTCCATGGTAGAACTCCCTGGTTCAAAGGTTGGGGACTCCGGAGAGTCCGCCAGGGGAGCTGGCTCAACTACGGCAGGCGGAGGCTGAGGAGTTTGGGCATGCAGCGCCCGCTGCACATTTTCTGCTACTTCCTGCGAAAAAGCCTGTAGAGATTCTACGTCTTTGTCGCTGAAGGCCTCAGCGCGGACAGAAAAAATCTCAATCACGCCAATGAGTTCCTCGGCACTTAGTACTGGAACCACGAGGATCGAACGAACACCCAGACGACGGCAGACCGCAGAGTTCACGCGCAGGTCGGTTTCTGTATCTTTACTACGCTGCCACTGCCGAGTCCGAACACAGGCACCGGAAAGGCCGTGCGTGGTATCCAGCCGGATACCCAGGTCGGGAGCATTTTCTCCCGTAGTGGCGCGGCACACCATCTCTCCCTTATCCGCTAACGCGATAGCACCGGCGGTGGCGCTGGTGGCAGAGCAAGCCCGCTTCAAGATGTCATTCAGGACAAGGTCCAGCGCCACCTGGGTAGACACCGGCCCGCCACCAGACGCGGCCAGAGCGCTCAAGCATTTGGCAAGCGCCAGACCCGAAGTCGGTTCGGCACTCCGCGGGTTTTTCGATTGTTCGGCCCAGCTTGGTTCATCTGGCTCCGAAGAATCGGGTTGGGAAACCTGAGTACGGGGCATGAGGGATTGCTACATCTGAAAAAGGAAATCAACCTCCGATCGCAATTGCGCGACCCCGCCACAAGGCCGGAAAACTGACTGGCGGCCTGAAGCACGGATTGAGCGGAGTTTGCCCCGAAAAAACCGCCTTGTCAACAAGAAAGGCCAATTTGGGCACGGCTCAGCTCTGGCGAATGTGCAAGAGGTTGCAGCTATTTCCTTGCCTGTGTCCTGGTTACCTCGGGCGCGCCCACGCTGGCGGGCACTTCTCCCGTCAGCGAATTCAGAAATGCTTGTAAATCAGCGCGTTCTTGGCCGCTGAGAAAATCCAGTACATGGATTTGCTTGTCCAGGTTCGGGTTGGAATTTCCCGCGCCAATATAGAAATCTACGACTTCTTTCAGGTTCTTCAGGCTGCCATCGCTCATGTACGGCGCGACCTGCGCGATATTGCGAAGACAAGGCGTCTTAAATTTCCCCTTATCTGCGTCGTTGTGGGTCACAGCGTACAACCCAACGTCGGTGAACCGACCCATGTCTACGCTCACTCCGACGTTGTGAAATTCATTGTCCTCGAACAATGCATACTTGTCTCCTACGGTATGGCAAGCGGCACAATTACCCTTATTCTTAGAGGTAAACACAACGAAGCCGCGTTTCACCGAGGCACTCACAGCATTTTCATCGTGCCCATATTTCCACCGATCGAAAGGCGAGTTCCCGCTGATGACCGTTCGCTCGAACGAAGCAATGCTTTTTTCTACCATTTCGTAGGTGATGGGCTTTGGACCCCAAGCCTTGGCAAAATCCTCCCGGTAACTCGGGTCAGTGTTCAATCTTTGCTCGACCACGGCCAATGTATTCGCCATTTCGACGGGATTCTGAACGGGGCCTTCTGCTTGCTGTTCCAGGCTCGGTGCACGACCATCCCAGAACTGTAGCTTGGAATATGCGGCATTCAGGACGGAAGGGGAATGGCGGGTGCCCGTTTTTCCGCCAACACCTTCTGAAACCGGCTTGGAATCGGCAAAGCCGTACTGCGGGCTATGGCATGTAGCGCAGGAAACAGTGTTGTCCGCGGAGAGAATTGGATCGTAGTACAGCCGTCGCCCGAGCGCGATCGTTTCAGCGGTTGGCGGATTGTCCGCTGGGATCGGTACCGGCGGCAGGCCTAGAGGAGCCTTGATTTGTACTGGATTCCCAATTGGCAGCATGGCCGACGTTGTTTGATTTTGGCTATAAAGCAGCAACGTAGATGCCGCTACTGTGAGGACGAGGAGGAAGAGCAACAATTTTCTTGAATTCATGGTGCCCTCCAAACAGGTGCGTGTGGCGATTCTCTCCCGAATAATTCGGGTTGAAGTCGTGCAGCACCAGAGCGCTGCCGCTGGTTTACAGGAATTTAGAAGCAACCAAATTTTATTGCAGATTTTCCTGCGTTTTCGTGACCGTAATCACTGCTGGACGTGACAGCCGCTAGTATTTCCCGCGTAGATTTGCATCTCATCGACGAGCGTGTTCTGATGTTCCAGTTTCCGGAGCTATGGCGTCCTCGTCCACACTCGCGTATGCCCCGCTTTCCCGTTCTGACCAGTGGCATGCCGTAACCGCCAGTTTTTTGGGTTGGACCCTGGATGCGTTCGATTTTTTTGTTCTGGTTTTCCTGGTGGATGTCCTCGCGGTGCAGTTCCACGTCAGCAAAAGTGCCATCGTGTGGACCTTAACGGCTACTCTCGCCATGCGACCTTTCGGGGCATTGTTGTTCGGGGTGCTGGCTGACCGGTATGGGCGTCGCAAGCCCCTGATGGCCAATGTCATCTTTTTCTCACTGATTGAGCTGCTGTGCGGATTCGCTCCGAGCTACTCCGTTTTCCTGACATTGCGCACCATTTATGGAATCGGGATGGGAGGTGAGTGGGGAGTGGGGGCGTCACTGGCCATGGAAAGTGCACCCAGCCGGTGGCGTGGCATCCTGTCCGGTATCGTTCAATGTGGCTACTCGATTGGTTATCTGCTGGCGGCGTTGGCAGCCCGTTTCGTCTTACCGGCATGGGGCTGGCGTGCGATGTTTTGGGTGGGTGGTGCTCCAGCGCTCCTGGCATTGTACATTCGCTTCCGCGTACGGGAGTCGGAAGCGTGGAAGCAACATCATGCACCAACCCTCAGGTCCATTCTGCGCACCGCCAGCGGGCATTGGAGGATTTTTTCTTATCTCACTCTTCTGATGACGCTGATGATGTTTCTTTCTCACGGAACTCAAGACCTCTATCCTGACTTCCTGAAATCCGCGCACGGGTTCTCTTCGGCTCTGGTGTCTTACATGGCTATTCTCTACAACATAGGCGCAGTGTTCGGGGCGGTTGCGTTTGGACATTTTTCAGAAGGACTGGGCCGGCGCAAAAGCATGATGCTGGCTCTGGTGCTCTCATTGGCAGTAATCCCTCTGTGGGCATTCGCCGGCTCATTGGTTTTGCTGGCTGTGGGTGCGTTCCTAATGCAGATGGGAGTGCAAGGGGCCTGGGGCGTCATTCCTGCTCACCTCAACGAACTGTCCCCTGATAGCGTGCGGGGTTTGATGCCGGGATTCGCTTATCAGCTTGGAATTCTTTTCGCTGCAGGTACCAACACCATTGAGTATGCCTTGCGCGGCAAACTCGGCTATAGCTGGGCGCTGGCCGCCTTCGAAATTACCAACATCGCATTGCTGATAACCGTGCTCGCCCTCGGCTCGGAGAGAAAAGGCAAAGATTTTCTTCGGCCGACGGCCGCGGGATGAAGAGCTTTGCATCCGTCGCCAAACAAATTCCCATTTTGCGCAGCAGAATGCCTTTCCCGTCACGGAAGCTCTCTCAATCCTAGAAAAGCTGATAAAGTATGGTCCTGGAACATAGAATGCAGGCGCTGAATTGGTGATCGAGACTGAGGGGCTTTGATGCACATCGCAGTGGTGGGATCCGGATACGTGGGGTTGGTGGCCGGGGCGTGTTTTGCCGACCTGGGGCATGAAGTCATTCTGGTTGATAACGATGAGCAGAAAGTTACGGCCCTCAAACGGGGCGACGTTCCAATCCACGAGAGGTTTCTGCCCGAACTGCTGCAGCGCCACCGCGGCCAGCGGCTGACGTTTTCTGACGACCTGCGCGGCGCAGTCCTGGCCAGCGAGGCAGTGTTCATCGCTGTCGGCACACCGCCGACTGAGCAGGGGCACGCGGATCTTTCGTATGTAGAATCTGTGGCCAGCAGCATTCCTGGCGCAATCAACGGGTACAAAGTCATCGTCGAGAAGAGCACAGTCCCGGTTTATACCAGCCGATGGATTCGCGAGGTTATTCTGCGCAATGGGGGAGGTGCTGAATGTTTCGACGTGGCATCTAATCCTGAGTTTCTGCGGGAAGGAACGGCGGTGACGGATTTTCTGTTTCCCGACCGCATTGTGGTGGGCGCCGACAATGAACGTTGCGCCTCGGTACTGCGCAGCATTTACGCGCCGCTGACTGACGGCAGTTATTACCGACAGCAAAGCGCAATTCCCCAGCCTGATCGAGTACAGATTCCGCCGCCGTTGATTGTCACCAGCACCAAGAGCGCAGAACTAATTAAACACGCTTCCAACGCCTTCCTGGCGATGAAAATCTCTTTTATCAACGCCGTCGCCTCTGTCTGCGAATCGGTGGGCGCCGATGTGCAGCAAGTTTGCCAGGGAGTTGGAAGCGACAGTCGCATCGGACCACGTTTCCTAAATCCCGGCATTGGCTACGGCGGGTCTTGTTTTCCAAAGGACCTGAAAGCGTTCCGCGAAGTCGCACGCGAATGCGGCTACGAGTTCCGCTTGCTCGATGAAGTGATGCACATCAATGAGGAGCAACGTAAACACTTCCTTCGTAAAGTGCGGAGCGCCTTGTGGACCCTGCGTGGCAAACGCCTGGGCGTGCTAGGCCTGGCGTTCAAAGGCGGTACCGATGATGTTCGCGAGTCGCCGGCCATTATGCTGGTCCAGTCGTTGCTGCAGGAGGGGTGCCGCATTGCGGCTTACGATCCGGCAGCGCAGGAACGCGCTCGCGAAATCCTAAAATCTAGCGTGGAGTTCGCCGAGAGTCCCTACGAAGCAGCGCACGGCGCAGATGCCTTGCTAATCCTTACAGAATGGGACGAATTTGCGGCACTGGACCTGCACCGGTTACAAAGGCACCTCAAATATCCCATTGTGATTGATGGGCGCAATTTGTACGACCCGGAGGCTATGGCCGCCGTCGGGTTCACTTATCACAGTATTGGCCGCCCGACGGTCACGCCGGAAGTGCGCTCCTCCTTGCCGACCGGGGCGTCTGGAAGCCCGGTTAAGAATTCATGACCAAGCTACGCGCGCTCGTAACTGGAGGCGCTGGCTTCCTCGGCTCCCATCTTTGTGATGCCTTGCTCGGAGAAGCGTACTCGGTACTGGCCGTCGACAATCTCCTGACCGGGCGAGAAGCCAACCTGCATCATCTGCGAAACGAGCCCAGGTTCGAATTCCGTCAGATCGACATCAATGACCCCTTCGACTGCGGCCGTGTCGATTATGTGTTCCACTTTGCTTGTCCCGCCAGTCCGGTCGATTACATGAGGCACGGGATTGAGACGCTCAAGGTCGGTTCGCAGGGTACGCTGCATGCCCTCGAGGTTGCGCGCAAGTACAGCGCGAAGTACCTGATTTCGTCAACCTCCGAGTGTTACGGGGATCCCCTGGAACATCCACAGAAGGAGACTTATTGGGGTCACGTTAATCCGATCGGCCCACGCTCTGTGTATGACGAGGCCAAGCGTTTCAGCGAAGCGCTGACTATGGCCTACCGTCGTTACCACAAGTTGGACACGCGCATTGTTCGCATATTCAACACCTATGGCCCGCGCATGCAGCTCAACGACGGGCGGGTTGTTCCCAACTTCATGAAACAGGCGCTGCGGGGCGAGGACCTCACCGTCTACGGCGATGGCAGCCAAACCCGCAGCTTCTGCTACGTGAGTGATGAGATTGAAGGCTTCATGCGTCTGGCCCGCTCGTCGGAACATCTACCCGTCAACATTGGTAACCCCACGGAATTCACCATCCTGGAATGCGCCAAACGAGTGCTGGCGGTTACCGGGTCCAAGAGCAGCATACGTTATGAGCCGTTGCCACAGGACGATCCGAAGCAACGCCGTCCGGACATCTCTAAAGCAAAGTCGCTGCTTGGCTGGGAACCGAAGATCGACCTCGAAACAGGACTTAAAATGTCGTTGGAGTATTTTCGCACAGCCGCGTTTGAGGAGACGGCCGCGCGTTGAGCTCGAGAAGCAAGATTACCTGATCAGCCTGGTTTGTTGGTCAGCGCGAGCAATCAGCTCCCGGACATGAGCGCGCTCTTCATCTGTGGCCAGGTTGAACCGTATACCCATACCAAAACCGGGATGCATACTCTGCACTTTTCCCGCCACACATAATTTGAGTTCGTGTGTGCGCACGACAATGGTCACGATCGTGCCTGGGGGAGAGGGTTCCGTGGTCTCCACGTAGCAGCCCCCGCTGCTTATATCGCTGAGGGTGCAGCGCTGAGGGACGTTGCTATCGGCAGGGTACACCTCAGCTCCCAGGCAGCAGGCACGCCGGGAGAGGTTTCGCCGATCGGGCCCAGAGGGAGAAAGCAATCCCAGCCCGGTCGAAATTCGCAGCCCCTCGGGCAGGCCGGCGCTCGAACTCGGTGTACCCTCTGCAATTGATGCTGACTGTTCTTCGAGCCAATGGCGTAAAAGCCGCTTCGTGGCCTGCGGGACATTAACGAAGCGGACTCCGGCTCGTCCGGTTGCAGCGCGCCATACCACTTCTCCTGCCAACCGAAGTAACGATTGCTGGCCCGGCAAAGCGAACTGAAAATAAACTTTTTCGTTTTCTGCCAAGTTGTCCAGAGTCTGAAAGCCGAGGCCGCTTTCGTTGATTTCGAGCACGGTCGCAGCTGCATCCTCTTTCCCGCCATGGGCGATCGAAGCTGACACATGAACGGGTATCCGGGGCTGGACGCGACGTTCCCGGCGGATCAGTCCTCGCGCGGCGTGCAGGCTGGGAAGCGCTCGTTCGCGAGAGATGGGCTTATAGAAGAGAAGATCGGCGCCTTCTTCGAAAATAGCCGGTGCTCGATTTCCTGCATTCACCAGAGCAACGATGACACTGGCCCGGTGGAGTGGCGAGTTGCGTGTATGGCCGATTAAAGTCGCGGCTGCCGGTTCATCATGACAGTCCAGAACCAGAACGTCGAAATGCTGCTCGCGCATCCGCGTCTGGGCTGTTGCGGCACTACCACAAGTCTCAACCTGTAAGCCCAAATCCCGCAAAATACGGCTGAGCACCTGCACAGCTTCGGCATCTGCGCACACGATCAGCGATGTGAGCGCCATACTGCCATGCATGGTAGGTGCCGTCGCAAAGTAACGACAAGTTACTGAGGTCATCGGCGGCCGGCAAGTTGCCGTTCCTGGCGCTCGTACAATCAATTTCGAGATTCATCGAGTGCGGCTCTGCGTGCCCCGACTCTACGCGCGTTCCTGCTGCAGGGTGCCAAAATGACCACAGTTTCGGCAGGTCATTACCTTACGTAAGTCCAATTCCGTATTCCGTCTTTCGGTACTTTGCCGATCTCTGAATTGCTTCTTACGATGGAGGTTAGCTGAGAGAGGCCAAAGCCAGGCTGGCGGAAGCCCCCATTCCTAAGCAGCGTTTCCCCGAGGCAATTTTGGCCGACTCGCAGGATGGTGTCTGCGACAGGCTTAGCTCGAAGGTTGCGAGGGAAGAAGGTTACATGGATTTACGCAGGATGCACGGATTCTCGCTGATCGAGTTGATGGTAACTGTGACCATCATTCTGATTGTCGCCGGCGTCGCGCTCATGGCT
>Ga0187784_10000442_pt1 | contig 30305 bp, 35 predicted proteins | sample 1015_SJ02_MP15_2_FD_132964 | JGI IMG/M metagenome (GOLD analysis project Ga0187784, IMG submission 132964) | Tropical peat soil microbial communities from peatlands in Department of Meta, Colombia - 1015_SJ02_MP15_20_MG | ecosystem: Environmental > Terrestrial > Soil > Wetlands > Peat | place... | reverse complement strand
TGACGGGTCCGGCCGGAGCTTGATTCCGGCAGGAGCCTATAAAGTGGCATCTTGCGCGCCCGGCGCAATGGCCGCCTCCTCGCGCGCCGTCTCGTCCCGGCTCGGCTCATCGGCGAACAGCTCGTCGATATCGAGCGGCCGGTCGGCGGAGGCGGCCCATTCGGCCCGCGCGGCGGCGCGGCGCCGGCCGCGCTCGTCGATCGGCAGTTTGAGCCCGTCGATCAGCGCGCGCACTTCCTGCCGCGCCGTCGCATGCGAGAGGTTCGGCCGCGTGCCGAGCGTCGTCTCGTCGAAATCGTCGAGCGCGGTCAGCCCGTGTGGAAAGAACTCGCGATAGACGACGCGCTCGCAAAGCCCTTCCGCCGCGCGGAAGCCGAGCCGCAGCCCGAGACTGTGCAGGCACTCGCCGACCAGTTTCTTGTTGCGCGAATTGAGCAGCGCGAGCCGATTGCGCACCACGATCCAGTCGGTCAGCCCGCCGTCGACGATGCGGCGCTGGCGGCGCGCGTGGCGCACCATCTTGGCGTAGTGGCTGACACCGATCACTTCGAAGCTCGCCGGATCGACAGCGCCGAGCACGTCGAAGTCGAGGAAGCTGTCGTTCAGGGGCGTGACCAGCGTGTCCGCCATCGAGTGCGCGAGGCGCATCAGATAGGTGTCGTTGCCGGGCGTATCGACCACGACGAAGTCATGCGTGTGCTCGACCGCGTTGATGGCGCCGGCAAAGCTTGCAAACTCCGCCGTCTCGTTCTCGTCGACACGCAGGCCTTCGGCGCGCGCGATGGTGAAATGATCCGGTAGCTCGAGCGCGGCGCCGCTGCGCCGCGCGCAGTCGCGGCGGTTCTCTACGTAGCGGGTGAAGGTCTGCTGCCGACTGTCGAGATCGATCGTTGCGACCCGCTGCCCCGCCTTGAGCAGCGCGACCGCGATGTGCATCGCGGTGGTTGATTTTCCCGAGCCGCCCTTCTCGTTACCCAGCACGATGACATGGGCCGAACGCGGTATGCCACTGGTCGCCTGGAGCAACATTTACACGTCCCCTCGACGAGCGCTCATAATCGTTTTCCATTTGCGTCGCCGTCAAGGCGAATTGCACGCAAACTCGGTCGGGCTGGTTAATTTGATCTCGCGGCCGGCGGCTTCGCCGCAAGGATGCTGCGCCTCATTCCATACGGTCGGATCGTGTTCTAGTTTCCGGCCACCTCACCCGGACCAACCCCATGCCGCGCCAGCCGCAGATCGTGAAGACCGTCCCGAGCCTGCGGCGCGCGGTCGCGGCCTTCCGGGCACGCAAGGAGACCGTCGCGCTGGTTCCGACTATGGGGGCGCTGCATGACGGCCATTTGTCGCTGGTGCGCACGGCCCGCCGCCGCGCCGACCGCGTCGTCGTCTCGATCTTCGTCAATCCGGCGCAGTTCGCCCCGACCGAGGATTTCTCCACCTATCCCCGCACCTTCGCGGCGGACATTGCGTTGCTGTCTCAGGAAAGCGTCGATCTCGTCTGGGCGCCGGGAAAGGTCGCCGTGATGTACCCGGAGGGCTTTGCGACCGAGGTCGTGCCGGGCGGGGCGGCCGCGGCCGGGCTCGAGGACGCGTTCCGGCCCGACTTCTTCAAGGGTGTCGCCACGGTGGTGTGCAAGCTGTTCACTCAGGTCACCCCGGACATCGCGGTGTTCGGCGAGAAGGACTACCAGCAGCTCAAGGTGGTCGGCCGGATGGCGCGCGACCTCGACCTGCCGCTCAAGGTGATCGGCGCGCCGACCGTGCGCGAGGGCGACGGCCTCGCGCTGTCGTCGCGCAACGTCTACCTCTCGGCCGAGGAGCGCGCAGCCGCGCCGACGCTGCACCGCGTGCTCACGCTGTGCGCGAAGAAGATCGCCGAAGGGCATTCGATCGCAACGATCTTGTCAGAAGGCCGCGAGGCGATCGCGCGCGCCGGCTTCGCGCTCGACTATCTCGAGGCGCGCCACGCCGAGACGCTCGCGCCGCTTGCCGCGGCGCAGGACGGCCCGGCGCGGTTGCTGGTCGCCGCGAAGCTCGGCAAGACGCGGCTGATCGACAATGTCGGGGTGTAGGTGTGGCCCGGATGAGCGCAGCGAAATCCGGAGCTGACTCATGACCGGGCAAGGCTCTTCCCGGATATCGCTTCGCGCATCCGGGCTACGGAGCTAAAGGCTTACGCCAGATGCGGGATCTTCGGCCGTTCGCCGCGCGCCTTGCCGCTGATCGGCGCGCGCGGCAGCTTCGACTCGCCGGCTTCCATGACGAAATTGTGTTTGAGCGAATACCACGGCCCTTTCACGTCGCCGGCCGGGGCCTTCTCGTTCTCATGCAGCACATAGTCGCCGATCAGGTGGCGCGTCACGCCGAACTGCACGTCGCTGTCGATGAACTTGTCGTCCGCCACATAGACCTGCGAGATCAGCGTCTTGAAGCCGTCCTTGGCGGCAAGAAAGTGCAGGTGGGCCGGGCGCATATTGTGCCGCCCCTGCGCACGCAGCAGCTCGCCGGTCGGCCCGTCGATCGGGATCGGGTAGCCGACCGGCTTCACGCTGCGGAACGCGATGTGGCCGTCCTGGTCGGTGAAGAACTTGCCCCGCAGGTTCATGTCGGCCTGCACCGGGTCCTGATTCTCGTAGAAGCCTTCCGCAGAGGAATGCCAGATATCGACCTCGGCGCCAGCAATCGGATTGCCGCGCCGATCGCGGAACCAGGCGTCGACGAACATCGCCGGCCCGGGCGTCGCCGAGCGCACGATCGAGCCGCCGTTCGGCGTCACCGGCGAATGCATACGCCAGAACGGCCCGAGCAGGCTCGCGTCAGTCTCGGTCTCTCCGTTGTCGCCGTTGTTCAGGAGGCAGACCAGCGAGGAGAGCCCGAGCGAGCCCGCAATCAGCACCGCCTCGTTGTGCGAGTCGTTGCTCGCCTTGCCGAGCGCGACGACATAGTTCAGCGCCGTGCGGAACTCTTCCTCGGTGAGCTTCGACTCGCGCACGAAGTCGTGCATGTGGCGCACGAACGCGCCCATGATCTCCTTGAAGCGCGCGTTCGGTGCGCGCGCAAGCTCATTGAGCACCGCCTTGGTGACGTCTTCCTGCCGTTCGATGATCATGCTCGACCTGCCGTGATATTGCGTATTGTGGCGTCGCTGCGGCGCCGCCTGAAGGGATCGAACCCGGAATCCCTGGCCCGCTTCGAAATCACTCGTGGCAGCGCAACCTTCAGCTTGCCTTCTTCTTCAGCGGGTCCTTCACCGCCTCGAAGGTCGCGAATTCGACATTGTAGAGCTCGCCGTTCACCTTCTCGACCTTGCGCATGTAGATGTTCTGCACGATGTCGCGCGTGTCCGGATCGATCGAGATCGGCCCGCGCGGGCTCTCCCATTTCATGCCCTTCATCGCGGCGATCAGCTTGTCGCCGTCGGTGTCGCCGTTCGTCTTCTTCAGCGCCTCGTAGATCAGGTGCATGCCGTCCCAGCCGCCGGTCGAAATGAAGTTCGGACGGAAGTTGTTCGCCTTCCTGAATTCCGCGACGTACTTCTTGTTCAGCTCCGAAGGATGTGCCGCCGAATAGTTGTGCGCCGTGACGACGCCGAGCATGACGTCGCCCTGCCCCGGCAACTCGTCGTCATCGGTGAGGTCGCCGGGCCCGATGATCTTGACGTTGGCCTTGTCGAGGCCGCGTTCCTGAAACTGGCGCGCGAACGTGCCGCCCTGCTGGCCGGGGAAGTAGATGAACGCGGTGTCCGGCCCGATGTCGCGAATGCGCTGCAGGAACGGCGCAAAATCCGGGTTGGCGAGCGGGACCTTCAGCTTCTCGACCACCTGCCCGCCGCCGGCCGTGAACGCGTTCACGAACGCAGTCTCGGCTTCGGCCCCCGGCGCCCAATCGTTCACCAGCGTCACCACCTTCTGGCTGCCGTTCTTCGCCGCCCATTCGCCCATGACCCCGGAGGACTGGCCGAGCGTGAAGCTGGTGCGCACCATGTAGGGCGAGCGGTCGATCGTGATCGAGGCGCCGGAGATGATCACCACCGTCGGGATCTTCGCCTGCGTCACCAGCTGCCCGATCGCCAGCGCGGTCGGCGTGATGCCGCCGAGCACGATGTTGACCTTGTCGTTGACGATCATCTCCTGCACGACCCGCCGTGCCACGTCCGGCACGCCTGAGTCCTCGCGCACGATCAGCTCGATCTTCTTGTCCGCGACCCGGTCGCCATTGAGCTGCATGTAGAGCTTGGCGCCGGCGAGCGCCTGCCGTCCGACGGTCTGGAAGCCGCCGGTCAACGACAGGCATGCGCCGATCTTGATGACGTCCTGCGCATGGGCGCCGCGAATGCCGACGGCGCCCATGGCGCCCGCGGCCGCAATGCCCTTGAGCAGATCCCTGCGCAGCATGTTCCCCTCCCGGCAGCTTCTCGTCTGTCGGAAAGGAATCTAGGCCGGAGCCGCCGACCGCTACAAGAGGCCCAATTCGCGCAGCTCGCGCCGCATCGCCTCCGGCATGTGGCGCGCGCCGGGTGCCGTGCGGTCGAGATCCTGCGGCGCATCCTTCCCCTCGAGATAGCGCCAGCCCTGGAAGGCGCGGAACGGCCGCGGCCGGACCAGACGCACCTTGCCGTCCATCACCAGGCGGCAGCGCCCGATGCCGTCCCTGTCGGTGAACGGGCGGATCGCGATCAGCCGCTCGCGGCAGAGAATTTCGCCCTTGATCACCCAGTAGAGCGAGCCGCCGTCGACGAGCTCGTCGGCACGCTTCGGCATCATGCGCGTGGTGTGGATGTGCTCCGGCTTCTCGCCGTTTTTCTTCTTCTGTTTCAGGCGCTGCTTGATCCAGTCCTCGAGGTCCTTGACCGAGTCGCAACCGACGCAGAGCTTGATCAGGTTCAACGGCATGGCCTATTCCACGGCTGGCATTTCAATCGACATGATCTTTGCGCCTTCGGCGACCTGCGCGCCGACTTGCGCCGCGACCTCGCCGACGATGCCGTCATGCGGCGCGAGCAGCGCGTGCTCCATCTTCATCGCCTCGACGATCGCGACGCGTTCGCCCTTGGTGACGCGCGCGCCGGGCGCGACGAAGATCGCCAGCACCTTGCCGTGCATCGGCGCCTTGATGACGCCGTCGCCGTCAAGATGGTCGACGTCGACGAGGTCGTAGCTTTTCAACGCGACCGTTCGTTGCAGGCCGTCATGGATCACCACCACGCTGTCGCTGACGTCCACGAGGCGCACGCCGTCGTGGGCGGCCGCGACGCCGTCGACGGTTGCCCGCGCGCCGTCGTGCCAGGTGACGCTCGCCTTCTTCGGCTGCCCACCGACGACGATGTCGAGATCGAGTTGTCGCGCGGGGCCCAGTGAGAATCCGTCGGCTGATGACCATGGGTCATGCCATCCGCCGAGCGACTGAACCGGGGGGCGCAGCAGCGCCTCGACGCCGGCGCCGACCGCGGCTGCTTCCCTCCCCGGATCGACGCGCGTCAGCGCGTCGAGATTGCGATCGATGAAGGCGGTGTCAAAGCGCCCTGCGCGGAACTCCGGATGCGACACCAGCGCTTTCAGAAACGCCGCATTGGCATGCGGTCCGACCACCACCGTCTCGCCGAGCGCCGCCGCCAGACGCGACAGCGCCTCGCCGCGATCGCGCCCCTGCGCGATCACCTTGGCGATCATCGGATCGTAATAGGGCGAGACCACCGATCCTGCCGCGACGCCGGCATCGACGCGCACGCCCGCAGCGTGCGGCAATTCGAGCGCCACGAGCTTGCCGGTCGAGGGCAGGAAGCCGCGCTCCGGATCCTCGGCGTAGAGCCGCGCCTCCGCGGCGTGGCCGTCGATGCGCACGTCAGCTTGCGTCACGGGCAGCGTCTCGCCCGCCGCGACGCGAAACTGCAGCTCGACCAGATCGAGCCCGGTGATCGCCTCGGTGACCGGATGCTCGACCTGCAGCCGCGTATTCATCTCCATGAACCAGAACCCGTCCGGGCGCAGCCCTTTGGCGCCGTCGGCGATGAACTCGATGGTTCCGGCGCCCTCGTAGCCGGCCGCGCGCGCGGCTTCGGTCGCGGCGCGCCCCATGACGGCGCGCAGCTCTCCCGTCATGCCCGGCGCGGGCGCCTCCTCGATCACCTTCTGATGCCGCCGCTGCAGCGAGCAATCGCGCTCGTTCAGGTGGATGACGTTGCCATGGCGATCGGCGAATACCTGCATCTCGATGTGGCGCGGCGCGCTCACGTATTTCTCGATCAGCACGCGCGGATCGCCGAAAGCCGATTGCGCCTCGCGCGCGGCGCCCTCCAGCGCGGCGTCGAACTCGGCATGCTTGTCGACGCGGCGCATGCCCTTGCCGCCGCCGCCGGCGACGGCCTTGATCAGCACCGGATAGCCGATGCGATAGGCCTTCTCCTTGAGAAACTTCGGCTCCTGCAATTCGCCGTGATAGCCGGGCACGACCGGGACGCCCGCTTTCTCCATCAGCGCCTTGGCCTGATCCTTCAGCCCCATGGCGCGGATGGCGGACGGCGGCGGGCCGACGAAGACGATGCCGGCGGCGGCGCAGGCTTCGGCGAATTGCGCGTTCTCGGAGAGGAAGCCATAGCCCGGATGGATGCAGTCCGCGCGCGCCAGCAGCGCCGCCTCGATCAGCTTGTCGATCACGAGATAGCTTTCGCGCGCCGGGGGCGGACCGATCAGATAGGCCTCGTCGGCAACGCGCACGTGCAGCGCCTCGGCGTCGGCCTGCGAATAGACCGCGATCACGCGCATGCCGAGCCGCTTTGCGGTGCGCGCGATGCGCACCGCGATCTCGCCACGGTTGGCGATGAGAACGGAGGAAAACATGAGTGAGGGTTTAGCGCAGGACGCGGCGGAATGGGACCGGCCCCGACGACTTGTCCTCAGACGGCGACGACCGGTTGACTTGAACCGGCCGCGTTGAACCCGCCTGACTTCAACCGACCTGACTTGAACCGGCTTGACTTCAACCAGCCTGACTTCGCGTCAAGCAGCTTGGCGCGGGACTACTGGGAGTCGGGATTGAGCGGCATCGGCTGCTGCGCCGCGTTCTTCTTCGCGGCGCGTGTCGCCTTCTTGGTGGCGGAGGCCGGGGCGGTGTTGGTCGGTTGCGGCGGCGCCTCCTGTTGCGCCGCGGCTTGGGCGGGTGCGGCCGGCGCGGGCGGCGGGCGCTCCGGCTCGGCATTCATGATGCTCACCGGTGGAATCGACTGCGACGACGGGAACTGGACGTTCGGCCCCGGCGGCGTCACCACGGGGGCACCGCTCGGCGTGGTCGATGACACGACCGGGCGCGAGGTCCGCGTCGGCCAGCTCACCGAGTAGCGCGCGACGATGACGTCGAACAGCCGATCCTTCATGTTCGCGCGCAGCTTCTTGTCGTCATAGACGAGCCCGAACGCGTCGCACGCATCGGCGGTGCAGCCGTCGCGGGTGATCAGGACCTGCGAGGCGAGCCCGAAGCGATCGGCCGCGACCGTGCGGCGCAGCCCGGCGACCTGCGTCTCGTAGCTCGGGTCGCGCCGCGCCGTGTAGTCATGCGCGTCCGCCAGCAGCGACAATCGCGCCGAGATGTAGGCGGTCGCCGCGGCGACCGCCTCCGGGCTCGCGAACACGGCGCGCTCGCAGCTGCCTTCGACGGTCTCGGTATTGGTCGCTTCGAGGCATGCGATCGGCGAGCCCGGCGCGATCGCGCGGCCGATCAAATCCGCGGCGCGCTGGTCGAGCGCGCGGCGTTCCTCGGCGCGGTCGTGCTCGCCGGTGCGGCTGAGATAGGTCCAGCCGAACACGACGGCGATCACGACGATCGCCACGCGGAACACCATGCTGCCGAATTCGGCGAGGCCGGCGCGAACGACCGCGATGACGATCAGCGCCACGAACAGCGCGGCAGCGATCCCCACCCCCCACAACGGGGCGGTCAACGTCCCGCTCGAGAGATCAAGTCCTGGAATCCCGTCAAGACTCATACCCACCAATCCGCCGCACCAATCAGGCGGGAGTATGGCCCAGTGCGGTTGTCCCGGCTACTCGAAATCTTATCCGGACAAGGACTTAATTGGTATTCGGCACAACTTCCTCAAAGTCCCGCCCGAATTAACCCGATACCGCCGCGCGCGGCTCAAGCTGGGGGGCGTTCGAAGTCCGCTCGTTTGCGTTGAAAGGGCGCTAGTTCGCGCTGATGCCTGCAGCGGCGACGACCCTCGCCCACTTTGCGATATCGGCACGCAGATATGCGTCGAACTGCGCCGGCGACATCGCCATCGCAACCGCGCCCTGCCTCGACCAGGCCTCCTTCACGTCGGCGCGGCTGACGACCTTGCCGATCTCGCCGTTGAGCTTCTCGACGATCTCCTTTGGCGTTCCGGCCGGCGCCATGATGCCAAGCCAGATCGTGGCCTCGTAGCCGGGCACCCCGGCTTCGGCGACCGTCGGCACGTCGGGGGTGAGCGCGGAGCGTTTAAGCCCGGTTGTGGCGAGCGCGCGCACCTGACCGGCGGCCGCGTTCGCCGCCATCGTGGTGATGGCGTCGATCATCATCTGCACGTGTCCGCCGATCACGCTGTTGCGCGCGTCACCCGAGGCCTTGTGCGGCACGTGGATGATGTCGGTCCCGCTCATCGCTTTGAACAGCTCGCCCGCCATGTGATACGGCGTACCGACGCCGGAGGATGCGTAGTTCAACGTGCCGGGCCTCGCCTTGGCGAGCGCGATGAATTCCTTCAGGTTCCTCGCCGGCACCGAGGGGTGCACCACCATGATCAGATCGGAAGAGTTGACCGGCGCGACCGGCACGAAATCCTGCATCAGCCGAAACGGCTTGTTTGCGACCAGCGATTCGTTCGTCGTGTGCGTATTCGACATCACCAGCAGCGTGTAGCCGTCCGGCGCAGCCTTCGCGACCGTGTCGGTGCCGATGATCGAGCCGGCGCCCGGGCGGTCCTCGACCACGAAGGGCTGGCCGAGCTGCGCGGAGAGATGCTGCGCGATGACGCGCGCGTACAGGTCTGCCGGCCCTCCAGCGCCGAACGGGACGATCAGCCGCACCGGCCGTGACGGGTACTCGTCCGCCCGGGCGAGGCTGGTCGACGCAAGCGCAAGCAGCGCGAGCGCCGCAACGCGCAACAGCCGGTGAGCCATGATGTTCCCTCGCGCTTGTTGGCGTCTGATAGAAATCCGGATGGGCTCTGGCGTCTGCGGCGCGCCCATTTGACCTGGCGTCGCCTCAGCGGGGTTAACGCAATATTGAGCGACGAGAGCAATCATGGGCCGTGCCGATGCGCAACGCGGAGCGCCCCCATCCGCCAGAGCCGACAGGATGTCGCCCGCGCGAACCCGACCCGAACAGCGCGTCCATATCGGCGACGCCATCGTGGCGGACATGCGCGCGGCACGCCAGTCGTTCGAACCGCGCCAGTTCGAATTCTGGTTCGCCTACAAGAGCGGCCGTAACAGCGCGATGAATGCCGCCGCGAACGATATCCGCAAGCGCAACGGCACGCTGACCGGTGCCGACGTCGAGGCCCTGCACGCAACCTACTTGTCGCCCTGGCGCCTGGCGGCGCGGCCGGACGATATTGCGGCGCACATGGCCGGCAGGCTGCAGGAGCTGAGCGCGGCGCTGGAGCATGCGCTCGGCACCGCGAAGGCGCAGCGCGAGACGCTCGCCGCCGAGACCGCCGAGCTCACCATTGCGAGCGCGCTGACGCTGCACGACGTTCTCCGCGCGATCGATCGCCTGACTCACGTCACCCGGGAAAGCCAGTCGCGCTTTGCGCTGCTCGAGGCGCGCGTCGATGCGGTCAGCCGCGACATCGGCGTGTTCCGGCAACAGCTCTCCTGCGTGCAGGCGGACTGCGCGAGCGACCCGACGACGGCGCTGCCCGGTCGCGCGGCCTTCGACGCCGCGCTCGCGAAGGCGCTGGCCGAGGCCGCCGAGGCGCGTCAACCGCTCGCGGTGCTGTTGTGCGATCTCGACTACTTTGCGGCCTTCAACGAGAACTTCGGCAACTTCACCGGTGATCAGGTGCTGCGTGCGATCGGGTTGCTGTTGAGCGCGCATTTGCGGCCCGGCGATGTGACGGCGCGCCGTGAAGGCGACCAGTTCGCCGCGCTGCTGCCGCGCACGCGCGCCAGCGCGGCGGTCGCCCTCGCGGATCGCTTCCGCCAGGTGCTGATGGCGCACAAGCTGATCCCGCACCCCAACGGCGCCGGCCGCCTCACGGTGTCGATCGGCGTCGCCGACGCAATCAAGGGCGACACACCCGAACTCCTGCTGCGCCGGGCGCAGAACGGCTTGAACGTCGCCAAGCGCGAGGGCCGCAATCGCGTGGTCGAAATGAGCCCCGACGGCCCGATCTGGGACATGGAGCGCCGCGCGTAGATTTTTGGTGGAGCATGATCTTTTCCGAAAACCGCTGCACACCCCGCATCAAGTGCGGGGCAGGCTTTTTCGGGATCATGCTCAGTTCACGACCGAGCGCGAGTCGGCGCAGGCCTGCGGGTGCGCGGCGCGGCAGACCTTGTAGAGCTCGGGACACGGCTTGGCCGCCTGCAGCGCGGCATCGACTGTCTTCAGTCGATCGCCGGCGCTGTGGCTGATCGGATCGTAGGTCAGCACCGCCTCCTGGCGCGCGAGCTTGCGATCCGCCGCGAGGAAATATTCCGACACATCGAAGAACGTCGTCGCGGTCGTGACTGCCGTGTCGGCGAGCTTGGTCAGGCGGGCATAGGCGGCCGGGTCCGGCTTGACCACCTTGGCGGTCGCGGCCGCATCCGAATAGAGCGTGTTGAGGCGAAAGTAGATCCCGCCGCATTGCGCGGCGGCCTGCCAATAGGCACGGCCATTGAACGGAGAACCCGGCGCGACGACCGTGCGGTCACGCTTGTCGGCCGGCGCGGGAGCCGGCGCCGGCTCCTCCGGCTGTCGCTTGGCGCGGCGCGCTGCTTCGACGCTCGAACCGGCGGCCGCCGCGATGACGAACGCCGCCGCGAGTACGAACACGCGACGTCGTGACCTCATGCGCCGACAATAAAGCGCAACGCAGACGCGGCTCCAAGGGCACCACAGAGCGCCAGCACCAGGCCGTGGAAGGAGAACTTGCTCTTCTGCGGATCGGCTGGCGGGGCTTCGGTCACGATCGTCGGTGCAGCGGCGGCCGGCACCGGCGCGGCGGCGCCAGCCGGCGCGGGCGCAAGCGTGACCGGCCGCGATTCGGCCGACGCGAGCTCCATGAACACGTCAGGCTTCGCCGCGGCCGGCCTCAAGGCGGCAGGCTTGGCGACCAGCCGGTCCTGCTTCGGCGTCGTCGTCACCGTCGCGGCGCGCGCAGGCGCGGGAGCCGGAGCGGGAGGCAGATCGGCGGCGGGCGCGGGCGGCAACACCATCGTGGCGAGATCGACCACCGGGATGATCGCGGCGGTATCGAAATCGAGCGACATCAGGCGCGGCCGGCGCATCTGCTCGAAAGCATTCTGCGCGATCGGCTGTGGATCGATGAAGCCGCGGAATCGGCGCGCCATCGGGCTGTCGGAAGGCACCGCAAGCTCGACACCCTCCTCGCTCGCGACTCGGCGGGGCAGGTGCGCGGCGAAACGCGGCGCCTGCCGATGGTGCACGAGCCGCGCATGGCGCGAACGGGTCGTGGCGACGACCTTGACGCGCCGGGCGCGGCGCGAGGGTCCAGCCGTCTCGTCCGCGGCAGATTCGGCAGCCGCCTTGTCGCACTTGTTGAAGTAACGTTCGTCGCATGCACGCGCAGGCGCGGTCGAGAAGGACGCACAGCAGACAAGTACCGCCCCGGCGGCCGTGATCCGCACGCCAAGCATCGCGTTCCCCTGCGGTTTCGGCTCAGGTGGCGCAATGGGTACCCGGTGAGATGGCGCCAACTTGACGAGATTGCGGCGAATGTGCCGCAATTCACCGTCATGGAACTGTAAGTCTGGGGATTCGCGGCCTTGCCAGCCGTCCCGCAGTTGCCGCATTGTCCCGCCACGGTGGGAGCACGCTGCCAAGGGCAGCAAGGAGCGTGCGATGCGTTTCATTTTGGGAATCATTGTCGGCGCCGCGCTGACGATCGGCGGGGCTTACGTGTCCGACAGCGTCTCGAAGTCCTCCGCGGCGGGCAGCGAGCAGCGACCCATGGTCAACTGGGACGTTGTCTCGAAGAACTTCGATTCGGTCAGCGCGATGATCAAGCAGGGCTGGAACAAGCTGACCGGCGACAAGGCCTAGTCGCCTAGAAGTTCTCCACCCAGGGCCGCAGCTCGACCTCCCACGTCCAGGCGCTCCTGTCCTGCTGCAGCACATGCAGATAAGTCCGCGCGATTGCGTCCGGATCGAGCAGCGCATCGGGCTTGTCGGCTTGCGCCGGGCGGCGCTCGCTGCGGATCCCGCCGTCGATGACGAAATGCGCCACGTGAATGCCGCGCGGCGAAAGCTCGCGCGCCATCGATTGCGCGAGCCCGCGCAGCGCGAACTTCCCCATCGCGAATGGCGCGGACTGCGCGTAGCCCTTCACGCTGGCGGACGCGCCGGTGAAGAAGATCGCGCCCTCGCCCCTCGGCAGCATTCGCCGCGCGGCCTCGCGCGCCACCAGGAAGCCGCCGAACGCCGAGATGCGGATCGCCCTCTCGACGTCGGCCGCAACGAGTTCGACCAACGGGCCGCGCGCCCTTGCGCTCGCATTGTAGACGACGACGTCGGGCGTGCCGATTCCGGATGCGACGGCCGTGAACAGCTTCTCGACCTCCGCCTCTTGCGCGGCGTCGCAGGCCACACGCTGCGCGCCGGTCTCGGCGGCGAGAGCCGAAAGCTTGTCGACGGAGCGCGCCGCCAGCGCGACCTTCATTCCGTTGCTGGCGAACAGGCGCGCGAGCGATGTGCTCAACCCGCTGCCTGCGCCGACGATCAATGCCGTGCGATACGTGCCCATACCGGCAATGTGGCGTCGATCGCCCCATCGCACAATGGCTTCCCGCGCCGATCACCTGCAGCCATGCTCACGCGAAAGGCCCGGCGCGGTGCCGGGCTTTCCGCTTGAGATCACGCGAGCGATCAGGCCGCGGACAGCCGATCGGCGTTGTGCAGCGCGGCAGCGATCTCGTACTTGCCAGAAAACACGAAGGGAGCCCGGCCGCTCGCGGCGCAGGCTCCCCGTGCACGAAGCTTATCTAATCGCGAAATCCGCCATTCCCATGGCGCGCAGCACATTGACCGCGCGGCGGCGCGAGCACTACCATTCGGGAACTTCATAATGAAACAATCGGAATGGGGAGAGAAATGCGCGCGACGCTGCAGCTGTGTCTGGAACTGTGTCTCAAGCCGTGTCTTGGACTCGCACTGATGCCGATCGCATTCGCCTCGGCCGCACAGGCGCAGGCCGCACCCACCAGCCCGGTCTATGTCGCGACCTATGTGGAGGTTGCCGCGACGGCGGCGAAAGACGGCGCCATGCTGCTCACGCAATACCGCGATGCGAGCCGCAAGGAGGACGGCAACCTGCGCGCCGAGGTCGTGCAGGAGATCGGCCGCGCCAATCGGTTTGTCGTGGTCGAAACCTGGAAGGATCAGGCCGCGTTCGACGCGCACGCCAAGGCGGCGAGCACCAGCGCGCTGGCGGACAAGCTCAAGGCCATCCAGAATGCGCCGTTCGACCAGCGCGTAAACAATGGGTTGAATGTCGGCCCGGCCGACTCGGGAAGCGCCAAGGGGTCGGTCATCGTGGTGAGCCATGTGGACGTGGTTCCGCCGAAGAAGGACGACGCGATCGCGGCGCTCAATTCCGTCGCCGACGGCAACCGCAAGGCCGCCGGCAGCCAGCGCTATGAAGTGCTGCAGCAGACGAGCCGGCCGAACCACTTCACCGTGGTCGAATCCTGGAAGAACCGGAAAGCCTATGACGCGGATCGCGCGGCCGACACACAACGCACGTTCCGCGACAAGCTCGCCACCATGGCCGGCGCGCTCTACGACGAACGGCTCTACAGTCCGATCAACTAGGCAGGTGGTGCCAGACTCTAGTGCATGATCCCGAAAAGTGGAAACCGGTTTTCGGAAAAAGATCATGCACCATAGAAAGATAGCGACGAGTCTGATTCGACTTCGTCGAATCAGACTCTAGCGGCTCTGCGGCGCGCGGGACGAAAGCGCGTGCTGCGCGGCCTGCTTGGCGTGCCACTGCGGACCGGGCCCGCGCATATAGTGCCGCTCGGGTCGATAACCCTTCACCCACCGCTCGCGCATGAAACGCGGCAGCTGCAGACGGCCGCCCGCAAACATTCTGGCGGCATATCCGGTGATTTGCGCGATCAAGGGCATTGCACGACCCATGAGGCCATCGGTCAGCGACAGGATGGGCCGATCGCCATAGGGAATCGAGACGAAGACGGGGCCGGCGTTATAGAAATCTCATAAGCAGTCGCCGCTCACTTCCCGTATTTGATCAGCACCGCCGCGCAGGCCGGACTGAGGCGCGGCCGGTTGGCCTGGAAGCAACGCAGCACCGCATCGTCGTCGCCGATCACGTCCTTGCAGAACTTCTGCGCGTCCGGCCGGCAGGCGCGCTGATCCTCGGGCGTGCCGCGCGGCGTCAGGAAAGGGGGAAGCGGAAAGGATTGCTGCTGCTGCGGCTGCGGTTCCTGTTGCGCAAGGCTCGGCACGACAGTGCTCGCCATCAGAACGGCGAGCAGAAGAAGCGAGCGGGCCATGCATTCCCCCCCCGGGAAGCGGCCCTTCTTGGGCCTGATGACCGGGCGGCAGCCCCCGGCGAGCCTTGCAGATGGGCGAGAGCTACTGCCCATTCGGCCCGTTGTCCAACCCCTGTATGGAAAAGTCGTGACCGGCTGATGGCTGGTGCCGCGGCCGCGAGCGAGCTTGACTGTTGCGCTCATGCATAGCCCGGAAAACGACGGCGTGACGGGGCCCGATCAGGCGGCCGCGGCCGGGCCGCGGCCCTCTCGACCCTTCCACGAGATGAACTTGTCCTCCATCTCGAGATGCAGGCGCATCAGCCACTTCTCGGCCTCGCGCGCACGCGCCTCGGCGGCGACGGCGCGCTCCTCGAGCACCTTGTTGCGGTCTTCCATCGTCTTGAGCTGCTCGAGCGCGCGCACCAGCAGGCTCTCGATCCGGTTCTCGGTCTGCGAGATCGTGTCGGCGACTTGCGCGACCAGGTCGAGGGCGGCCTGGCCCTTGCGCGAGAGCTCCGCGTCGCGCACGACCGGATTGGCCGCCGGCTGCTGCTCGCGCCCGATCCGCAAGATGTTCTCTGCACCGGCAAGGCTGCTGCGCGGCCGCATCGACTGACGGAACGGTTCCATGTGGTCTCTCCAACAGAATCGGCGCGCAAGCGCCGTACCTCGCCGCCGAGCCTGCAAAAACATGGTTAATATTCGGTTCACCTGAGGTCAGGCCGCCGCTCCGCGTCCCGCGAAGGGTGCCGGTGAAATGCCCGAAGGGCGCGACGCGCGCGAAAGCGCTATACGGGGCCGCCCATACCTCACGAGGCGCCGTGCTTCCCGCCACCCTCCCCTTCGTGTTCGCGATTTTCTGGGCCTCGACCTATGTGGCAGCCAAGGTCGGGCTCGCCGACATTTCCCCCTATGCCTTCGTCGGCGTGCGTCTGAGCGTGGCGGCCGTCGCCGCGATCCTGCTCGTGCTCGCGCTGCGACGGCCCTTCGGGCCGCTGCGCGCGCGCTGGCCGCATCTCGTCATCGGCGGCGCGCTGGTGCATGGGCTTGCGCTCGCGACCGCGCACAAGGCGCTGCTCAGCGTCGCCGCAACCCCGACGGCGCTGGTGCATGCGTTCCACCCGATCCTCACCGCCGCGCTCGGCGTGGTGCTGCTCGGCGAACGCTTCGCCTGGTGGCAATGGCTCGGCGTCGCGCTCGGCCTTCTCGGCGTCGTGCTCGGCGTGCCGCACGATGCCGACTACAGCGTGATGGCGCTGCTCGGCTTGAGCCTGTTCGGACTCTCCGGCGGCACGCTCTATCTGAAACGCTTCGCCGCCGACGTTCCGCCCTTTGCGGCAACCGCCGTGCAGCTGATCGGCGGCGCGCTGATGGCGCTGCTGCTCATGATCTTCTTCGAGACGCCGCAGCTGCGCTGGACCGGGACCCTCGTCGCCGCCATGACCTGGAACGCGGTCTTCATGTCGGTCTTCGGCATGGCGATCTACAACCTGATGATGGATCGCTTCGGCGCCGCGAAAGCCGCTTCCGGCTTCTTCATCGTGCCGGGCGCCTCGGCGCTGATCGCCTGGGCGCTGATCGACGAGCATTTGCGGCCGATCGCGCTGATCGGGCTTGCCTGCGCGACCGCCGGCGTCGTGCTGGTATGGTGGAAGCCGCGGAAAAGATAACGCGGCAAAAAACAACACCCGGCGCATGCGCCGGGTGTGGAGGCTGAACCGCGCCCAGTCGACGTTCAGGCAAGCGAAAGGTTGCCCGCCGCCTGCTTGCCGCGCTCGGTCACGATCTCGAAATTGACCTTCTGCCCCTCGGCGAGCGAGCGCAGTCCGGCGCGCTCGACCGCGCTGATGTGGACGAACACGTCCTTGCTTCCGTCGGCCGGCTGGATGAAGCCGTACCCCTTCTGCGAGTTGAAGAACTTCACGGTCCCTGTCGGCATCAATTGCTCCTTGCCAGCGATGCGCCTGTAAATCCGCCCGCGCGCGGATCGCGTGGGGGACAAAGCATCCGAGTTTTGGGTGATGACTTGAGCGCGCCCAAAATCGGGAGGCTGGCAAGGCAGTCCGAAAACCGAGGTTGCGCCGGCGTCTCTAGAGGAAGCCGGTCGGGCCGTCAAACGGCTTAAGCCGCGCGCTCGATCTGGCTCTGCTTGGCGACGCGCTCGTGCGGCTCGGTCGGGCTCTTCACGCGATACTGCTGCTCGTCACCGTCGGAGGGGAGCAGCCGCACCACCTGATAGACACCGCCCGCGCTTTCCCGGCCGAGCAGGCCGGCGATGAAATGGACGTTGTCGCCAACGCGAAACTTGTGCGCCACAAGAGCCTCCGTACTGCTGCAAAACGTCTTTCGGCGCCCTGGCGGGGCCAAAAGGGAGTTGATGAAGGGTTAGTCAGAAAACTCTAGCACAAAAAAACCACGATTGGATACAGTTTTCAGAATTATCTTTTCTTAACATGATCTTATATGGCATACTGCATGTGGCACGCGAGCCTTCATCGATACTCTGGCTCCTCGCCCCAGGGCAACTCCGGCATCCCGGCCGAGACCGTGTCGACAAAGTGCGGCGGACGCTTCTCCAGGAACGACATGATACCCTCTTTCACGTCGGCCGAGCGGCCGCGATAGAACATCGCGCGTGAATCGATGCGGTGCGCCTCCATCGGATGCGTGGCGCCGAGCATGCGCCACATCATCGCCCGAGTGAGCGCGACCGAAACCGGCGCGGTGTTGTCGATGAACGAGCGCGCAAGCGCGCGCGCGGTCGCAATGAGCTCCGCCGGCGCCACCACACGGCTGACCAGCCGGCCGGCGAGCGCCTCTTGCGCCGAGAACACGCGGCCGGCGTAGCACCACTCGAGCGCCTGCGCGATGCCGACGATGCGCGGCAGGAAATAGCTCGACGCGGCCTCCGGCACGATCCCGCGCTGCGAAAACACGAAGCCGAAACGCGCCTCGGACGAGGCGATGCGTACGTCCATCGGCAGCAGCATCGTGGCGCCGATCCCGACCGCCGCCCCGTTCACCGCCGCAATCACCGGCTTGCGGCAGCTGAACAGGCGCAGCGTCATGCGGCCGCCGCCGTCGCGCGCATTTTCGTGCGTGAGATCCGGCTTCCCGTCCGGCCCGATTGGCGGCTGCGGGCGGTCCTTGCGCGCCGCGCGGTCGAATGTGCTCTGTCCCATCGACAGGTCGGCGCCGGCGCAGAACGCCCTCCCCGCCCCGGTCACGATGATGGCGCGCGCCGCGTCATCCTTGTCGGCGCGGTCGATCGCGTCGATGAACTCGCGGATCATCGCGGTGTTGAGCGCGTTGAGCTTGTCCGGCCGGTCGAGCGTGATGGTGAAGATGCCGTCCGACAGGTCAGTGAGCAGCGTTTCGTAGGCCATCGTGCCCCTCTACTTCCGCGGTGCGAAGGACTGGTTGGCGTAAGGGTTGGCGGTCGGCCGCTGAATGACGATGAACTCCTTCTTCGCGGTCTGATGGCAGGCGTTGCAGGTCGCAGTCAACTTGTCATAGGCGGCGATGAAGTCCTTCGCGTTCTTCGCCTTGATCGCCTTGTCGAGCTCGGCAACCTCCTTGGCGATGATCGCCGCCGCGATCTGGCCGGTCGGCACGTCGTCCTTGGTCGGATAATACTCGCCGATGTCCTCGAAACCCTCCTTCAGCTCGTCGAGCTCGTAGTCGGCGAGCGCCCAGTTGCCCGACCGGCTCGCGAGCCAGAGCTTGATGTGACGCATCTGCTGCAGCGTCATGATCTCGCCGAGACCCGGCGTGAACGGCTTCTGCGTCTCGGCCGATGCGCCGAGCGGAAGCACAAGCGTAGCGGCAGCAGCCAGAACGGCAAGCCTCATGAGGTTTCCTCCCGAATGATGCCGCTGACACTACCCCCAATTGCGGTGCTTGTGGCGTCTCAATCGATCACAGCCACGGCATTGATCTCGACCATGCAGCGCGGGTCAGTCGCAAGCCGCACCACCTGCACGGTGGTGGTCGCGGGCTTGGCGTCCTTGAAGTACTCGCCCCACACCTGGTTGAGCGCATCCTGGTCGGTAAGGTCGGTGACGAAGCGGTCCGCCGTCACCACGTCCGCGAAGGTCGCGCCGACCGCCTCGAGCGAGCGCTTGAGGTTCTCCAGCGCGGCGCGCGCCTGGCCCGCCATGTCGCGCGGCATCGCGTCGAACTCCTCCGGACGATGCGGATGATGGTGATAGACCGGCGCGGCGGTGACGCCCGCAAGGTAGATCGTGGTGCCGCCGCGGACCTTGATGGCAGGCGCGTACGGCATCCAGATGTCGGGCGCATCCGGCCAATGCACATGCTCGACCGATTTCGCCATGGCGCCTCCTTATGCGTCCCTACAGGCCATTGGGCTGCGCCTCTAAACCAGGACGGCGAGCAGAACCAGGCCGCGGATATCCATAGGGCGTTCCCTGATGTAAGAAGACGGTCGAGCACGTCGAGCCCCATCGCCAGCCTACCACGCGTGAACTTTCCCGGCGCGCGCGACGACTAAACCTATTGACCGATCAAGCCAGAGAGCTGCGCCCGTGCTTGTGAGATCCCTGCTCGTCGCATGGCTCGTCCTGCTCGCCGCTGCATCGGCAGCGCGCGCCCAGACCAGCTCCGCGCCGCTGCTCGAGCCGAAGCCGACCTTCACGCCCGGCATGTACGAGACCGAGGCGCGCAACTCTGCGTTCCAGAACGCGCCGGTGAAAAGCCGCGCCTGCATCGCGTCGGCCGACTACGATGCCTTCCGCGACGAGACCATGTCGCAGTACCGCAAGGCCGACGTGCTCAAGAAGGATTGCACGCTCAGCGACGCGACGATGCTCAAGAACGGCTTTGCGTTCGCGATGCAGTGCCAGGGGACCAAGACGATCCTCACCTACGAGTTCGGCAAGGAGTTGGTGCGGCAGACCATCCAGACGCTGATCGTGGGCGCGCCGAAATATTCCTCCTCCATCCTCGTCATGATGCGGCGGGTCGGCGACTGCCCGGGACAGGAGAAGGGCAAGCCATCGTAAGCCGAGGCCATCGCTCGCGACGCGACCGAGCCTCAACGTCAACGCGCTGGATTCGCTTCCTGATTTCAGTTAGCGTTTGGCTCTCAGATCGTTCGTTGTTTCAGCCTGGGGCGAGGCCATCCCGTGTCAGACGATTGGTACTATGCGGACCGGAGCGAGCGCATCGGGCCGGTCAGCACGGAGGCTTTGAAGGCGGCGCTCGCAAAGTTCCAGAATGCCGCCAGCGTCTATGTCTGGCGCGCCGGGTTTACCGACTGGAAGCGCGCCGGCGAGGTGGCCGAGTTGTGGACCGGCGCGCCGCCGCCTCCGCCGTTCGTGCAGGCTCCGATGGCTGGCGCCGCATACGCGCAATCAGCGGTGACGGCCTATGTTCAACCCAACATTCTGCAGCTCTGGTTCAGCTTCATGGGGCGGATCAATCGCGCCAAGTTCTGGCTCGTCGGGTTGATCAACTTCGCCATCATTCTGGTTGGGGCGGGCGCCGCCTACGCGATCGGGACCATCGGGTGGGTGATCTTCGGCCTGTTCTATCTCGCCCTCCTCGTCTCGGGCGTGGCCATCACGGTGAAGCGCCTCCACGATCGCGACAAGTCCGGCTGGTGGGCGCTCGTCTTCATCCTGGTCCCCGGCGTTCTGTCCGGGATCGGCGCGGCGGTCGGTCAGGCGGCGAGCGCGGTCACGGGTCTGATCGGCCTCGGCATCTCGATCTGGGCCTTTGTCGAGCTCGGTTGCCTTGCCGGCACGCAGGGCGACAACCGCTTCGGGGCGGATCCGCTCGGCGGTCAGCGGACGTAGGCGGCGCGTGGCCCGGATGGAGCGAAGCGAAATCCGGGGAGCGGCGCATCGCCTCTTGCTTGGGCACAGCGCGTTTCGCGCCCGGCCGGAGGCATTGTAACTCATAACGTTATGCGTTATGGTCTGGCATGATCGCCAGCTTTCGTGATGGCGAGGCCGCGACCATCTGGTCGGGTCGCCGCAGCCGCAAGCTGCCGCCAGACATCCAGGCAAACGCGCTCAGAAAGCTCCGTATTCTGAACAGCGCCAAGCGTCTGGACGATCTGCGCATCCCGCCTGCGAACAGGCTGGAGGCTCTGAAGGGTGACCGGAAAGGTCAACACTCGATCCGCATCAATCAGCAATGGCGGATTTGCTTCGTCTGGAGAGAGAACAATGCGCACGAGGTCGAGATCGTCGACTACCACTGACCTCCTCCCCAATCCGCATCCCGGCGAGATTTTGCTGGAGGAATTCCTGAAGCCAATGGCACTGTCGCAGACAGCGCTCGCGAACGCGATCGATGTCCCGCCGCGCCGCATCAACGAAATCGTGCTCGGCAAACGCGCCATCACCGCCGACACCGACCTGCGCCTCGCCCGCTACTTCGGGATGTCGGAGGGCTTCTTCCTCGGACTGCAGGCCGACTACGAATTGATGCAGCGCCGCCGTCAGATCGGCGACAAGCTGAAGGCGATCCGGCCAAGGGCGGCGTGATCATGTGGTCTTTTGGTAGAGCGCGATGCACGCCGCTTTCATCATGGTTTCGACATCGATCAACCTCTTCCAGGTGTCGTAGCCGCCTCCCATAGCGCTGTTCGCGGCCATGGGTCCAAAGATGCTTGGGCCGAACATGATTTCTGTGGTCAGCAGCGCCTCAACGTGACGCTGGTTACTAAGAACGTTTTGAGACTCGATGGCAAAACAATACGCAGTCTTCCCCAAGCCCTCTTGCCAGTCCTCAAATCTCAGCGCCGCAATTTTCCTCAAATCAATTCTTCTCGTCGCTAGAGGCCAAAAGATTTCGCGCGGCGCGATCTCTCCCCGCGTACCGATAGTCGAAATCGGCTTGTCGTTGCTGATTGTAGGATGCCCATGCTCGTCTTGGCTCCAGCTTAGATCAAACGCGATCGCGTAGACGTTTACCCTCAAGGGTACGAGTCCTGCATTCTTGATAGTCAATGTCTTGGTGTCATGATCCAGTAGGAATTTCGAGCAACGGCTCTTGTCACTGCAAGAAAGTAAAAACCGAGAGCAGAATCGTAATTTGAAAGAACGCGCGCCAAATTACCTTCCAGCAGTCCCAGAGTCGAGTGCGCCAACTCGGCGCAAGCGAGATGTAGGGACGTTCTGACATATTCGAATTCCATCGTTTCGTGTGAAGTAGGCCCCTCACATCCTGAACACCCCGAACTTCGTCTCCGGCACCGGCGCATTGAGCGCGGCCGAATAGGCGAGCGCGAGCACGCGGCGCGTCTCCTGCGGCGCGATGATGCCGTCGTCCCATAGCCTGGCGGTCGCGAAATAAGGATCGCTCTGCTCGTCGAACGCGTCCTTGATCGGCTGCTTGAATTCGGCCTCCTCGACCTCCGACCACTTAGCCCCCGCGGCCTCGATATTGTCGCGCCGCACCGTCGCCAGCACCGAGGCCGCCTGCTCCGAGCCCATCAGCGCGACGCGCGCGTTCGGCCAGGTGAACAGAAAGCGCGGCCCGTAGGCGCGCCCGCACATGCCGTAATTGCCGGCGCCGTAGGAGCCGCCGACCACCAGGGTGATCTTCGGCACCTGCGCACAGGCGACGGCCATCACCATCTTGGCGCCGTTCTTGGCGATGCCGCCGGCCTCGTAGTCGCGCCCGACCATGAACCCGGTGATGTTCTGCAGGAACAGCAGCGGAATGCGGCGCTGGCAGGAAAGCTCGATGAAGTGCGCGGCCTTCAGCGCACTCTCCGAATAGAGGATGCCGTTGTTGCCGAGAATGCCGATCGGGATGCCGTGAATGTGCGCGAAGCCGCACACCAGCGTGGTGCCGTAAAGATGCTTGAACTCGTCGAATTCGGAGGCGTCGACGAGCCGGGCAATGATCTCGCGGATGTCGTACTGGCGCCGCGTGTCGCTCGGTACCACGCCGTCGAGCTCGGCCGCATCGAACAGCGGCTCGCGCGGCGCCTGCAGCGCGATGTCGACGGTCTTCACCGCGTTGAAGTTCGCCACGATGCGGCGCACCAGCGCGAGCGCATGGCCGTCGTCGAGCGCATAGTGGTCCGCGACGCCGGAGAGCCGCGCGTGCACGTCGGCGCCGCCGAGATCCTCCGCCGACACCACCTCGCCGGTCGCGGCCTTCACCAGCGGCGGGCCGCCGAGGAAGATCGTGCCTTGCCGGCGCACGATGATCGCTTCATCGGACATGGCCGGCACATAGGCGCCGCCCGCCGTGCATGAGCCCATCACGCAGGCGATCTGCGGAATTCCGAGCGCCGACAAGGTCGCCTGGTTGTAGAAGATGCGGCCGAAATGCTCGCGGTCGGGAAACACCTCCGGCCATTGCGGCAGGTTCGCCCCGCCTGAATCGACCAGATAGATGCAGGGCAGCCGGTTCTCGCGCGCGATCTCCTGGGCGCGCAGATGCTTCTTCACGGTCATCGGGTAGTAGGTGCCGCCCTTGATGGTGGCGTCGTTGCAGACGATGACGCAGTCGCGGCCGCTGATCCGGCCGATCCCGGTGATGATGCCGGCCGCGTGGATCGCGTCCTCGTACATGCCGTTGGCGGCGAGCGGCGAGAGCTCGAGGAACGGGGTTCCAGGATCGAGCAGGCGCAGCACGCGCTCGCGCGGCAGCAGCTTGCCGCGCGCGGCGTGGCGCTCGCGCGCGCGTGCCGGTCCGCCGAGCGCGGCTTCGGCGCGCCTCGCCTCGAGCGTACGCACCAGCGCGCCCATCGCCGCCGCATTGGCGCGGAACTCCTTGCCCTGTGTGTCGATCGCCGACGTGAGTTTCGCCACGCGCCCTCCCCGATTCCGGTAATTCGCGGCGCATAATGGCGTGATCGCCGCACGAAGTGAACTTGGCCGGGTGGCCTTGGCCGACCGCAGGCGAGCGGCTTGCCGCCCCTTTTTTCCTGACGATGCGGCGGCCTACACTTTGGGCGAACGGTGAGGATAGCCCATGATCACCCGCTTTCCCGGACTGACGCCGACGCGCAGCCGCGCGGTCGCGACCGACGATCTCGTGCTTATGGTCGCGGTCGCGCCGGACCCGGTGCCGCCATCGGTCTACGAGCAGGCGGTGAGGATGCTCGCGCGCATCGACGAGAGCCTCGCGCTGTGCGGCAGTGACAAGAGCAAGGTGCTCGCCGCCACGATCTATCTCAACGACGTGACGCAGAAGGGCGAGTTCAACCGCGCCTGGGACGCCTGGGTCGATCCGGCGAACCCGCCGATGCGCGCCTGCGTCGGCGTCGCGATCGAGCCGCCGCACCTCGTCGAGATCATCGTGACCGCGGCACGGTGAACGCGGTAGGGCGGGTTAGGCGCCACAACGTGGCGCCGTAACCCCCGCCAGCGCGAGTCAGCTCGGCGGATTACGGCGCTTCGCGCCTAATCCGCCCTACACCCTCTACGCCCTCACCTCCTGGCGCTGGAACACCACATAGCCGGCGACGAACAGCACGATCGTGCCGGCGATCAGCGCAACGGTCTGCGGCCAGGCGATGACCAGGCTTTCGCCGAACGGCAGCGGCGCGCCGAGCACGGCGCCGCGCAGCTGGTCGAGGAACACCGCGCCGAGCGCGCGGGTCGTCGGCGAGAGCACCGCCACCATCGCCTCGTTGAACAGATGGTTCGGCGAGATGCGCTGCAGCGCCTGCGCCCACAGCGCGGTGTCCGGCGTCTCCAGCCCGAGCGCGGCGTAGCGCGGGTCGGGCGGCGCGATCACCTGCGCGATCGCGGGCGCGAGCATCGGCCAGAGCACGGTAAGGAACAGCCAGATGCCGAGCGCGGTAAGCGCCGCGGTCGCCGCCGAGCGGAACACGATCGACAGCAGCATCGCGAGTGCGAGCCATACCCCGGCATAGAAGATCGCCATCACCAGGAACGCGAGCGAGCGCGCGATCTCCTCGCCACCGGGCGGGATGCCGAGGAAGATCAGCCCGAGCCCGATCACCAGCAGCCACAGCGCGGTCAGGTTGATCGTCAGGGTCGCGAGGCCGGCGAGGAATTTCCCCGTCAGCAGCGCGTCCCGGTAGATCGGCTGCGCCAGCACGCGCGACAGCGTGCGGCGATTGTGCTCGCCATTGATCGCATCAAAGCCGAGCCCGATCGCCATCAGCGGAATGAGAAATCCGAGGATGGCGGCGAACGACGGCAAAGGCTCGCGCGCCACCGTGAACAGGCTCAGCAGCAGGAACGGGTCCTCGGCGGTATTCTGGCGCAAAGTGTCGATTGCGCCGTAGAGCGCCGCGAGCGCGGTCAGCACGATGAGCAGCTCGAGCACCAGCATGCGGGCGCTCGAGAGGTGGTCCGCCATCTCCTTCAGGGCGACCGTGCCGAGGCCCTGGAACGGTGAGCCCTCACGCCGCATTGCGCACCCCCTGCGGCTCGTTCGACCGCGTCTGGAAGAAGCGCTGGTAGATCGCCTCGAGGCTCGGCTCGTCGACCGAGAGCCGCCGCAACGCGCCGTTCGCCGCCACGACCGCGCGCGCCGCGTCCGGCCGCACGTCATGGTCGGCGGTCAGGCGGAAGCGGTCGGCCGCGATCGTCTCGACCTGGGTGACGCCGGGGATCGCCGCCAGCCGGCGATCGAGCCCGCTGCCTTCGGCCTCGACCTCGACCACGAAGCCTGCGCCGAGAACTTGGCGGGCGAGCTCGCCGACCGCGCCCATCAGCACGATGCGCCCGGACTGGAACAGCGCGACGCGGTTGCAGATGCGCTGCACCTGGTCGAGCAGGTGCGACGACAGAAGCACCGTGACGCCTTCCGCCTTGAGCTCGCCGATCATCTGCAGGAACTCGACCGTCGCCTGCGGATCGAGCCCGGAGGTCGGCTCGTCGAGGATCGCGACCTCGGCCTGCTTCACCAGGATCTCGGCAAGGCCGAGGCGCTGGCGCATGCCGCGCGAGAAGGTTGCAACACGCTTGTGCGCGACGTCGAGCAGGCGCACGCGCGCGAGCGCCGCCGCGATGCGGCGTGCGCGCTCAGGCGACGAGAGCCCCATCAGCTTCGCCGTGTAGGCGAGGTTCTCGCTCGCCGTCATGTTGTCGTAGAAGCCGACCGAGTCGGGCAGATAGCCGACCCGGCGCTTGACCTGCAGCGGCTCGCGCGCCGGATCGTGGCCCAGCACGCGCACCGTGCCGTCCGAGATGTCGGTCAGCCCGAGCATCATCAGGATGGTCGTCGTCTTGCCGGCGCCGTTCGGGCCGAGCAGGCCGAACACCTCGCCCTTGCTGATCGCAAAGTTGACGTGGTCGACGGCGGTCGCGCTTCCGTACCGCTTGGTGAGGTCGCGCGCTGCGATCACCGGATCGCTGACGATCACCTCGTTCATCGCCGCCCGAACCTCGCGACCGCACCGACCATCAGCAGCAGCGCGATGCCGATGATCCCGGCGCCCGCCATGCCCCACATCGTCGAGGTCGAGACCGTGACGCGGAACTGGCTCGATGCGCTCTCGCCGCGCGAGGCGGCGCGGATCGTCGCCTGATAGTCGCCGGCGAGCGATTTCTCGCTCGGCGTGATCAGCGCCTGCACCTCGGCGTCCTTGCCGGGCACGATGCGGTCGATCGTCGCCGGATCGAAGGTGACCTTCCAGCCGCTCGGCGCGCTCGCCGAGAGCGTGATGTTGTCGGCGGGCGCGCTGCCGCTGTTGGCGACCACGATCGGCACCGAGGTCTGCTGCGCGGCGACGGCGCGTGCGCTCAACAGCCCGTCGCGGCCCGCGATGGTGAGCTGCGGCTGGCCGACGACGTCGAGCGCGAGGTCGGTCGTCGCGGTCGCGTCCTCGGCCTTGACGGTGACCTTCACGGGGAAGTGCCCGGCATCGATCGTGCTCGGCACGCGCACCCGCAGCTTGATGTCCTTGGACTGCCCGGCCTCGATCGGGATCGAGGAGAGCTCCTGCGAGCCATAGGCTTCGGTGAAGGAGGTGTCGAAATTCGGCGGCGCCGCGGCCGAGAAGCTCGCCACCACATTGCGCCCGCTGTCGTTCTTGATGGTGAGCTGGTACTCGAAGCTCGACTTCGCGCTGCCGCGCAGCGACGGCAGCTTGGACTCGACCGACAGCTTGGCCGGCAGCTCCTTGGCGAGCGCGATATTGAGCGGCAGGGTCGCCTGGGCGCCCTGCCCTTCGGCCTTGACCGTGATGGTCTGCGGGTTCAGGCCGGCATTGGCCGGGACCTCGAGGCGCAGCTGCAGCGACACGTTCTGGTCCGGCGCCGGCATCGCGGCGCCGACCGGCTGCCCGCCGCCGAGCAGCGTCGCGGTCCAGCCGCTCGGGACGCCCTCGACCGAGAGCTGATAGCGCTCCGGCGCGAGGCCGAAATTCTGCAGCCGCAGCGGCACCGTCGAGGTCGTCCCCGGCCGCACCGTGACGGCCGGATAGTCGGTCATCAGGTACAGGCCCTTGATCTCGTGCGACGGCGTCTCGGCCGCTTGAGCGGCCGGCGCGAGGCTTGCGAAAAATACGAAGGCGGCGAGATGAAGCGCTCGCATAGGGGCATCTCCCAGGAGTGTCGACAGCAGTGTCGAAATGTATCCACGGATCGCGTCGCCCCGTCCAGCCGGCGCGCGGCGCCGTCGGAGGCCCGCGAGGATTGGCCTCAATCGTGACGAACTCGCGGCACCGAAATTAAAAAACCGCAATCTGTTCGCGGGATGTTTTTCTTGCCGCATCATCTTCTCCGAAAACCGGTGTCCACCCCGGATCAAGTCCGGGGCAGGCGTTTTCGGGATGATGCGTTATGCGGCAAGATCGCGCATCACTGCATAGAGCGCCGCCTGCCCCTCGAAACCGATGCCGGGGCGGTCCGAGAGCGAGATGAAGCCGTTCTCGATCTTCGCATCATCGGCGAAGCCCGCAAACACGCCGAACACGCCCGGATAACTCTCCGCGCCGCCGAGACCGAAGCCCGCCGCGATGGCAAGCGACATCTGGTTGCCGCCGTGCGGGAAATGGCCCGCGCGCGGCCATTGATATTTTTCCAATGCGGCGAGCGTGCGCGCATATTGCGTGATGCCATAGGCCTGCGGCGGATCGACCTGGATCACATCGCGCCGCGCCGGTTTGAGGTTGCCGAAGCGCACCAGGTTTTCCACGTCCTGCGTCGAGAACAGGTTCTCGCCGGTCGAGAGCGCGTGAGGATAGGCCTCGGAAATATCCGACAGCGTCGCGAAATCGAGCGGATCGCACGGCTCCTCGAACCAGCGCAGCCGGTAGGGGGTCATCGCCTTGGCGTAGCGCAGCGCCTCGGCGCGATCGAACTTGGAGTTGGCGTCGACCGCGAGCTCGGCATGCGAGGGCAGGATGCTTTTCACCGCCTCGATGCGGCGCATGTCCTCCGGCAGCGGCGCGCCGCCGACCTTCATCTTCACCATGGTGTAGCCGGCATCGAGATGGCGCTTCATCTCGTCCTGCAGCTCGGCGATGCCCTTGCCGGGCGCGTACCAGCCGCCGCCCACATAGACGAAGCACTGGGTCCTGCCGGGATCGCCACCGTGCCGCTCGGCGAGCAGCACGTGCAGCGGCTTGCCGGCGATCTTTGCGACCGCATCCCAGATCGCGACCTCGATCGTGCCGATGCCGATCGAGCGCTCGCTGTGCCCGCCGGACTTTTCGTTCTTCATCATCACGGCGAGGCATTTTGCCGGATCGAGATTGTCGCCGGCCGCGTTCAACAGCGATTTCGGATCGGCCTTGAGCAGGCGCGGTATGAAGCGCGCGCGCATCTGCGCGCCGCAGGCGTAGCGGCCGGTGGAATTGAACGCGAAGCCCGCGACCGGTCTCCCGTCGCGCTTCACATCGGTGAGCACCGCGACCACCGAGGTCGTCATCTCGGAGAAGTCGATCGAGGAATTCTGCAACGTGGAATTCAGCGCGATCGCGGTTTCGCGGATGTCGGTGATGCGCATGCGCCCTACTCGATCCTCAGCTTCGCGTCGCGCACCACTCTGCCCCACTTCGCCATCTCGGTCGTGATCCGCGCGGCGAATTCGTCCGGCGTGTCGGCGATCGGAATGAAGCCGAGGACGCTGAGCTTCTCCCTCACGTCCGGCGCGGCGACCGCCTTCGCGACCTCGCGGTACAGCAGGTCGACGATCTCCCGCGGCGTCCCGGCCGGCACCACGATGCCGGTCAGCGTATCGGCCTCCTGACCGTTCACGCCCTGCTCGGCGAAGGTCGGCAGGTCGGGCAGCGCGGCAACGCGGTGCAGCGCCGCGACGCCGAGCGCGCGCAATTGCCCGTCCTTGATCGCCGCCATCGCGGGCGGCAGCGCGGTGAAGGCGATCGGCGTATGCCCGCCAAGCGTCGACTGGATCGCCTGCGAGGCGCCGGTGAACGGCACGTGCTGCAGGTCGAGATTGAAGGTCAGGCGAAACAGCTCGCCCGACAGATGCGGCGTCGAGCCGACGCCGGGCCCGGCGAACGAATACTTGCCCGGGCTCGCCTTGATGAGCTGCACCAGCTCAGGGATGGTCTTGGCCGGCACCGCCGGGTTGACCACAAGGACATTGGGCGAGGCGGCGACCAGCGTGACGGCCGAAAAATCCTTCACCGCATCATACGGCACCTTGGCATAGAGGCTCGGGTTCACCAGGAAGCCGGTCGAGATCGCCATGATGGTGTAGCCGTCAGCCGCCGCGCGCGCCACCTGGCCGGAAGCAAGGTTGCCGCCGGCCCCGCCGACATTCTCGACGTAGAACTGCTGGTGCAGGCTCTCGGAGAGCTTCTGCGCCACGATGCGCGCGATCACGTCGGTCGGGCCGCCGGCCGCAAAGCCGACCACCACGCGCACGGACCGCGCCGGGTAGCTCTCGCCAAGCGACGGTGCGACACCGAGCATGAGCGCGACGAGCGCGGCCAGCATGCGCATGGGCATCTCCCGATTTGTTTTGTTGGTGCTATCATCCGCGTCGGCACTGCCGAGAACAAGATCAAAGCGGCGTGCCCTCCCTTTCGCCATCGGAAACCGACAAGGACGACGAAATGGCTGCCAAGAAAGTGACGCGTCAGGACCTGCGCGAGGCTTCCGAGAAATACAAGAACTGGGGCAAATGGGGGCCGGACGACGAGATCGGCACGCTCAACTACACGAGCGCCGCCGACATCGTGGCGGCCGCGCAGCTCGTGCGGAAGGGCAAGGTCATTTCGCTCGCGCTCAACTTCGATCACACCGGACCGCAGGGCGCGAAGAGCAAGTACCCGACGATGGGACGCACCAATCCGATCCACACCATGCTGCGCACCGGCACCGACGCCTATTCGGGCGTGCTCGGTCAGCGCGGCATCCGCGCCGCCGACGACATGGTGGTCATGCCGCTGCAATGCGGCACGCAATGGGACGGGCTCGGCCACGTGTTCTACGAGAACTCGATGTGGAACGGCTACGACTGCCGCACCGTGACCAGCGCGGGCGCGCAGAAATGCGGCATCGAGAAGACCAAGAACAAGATGGTCGGCCGCGGCGTATTCCTCGACGTCGCGCGCCATAAGGGCGTCGACTCGCTCGAGGACGGCTATGGCATCACCTGCGCGGATCTCGACAACACCGCGAAGCAGCAGAAGGTCGCGCTCAAGCGCGGCGACTACATCATCGT
>Ga0187784_10000441_pt1 | contig 30327 bp, 24 predicted proteins | sample 1015_SJ02_MP15_2_FD_132964 | JGI IMG/M metagenome (GOLD analysis project Ga0187784, IMG submission 132964) | Tropical peat soil microbial communities from peatlands in Department of Meta, Colombia - 1015_SJ02_MP15_20_MG | ecosystem: Environmental > Terrestrial > Soil > Wetlands > Peat | place... | reverse complement strand
GTGGTGCAGAACACCACCACGGGGCTCTCGCCGCCGGGGGCGCGGCGCAGCTGGCGCAGGAAGTCGATGCCGTTCATCACCGGCATGTTCCAGTCGAGCAGCACGACGTCGGGCATCTTCTTGAGGCAGGCGTCGAGCGCGAGCTTGCCGTCGGCCGCCTCTTCGATGACGAAGTGCATGTCCTCGAGGATGCGGCGCGCGACCTTGCGCACCACCCGCGAGTCGTCGACGATGAGGCAGGACTTCATGTCCGGTTACTCCCCGATCCCCCCGCGCCCGCCTCAGGCGGCTTCGGCGCGGGCGGAGAAGTCGAGCGCGCGGGCGACGTCGAGGACGATGAGCAGCGTCTTGTCGAGGCGGTGGATGCCGCCCGACACCTCGCGCCAGGTCGGATCGAGCGTCGCCGGGTTGCGCTCGGCGGTCTCGGCGCTGAGGCTCAGCACCTCGCCCACCGAATCGACCATGACGCTGTAGAGCTCGCCGCCGTAATCGACGACGACGCTCATGCCGGCCTGGCCCTCGGGCAGCGGCGGCAGCCGGAGCCGGGTGCGCAGGTCGATGGCGGTGACGATGCGGCCGCGCAGGTTGAGCGAGCCGGCGACCTCGGCGGGCGCCAGCGGGATGCGGGTGATGCGCTGCGAGCCGAGCACGTCCTGCACCTGCAGCACCGGGATGCCGAAGAGCTGGCCGGCGATGGTGATGGAGACGAACTCGCTGTGGTCGCCGGCGCCGGCGATCTTGCCGCGCGTATCGCTCATGTCCTTGCTCATGCGGCACCTCTTTCGGCGCTAAGCGCTTCCGACAGCGTGTGGAGAAGGGCGTCGCGGTCGAATTTCGCGACGTAGTCGCTGAACCCCGCCGCGCGCCCGCGGTCGAGATCCTTGGGCGTGGCGTGCGAGGAGAGCGCGACCAGCGGCGTGTTCTGCCAGCGGCCGGCGCTCTTCACCGCGCTCGCGAACTGGAAGCCGTCCATGCCGGGCATCTCGATGTCGCTGATGATGACGTCGAAATCCTCGCCCGCCTCGCACAGCACCAGCGCCCGGTCGGCCGATTCCACCGTCGTCACCTCGTAGCCGGCCACCGACAGCAGCGGCGTCAGCAGGTTGCGGAAGAACGGGCTGTCGTCGACCAGCAGCACGCGCTTGCCCTTCTCGCCGGCGAAATCGCCGGCGGCGTGCGAGCCGAACCAGTCGTTGTAGGCCCTGGTGAGATAGAAGCCGGCGTCGATGAGGTCGGTCGCCTTGCCGGCGATGATGGCGCTGCCGATGAGGCCCGGCCGGTCGACCGCGACCTCGATCTTGAGCTGGTCCTCGACGATGTCGACGATCTCGTCGACGACGAGGCCCATGGTGTGCTCCTTGTCGGCGAAGACCAGGATCGGCTGGCGCCCTTCCTTGCCCATGTGGTAGTCGGGATCGATGGTGACCAGCGGCATGAGCTTGCCGCGATATTGCACCACCGGCTTGTCGTGCGAGTACTCGACCTGCGCCAGGTCGATCTCCTCGAGCCGCGCGATGAGCGCCAGCGGCACCGCCTTGGGCGCGCCGGCGCCCGCGCGGAACAGCAGCAGGCTGGTGAGGTCGCCGCTCTTGCCCGCCTTCGCCGCCGCCTCCGCCGCCACTTTGCCGCTCTCGCTGACCGTGATCTCGCCCGTGCCGGCGGCGATGCCGTTGGGGTCGAGGATCATGATCACGCTGCCGTCGCCGAGGATGGTGTTGCCCGAGAACATGGTGATGTCGCGCAGGATGGGCGCCACCGGCTTCACCACGATCTCCTCGGTGTCGAAGACGCGGTCGACGATGATGCCGAAGGTATAGGCGCCGACCTGCGTCACGACGATGAAGGTCTCGCCCTGCCGGTCGGCGCGCTTGCCGAGCTTCAGCAGCTCCTGCAGCGACACCAGCGGCAGCAGCCGGTCGCGCAGGCGCAGCACCGGCGCGTTGTTGAGCCACTCGATGGTGTTCTCCGAGTTGGCCGCGGCGCGCACCAGCTCGACGACGCTGATCTGCGGGATGGCAAAGCGCTCGCCCGCGCATTCGACGATCAGCGCCGAGACGATGGCCAAGGTCAGCGGGATCTTGATGACGAAGGTCGAGCCCTTGCCGGCCTGGCTCTTCATCTCGACGGTGCCGCCGATCTTCTCGATGTTGGTGCGCACCACGTCCATGCCGACGCCGCGGCCGGAGACGCTGGTCACCTTGGCGGCGGTGGAGAAGCCGGCCTTGAAGATGAACTGCTGGATCTGCTGCTCGGACATCGCCGCGAGGTCGCTCTCGCTGGCGAGCCCGGTGGCGATGGCCTTCTGCTTGATCCGGTCGATGTCGAGGCCTTTGCCGTCGTCGGCGATCTCGATGATGATGTGGCCGCCCTCGTGATAGGCGTTGAGCGTGATCGTGCCGGTCTCGCTCTTGCCGGCGGCGGCGCGCTCGGCCGGCATCTCGATGCCGTGATCGGCCGAGTTGCGCACCATGTGGGTGAGCGGGTCCTTGATCATCTCGAGGACCTGGCGGTCGAGCTCGGTGTCGGCGCCGTGCATCTGCAGGTCGATCTTCTTGCGCAGCTCGTGCGAGAGGTCGCGCACGATGCGCGGCAGCTTCGCCCAGGCGTTGCCGATCGGCTGCATGCGCGTCTTCATGACGCCCTCTTGCAGCTCGGTGGTGACGTGCGACAGGCGCTGGAGCGGCGCGCCGAACTCGCTATCCTTCTGGCCGCGCAGGATCTGCATGAGCTGGTTGCGCGTCAGCACCAGCTCGCTCACCATCGTCATCAAATTCTCGAGGAGGTCGACGTTGACGCGGATGCTCTGCGCCGCGACCGCCGATTCCTTGGTCTCCGCCGCCTCGCCTCTGGGCTCGCCGGCCTCCTTGGGCTCCTTCGCCTTGGCCGCCGCGGGCTCGCCGGCCTGGGCGGCGGGCGCCGCCTCGGCCGGGCGCTTGGCCGGCGCGGGCGCGGGCTCGACGATCGGCTTGGCCAGCACCGGCGCCGCTTTCGCCGCCGGCGCGGGCGCCGGGGCCGCGGGCTTCGCCGGCGCGGGCGCCGGAGCGGCGCTCGCCTCGCCGGCGGCGAGCGCGTTCAGCCGGGCGATGAGCTCGTTGTCGTCGCCGGCGGGCTCGGCCTCGTTCGCCTCGAGCTGCGCCAGCAGCGACTTGATCTGGTCGAGCGAGGCCAGGATCAGGCTCACCGCCTGCGCCGTCACCTGTTGCTCGCCGTCGCGGAATTTGCCGAGCACGTTCTCCGAGGCGTGCGCCAGCGCCTCGAGGCGCGGCAGGCCGAGGAAGCCGCAGGTGCCCTTGATGGTGTGGACGATGCGGAAGATGTTGCCGAGCAGCCCCGGATCGTTCGGGTTCTGCTCGAGCTTGACCAGCTCGAGATCGAGCACCGCCAGGCTTTCGTTGGTTTCAGTGAGAAATTCGCTGAGAAGATCGTCCATGTGCCATCCTCGCCGCGCGCGCCCGCGCCTTGTCCCGCCGGTCCGAACGGGCGGGAAAATGGCCGGAAAGATGGCCGATATTCTTTAAGATCCGGTTATCGTTGGCGACGGTTAATCAACCGTTGCGCGTGCGTTTTCGCGGCGTTAACGCGCCGCGGCGCTGAACAGCGCGCGCTGCGCCTCGGCCGCGTCGAGCGCCAGGCGCGTGCCGAGCTGCAAGGCCAGGCGCGCGGTGAAATAGGCGTGGACGGTGCGCGAGGTAAGCTGCGCCGCCGTCGCCGCCGGATCGAGCGCCGAGCGCATCTCCGGGCCGAAATTGACGCTCTCGCCTTCCGCCGCCACTTCCACGCCCGAGCCGCCGGCCGGCAGCGGCCGGATGAGGACGGTGCCGCCGCGCGGCAGCGCCTCGGCGGCCAGCACCAGCATGTTGCAGGCGAGCCGCTGCCAGTCGACCGGCCAGTCTGCCGTCTCGTCCGACCAGTCGCAGCGCACCTTGCCGCCTTCGAGCAGCCCGGCGGCGAGGTCGCGGCCGCTGCCGGCGGCGGTGCCGCTGGCGGTGGCGGCGGTGCCGTAGGCGAAGCGGTAGAATTGCAGCCGCTGCGCCGCCTTGCGCGCGCTCTGGCCGATCAGCCGGATGGCGTCGCGCACGAAGCCGGGATCGTCGTCGTCGAGCAGCTCGACGCCGTTGCTGATGGCGCCGACCGGGCTCACCAGCTCGTGGCAGAGCCGCGCGTTTATCAGCTCAAGGATTCGAAACTCGATCGTGTCGCTCATCGCGCTGCCCCCGTCCCGTTGCCGCCTCTTAGCATAGGACGGGCGGGTTAGCATATGATTGAGCGTGCCGGCGGCAACGCAACCGCCGCCTGTCGCGTCCCGGGCGCTCACGGCGCCAGCGCCGCGAGCCGCTCGGCCTCGACGAGATCCTCGAGGCGGTTGACGTTGAAGAACGGGTCGATCGGCGCCGCCGCGAACGCGACCGTAGCCAGCCGGAAGCGCCGGGTCCACTGATCGACCTTGCGCAGGCCCTCCGCCGCGAGCGCGCGGCGCAGCGTCTCGCGCAACGCCGCCGGCCACAATCCGAAGACCGGCTGGACGCGGCCCGCCGAGGCGGCGCAGGCGATGTCGTGGCCCGACGCCAGCGCGGCGCCGAGCCGGGCGACGAGATCGCGCGGCAGGAAGGGCGTGTCGCCGGCAAAGCTCGCGACATGCGTCGCTTCGGGCCGCAGCGCTTGCGCCCAGTCGAGCCCGGCGAGCACGCCGGCCAAGGGACCCGCGAAATCGCCGATGCTGTCGGCGACCACCGGCAGGCCGAAGCCGGCAAAGCGCCGGGGATCGCCGTTGGCGTTGAGCGCCAGCGCCGCCACTTGCGGCCGGGCGCGCTCGATGACATGCGCGAGAAGCGGCCGGCCCTGCAGCAGACGCAGGCCTTTATCGCCGCCGCCCATGCGGCGCGCCTGTCCCCCCGCCAGCACGATGCCCGCGACGATCACGCCGCATCCTCCGCGACCGTCGCGGGGTTGAGGCGGAGCAACTGCCCGCAGGTTTCACCACGGAGACACGGAGGGCACGGAGAAGAATATTTGGGCGCGCTTCGCCTGCCTGCGCGAAGCTGAAGCTTCGCTTCGGCGAAGGCGGGCGCGCCATTCTTTACTTCTCCGTGTCCTTCGTGTCTCCGTGGTGGATCTTTCCCGCCGGCCCTGCGACGGCACGGGCGATGGCCCTGGGGGCCGGGGCGGAGCAGGAGCGCCTTCATTCCGTCATGATGGGGTTAGCCGGCGCCGCGCGCAAGCCGCCGGTCCCGGCCTATCGGATGGCAAATGATCCTTGAATTGAAATGGCTTATAAGAGATCGCTGATCTCTTATGGCAATCGCCCCGACGGGCGCCGCCGCGGCGCCTTGCGCTCTTCCGGCCTCGGCGCGCCTGTCGCCGGCGGGAGAATGTGCTATAGGGAAGCGGGAGGACGCTTGAGGATCCGTCAACGGATCCCCATAACCAGACGATGATCGACCCCTTCGGCCGGCATATCCGCTATCTCCGCGTCTCGGTCACCGACCGCTGCGACTTCCGCTGCGTCTATTGCATGGCGGAAGACATGACCTTCCTGCCGAAATCGGAAGTGCTGACGCTCGAGGAGCTCGACCGGCTGTGCGGCGCCTTCATTCGCCTCGGCGTGCGCAAGCTGCGCCTCACCGGCGGCGAGCCGCTGGTCCGCCGCAACATCCTGTCGCTGGTGCGCGCGCTCGGCCGGCATCTCGCGACCGGTGCGCTCGACGAGCTCACGCTCACCACCAACGGCAGCCAGCTCGCGCGCTATGCCGGCGAGCTCAAGGCCGCCGGCGTGCGGCGCGTCAACGTCTCGCTCGACACGCTCGACGCCGCGAAATTCACCGCCATCACGCGCTGGGGCAAGCTCGGCGCGGTGCTCGAAGGTCTCGCTGCGGCCAGGCGCGCCGGGCTTGCGGTCAGGATCAACGCGGTGGCGCTGCGCGGCGTCAACGACGACGAGTTCGACGCTCTCCTGCGCTGGTGCGGCGAGCAGGGCTTCGACCTCGTCTTCATCGAGGTCATGCCGATGGGCGAGGTCGGCGCCGACGCCAGGCTCGATCAGTACCTGCCGCTTTCCATGGTGCGCGCCGCCCTCCAGCGCAAATGGACGCTCGACGAGACGGATTACCGCAGCGGCGGGCCGGCGCGCTATTACGTCGTGCGCGAGACCGGGCGGCGGCTCGGCATGATCACGCCGCTCACCCATAATTTCTGCGAGAGCTGCAACCGCGTGCGCGTGACCTGCACCGGCACGCTCTTCATGTGCCTCGGCCAGGAGGACGCGGCCGATCTGCGCGCCCCGCTCCGCCTCTCGGAGAGCGACGAGCCGCTCGAGCAGGCGATCCGCGAGGCGATCGGCCGCAAGCCCAAGGGTCACGATTTCGTGATCGACCGCCGCCACAACCGGCCGGCCGTGGCCCGGCCCATGAGCGTCACCGGCGGGTGAGCATCGCCGCTCTTCCCGCCGACGGGCCGCGGTGAGCGGCTTCCCGAGCATCGCCTTCGTGGCGAGCGACGCGCCCCAGGCGCAGGAGGCGCTGGCGCAGTTGCGCCAGCGCTACGCCGAGGCGCCGCCGGACGCCGCCGAGGTCATCGTCGCGCTGGGCGGCGACGGCTTCATGCTGGAGACCTTGCACCGCTATCTCCAGCGCGGCGTGCCGATCTTCGGCATGCATCGCGGCAGCGTCGGCTTTCTCATGAACGGCTACGGCCCCGACGGCCTCTTGGAGCGCATCGCGCGCGCCTCGCCGGTGCGCATCCATCCTTTGCAGATGCGCGCCGCCGACGTGCAGGGGCGCGAGCACGAGGCGCTCGCCTTCAACGAGGTGTCGCTGCTGCGCGAGACGCGCCAGACCGCCAAGCTCAAGGTCACGATCGACCGGATCGTGCGCGTCGAGGAGCTGAGCGCCGACGGCATCCTGGTCGCGACGCCGGTCGGCAGCACCGCCTATAATTTCTCCGCCCACGGCCCGATCATTCCGTTGGGCGCCGGCGTGCTGGCGCTGACGCCGATCAGCGCCTTCCGGCCGCGGCGCTGGCGCGGCGCGCTGCTGCCGCACGCCGCCGAGGTGCGCTTTGACGTCCTCGAGGCGGAGAAGCGCCCGGTGAGCGCGGTCGCCGACTACACCGAGGTGCGCGACGTGCTGTCGGTGACGGTGCGCGAGAATCTCGACGTCGCCCTCACCATGCTCTTCGACCCCGAGCACAATCTCGAGGAGCGCGTCTTGAAGGAGCAGTTCCTCTCCTGACCCCGCACTGGCGCCGGCCGGTCCCGTCCGGCATAGTAGGCGCGTAGCCTGAGGGAAGCGCCGTGCCGGGAGCCGTTCTTTCCACCCGCGACATGATCGGCCGTCTCGTCGCTTTCGACACGACGAGCCGCGAATCGAACCTCGCGCTCATCGATTTCGTGCGCGGCTATCTCGCGGGCTGGGGCGTCGGCTCCGAGCTCGTCTACGACCGCGAGCGCCGCAAGGCCAATCTCTACGCCACCATCGGGCCGGCGGAGAAGAGCGGCATCCTGCTCTCCGGCCACACCGACGTGGTGCCGGTGGACGGCCAGGTTTGGGACGGCGATCCCTTCGCTGTCGCCGAGAAGGACGGCCGCCTCTACGGCCGCGGCACCGCGGACATGAAGAGCTTCATCGCCGTGGCCCTGGCGCTGGTGCCGGAATTCCTCGCGCGCCCGCTCAAGACGCCGGTCCATTTCGCCTTCACTTACGACGAGGAGGCGGGCTGCGCCGGCGTGCGCGAGCTGATCGCCGCGCTCAAAGAGCGGCCCGTCCGCCCCGGCGCCTGCATCGTCGGCGAGCCGACCTCGATGCGGCCGGTGATCGCGCACAAGGGCAAGCACAGCCAGCGCTGCCGCGTGCGCGGGCTCGAGACTCATTCGGCGCTGGCGCATGAGGGCGTGAACGCCGTCGAGGCCGCCGCCGAGATCGTCGCCTATCTGAAATCCATGGCGCGCCGCAAGCGCGACCGGGGTCCCTTCGATCCCGCCTTCGCGCCGCCCTACACCACCGTCCACACCGGCGTGATCCGCGGCGGCACCGCGCTCAACATCGTGCCGCGCGAGTGCAGCTTCGATTTCGAGGTCCGCAACATCCCGGCCGACGACGCCGCCTTGCTGATCGACGAGGTGAAGCGCTTTGCCGCGGCCGCGGTGGTGCCGGAGATGCAAAAGGTGAGCGCCGCCGCCGGCGTCGCCTTCGAGAAGATCGGCGGCGTCGACGGGCTCGACACGCCGCCCGACCACCCGCTGGTGCAGCTCGTCCGCTCGCTCACCGGCGCCAACGCCGTCGACAAGGCGAGCTTCTGCTCCGAGGCCGGGCTCTATCACCACGACGCGGAGATCCCGACGGTGCTGTGCGGTCCCGGCTCGATCGAGGTGGCGCACAAGCCCAACGAGTACATCGACCTCGACCAGGTGCGCCGCTGCGAGACCTTCCTGCGCCGCCTGGCGGATCATCTCGCGCAAAATGCCTGAAGCAGCGCAAGATCACCGCCCCACCTCACCCTCCCGCTGCGCGGGTCCCTCCCTCTCCGCCCCTGAGGGGCGGAGAGGGTTGGGGTGAGGTGGGGCGATGGGCTTGGCCCGATGACCGACGACGGCTACCTCATCGAGCTTGCCGCGCCGGATCTCGCGGCCTATGCCGCCGGCAACACCGGCGTTCCCTACGTCACCACCTTCGACAGCGGCCGGCCAGGCCCGCACGTGCTGGTGAATGCGCTCACCCACGGCAACGAGATCTGCGGCGCCATCGCGCTCGACCGGCTGTTCCGCGACGGCGTCAGGCCGGTGGCCGGCAGGCTGACGCTGAGCTTCGCCAACGTCGCGGCATATCGCCGCTTCGATCCCGCCAGCCCCACCGCCTCGCGCTTCGTCGACGAGGATTTCAACCGTCTCTGGGACGCCGCCACCCTCGACGGCCCGCGCCGGAGCGCCGAGCTCGAGCGCGCCCGCGCGCTTCGCCCGCTCGTGGCGTCGGCCGACCTTCTGCTCGATCTCCATTCGATGCAGCACGCCGCCGCGCCGCTGATGCTCGCCGGCCTCACCGACAAGTCGCTGGCGCTGGCGCGGCGGGTCGGCGTGCCGGCGGTGATCGTGCGCGACGCCGGCCACGCCGCCGGCCGGCGCATGCGTGATTACGCCGCCTTCGACGACCCCGCCTCGCCCAAGGCGGCACTGCTGGTCGAATGCGGGCAGCATTGGGAGAAAGCCGCCGCCGCGGTCGCGATCGAGACGACCTTGCGCTTTCTCGCCGCCTGCGGCGTTCTTTCGCCGGCGGCGGCCGCGCGCATCCTCGCCGCGCCCGCGCCGCCCCAGCGCGTCGTCGCCGTCACCGAGGCGGTGACCATCGAAAGCGACCGCTTCGCCTTCGCCGCGGATTATCGCGGCCTCGAGGTCATCGCCCGCGCCGGCACGGTGATCGCCAGCGACGACGGCCGGGAGATTCGCACGCCTTATGACGAATGCGTGCTGATCATGCCCTCGCGCCGGCTGCTGCGCGGCCAGACGGCGGTGCGGCTCGGCCGCTTCGCCGGCTGAGGCCGAGGCGATGGCCGCGTCCCGCCCCGGCTATATCCTGGCGATCGACCAGGGCACCACGTCCACGCGCGCCGTGCTGGTCGACGCCGAGGGCCTGCCCTGCGCCCAGGCGCAGCAGGAGCTGGCGCAGCACTATCCCCAGCCCGGCTGGGTCGAGCACGACGGGGAGGAGATCTGGCGGGCGGCGCTGGCGGTCGGCCGCGCCGTGCTGGCGCAGCGATCGCTCGGCGCGCGCGACGTGGCCGCCATCGGCATCGCCAACCAGCGCGAGACCACGGTGGTGTGGGAGCGCCGCACCGGCCGCCCCATCGCGCGCGCCATCGTCTGGCAGGACCGGCGCACGGCGCAGCGCTGCGCCGATCTCGTGGCGGCGCGCCACGGCGAGCGGGTGCGTGCGCGCACCGGCCTCGTCATCGATCCCTATTTCTCCGCCACCAAGATCGCCTGGCTGCTCGACAATATCGCCGGCGCGCGCGACGCCGCCGAGCGCGGCGAGCTCGCCTTCGGCACCATCGACAGTTTCCTGCTGTGGCGGCTCACCGGCGGCGCCGTCCACGCCACCGACGCCACCAATGCGTCGCGCACCCTGCTCTTCGACCTCCACCGCCAGCACTGGGACGACGAGCTGCTGGCGCTGTTCCGCGTGCCGCGCGCGCTGCTGCCCGAGGTGCGCGACACCGCCGCCGATTTTGGCGGCAGCGAGGCCGCGCATTTCGGCGCGCCCATCGCGATTGCCGGCATGGCCGGCGACCAGCAGGCGGCGACGGTGGGCCAGGCCTGCTTCGCGCCGGGCATGATCAAATCGACTTACGGCACCGGCTGCTTTGCCGTGCTCAACACCGGCGGCGCGGCGCTCGCCTCGCGCCACCGCCTGCTCACCACTTTGGCCTATCGCCTCGGCGGCCGGCCGACTTATGCGCTCGAAGGCTCGATCTTCGTCGCCGGCGCCGCGGTGCAATGGCTGCGCGACGGGCTCGGCCTCATCGCGCGCGCCGAGGAGACCGAGGCGCTGGCGCGCGCCGCCGATCCCGCCCGCCGCGTCTATGTCGTGCCCGCCTTCACCGGCCTCGGCGCGCCTTATTGGGATGCCGAGGCGCGCGGCGCCATTTTCGGCCTCACCCGCGACGTCGGCCGCGCCGAGCTGGTGCGCGCGACCTTGGAGGCCGCCTGCTACCAGACGCGCGATCTCATCGAGGCCATGCGCGCCGACGGCGCCGCGCCGGCGAGCTTGCGCGTCGATGGCGGCATGGTGGTCAACGACTGGTTCGCGCAATGCCTTGCCGACACGCTGGGCCTGCCGGTGGAGCGGCCGCGCTTCACCGAGACCACCGTGCTCGGCGCCGCCGCGCTGGCCGGTCTCGGCATCGGTTTCTATCCCTCGCTCGACGCCTTGGCCGGCCGCTGGCGCCGCGACGCCTTGTTCGAGCCCCGGCGCGACGTCGCCTGGCGCGAGGAAGCCTACGCCGGCTGGCGCGACGCCGTCGCCCGCATGCGCAGCACGCGCTGACGCGCTGGCTTCTCGACGAGGATGCACCGTCATCGAGGACATGCCATGATCCACCCCTCTCCGCCCCATTGGGGCGGAGAGGCGGGGTGAGGTGGGGCTTCTGATGCCCTTGAAAGCGAGAACAGCGACCGCGCGGCGCCTGCGAAGAGACGCCACGGATGTCGAAAAGATGCTCTGGCGAGCCCTGCGCGAACGTATCCCGCTTTGGAAATTTCGCCGGCGGCATCCCATCGGACAACGCATCGCCGACTTCGCTTGTCCCGCATGCAAGCTGGTCATCGAGCTCGACGGCGGCCAACACGGCGAGCGCATCGAGGCCGATGATCGGCGCACCGCCGAGCTTGCGCGTCACGGCTACCGCGTCATCCGGTTTTGGAACAATGACGTGCTTGATAACCTCGATGGCGTTCTGGAAGCCATCCGTTGCGCGCTCGAAGCACCCCCACCTCACCCGGCCTCTCCGCCCCCAGGGGCGGAGAGGAGAAGATTTTTGCGCGGATAAAGATCCTCCATCCAAAGCAGATGATTGAGAAGCGCGAATGCAACAGCCCCGCGCTTACCGCCCGCCGCCGCGCCCTTCCGCCTCCAGGCGAAGCCGGACCGGCGGCAGGTCGGCGAAGCGGCCTTCGAAGCTCTGCCCCGGAGCGACCTTGGTGATGCCGGTGCAGGTGCCGGTGAAAACCATCTCGCCGCGGCGCAGCCCCCTGCCCTGCGCGCGGAGATCCTCGGCCAGCCACAGCAGCGCATTGAGCGGATGGCCGAGCACCTCCGCCCCCGAGCCGCGCGCCGCGATTGCGTCGTCGACCGCCGCCTGGACGGGCATCGCCGCGAGGTCGCGCCGCTGCCAATCCGCCACCGATCCGCCGCGAACGACGGCGACATTGAACCCGTAATCGGCGATGCCGGTGATCTCGGTGAGCGGCACCGCCGCCGTCACCCGCCGGCCGATGACCTCGAGTCCGATGAAGCATTCGGCGATCGACGCGCGCAATCCCGCGGCATCCGGCCGCTCGCCTTCGGCCGGATAATCCCGCGCCAGGACGAACCCGACCTCGCATTCGATGCCGAGACAGCCGGGCGGCAGGCGGAGGCTCGCGCCGCTCGCCAGCACATGCTGGCGCAGGATCGGCGCCTGGAGGGGGCCGTTGCAGCCCAGCAGCCGCTGCGCCTCGGCGCCGGTCGCGCCGATCTTGTAGCCGCAGGTCTCGCCGCCCAGCGCCGCCAGCGCCGCCCTTTGGAACGCCTCGGCCTCGGCGCGCCCGGCCAGGAGATGCAACGGCAGCTCGGCGAGCCTGCCCTCCCGCCGGCACTCGGCAAGACAGAGCGGCGCCTCGGCGCCGAGTTGATCTCTCCCGCTCACGACTGCCCGCCGCCCCCGCCCCCCTCCGCTTCCATCCGCGTCACCACCTTCAAATAGATCAGCATCGGATAGAGCGCCGAGAAGAGCGCCAGCGCCACGCCATAGGCGCCTTCGCGATAGCCCCTGCGCGCGACATAGGATTTCCAGGCGCGGCTGAACAGGCGGCGGAAGGCGGAGCGGAATTTCGGGATCTCGCCCTTGTCGATGGCGTCGGCCGCCGCCGCGTCGGTGTAGCTGTTGAGCCGGCGGAACATGTCGGAGAGATCGCGGTCGACGAAATGGTCGATGGGATGGGCGAGCGCGCGGCGCTCGCCGGTATAGCGCACCGGCGGATGGACGCGGCCCTTCCCCCAGATCTTGCCGCCGGGCCGATAGAGCGCCGCGCGCATCGCGGCGCCGTTATAGGCGCCCCAGCCGAAGCGCACCAGCCTGCCGCCCACATGGTTGGCGATCGGAATGAGGAAATAGGCGTCGCCCGGCGTCTCGGCGATCGCCCGCCGCACTTCCTCGGCAAGTCCCGGCGTCACCCGCTCGTCGGCGTCGACCTCGATCACCCACGCGCCGCGGCAGGCCCTGACCGCCTGGGTGCGACGCTCGCCTTCGAAGGGCCAGGCGCCTTCGACGACGCGCGCGCCGAATCCGCGCGCGATCTCGGCCGAGCGGTCGGTGGTGCGGTCGAGCGCCACGACGATCTCGTCGGCAAAGCCCAGCGTCGCGAGGCATTGGGCGAGCTGCCGCTCCTCGTTGCGCGCCACCACCAGCGCCGACAGCATCGGCGCCGGCGCCGGCCGGCCTTGGGTCTCCTCCGGCATCGCCATGGTCCCAGGCTGGTATACTGATTCCGGCAATTGGTTCCCCATGCACGTCATGCCCGGGCTTGACCCGCGGCTGTCCGGTTGAGCGAAAGCCGTTGCAAAAGCGCAGGTCGCGGATACCTCTCGGTCGTCATGCGCGCCCCCGGACTGTGATCCGGGGGTGACCCGCGCATCTACGTCGCGCAACGCGCTCAGTGCACCACATGGATGCCCGGGTCAAGCCCGGGCATGACGGCTGAAGGGTTTGGCAATGATGGGACGGCCACACGCCGCATCCGAAAACCTCAACCGGACAGCCGTGGCCATGACGGGGAGAGCACGATAGGAAGCATCCGTTGGAGCCACGACACCGGCGCCGGCGGGCCAAGATAAAAATAGAACTCTATAAGTTAACGGTATGAAGAAGTGTAGTAACCGGTGATCGCTTGAAATTGATCGATAAGGACTCGTGGAATTGTCGGGGTTCCAGCATTGTCAGGCCGGGCGAATCTCCTTAATCTCGCGCGGGTCAGGAAAACCGGTGGGGGGTCACGAGCATGCAGCTCGCCACGGTGACGCTCGACGACAAATACACGCTCCAGTCCGGCCGCATCTATCTCTCGGGCGTGCAGGCTTTGGTGCGCCTCCCCTTGCTGCAGCGCCAACGCGACCAGGCGGCGGGGCTCACCACCGGCGGCTTCATTTCGGGCTATCGCGGCTCGCCGCTCGGCACCTATGACCACGCGCTCTGGCAGGCGCGGCGCTTTCTTGAGCAGGGCAACGTTCATTTCCAGCCCGGCGTGAACGAGGATCTCGCCGCGACCGCGGTCTGGGGCAGCCAGCAGGTGAACCTCTTTCCCGGCGCCAGCGTCGACGGCGTCTTCGGCATCTGGTACGGCAAAGGCCCCGGCGTCGACCGCTCCACCGACGTGCTGAAGCACGCCAACAGCGCCGGCACTTCGCCGCATGGCGGCGTCATCGCGCTCGCCGGCGACGATCACGGCTGCCAGTCCTCGACCCTCGCGCATCAGAGCGAGCACGTCTTCCAGGCGGCGATGATCCCGATCCTCAATCCGGCCACGGTGCAGGAATATCTCGATTTCGGCCTGTTGGGCTTCGCGCTGTCGCGCTTTTCCGGCTGCTGGGTGGGCTTCAAGGCGATCAGCGAGACGGTGGAGAGCAGCGCCTCCGTCCATGTCGACCCCGCGCGCCTCGATATCGTGCTGCCCGGGGATTTCGCGATGCCGCCGGGCGGGCTCAACCTCCGCTGGCCCGACCCGCCGCTCGAGGCCGAGCGCCGGCTCCACGGCCCCAAGATGGCGGCGGTGGCCGCCTTCGTCCGCGCCAACCGCATCGACCGTCTGGTCATCGACCCGCCCGCGGCGCGGCTCGGCATCATCACCACCGGCAAGGCCTATCTCGACCTCCGCCAGGCGCTCGCCGATCTCGGCATCGACGACAAGGCCGCGGCCTCGCTCGGCATCCGCCTCTACAAGGTCGGCCTTACCTGGCCGCTCGAGGCCTCGGGCGCGCGGCGCTTTGCCGAGGGGCTGCGCGACGTGCTCGTCGTCGAGGAAAAGCGCGGCTTCATCGAGGATCAGCTCGTCCGCCTGCTCTACAATCTCGAGGCTTCGCGGCGCCCGACGGTGGTCGGCAAGGAGGATGAGAGCGGCGCGCCCTTGCTGCCGAGCCCCGGCGAGCTGACGCCTGGCATGGTGGCGCGCGCCGTCGTCGCGCGGCTGAAGCGGCTCGGCGAAGAGAGCCCGCTGCTCGCCCAGCGCCTCGCGCGGCTGCAATCCTTCGAGAAGCTGCTCGAGGCGCCGCTGCCGGCGACGCAGCGCACGCCCTTCTTCTGCTCCGGCTGTCCGCACAACACCTCGACCCGCGTCCCCGAGGGCAGCCGCGCCATGGCCGGCATCGGCTGTCACGCCTTGGCGATGTACGTGCCCTCGCGCCACACCCAGACCATCACCCATATGGGCGGCGAAGGCGCCAACTGGATCGGCCAGGCGCCTTTCACGGCGGAGCGGCACGTCTTCCAGAATCTCGGCGACGGCACCTATTCCCACAGCGGCCTCCTCGCCATCCGCGCCGCCGCCGTCTCCGGCGTCAACATTACGTACAAGGTGCTGTTCAACGACGCCGTGGCGATGACCGGCGGCCAGCCGGTCGAAGGCCATCTCACCGTACCGCAGGTCACGCAGCAGGTGGCGGCCGAAGGCGCCCGGCGCGTCGTCGTGGTGACGGACGAGCCCGGCAAATATCCCGCCGATGCCGGCTTCGCGCCCGGCGTCGAGATCCGCCACCGCGACGACCTCGACGCGGTGCAGCGCGAGCTGCGCGAGACGCCGGGCCTCACCGTGCTGGTCTACGACCAGACCTGCGCCGCGGAGAAGCGGCGGCGCAGGAAGCGCGGCCAGTTCCCCGACCCGCCCAGGCGCGTCTTCATCAACGAGGCGGTCTGCGAAGGCTGCGGCGATTGCTCGCAGGCGTCGAACTGCGTCTCGGTGAAGCCGGTGGAGACCGAGTTCGGCCGCAAGCGCGCCATCGACCAGTCGAACTGCAACAAGGACTTCTCCTGCCTCAAGGGCTTCTGCCCGAGCTTCGTCACCGTCCATGGCGGGACGCCGCGCAAGCTCCAAAAGCCCGCGCTCGCGCTCGCCGAGGATCCCTTCGCCGCCCTGCCGCTGCCGGTGCAGCGCCCGCTCGGCGAGGCCTATGGCATCCTCATCACCGGCATCGGCGGCACCGGCGTCATCACGCTGGGCGCGCTCCTCGGCATGGCGGCGCATCTCGAGGGCAAGGGCTGCACCGCGCTCGACTTCTCCGGCCTGTCGCAGAAGAACGGCGCGGTGATGAGCCATGTGCGCATCGCTCCGCGCCCCGAGGATCTCCACGCCGTGCGCATCGCCGCCGGCGGCGCCGATTTGCTGCTCGGCTGCGACATGGTGGTGGCGGCGAGCCCCGCGGCTTTGTCGCGGGTGGAGCACGGCGTGACCCGCGCCGTCGTCAATTCCTATCTCGCGCCCACCGCCGCCTTCGTCGTCAATCCCGACGTCGATTTCGAGACCCTCGCCTTGCAGCGCGCGCTCAAGGCGGCGGCGGGCGAGAGCGGCACCGAATTCCTCGACGGCACCGGCCTTGCCACGGCGCTGATGGGCGACAGCATCGCCACCAACCTCTTCATGCTGGGCTACGCCTTCCAGAAGGGGCTGGTGCCGCTGAGCCTCGCCGCGATCCTGCGCGCCATCGAGCTGAACGCCGTCGCCGTCGAGGCCAACACGCGCACTTTCGCCTGGGGCCGGCTCGCCGCGCACGACCGCGCCAAGCTCGAGGCGCTGGCGCGGCCGGCGCTGCCCGAGGAAGCGGCGCCGGCGCCGGGCCTTGCCGAGCTCATCGAGCGCCGCGCGCGTTACCTCGCCGAGTATCAGGACGCCGCCTATGCTGCCCGCTATCGCGCGGCGGTGGCCGCCGTCGAGGCGGCGGAGAAGGCGCGCGGGCTGGGCCTTGCCGGCCTTGCCGAGGCGGTGGCGAAGAACCTCTTCAAGCTCATGGCCTACAAGGACGAGTACGAGGTGGCGCGGCTTTACACCGACGGCGCGTTCCTGCGCCGGCTCCGCCGCCAGTTCGAGGGCGAGGTGAGGCTCGAATTCCACTTGGCGCCGCCGCTCTTCGCCAGGCGCGATCCCGTCACCGGCGAGTTCCGGAAGCGCGCCTATGGCGCTTGGGTGTTCGGCGCCTTCAAGCTGCTGGCACGGCTGCGCTGGCTGCGCGGCACGCGGTTCGACGTCTTCGCCGTCACCGCCGAGCGGCGGATGGAGCGTCAGCTCATCCTCGACTATCGCGCGGTGATTGCCGAGCTTTGCGCGGCGCTCAGTCCCGACAACCACGCGCTTGCCGTCGAGATCGCGCGCGTGCCCGAGCAGATCCGCGGCTTCGGCCACATCAAGTGGCGCAACCTGGTGAAGGCGAAGGAGCGCGAAGCGAGTCTCTTGGCCGCCTTCCGCGCCCCCGCCGCCCGCGCCGCCGCCGCCGAATAGCCCACACCCGCTGCTCCCCCTCCCCCCTTGAGGGGGAGGGCAATCGCATATGGGCTGAACCGCGGGCGGGAAAGATTGACCACGGAGAGCAGACAGCCCTATTAAAGATGGACCAGAGAGACAGTGAGGCAGTGAGAAAACCAAGGGCTTTGGCGCGCAAAGCGCGCCAGTACTTCTTTCCTCACTGTCTCACTGTCTCTCTGGTGAATCTCTTCCTACCGCGGGCGCGGCGCCAAATGCGATAGCCCTCCCTCCCTGAGGGGGAAGGCCATCCCCGCTGCTCCCCCTCCCCCCTTGAGGGCATAACCCGTTCGCTCGCAGAGCGAGCGAACGGGTTATGGGTTGGGGTGGGGGGTGACGCGCATGAGAAGTGACTCCGGCTCCTTTTCGTCCTCAACGGCCCTCGCGCAACCCCGGGAGGAAATCGTCATGCGACGCCTGACCTCGCCTCGGGCCGCCGACCGCGGCAGAGGCGCCGCGGTCGACCGGCGACAACGCGATCAGTGACGTGCCGCCGCCGCGGGTCCCCCGAGCGCCTGCTCGAGTTCCTGGGCAAATTTGCGGCCGGCAACTGCCACCATCACGATCCCCCAGCCGGACGTGATCAGGTTGACGCCGACGATAACGCCGATCGCCCAGGCGGCGGAGATAGGCCAGCCGATAATGATGATCACGGCGAGCGCCAGATCCGAGATGCCGCTTGCCAGCATCCAGCCCCATGTGCCGGCCATGATGTCGCGATAGGCGACCGACGTCACGATCTGGAACACGCCCTCGGCGACGAAGAAGGCGATCAGCAACAGCGTGAGCGACATCTCGCCTGCGGCGGGCCTCCAGATAAGCAAGACGCCGACCGCGAGCGACAGAGCCGCCGTGACGAGGGTCCACAGAAAAGCCGGGATGTCGTGTGCCGAGAAAATTGCGATGAGCCCCGCGACGCCGCTGATCAGGAAGAGCCAGCCGACGAAGAGGTCGACGACGACGGTTGCCACCACCGGCGCGACGATGGCAAGGATGCCAAGGATGATCATGATCACGCCCTGGAACAGGAACAGCCGCCAATGCAGCTTCAGCGCGTCCTTGACGGCATGTCGCATGTCGCCTTGGCTTGGATTGAGGAGGGTCATATGATTTCTCCGATGAGCTGAAGTGGTGGGATTCAACATGCGCAGCGGCTCAGGACGGAAGACCGGCGCTGCCGTGCACGGCCTTCCGGATGGCTTCGGTCAGAGGATGGAGATCGACCGCGGCGATCGTCATCTTGTCGATCTTTCCCTCGTCATCGAACGCCATGTACAGCACGACGGGCAGCGACGAGGATCCGACGGTTTCCTTCGTCGAGCGCAGGGCCAAATTGCCCAGCAGCGCGACATCGTATCCGCTGACGATCTCGGTGGTCAGCGAGAGTCCGCTTCTGAGGTCGCCATAGATGCTCTGCAAGACGCGCTTGGCATCTTCACGGCCGGTGACTTTCACATTACCGCCGACCGTATCGAAAAAGCCGACCCTGTCTACGCCCACCCCGCCCAGTCTGATCGACAGGACGACATCATCCGCAAGAAGCTCATTCCATGTCATCCAGTCCCATTCCCGCAGGACCATTTGGACCATCTGCCTCGCACGGGCGAGGTCTTCGGCTTCGATCTGTCGCGCAACATCCGTCGTTGTCATCTGACGATCTCCCGATCGAAATTGCCTGCATGCAACATTTGCGAGCGTCCGCCGACAAAGTTACGCGTTCGGTACGAGTCCTGATGGGTCGTTCCGGCCGGAGATCCGGCCGGGTTCGGTCATAATGACGACAATCGAGCCGCCCCGCCGATTTCGACGACATTGAATCTGCAGCCGGATCTCGCCCATGGCAGGCGCTCCGGGCTCCAAGATATGGTTAACGCAATCACATATCGGACGCCCGGACTTTGATTTAGATCAACAACCCGGGGATCGCCGCGGAATGCGGTCGGTTCGACAAGGGCTCGAGCCGAGGAGCGGCACGAAGCTGCAGGTCTGCGTCAACGCCGGGCAGGCGGACGACATGGATTCGTTTGTCGCGGTCCCTAAGGCAGACGAGAGGGGCAACTTTCTGCCGACGCTCGTCTCGAAGAACCGGCCTCACGCCCGGCAGGAATGATCAGTCTTCGCCCCGTTCGTCGACGAGCCGGCGCGGATCCTCGAAAAAACGGGCGGTGACCGCCCCGAAGATGACGCCGCCGATGTGAGCCAGATAAGCGACGCCGCCCGACTGCACGTCCGCGACGATGCCAACATTGAGAAGCTGGACGAGAAACCAAAGCCCGATCAGGAGTGCGGCCGGTATGAAGGTGACGCGGACGAACCAGCCGAAGAACAAAAGCGTGCGAATTCTATCGCGCGGATAGGTGATCAGAAACGCGCCCATCACGGCGGCGATCGCTCCGCTCGCGCCCAGATTGGGAACCGTGGAACCGGGATCGGCCGCGACTTGCGCGAGCATCGCCGCGATTCCGCCGAGAAGGTAGAACGCCACGTACCGCCAGGGATTCATCGCGTCCTCTATTTCCGGGCCGAACGCCCAGAGGAACACCATGTTGCCGAGAATGTGCGACCAGCTCCCGTGCATGAACATGGCCGTCAGAATGGTGACCAGGTGAAGGCCGGCAACGATGTCGGCGGGGACGACCGACCATCGGATGACAAATGCGTCGCCGTTCATCAGCTCAAGAATGAAAGCCAGCACGTTCAGCGCGATGATGGATACGGTGACGACGGGAAGGCGCGACGGGCGTCGCGATTCATCGCTGAGCGGGATCATGTCATCTTCCTCTGCGGAAAGTGCACGCCAATCCAATTTTAGCGGACGGTCTCTTTGTCCTAATCGAGGTGGTAGCGCTTGAGGAACCGGCGTTTCACGCCGAAGACGGCGACGCCTCCGAGCGGCCTCCAGGACCCATCGCCTTCAGCCGTGGCCTCCAACGCTTCGAAGCCATCGCCGAGGGCTTCGCCCTGGCTCACTCCATGAGGCACTGAAAGATATGTGCTCACGCTAGCCCCCCTTGCGGGGGAAGGCCATCCCCGATGCTCCCCCTCCCCCTTGAGGCTACGGTGGGCACACATCTCACTTTCGCGCCTTTTTCGGATTCGTTTGGGACGAGGAAGCGTCCCGAAGGATTCCATTTGGAATCCAAGATGGCCTTCGCGCGCAATATTCTAACCGAAAATTCGGGCTGGATGAGATGTGTGCTCACGCTAGCCCCTTGAAGAGGAGGGCGCCCGAGGCCCGTGGCCTCGAGCCGGGGGGTCGCGCAAAACTCGCGCCGCCCATGCCTATTGCTGCTCGTAAACATCCGTATAGGGCTCCGTATGGCCCGCCCCAGAAGAATGACCCAGGACCTCAATCACCTGTACAGGTGATTGAAACAGCTATAAATTGCAGACGCCAATGGCACCCTAAAATTATTGATAACTAGGCGCCAATGACATATATAGTTTCCGACAGTGTGGACGAAGCCCGTTACCGTTGCCGAGACGGCGACCTTCATCAAGCAAGCCGCCGGTATCTGGTCGGACGCCGAGCACCGCGCCTTTATCGATTTCGTCGCCCGCAACCCGGAGGCGGGCGATGTGATTCCGGAGACCGGCGGAGTGCGCAAGGTCCGATGGAGCCGCCAGGGCAGTGGCAAGCGTGGCGGGGTACGCGTGATCTATTTCTATCTGCACGCGGACGCGCCGCTCTACCTGCTGATGGTCTACGCCAAGGCCCGGCAGGAAGATCTGACGCCCGAGGCCAGGCGCATCGTGCAACAGCTGGCGGCGCGACTTAAACGAGCCTGGCGCCGAAACGAGGATCGATCATGAACAAGTTCGGCAAGGAGCTTATCGAGAGCCTCGGCGAGGCGGTCGCTCATGCCGAAGGTCGCGGGTCGGCGCGGGTCGCCGTGGTCGAGGTGCCGGACGTGCGCGCGATCCGCGAGCATTTGCACATGTCGCAAGCCGAGTTCGCGCGGGCATATCGCATTCCCTTGGCGACCATCAAGAATTGGGAGCAAGGGCGTCGACAGCCTGACGCGCCCGCGGCCGCCTATCTGCATGCGATTGCCCGCAAGCCGCGCGAGATCCGCGAAGCCCTCGCGAAGGGGTGACCTCCTCGTTTCCCGCCCGCTCATCGCGATCGAAACCAAAATCCGACGTCGATCCGACGCCGGTTCTGCGGCTTGCCCTTGCGGCGGCGGCCAAGCACGACGGCACCGATGAGCACCAACGCGCTCGGGATGACGACGACTAGGTTTTGAAGTTCCAACACCGGCGCACATCGAGATAAAAGCCCCTACCATCGCTCCATGGCATCGCCGCCGGCACGTCGATCGCGCACGAGCCCGATGGTCCCATCTGCGCCGAAAGCAGCTCCAGGCATTTCGCTTTCGGCGCCGGCATCCAATGGGCTCCTATGTTGTCGCTTCTTTTATCCCACCGCGAAGCTGATGATCGAAACCCGCAGCCCTATGCAGGGGCGGGCAAGCAATGCTAATATTTGCAACTATAGCGGGAACGAGCCATCGAAGAGGTCGGAAGCGCGACCGGACGTGAATAGCCAGGGGCAGCTAATCGCCTGCGGCGCGCGAGACCGAATGGTGTCATGAAGCGGCTTCATTGTCGTTTGCTGGCGGCGGAATTCCAGTCGCTGCGAGTTCAGCATCGATTATGGCCACTGTATCGGCATCTTCCCGGAGAAGCGCCCATTTGCGGAGCGCCAATAGCTCTGCAAGACGCGGGCAGAACCCGCATCGAACGGCGGATGAACACCAAGGACATGGGAAATTTTGTTGCATACGCCGAGTCTCCTGCGCGGGGTCGGCTGAGAGCAGTAAACGATACAAGGCGTATCGATCCATGTCTATCTCCTCATACTCCTCTTGCAAATAAGAAAAAAATACGCAATTGTGATTGCGGGCCGCGACCAAGGCGTGCGACCGCATGAAGCGCCTTGGCCTCATTGAAGTTTTGCAAGAGGTGCTGTTTCCTCATGGCAACTGGCAGTTTTCGCGGCTCGCTTAATTGCGCCTACCGCGTGTGCCCGATCGAGAAGGCGATGTTCGCTTAATTCTCAGATCAGAGATACGCCGTCTGAGTCACGGTGTGCGGAGCGCTGCTTAGGTGGCCGGAAGGCGAGGTTCAAAATGGGAGGACTTCATGGCCGAGAAACTGACCTTGAAACATCTGCAAGATGCTGTCGGGGGAAGCGCGGCGGCCTTTCGCTGCCGCAGGCGCCTGCAACCGGCAGGGGGTGAAGGCGACAAAGTCTTCCCGCCTACTTTCGCCGGAGCGGTTTACGCGGTGGAGCAGCGGCGTGTGCCAGGCCGACAAACGCCGACGACCTGTGTGCTTCTCGACAGTGTTCAGAGCCAGGCTAACCGCATGGAGCTGGCATTACAGCAGGCCGTCGACTCGGAAAAAATCAAAATCCCTGTGCTTGAGGTCGATTTCACGGGGCATGGCCCGACAGGTGATGTCGAGGCCGACGAGAAAGCAGGCCGGCTGCTCGACGCCATTGGAAAGGTAACCAGCCTCCAGGTTCCGCACCGCCTAGCTGACGCGATCTTACGCGACAGCCAAATCGATGGCATTGATTTCCGAAAATCCGAGAAGGGCAAGGGCCTCAACACCGTGAGCCTTGCGAACGCCACCTCGCTCTTCGCGCTTTGCCCGACCGCACTGGTGTTCGGGATGTGGGATTCGACCGGACCCAAGGGCGGCCTCGGCCCGAAGTTCGAGCGTGCAATGGTGTCTGAGGTCGTCGGAATTGGCGCCGAGTTTGGGATCAAGACCCAAAGCCGCGTCGACCCTCTTATTACTACAACTAGGGGGATGGTCCTCTATCAGAAGAAAGGGGGTGGTTGGACCCTCGATGAGGCCGAAGCCATCGTCCAGTATCAGAGGAAGGATGGCGGGGGCTGGACCCTTGATGAGGCCGAAGCCAGCCCAAATGCCAAGAAATTGCCTGTTAAAATTGGCAAGGAAGGTAAGGTATCTGAGGCGAATCTCGGAAATGTCACGCCTTCGTTCCACAAATACACAAGAGGGGCCGAGGGAATTGATCCGCTGGGCGCGGGCCGGATCGATGTCAACTATTCAATCCGCTCGAACGCAGACGAGTTTCATGTTCGCAACCAAAGCCGGACCGAAGCTGGAGCGGCACGCGAGGGACAGATAGCACCGGGCGGTGTCACGGTCGAACACGCCGAGCAAACCACGACGCTGTCCCTGATCTGTCTGCGTCGGCTTCGCTTCCCGGTCGACGGGCAAGAGAACGCCGAAGCCGACGTGACCGCCCGCACGGTGTTAGCCGCACTCGGCCTATGTGCCGCCACGCTCGCCTTTGAGTCGGGGATGGGCCTCCGCTCCCGCTGTCTCCTCTGGCCCGACGGGCCGATGGAGTGGGAACTGCTCGCCCGGCCGGGTGAGACTCCGCAAAAGTTCTCCCTTACCGGGGATGAGGCAGTCGCGCTGCTCAATGACGCTATCGAGAGCGCCGAGAAGATTTCACTCCCTTGGGAAAGTGAGCCCGTGGTCCTCAAGCCTTCGGCGCAACTCCTCAAGCTCGTGCGGCTCAGTCAGCTTGAGGCAGTGAAGGAGGGTCCCGACGCGGGTTAGGGAACATGCTCGCCCTCGGCATCCGCTACCTCAACGGCTTCGTTGCCGCCAGGACCGCGCCTGACGACCTCGAAGCGGAGTGGCCGCCCCATCCGGGACGGGTGTTCATGGCGCTCGCGGCCGCACATTTCCAGACAGGCGCCGATCCTCTGGAACGGGAGGCGCTGCTCTGGTTGCAATCCCTGGGGAAGGACGGCGAGCCGGCCGCTCCGTACATCGTCGCAGCGGATGCTATGCAGCGGGCAGCAGTCACACATTTTGTGCCAGTCAACGACCGCAATGACGGCTACAAGATCAAAAACGAGAAAGTCGTAGTATTTCAGGAGATCGGTCAAATCGGATTAAGGCGAGAAAGACAAGATAGAACCTTCGCTCACGCTTGGCTCACTGATGACGTCGTCTTCCTGTTATGGCCGGACGTCGAACCTGATGAAGCGATCCGAAAAAGCCTTGAAGCTCTCTGCGCTAAGGTCACTCGCATTGGGCATTCGTCTTCCTTGGTCCAAATGTGGATCGCCCGTCAGGACGAGGCTGGTGCGCCGAACTGGGTTCCCGACGAGGATCGAGCCCTCATTCGCCTGCGTGTCGCACCACTCGGAACCCTCGAGTATCTTGAGCGCCGATTCAACGGCGAAGCTGTCGAGCGATTTGCCGCGCTGAAGATAGCTGCGGATGAAGACTTCAACAAGAAAGCCCAAAGAGAAGCCAAGAGGCGTTTGAAGGAGGAGTTCGCCGACGAGCCGCCTCCGCAGCTACGGCCCAGCCTGTCGGTCGATCGCGGATACGCCCGGCCCCTTCCGCCCCATGCGAACGCGCCGGCCCCGTGCTCAGTCTTCAATCCGCACCTCGTCATGCTGAAGCTTGAGCGGTGGGAAGGGCCCTACCGTCAGCTCGACCTGGCCTGCGTACTTGCCGTGACGCAGCGCTGGCGGGAGGCGCTGCTCAGCCACAGCAACGATCTTTCGGCTCTCGTCCGCACAGTGTTGAGCGGACACGATGCCGATGGCGTGCCGCTGCGGGATACCCATCTGGCATTCGTTCCGCTAGCCTTCATTGACCATGAGCACGCGGACGGTCACCTCCTCGGCATGGGGGTGGGATTGCCAAATGATCTTTCGCGCGATCACCGCCGTGAAATTTTGCAGGCGGTGGGCCGCGTTCGCAAACTGAAGCTCGGTCGTCTTGGCGTTTGGAACGTCGAGCCCGTGATCGCGGTGCAACCGCCGCTCAATTTGAAAGCAGAAACGTGGACGGCGCATCCGGAAGGCGCGATGAAATGGTCGACCATGACGCCGATCGTGTTCGACCAGCACCCGAAATCGCGAGAGAAGACTGCCTACCAGGCTGAAGTTGCTACAATGATCGCGCAGTGCTGCACCCGCATCGGCCTCCCCTTTCCGCGCGAGGTGATTGTCACGCCTGTATCCGCCCTTCTCGGCGTGCCGCCCGCGCGCGCGTTTCCCTTACTGCGGCGCAAGGACGGCGCGCCACGTCGCCACACCCACGCCATTCTCGTCTTCAACAAGCCCGTGCGCGGACCGGTAATTCTCGGCGCTGGACGTTATCGCGGCTACGGCGTCTGCCGGCCAATGAACGAACCGGACAGACGGGTGTGACGGTGGCTTCCTCTCCGAGCTTCCCTGATTTCTTCCAGGCCCTGTGGGGTCTCTGCCCGTTCCCTTGGCAGACCATGCTCGCCGAGCGGATTGCGGCGGGACAATGGCCGCAGGCCCTCGACCTTCCGACTGCGGCAGGCAAGACCGCGTGCATCGACGCCGCGATCTATGCGCTTGCATCCCAGGCTGACAAGCCAATCAACCAGCGCACGGCGCCGCGCCGCATCTGGTTCGTGGTCGACCGCCGGATCGTGGTGGACGAGGCATTTGAGCGGGCGTCGAAGATCGCAGACAAGTTAGCGAAGGCGACGCAGGGACCGCTCAAGGAAATCGCTGACCGGCTTCTCAAGATCAGCGGTACGAAGAGACCGCTGGCCACCGCGCGTCTTCGTGGTGGGATTCTTCGCGATGACAATTGGGGGCGCCTCCCGTCCCAGCCGGCGGTGATCACCTCGACGGTCGATCAACTTGGTTCCCGCCTACTCTTTCGCGGTTACGGCCGCAGCAACCTTACGGCATCTATCTTCGCCGGGTTGGCGGCGCATGACAGCCTCATCCTTCTCGACGAAGCCCATTGTTCCGTGCCGCTCATGCAAACGCTGCGCGCCGTTGAAACCTTCCGTGCAGAGAGCTGGGCGGAGTCACCGATCGCGACGCCTTTTGCATTTGCGATTCTTTCTGCTACCCCGCCGCCGGACATTCCGAAGGAGATGGTTTTTCCTGGTGCCGACCGCGACCACGCGCTTCACCATCCGATCCTGCGCGAGCGCATGTCGGCGCCGAAGCCAGCCCACTTGGTTATGGTGAAGGGACGTGATCGCGGAAACGACTCGCTTGTAGCCGAAGCCGCCAAGCGGGCATGGTCGTATATCAGGGAATGCGGCAAGAGTCGCGTGGCGGTGATCGTCAATCGCGTCCGGACTGCGAGGGAAGTCGAACGCATTCTCTGCGAACAGGCGGACGAGATGGCCGATGTCGTGCTCCTGACGGGCCGCATTCGGCCCTACGAACGCGATCGATTGGTGGAAAAATGGAAGCCCTTCCTCAAGGCTGCTTTGCCCGAGCGGCCGGACAAACCGATCATATTGGTCTCGACCCAGTGCATCGAGGTAGGTGCAGACTTCAGCTTCGATGCCCTCGTCACTGAGGCGGCGAGCCTGGATGCGCTACGACAGCGGTTCGGCAGGTTGAACCGGATGGGTGCCCCGGGCGAGGCACCCGCAGTCATCCTGGTTCGCGACGGGGATGCCAGAGCGGGACAGTCGGACCCCATCTATGGGACCGCGATTCGCGATTGCTGGAGCCTTCTCACCGAAAAGGCAACCGGCGCACCTGAGGAAAAGGAGAAAAAAAGGAGCATCAATTTCGGGATCGACGCCCTCAATGGTATCCTGAGCGATGTCGACGATCTCTCGCCCTATCTGGCGCCACGGCCCGACGCCCCCGTCTTGCTGCCCGCTCACCTCGATCTCCTATGCCAGACGGCTCCCGCTCCCGCAGTCGAGCCGGATGTCGGCCTTTTTCTGCACGGCAAGGAACGGGGGATTCCAGAAGCGCGGGTCGCTTGGCGCGCAGACCTTACCGCGGACAATTCTCAAATCTGGAAGGAAGCGGTGGCGCTCTGCCCGCCCGTAAGCGGTGAGATGCTCGCCGTGCCCCTTCATCAGCTTCGCACCTGGCTCGCCGACAAAGAAAAAGAGGACGAAGGGACGAGTGACGTCGAAGGTGCCAGCAGCGACAACGGCGCCGCTGAGCCTGATGGGTACATCAGCACGAGGAGTCGTTCCTTTCTTATCTGGCGAGGGCGGGATCGATCGGAGATCACCAACCAGTCGCGGACGATCCGGCCGAACGATGTCATCGTCGTGCCCGCCGAATATGGAATCTCAGCAGGGGGACAGTCCGCACCGGCCGAAACGTTGGGCAAGGATGGGCTCGACCTGTGGGAGCCGTCCCGGAATGCTATCGGCAGACCGCCCGCATTGCGCCTTGACCGCAAGGTCCTCGAACCCTGGCTTGACATCCAACCCCTGAAGGAACTGATCGACCTCGCCGAAGACCCCGCGCGAGAGCGCGAGAGCCTGCAAGAAGCTATCGACGCGGTGCTTGCATACGAGCCGGATGGCACCGACCAACCACCACAGCCGCCGGGATGGTTGCTCAAGCTCTTCAAGGCGGTGCGTAACGGCTGCATTGAAGATCATCCTGCCGGCGGTATTGTTCTGTTTGCAAAAAAATCAGAATTCGAACGAGAAGCCGAATTCGACCTCTTCGCTGACGATGATGACTTGACGTCATCGTTGATACCGCGTGAGCGGTTGGCTCATGTTGAGGTCTCACTCGCGGACCACAGCGCGTGGGTGGAGCGGGCCGTGGAGAAGATCGCGAGCCGCTGCCTCCCGCAGGAGCTTCTCGGCCCGCTCCTGCGCGCCGCTCGGTGGCACGACGTCGGCAAGCTCGACGAACGTTTCCAGCTCATTCTCCGGCAGGGCAACGAAATTGCCAACGACCTCGCTAAGCCGCTGGCTAAATCCGCCTTCATGCCCACCTCACCGGCACGCCGGGATGCGATTCGCGCGGCCGCCGGTCTTCCCAAAGGCTTCCGCCATGAGATGTTGTCGTTCCAACTGGTTGAGCGCCATGCGGGACTGCTCGCTAGCGAGCAAGCTGCCGATCTCATTCTGCACCTCGTCGCAAGTCACCATGGCCACGCACGCCCGTTCGCGCCCGTAGTTGTTGACCCGGAACCTCCGACGATCGTCGGGTGCCACGATGGTGAAGTCATCGCGCTCGATGCGGCGGATCGCAAACGACTTGTCGAACCGCATAATCTCGGTTCCGGCATCTCGGATCGGTTCTGGCGACTCACTCGACGATATGGATGGTGGGGCCTCGCCTATCTCGAAGCCATACTGCGCCTCGGCGACTGGTACGGCAGCGAACATGTTGTCGAAGAAAGTCCTTCGCAAGCGTTGGCGTCGCTAGGGTCACGAAGAGAGATCGAGGTTGCCACTATAATGACTGCAGATGAGACGCCTCTCCTGACCGGCCTGGACGGCGCAAATCCGCTTGGATTTCTCACTGCCCTCGGAACGTTGCTGCTCGTTCGCCAGAACGCATATCCGCAGGCTCGCCTCGGTTGGAGTCGCACAGCCACATGGCAGCCCGTCTTGACAGGTATCCCATCGGGAAGGAAGGACGCATTATGTGACGCCATTGCTGCCGCACTACGCGGACATCCGGTGTCCGACGACGCCGAAGACAGGCGAAGGAAGGCCCAGAACGACTTCGATACTGCTAAGAAAGCGCTGAAAGACAAGCGGGACGAGATCAAAAAGCGAGGCTTGCGTGGCAAGGAACGCAAGGCCGCTATTGAGACGGAAATAGCTCCGCTTGACCAGGAAACACGTCGGAAGCGCGCTATATGGCTGGATGCATTGAAGCATGCCATTCCCAGCCCCGAACTCGCTCTCGGCAAGCATATCGACTGCACGAGCGACGAATACCGCGAATACGCAACAAACTTCCTCGAAGGCAGCGGGGTCGCCGGACGCGCGTCGCTTGACCTCCTGGCGGCATTCGCCAGTGACGCCTATGTCGAGAAATCAGGGCGCGTTGCTGCTACACCCTTCTGCTTCATCACGGGTTCGGGTCACCAGTACTTCCTTGATACGGTACGCCAGTTGATAAAGGAAGTTACCGCCGAACGCATCCGATCTGCCCTGTTCGAGCCCTGGACCTACAGCGACGAGAAGCTCTCTTTGCGGTGGGACCCGATCGAGGATCGCCGCTATGCCCTCATGGATCGTGATCCCACTGCAAGTGATAACAAGAGCCGCACCGTATGGATGGCGAACCTACTCGCCTATCGGGCGCTTGCGCTTTTTCCCTCGGCTCCAGGGAGGCGAGGACTTCAGACGGCGGGATGGAGCGGACCAGGGGAGTTCTTTACCTGGCCAATCTGGGAGTATCCTGCCGATCCTGACACGATCCGATCCCAAATGCTGCTTACCAATTTGGCGGCAAAGATTCCCGACCACTCCGTTCTGAGGGCTCGAGGCGTTATAGCAATATTCCGCTCTCGACGTATTAAGGTCGGATCGGGAACGAACTTTAAGATCAATTTCGGCCCCGGTGTGGGGGTTTGAATGTCTTCCGAACAACTTGAATTCGACCTCCCCGCGCCGCCCGTCACCGGCGACACGCCGCTTGTGCCCGCGCGGATGGTGAACGAATACGTCTATTGCCCTCGCCTCGCCTATCTCATGTGGACGCAGTCCGAATGGGCGGAGTCCGCCGACACGGTCGAGGGCAAGCGCGTCCACGCCCGCGTCGACCGCGCGGGCGCGCCGCTGCCGGCGCCGGAAGAGATCGCCGCCGAAGAGCCCAAACTCGCCAGCCGCTCGCTCACGCTGTCGTCGACGGCGCTCGGCGTCATCGCCAAGATCGACGTGGCGGAGGCCGAGGACGGCGCCGTCACGCCGATCGATTACAAGCGGGGAAAGCGGCCGCACGTCTCCCAGGGCGCCTATGAGCCCGAGCGCATTCAGGTCTGCCTTCAGGCGCTCCTCCTGGAAGAGCACGGCTACCGCGTCGAGGAAGGCGCGATCTATTACGCCGAAAGCCGCGAGCGCGTGCGCATCGCGCTCGACGAGGGCTTGCGCGCGGCGGCAAAATCCGCGGTGCACGGCTTGCGGCTTCTCGTCTCCCAGGGGCGGATTCCGCCGCCGCTGCGCGACAGCCCGAAATGCCCGCGTTGCGCCCTCGTCTCCGTCTGCCTGCCGGACGAGGTGACGACGCTGAACGGCTCGCCGCTGGCGCCGCGGCCGATCGCGGTTCCGGCCGATGAGGCCCTGCCCC
>Ga0187784_10000440_pt1 | contig 30334 bp, 22 predicted proteins | sample 1015_SJ02_MP15_2_FD_132964 | JGI IMG/M metagenome (GOLD analysis project Ga0187784, IMG submission 132964) | Tropical peat soil microbial communities from peatlands in Department of Meta, Colombia - 1015_SJ02_MP15_20_MG | ecosystem: Environmental > Terrestrial > Soil > Wetlands > Peat | place... | reverse complement strand
CCTCCGCCTCCGCCCCAGCCGCCGTCGGAGAAGCCGCCGCGGTAGCCGCCGCCGGGCGGCGGGATGAAGATTATCGGTCCGCCGCCGCCCCGCCCCCGCGAGTTGCGGGACATATAGAGCAGGATGAAGATGAACAGCATGAACAGCAGGAACGGCGCGAACTCGTCGAGCGGGTCGCTCTGCGCGGCCGCGCGCTTCGTCCATTCGCTCTGATCGGAGGAGAGCGTGTCGATGATCGCGTCGACGCCGCGCTCGACGCCGCCGGAGAAGTCGCCGCTCTTGAAGCGCGGCGTCATGGCGCTCGTGATGATGATTTTGGAGACCGCGTCGGTCAGCACGCCCTCGAGGCCGTAGCCGACCTCGATGCGCGCCTTATGCTCGTTCGGCGCGACGAGGAGCAGCACGCCGTTGTTCTTCTTGGCGTCGCCAAGCTTTGCGGCTCGAAACAGCGCATTGGCGTAGGATTCGATGTCATAGCCCTGCAGCGAATTGACCGTCGCGACGACAAGCTGGATGCCGGACTTGTCCTCGAGATCCTTGAGCTTCGCGGTCAGCGCCGTCCGCGTCGGCTCGGCGATGACATTCGCCTCGTCATAGACGCGCTGCGTGATCTGCGGCAGGTTCAGCGCCGCCAGCGCCAGCGCGGCGGAGATCGAAAAGATGAGCGCCAGCGGCAAGAGCGCGCGGCGAATCATGGGCGTTCGGCCTCGGCCTCTGCGCAGCGCTTGCAGCGCCCGGCGATCTCGACGACGCTCGCGCCGGGGGAGAAGTCCTCATGGCCGGCGAGCGCCGCGAGTTCGCGCGCAAGGGCCGGCGAGGTCGCCTCCCTGACCTCATGGCAGGCGTCGCAGATCAGGAACACGACCGGCTCGCGCGCGCCATGCTCGTGATCGCAGACGACGAAGGCGTTCTGCGAGGCGAGCCGATGCGCGAGCCCGTGCTCCAGCAGATAGGCGAGGGCGCGATAGACCGAGATCGGCGCGGGGCGCTTGCCGGCGTCGTCGCACATGAGCTCGATCATCTCATAGGCGCCGACGGGTTTTTTCGCGCGCGTCAGAATCTCCAGCGCGCGGCGCCGGGCGGGCGTGAGGCCGCGCGAGGCGGCGAGCGGCGGACGGGGGTGGCGGCGCTGGGTCATGCCGCAGGAGTATAGGCCATTTTTGGGCGCGGCGCGCGGGGCGCGTCCGCCCCCTCTAGAGGGCGGCTCGCCGAAGCTTTGCTCGATCAGGACCGCTGCCTCGGCGCGCGGGCTGACCGAGGACGAAAGAGTGCGGCTGAGAAAAATTCACGATGGGGCTCGGCCCGCCGGAAGAGATTGAAAGTCGCCATATGAACATGTCGTACCTCTCACGGGGGCCTTTGCTACACGGTCGAGTTTCTTCAAGGCCCAGTCCTTGAGACAACCGTTGAGACAACCCTCTTGACAAACAATGCAAATGCATTACCCCTAATCCAACTTTATCGGGGTGGCGTGGCGTCGGAGACCATCATGGCGAGTGTTGGCGAGGTGCTGCGTATTCCCGCGACGATCACGGATCGCGGGCAAACGACCGTCCCTGCTGCGATCCGCAAGATGCTCAAGCTTGGCAAGCGCGGCAAGGTCGAGTTCAGGGGCATGGCCGATGGCACCGTGGTCATCGCGCGCGTGGCGGACGAGAACGAGATCACAGGCGATGATCCCGCTCTCGCCAATTTTCTCTCCTTCCTGGCGAAGGACATCGCGCAAGCGCCCCATCAAATCCGGCCCGTTTCCCGCGATCTCGTAGCGCGCGGCAAGGCGCTCGTCGAAGAGGTCGAGGTGGATCTCGAATCGCCGCTGCCGGATGACGACGGTTGAGCGAGGCGCCGATCGAGATCAATGGCTGGGCCATCTATGCGCATCCGCTGTTTCTCGACCAGATTGAGACGCTCGTCGAAGAGGTCGAGGAAGCAAGCAAACAAAATCCGTCGACGTATAAGAAGAAGCGCGCGACGAAACTCCTCGCGGCGATCCTAAAGGTCGCCTTTGAGGACATTCCGAGCGACCCGAGGCGCGCCGTCTACCGCCAGGGCGCCACGCTCGGCGACGAATATAAGCATTGGTTCCGAGCAAAATTCTTGCAGCAATTTCGGCTGTTCTTCCGGTACCGGGAAACCAGGACCGCGAAAGTGATCGTTCTCGCGTGGGTCAACGATGAAGAGACGCTGCGGGCATACGGGAAAGCCAATGACGCCTACGCCGTGTTCCGGAAAATGTTGAAGAATGGCCGCCCTCCGGACGACTGGACGGCGCTGCTCGCGGCCGCAAGCGAGGAGAGCGCTCGCCACCGGCTGAAGCGCGCGCGGTGACCTTTGAAGAGCAACATCGGCGAGGCTTGGCGTATCGCGACGCAGGCCTTCGCGCGTTTAGCAATGGTTAACTAAGATCGTGGCTGGTTACAATTCGGTGCGTCGCATGGCGCGTCGCGCTTCTCCCTTCGCGGAAGAAGGGGACGCCGCTTCGCGTCAAAGCTTCTTCGTCGAAAGGGTCTCGCCAGTGAAAAAACACGTCGCCGTGCTCATGGGCGGGCTCTCCGCCGAACGCGAGATTTCGCTGCGCTCGGGCGAAGCCTGCGCCAAGGCGCTCGAAGGCGAAGGCTTTCGCGTCACCCGCCTGGATGTGGACCGAAACGCCGCGCAAAGGCTCGCCGAGATCAAGCCCGACGTCGCGCTAAACGCCCTCCATGGCAGATATGGCGAGGACGGCGTCATCCAGGGCGTGCTGGAGCTGCTCGGCGCCCCCTACACGCATTCGGGCGTGCTGGCTTCGGCCGCCGCGATGAACAAGGAGGTCGCAAAGTCGATCATGGCGGCGGCCGGCGTGCCCGTGCCCAAGGGACGCGTCGTGCGTCGGCTGGACGCGGCCAAGGAGCACGTCCTGCCGCCTCCCTACGTTCTGAAGCCCGTGGCGGAGGGCTCCTCCTTCGGGGTGTTCATCGTGCGCGAGGACCAGCGGCATCCGCCCCAGGAGCTCACGCGCGCGGACTGGGCGCATGGGGAGCTCATGCTCGCGGAGGAGTTCATCGCCGGGCGCGAGCTGACCTGCGCCGTCATGGGCGATCGGGCGCTCGACGTGATCGAGATCGTCGCGGCCTCGGGGGGCTGGTACGACTATGAGGCCAAATACGCGAAAGGCGGCTCGAAACACATTCTTCCCGCAAATCTTAAACCGAATATTTACCTAAAAGTCCAAGAGTTGGCGCTTGAGGCTCACCGTGCTTTGGGGTGCCGCGGCGTCAGCCGCGCCGATTTCCGCTTCGATGACCGCCCCGATGGAACGGGCGCGCTCGTCGTCCTGGAGGTCAACACCCAGCCCGGAATGACGGAGACCTCGCTCGTGCCCGAAATGGCCGCCCATGCCGGGTACTCGTTTGGCGAGTTGGTCCGATGGATGGTGGACGACGCTTCCTGCGATCGCTGAAAGAGCGACTCTCGGCGCCCCTGGCGCCAATGACGCCGTACGCCCTAGCCGTCGCTGTCCCCCCAGGCGCCTACGCTCCGCCCGCCGACCAGCTCTCCCGCCATCCCCCGAAGCAGCCCGCCACGGCGGCGCGCGGTGGGAGACTCGACCGTTGGTCGGCCATTGCCGCCAAGCCCGGGGTCGGCGCGCTCGGGCTTGCGATCCTCTTTGGCGGCGCGCTGGGCCTCGGCTTCGTCCACGGCGGCGGCTATGACGAGCTGCTCGCGGAGGGCGGCGCGCCGCGCGACATCATCGCGCGCGCGCTCGGCTTTCCGTTGAGCGCGGTGACGATTTCCGGCCAGGCGCGGTTGCGCGAGAGCGAGATCATCGCCGCCGCCGGGGTCGATCCGCAGGCTTCGTTGCTCTTCCTCGACGCGTCGGAGACGCGTCGCCGCCTCATGGAGCTCGCGCTCGTCAAGGACGCGCGGGTGATGAAGCTCTATCCCGACCGGCTCGTCATCAACGTCACGGAACGCGAGCCCGCGGCGCTATGGCAGAACGACGGAACGATCTCGATCGTCGCCGCGGACGGCACGGTCATCGACCATCTGAACGATCAGCGCTTTCTGGGTCTTCCCTTCGTCGTCGGCGCGGGCGCGGAGAAGCGGCTGCCGGAATTCGCAGCGCTCTTGGCCGACCTCGGCGACTTCGCTCAGCGCGTCAAGGCCGGCGTGCGGGTCTCGGATCGGCGCTGGACGCTCAAGATGACGAATGGCGTCGACGTCAAGCTGCCGGAGCGCGACCCCGGGGCCGCCATCGGCCTGCTGCTGCGCCTCCAGCGCGAAGCGCGCATTCTCGACAAGGACATTCTGTCGATCGACCTGCGTCTGCCCGATCGCGTCGCGGTCAGGCTGACCGAAGAGGGGGCCGTGGCCTTCGCCGCCGCCAACCCCCGCAAACCCGTGAAGAGTGGCGGTAAGACATGAGTCAGTCGGTCGTGAAGCGCCTGAAGCAGCTCCCGCCGCAGCGCGCGGCGACGGTGGCGACGCTCGACGTCGGCACCTCGAAGATCGCCTGCGTGATCGCGCGGCTCACGCCGCGCCGCGACCGCGCGCAGGGCGACTGGCGCACGCATCGCGTCAATGTGCTCGGCCTCGGGCTGCAGCGCGCGCGCGGCGTCAAGAACGGGCTCGTCGTCGACATGGACGAGGCCGAAAGCGCCATTCGCAAGACCGTCGACGCCGCCGAACGCATGGCCGGGCTGCGCATCGACCGCGTCATCGTGACGGCGTCGGGCGGCAAGCTCGCCTCGCAGCATTTCGCCGCCAAGATCGCCATTGGCGGGCGCGAGGTCGCCAATTCCGACGTGCATCGCGTGCTCGAAGCCTCGGCGACGCATCCGCTGACGGCCGGCCGGCTCGTGCTCCACTCGCTGCCGACCGGCTTCTCGCTCGATGGCGTGAAGGGCTTGAGCGAGCCGCGAAACATGATCGGCGAGGAGCTCGGCGTCGACCTGCACATCGCGACCTGCGACCAGGCGGCGGCGCGCAACCTCATGCTGGCGGTGGAGCGTGGGCATCTCGCGATCGACGCCGCCGTCGCCGCGCCCTATGTCGCCGGACTCTCGGTGCTCGAGCCCGACGAGGCCGAGATGGGCGTCGCGGTCGTCGACATGGGCGCGGGCTCGACCTCGCTCGCGGTCTTCGCCGGCGGCGCGCTCGCCCATGTCGACGCGGTGACGCTCGGCGGCAACCACGTCACGATGGACATCGCCCGCGGGCTCAACGCGCGTCTCTCGGACGCCGAGCGCCTCAAGACCTTTCACGGCGCCGCCATCGCGTCGCCCTGCGACGATCGCGAGACCGTCAGCTTTGCGCATGTCGGCGAACGCGGCGAGCATCCCATGCATGCGCCGCGGTCGCAGCTCGTGCGCATCATCCGCCCGCGCGTCGAGGAGACGCTGGAGTTTTTGCGCGAGCGTCTGGCGAAGTCCGGCTATGGCGCGGGCGCCGGCCGGCGCGTCGTGCTGACGGGCGGCGCCTGCCAGCTGACGGGGGTCGCGGAATCCGCGCGCCGGATTCTTGGCGGCCAGGTCCGGGTCGGGCGGCCGCTCGGCGTCACGGGCCTGCCGGAGTCGGCCTGCGGGCCGGCCTTCGCCGCGGCGCTCGGCGCTTTCGTTTATCCGCAGGTGGCGGGACGCGAATATTTCGAGCCTCATCGCGAGCGCAAGCTCGCGAGCGGAGCCAATGGCTACATGTCGCGCGTCGGACAATGGCTCATGGAGAGTTTCTGATGGCTTGCACGACGCAGTTGGGATCGAGCACGCCACTGGCGGAAGGGGAATGCGCCAAGGACCGGCTTCGTCGCGTATTTCGCGGCGAAGCTCCGAGGCGAGATTGGTTGGACGCGGCAGCGCAGCCCGAGCACCGAAAGGCCTGAAGATTATGAGCATCACTCTGAGAGCCCCCGAGTTGAGGGAACTGAAGCCGCGCATCGCCGTCGTCGGCGTCGGCGGCGGCGGCTGCAACGCCGTCAACAACATGATCGCCTCGGGCCTTTCCGGCGTCGACTTCGTCGTCGCCAACACCGACGCCCAGGCGCTCACCTCCTCGCGCTCCGAACGCGTGATCCAGATGGGCCTGCAGGTCACCGAGGGACTCGGCGCGGGCGCGCAGCCGGAGGTTGGTCGCGCCGCGGCTGAAGAAGCTCGCGACGAGATTCGCGAGCATCTCGCGGGCGCGCACATGTGCTTCGTCACCGCCGGCATGGGCGGCGGCACCGGCACGGGCGCTGCGCCCGTCATCGCGACGATCGCCCGCGAGATGGGCATCCTGACCGTCGGCGTCGTGACCAAGCCTTTCCATTTCGAGGGACAGCGGCGGCTGCGCATCGCCGACCTCGGCATCACCGAACTCTCGAAATGCGTCGACACGCTGATCGTGATCCCGAACCAGAACCTGTTCCGCATCGCGACCGAGAAGACCACCTTCGCCGACGCCTTCGCGATGGCCGACCAGGTGCTCTATTCGGGCGTCGCCTCCGTCACCGACCTCATGGTCAAGGAGGGGCTCATCAATCTCGACTTCGCCGACGTGCGCTCGGTCATGCGCGGCATGGGCAAGGCGATGATGGGAACGGGCGAAGCCTCGGGCGAGCGCCGCGCGATTCTCGCAGCCGAAGCCGCGATCGCCAATCCGCTGCTCGACGAAGTCTCGATGAAGGGCGCGCGCGGGCTGCTGATCTCCATCACCGGCGCGAACGACCTCACGCTCTACGAGGTCGACGAGGCGGCGAGTCGCATCCGCCAGGAAGTCGACGAGGACGCTAATATCATCCTCGGCGCGACCTTCGACCCGTCGCTCGAGGGCGTCATCCGCGTCTCGGTCGTCGCGACGGGCATCGATCCCGCGGCGATCACGGCGCAGGATCCCCTGGCCGAGCTCAACCTGAGCGACGAGACGCGGGAGCGGCTGCGCGCTCAGATTCAGAGCCAGGCGCAGCGCACGAATGAAGCGCGCTCGGCGCGGGGCGTCGCCCAGCCTGCGCAGGCGCAGATCTATGCCGAGCCGACCCCGGCGCGCATCGAGGAGGCCGCGCCGCAAGAGCTGGACTACTCGTCTGCGCACGCGATCGAGCCACAGGATTATGCGGAGCCGGCCTATGAAGAGCCGCAGCCTTCGGCTTATGGGGCGGCCGCGGCGCATGGCGTGCATATCGAGCCCGTGACGCCCGCGCGCCCGGCCTATGCCGAGCCGCCGCGCGCCCCGGCCCCGCCCCCGCGCCGCAGCGCCGAGTTCGACGCGCCCTACGTGCCTCCGGCGCCGGAGCAGCCTCTTCGCGCCATGCGCATGCCGCAGATCGAAGACTTCCCGCGCCCCGTGCAAGAGCAGATGCGCCAGGCGCGCGACGCCAACGCCTCCGACGCGCGACGCCGATCCATCTTCGAGCGCCTGGCGTCCTTCGGCGCCAGCCGTCAGGAGATCGCCGCGGCCGAGGCTGCGCAGGCCCCCGCGCCGCCGCCCCAGCCGCAGCGGCCCTATGTCCCGCCGCCGGCGCACAGCGACTATGCGAAGCGTCCGGCTCCGGCGCAGGCGCAGCCGGGAGGTCTCGACCCGCTCGGGCGACGTGCGCCGACGCGAGGCGTCGAGGAGGATCACCTCGAAATCCCGGCGTTCCTGCGCCGCAGTTCGGGCGGTCGCGAGTGACAAAACGCAAGAGCCCGCCTTCGGCGGGCTTTTTGTCGACTATTTGGCTTGCGCCAAGGGCGCGGGCAAGCGGACGCGCGTTTGTCGCGACCCGTAGTACTCCCACGCCTTTTCGTGTCCGAGATAGAGGAACGGCCCGGCTATGACGCCGAAGGCCGAGAGCGCCAGGGCGGTTGGGACGTCGCGCACGAAGACGTAATTCGTCGTGAACTCCGACACCGTGGCGAAGACCCGGAAAGTGACCGTCTTCATCAGCGCCCGATCGATCGTGAACCGCCCTCGCGGCGCGGGCGACGCGGATGCGAGCTTTTGACCCTCGACGGAACCGCGCCACAGGCCCATCTTGCGCATCGCGGCGGTCCCGAACTTGTTCCAGGCCGTCTCGTGCAGAAAGTAGAATATCGGACTCACGACAAGCGAGAGCGTCGAGAGACCCGCCGCCGCCGCCGCCTCGCCAATAACGGCATAGTTCCAGCTGAAGTCGAGGCCCGTCACGAAGACGCGATAGGTGATGGTCTTGGCGAGCGCCTGGCCCGGAGCGAAGCTCGCGGGCGTGGCTCCGCGGGGGGCGGGCGCCGCGGGCTTCGACGCCGGCAGGGCGAGCAGCGGCTTGAGCCTGCGCCGCAGCCTCGGGGCCCATCTCGGCGCGAGCGCCGCAGCGGCGCCGATGACGACGGCGGGAATCAGCGCCGCCTCGATCGCCGCAGCGCCGACGCCGACGATTCCGACCGTCGCGGCGAGAACGGCGACATCGCCGGATATTCCGGAGACCGCGCGCTTCGGTCCGGACCTGCCCTTCACGGCGACTTTGGATTTCGACACGGCGCCTCCCCGTTTTCTTGAAGGTTTGAACGCAAAGCCGCGACATATGCATGACGCCGGCGGCCGCGGCGCTCAACGAGCTCCTGCGGACAGTCCGTCCAGCCATCCGCCGAGCGCGAAGATCAGCAGGCCGACCAAGCCGCCGACCAGCGTCCCGTTGATTCGGATATACTGCAAGTCCCGCCCCACGCTGAGCTCCAATTTTTGCACGAAGGTCTCGCTGTCCCAGCGGCGCACGACCTCGGAGACATAGGCGCCGATCTCGGCGCGGCGCGGCGGCAGCGCGCGCAGCGCCATGAGGCGGATGCGGCGGTTGAGCGCCGCGGTGAGGCTCGGATCGTTCGAAAGCCAGCTTCCAAGCCCCGAGAGCGCGGCGTCGATTCCCTTGGCCACGTCGTCTCCGCGAGTCGACAGATCGGACAGCAGCCGCGCCTCGATCTTCGACCACAAGAGATCGGTTTGCCGCAGGAAGACCGGATCGGAGAGCACCCGCGCCTTGATCGCTTCGCCCTCGGCCCGCATGTTTGGGTCGGTGGCGAGAGTCGCGATGAAAGTCTCGATCGACTTCTGCAATTCCCGCCGCCAGGGATGCGTCGGATTGCGCATGTTCGAGAGCGAGCCGATGAGCCCGGCGACGACGCGCTTCACCAGCAGCGCGTCGATCCACTTGGGCAGCCATCGCGGCGCCTTCTTGGCGACTCGCGCTTCGATATCCGCCTGATTGCGCAGCAGCGCGTCGCCCGCATAGACGATGGCGCGGTCGAGCAGCGCCTGCGCCTCGCCCTGCGCCCACAGCGTCTCCAGCACCTGCGCGCTGAGCGGCGCGATTGGAACGGATTGCGCGCCGCGCCGCGCCACTTCGTCGACAACCTCCCGAATGCGGTTCTCGGGGACGATCTTGACGAGCTCCGGCAGCGCGCGCCCGCAGAAGGCGGCGATCTTGCTCGAGTTTTGCGGATCCGCGAGCCACCTCGCGACGGCGCCGGCGATGTCGAGCTTCGCAAGCTTGTCGTTGACGGCGCAGCGCGTGAGAAAATTCGTCGAGATGAAGCGTCCAAGGGCGTCGGCGATGCGCTCCTTGTTGGCCGGGACGATGGCGGTGTGGGGAATCGGCAGGCCCAGCGGGTGGCGAAACAGCGCCACGACGGCGAACCAGTCCGCGCAGGCGCCGACCATGCCGGCTTCCGCGAAGGCGCGCAGATAGGGAACCCAGAGCGCATCGCTCGCGATGACCTTCGTCGCGACGAAGAGGGCGGTCATCGCGACGAGCAGCAGCGTCGCCGCCAAGCGCATGTGGTCGAGCTCGGCCTGTCTCTGGTCCTGCATCCTGATTCCCGCGGATCGCCCGTTGCGGGCCTTATGCCACGCCGGGCGGCGCGATGCAGCCGCGCTTCGGCTCGTGGACGGGTCACGGGGGCTACTCGACCTCCGCAAGCGCCTGCGCTAGGGCGTCTTCGCCCGGCTCCACGAAGCTCGCGTCCTGCGTCCACACCAGCACGCAGCGCACCCTCCTGCCGGGATAGAGCGGCGCGACGGCGGCGCGATAGAGCGCGAGCTGCCGCAGTTCCTGCGCGCTTGGGCGTTCGCGCGGCGCGCCGGTCTTGAAGTCGGCGACGATCGCCTCCTCCGCTGTCACGGCGAGGCGGTCGATGCGCCCGACGATGTCGCGCGGGCCCCGCGGCGTCTCGACTCGCGCGGCGATGTCGACCTCCGCCATTGACTGAGCGCCAAATAGCGGCGCGAGCGCGGCGTTCTCCAGCACGCGCAGAACCGATTCCGCTATCGCCCCTCGTCGCGGGTCGTCGAGGCCCGGCGCGCGGCGGCGCAGGAACGCAAGCGCCGCGTCGCGCCGACCTTCGGTTGGCGCTTGCGGCAGGTGTTGGAGAAGCGCGTGCGCGAGTCGCCCGACGAGCAGCCGTTCGGCCTCGTCTTTCGTTGGCCTTGCCGTCGCCGGAGGCGGCGCGGAGTCGGCGCCGGCGAGCGCGCTCGAGGGTCTCAGCGGCGGCGGGGGCGGAGTCTCGGGGGGCGCGGGCGCGCAGGCAAAGGGCGGGATCTCGATCGTGCGAGCGACGGCGGCGGCGCCGAAGGCGCTGAGCGGGGCCGGCGGCTCGGGACTGCGCAGGATCGTCGCGCCGGGGTCATCCGGATCGGGGACCTTGTCGAGCCAGGGCTCCAGCGCGGCGCGGATCATCTCGTGCCAGCAGCCTTCGGCGGGGCCGCGGCTGCCATGGTAGCCCGCGACATAAAGCCGCTCCTCGGCGCGCGTCAGCGCGACATAGAGCAGACGGCGATACTCCTCGCGGTCGGCTTCGCGCTCAGCCTCCCGCGCCCGCGCCACGGGCTCCGGATCGTCATCCTTGCGGGGCGACCAGGCGAGGCTTGCGGCCTCGTCGTCGTCGTGGTCGCGCAGCTCGAAAATCTTCGGGTCGTGCCGGCCCGAGGGCGCGCCGCAGGTGTCGGGCAGGAAGACGATCTTGGCTTCAAGCCCCTTCGCTGCATGGGCGGTCATGACGCGCACCTCGCCGCCCGCCGCCTCCATGTCGCGCTTGATGGAGTGGTTCAGCCCCTCGACGCTCGCGAGGAACCCGGCCAGTCCGCCGGCTTGCCGCCGCTCATAGGCCAGCGCGAGGCGCAGGAATTCGTCGATGGCGTCATTGGCCTCGAGCCCGAGCCGCGCTACGAGCCGCCGGCGGCCGCCGCCCGGCCCCAGCGCGCGCGCGAAGAAGTCAAAGGGGGCGCGCTCCCGCGCGTCGCGGCTCCAGTCCGCGAGCTTCTGCGCCGCCTCCTTGTGGGCCGGAGCCTCCGAGGCGGTCAGCGCCTCATGGAGCGTTCCCCGACGGCGCGGGGCGATGGCGAGCAGGTCGTCGTCGTCGAGTCCGACGAGCGGCGATTTCAGCAGCGTCGCGAGCGTCAGATCATCTTCGGGCAGAAGCGCCGCTTTGCCGAGCGCGCAAAGATCCATGACGGCGATGTGATTGGCGAGATCGAGCCTATCGGCGCCGGCGACGGGGATGTGCTGCTCCTTGAGGGCGCGGATCATGGCCTCGAAAAAGGCGTCGCGCCGGCGCACGAGGATCAGCACGTCGCCCGGCGCGACCGCGCGCGGTCCTTCGGGTCCCTCGACCCAGGCGCCGTTCTCGGGCGCAAGCAGGCTCTTGATCTTGCCGGCCACTTTTCTGGCGACCGCGACCGGCGGATCGTGCTCGGAGGCATAGTCCATGGGCAGGCGCCAGTCGGTCGGTTCTTCGGCCTTGGCGGCGCCGATCGGCTCCCAGATCTCGACGAGCCCCTTGGTTTCGCTCTTCAGCGCCCTGTGCTTCGGCGCCGGCTCTTCCTGGTCGCTGGAGAGGCCGCGGCGGTGATCGGCGTGAGCGAAGACGCGGTCGACGCATTCGAGGATGACCGGCGCGGAGCGAAAGGAGAGATCCAACCGGATTTCTTCGAATGGCAGCGCCGCCGCGCCGAAGCGGCGCTTGAAGTCGCGCCGCATCTCGTCGAATTTTTTGGGCGCCGCGCCCTGGAACGAGAAGATCGACTGCTTTTCGTCGCCGACCGCGAAGAAAGTGCGCCGCCGGCGCGCGCCGCCTTGGGCGAATTCGGCGCCAATCGCTTGCAGGATCTCCCATTGCGGCGCGCTCGTGTCCTGCGCTTCGTCGAGCAGAACATGGTCGATCTGCTGGTCGAGCTTGTAGAGCACCCAGGAGGGGTTGGAGCGGCGCAGCAGGATGCACATGCGCTCGATGAGATCGTCGAAATCGAACAGGCCAAGGCGGTTCTTTTTGCGCTCGTAGTCAGCGAGCACGGCTTGACCGAGCTGCGCGAGAGCGAGCGAGCGTTGGAAGAGCGCCGCAGCGCGGCGTTTCGCGATCAGCGGCGTCAGCCGCGCGCGCTCGGCTTCGAGCTCGGCGAGAAGGCTCTCGTCCTTGCGGCAGAGGTCCTTCGTGATGATGGTTCCCTTGCCGCCGCGCGGCTCGCCCTTCTGCGTGAAGAAGACCAGCAGATAATCGTCGATGCAGACGCTGCGCGGCGCAAGGCTCGCCGCAAGCTCGAGCTGCTCGCCACGCTCGTTGTCCCGCGCGCTCCCTCTCCGCAGCCGTTTGGCGAGCGCCCTCCAGCTCGCGGACGGGATGCCGCCGTCGATCATCTGCGCCTCGATCGCGCCGAGCGTCTCGCTGTCGCTCAGACCCAGCCGGCGGCGCAGATCACGCGCGTAGTCGGACGGATCATCGGCGTCGCCCAATGCGCCGCGGAAGTCGAGCAGCTCGGCGATGAGGCCTTGAAAGCTCGCGCCGCTCGCCCGGCTCGCGACCTCCGCCACGCTTTGCTGAAGCGGGTTCGCCGCATCGCCGGCGCGCTCTAGCGCATCCCGGCGCGAGTCGGCGAGCAGCTCGGCGCGTTCGAGCTCGTCGAGCACGTCAAAGCTCGCCGGCACATTGGCCTCGAAGGGAAAGAGATGCAGCGTGCGCTCGCAGAAGGCGTGAATGGTCTGGATCTTGAGCCCTCCCGGCGTCTCCACGGCGCGCGCGAAGAGCTTTCGCGCGAAGTCGCGGTCAGTCGGGTCGAGCGGCCTGCCGGTCGCCTCGATCACGGCGCGGTCGAGGGCGTCGTCGTCCATGAGCGCCCAGCGCGCGAGATGGTCGAAGACGCGCGCCGCCATATTGGCGGCGGCCGCCTTGGTGTAGGTGAGACACAGGATGCGTGAGGGCGGCGTGCGCGCGAGCAGCAGGCGCACGACGCGCTGCGACAGCACATGCGTCTTGCCGGATCCCGCATGCGCCGAGACCCAGGCCGAACGCGCCGGGTCCGAGGCCTTGTGCTGGCTCTCGCGCGTCTGCAAGGGAATGGAGCGCCGCGCGCTCATGACGACGGCCCCGTTCTCCTCGCCGAAAGACAAATCCTATTCATTATCGGCTCCATCCGCTTGCCGCCCCAAAACAATTCCGCCGCGATTCCGGCTGGCCGCAGCTGCGCATAAGCGACCCAACGCTTCTGCTCTGCGTAGCAGGCGCGAGCCCTCAGGTCTCCGCCGCGCCGGCGTCGCGCGACCACTCCTTGAAGCGCGCGAGATGATCATAGTCCCCCACGCGCGACTTGAGCTCCACAAAGGGCCGCGATGGATAGGAGCGGTTCTCCTCGCGGAACTGGTTCAGCAGCTCGACGAGCCGCCCCGCGTGCTCGGCGACGAGTTCGCCGAAGGTCGTGTCCTTTTTGGGCTTGATCCAGACCGGCTCGCCGTCTCCCTCCGTGGCGTCGCCGATGGAAAGATAGCCTGCGTCCGCAGTTTTGTAACGCCCGACCTCCTTGAATGCGCCGGCGGCGATCATCGCGGCCTGCAGCGTCAGCTGCGGCGCGAAGCCGACGAGCACCTGAGGGTTCGACGGCGGCTTGCCCGTCTTGTAATCGAAGATGTGCGCAGCGCCGGCCTCGTCCACTTCGATGCGGTCGGCGCGCGCCGTGAGGCGGAAGATCGAACCGTCCGCAAGCTTGATTTCCCAGTCGCCAGCCTCTTCGACGAAGATCTGCATGTTCAGAGCGCGGCGCGCCTTCTCGAACAGCAGCGCATGGTCGAGCCCGGCGACGACGCGCGGCCACTTGAAGGCGCGAAACTCTGGATCGCGCAGAAAGGCCGAAAGCTCGCGCCGCGCGCGTTCGACGAGCCGCGCGCCCGCGTCCTCGGGCGGCGGCCCGTAGGGATGCGCGCGGATAAAGTCTTCGATCGCGGCATGAATCGCCGTGCCCATCTCGCGCGCGCCGAGCTCGCCGCCGAGCGGATCGAGCGGATCGAGCCGCAAGATGCGCTCGGCGTAAATCGAATAGGGATCGCGGCGCAGCGTCTCGATGCGCGTGACGCTGAGCTGCGTCGGCCGCAGCTCCAGCCTCGGGCGCGGCTCGGGGCGCGCGCAGCTCTTGAAGACCTCCGGCCGATCCAGCGCGCCGGCAGTCGCGAGCATGGCGTCGCCGCGCTTCTTGCAGGCGGAGAAGGCGTCGCCCGCAAGCGCGCGCAACCGCGTGACGAAGCGCGACGCCACCGTCGGCGCGCCGTCGCGCTTGATCGCGCGGGAGAGCACGACGTCCCGTGCGCCGAGCGCCATCTCGAAGTCATGCGCGCTCTGACCGATGCGCCGCTCCGGCGGCGTCAGCCCGAGCTTCGCGCGCATGCCGCGATTGAGAAAGGCGCCGGCTTCCGCTTGCGGCGGCCAGACGGACTCGTCGAGTCCTGCGAGCAGCAAGAGGTCGGCGTCGATGAGGCGCGCTTCGAGCGGACCCAAAATTTTGAGGCGCGGGTGGGCGCGGCGCGGGCCGCGCACGATGGTCTCGAACAGCAGCTGATCCAGGAAAGAGGCGAAGCCGGCGGCGTCGAAGTCGAGCTCGACCTGCGCGGTGGCGAGCGCGTCGAGCAACGCAAGAAGCTCCTCTGCGCCCACACCGTTCGCGGCGGAATCCGCGCCCGCCGTCACGGCCTCAAGACTCTCGCGCAGGGATGCGACGCGTCGTGCGAGCGGGATCTCGCCCGGCTCCGCCAGCAGCGGCGCGAGGCTTTGGTCGAGCCGGCCGAGCAGATCCTCGACCTCGCGCCGCCAATTTTCTTCCGCAAGGCGCTTCAACAGGGGCTGCGCGTGCTTCTCGTTCGCCCGAGCAACCGCCTCCGGAACGCGCGCCGCCCAGCCGTCGCCCTCCCCAGGCGCGGCGCGCAGCAGGGCGATTTCGACCACGGGCGCGAGGCGCGCGACGGTCTCGCGCGTGAGGCCGAAGGCGACCAGCGGATGCGCGAAGAGCGCCGCCAAGGCGACCGCAGTCGCGCCATTGGCCGCGATCGCCGAAAGCTCACGCGCGAGCGCGCCGAGCGGCGTCGCGCCGAGCGGCTCTCCCCCGGAGTCGTCGATCTCGATCGCGAAACGCCCGAGCTCGGAGGCGACGCGGCGCGCGATCTGGCGGTCGGGCGTGACGAGCGCCGCGGTCCGCCCGGCCGTCTCCAGCGCCTCGCGCAGATAGAGCGCCAGAGTCAGCGCCTCCAGACGTTCGTCCGGCGCCTCGACATAGGCGACGCCCGCGAGCGCCGCGTCGAAGCCTGCGCCCTCGGACTCGCGGAAGGCGCGCCAGCCGTCGGCGCTGTCGGCCGGGCGCAGCGCCTCGGACACGAGCCGCCGTCGCGCGGATTGCGCCGGCGCCGGCGCGCCGAGCTCGCGCACCTCGTCGCGCTCGATCTTCATGATGCGCAGCAGCCGCTTGAGCATGGACTGCGGATGCGTGAAGGCGGGCTCGCAATGCTCGCCCACGGCGTCGCCGATGTGCTCCCAGCCGCGCGCGTCGAGCGAAAGGTCGAGCCCCGGCAGCACGACCGCGCCCTGCGGCAGGCGCGCTATGGCGCCGAGCAGCCGCGCCGTCGTCGGATTGGAGCCGGTCGAGCCGAGCGCGATCACCGGCGCCGCGGCGCCGGGGCCTTTGAGATTCCTGATCTGCGCCTCGATGAGCGCCTTGCGCCGAGCCGCGCCGTCCACGAGCCCGCGCTCTTTGAGCATCGACGGCCATTGATGCAGCGCGATTTGCAGGAATTGGCGCGTGATCGCCCAATATTGGTCGAACCCCTCGTCGACGAGTCCGCCGATCGCCGCAGGATCCACGCCCTCGATGATGAATTCGTCGACGAGGGCGGCGAGCTCTTTCGCCAGCGCGCCGGCGATGGCGGCCGATGGCGAAACCAGGAAGCTCTCGCGCGTGTCGAAGGTGGGCGCGCCCGAGGCGTCGACGGAGACGATCGCATGCTTGAGCGAGCGCGCCCAATGCAGGGTGGGCTGCGCTAGCATGAGGCGGCGCTCGATCTCTTCGATCGCCGGGGCGAGGCTCGGGTCCAAGGGGTCTGACTCGTCGAGCGCCAGGAGCGCCTCGTCCTGGTCATCGAGCGCGCCCAGCGGTCTGATGCGCGGCAGCAGAGCCGAAGGCTTGTCGAGCCCCCGCGCGAACTCGAACGCGAGCGCCCGGCCGGCGCGCTGCGTCGGCACGTAGATCGTCAGCCGGGCTAGATCGAGCGGCGCGCTCTCGCGGGAAACGCCCGGGAGCAAAGCGCCCGAGAGCAGGGCGTCGACGAAGGTCGAGAGGAAAGCGACGCCCGGCGGAATGGAGAAGACATGCGCGGTCATGCGGCCTTATAGCAGGGCGCTCCGCGCCTGTGTCCGGGAAAAGGCCGGCGCCGCCGATGGCTTCCTTATCCCCGCGGCGTGCCCCATATTGAGCCCCATGCCGACGCCGCCCAAGAAGCCGAGATCCCCCGTTCGCGCGACGCGCGCCAAGGCGGCGAAACCCGAGGTTACGCCGATCGAGCCGCATCTCGCCGCGCTGCTCAATCCGGCGCTCGTCGAGCGCCCACCGGGCTTCGAGGAGGCGCCGCAGGCCGCCTATGACGCCGGCCCCGTCACCGGCCTTTCGGCGGAAGAAGCCGCGCGCTACGGGCTCGCTGCGCCCGAAGAGCTGAGGGGCGGCGCCACAACAGACTGCGGCGTGCAGGCGACGATCGACAGCCTCGACGAGCTGCTGCGGCTCGGCGACCCGAATATCCGCAACAAGGCCGCCTGGACCCCGCATCGGCCGGAGCGTCCGCAAAAGTCCGAGGGCGGGGTCAAATTCGACCTCGTCTCCGAGTATGAGCCCTGCGGCGACCAGCCGGGGGCCATAGACGAGCTGGTCCGCGGGATCGAGGCGCAGGAGCGCGACCAGGTGCTGCTCGGCGTCACCGGCTCCGGCAAGACCTTCACCATGGCGCAGGTCGTCGCCCGCACGCAGCGCCCGGCGCTGATCCTTGCCCCCAACAAAACGCTCGCCGCGCAGCTCTATGGCGAGTTCAAGAGCTTCTTCCCCAACAACGCCGTCGAATATTTCGTCTCCTATTACGACTACTATCAGCCCGAGGCCTATGTGCCGCGCTCCGACACCTATATCGAAAAAGAGTCGTCGGTGAACGAGCAGATCGACCGCATGCGCCACGCCGCGACGCGCGCGCTGCTCGAGCGCGACGACGTCATCATCGTCGCTTCCGTCTCCTGCATCTACGGCATCGGCTCGGTCGAGACCTATACGGCCATGACCTTCGGCGTCACGCTCGGGGAAAAGCTCGAGCTGCGCCAGCTCATCGCCGATCTCGTCGCCCTGCAATACCGCCGGGTCTCGAACGACTTCATCCGCGGCACGTTCCGCGTGCGCGGCGATACGGTCGACGTGTTTCCCGCCCATTATGAGGACCGCGGCTGGCGGATAAATTTCTTCGGCGACGAGGTGGAGTCGATTTCCGAATTCGATCCGCTCACGGGCAAGAAGACCGTCGATCTCGAATTCGTGAAGGTCTATGCGAACTCGCATTATGTGACGCCACGCCCGACGCTCTTGCAGTCGATCAAGAACATCAAGGACGAGCTGCGCGAGCGTCTTGAAGAACTCAATCGCGCCGGGCGCGTGCTGGAGGCGCAGCGCCTGGAGCAGCGCACGCGCTTCGATCTGGAGATGATGGAGGCGACGGGCTCCTGCGCCGGCATCGAGAATTATTCGCGCTATCTCACGGGCCGCAAGCCCGGCGAGCCGCCGCCGACCTTGTTCGAATATCTGCCCGACAATGCGCTGGTGTTTGCCGACGAGAGCCATGTGTCCGTGCCGCAGATCGGCGGCATGTATCGCGGCGACTTCCGCCGCAAGGCGACGCTCGCCGAATATGGCTTCCGTCTGCCCTCCTGCATGGACAATCGCCCGCTGCGCTTCGAGGAGTGGGACGCCATGCGCCCGCAGACGGTCTGCGTCTCGGCGACGCCCGGCGACTGGGAGCTGGAGCGCACGGGCGGAGTCTTCGTCGAGCAGGTGATCCGTCCGACGGGCCTCATCGATCCGCCGGTCGACGTGCGCGAGGCGCGCAGCCAGGTCGACGATCTGCTGCATGAGGCGCGCGTCACGAGCGATCTCGGCTATCGCGTGCTGGTCACCGTGCTGACCAAGCGCATGGCCGAAGACCTGACCGAATATCTGCACGAGAACGGCATTCGCGTGCGCTACATGCATTCGGACATCGACACGATCGAGCGCATCGAGATCATCCGCGACCTTCGTCTTGGGGCCTTTGACGTCTTGGTCGGCATCAACCTGCTGCGCGAGGGCCTCGACATTCCAGAATGCGGGCTCGTCGCGATCCTCGACGCCGACAAGGAAGGTTTTTTGCGCTCCGAGACTTCGCTCATCCAGACGATCGGGCGCGCGGCGCGCAATGTCGACGGTCGCGTGATCCTCTATGCGGATCGTGTGACGGGCTCGATGCAGCGCGCGATCGACGAGACCGACCGCCGGCGCAAGAAGCAGCGGCGCTATAACGAGGAGCACGGCATCACGCCGGCGTCGATCAAGCGCGGCATCGCCGATATTTTGGGCTCGGTCTATGAGCAGGATCACCTGACGGTGGACACCGGAGTCGAGCTGACGCCAGGGCATAATCTTGCGGCCGTGATCGCGGAGCTCGAGAAGAAGATGAAGGCGGCGGCGGCGGACCTGGCGTTTGAAGAGGCTGCGCGGCTGCGCGACGAGATCCAGCGGCTGCAGAGAGCCGAGATCTTGGCGGAAGGCGGACCGCTGAAGCATCTGTCGAGCGCGAGGCGCGAGGCGGCCTCGGCGATGGCGGGAACCCGGGCGCGAAAGCCGACCGACGCCGACATGGGGCCGCACAACTTCGGCGGCGGCGAAGCGCGGCCGCTGGCGCGGCCGATGCCGCGATCGACGATGGGCAAGCCTGGGACGCGGGCGGTGAAGGGGAAGAGCAAGTGAGAGGTGTTGATTACGTGCCTTTTTTCGAAGCGTATTGGCCGTGGATGACGCCGTCGCAGAAGAATGGGGACGCTTAAGCGCGCTGCGCACGATCCCGGTCGTCGATTCCTGATGGCCGCGACGGCGCGCCCTTGCCGCCCGGAAGCTGCAGAGCTTTGCTGTTTCAGCGCCGCCGGCCCGAGCTTGACAGAGAGCGCCTCATGTGAGGGATGCTAGGCGCCTCGAAATTTAAACGGGGCGTCGGCGATATGAACTCGTTTGGTTGGGCGCGGCGGCTAAAAGGAAGCGTGGCCATCATTCTTGACCCGGCGACCGAATCGCGCGGACGCCGGAGCGGCGGCCCGGCTTTCTTTCAACCGGAGCCATCTTCATCTCGACGCGCGCGCGCCATCCGATCTTGCGCCGCCGCGCTCGCCCTCTCCTTCGTGGCGCTCAGCTCGGGATCGACGGCGGCGCGCGCTGAGGACGGCGCGCCGGTCAACCCCCCCGAAGTGGCGGGCGCTCCGGCGTCGGCGCCGATCGAGCCGAGCGGCGAAGATGGCGCGAGCTGGCAAGATCCCTATCCGCCGGCGCCGGACGAAAACGACCCTGCGTTTCTGGGCCAGAAGTGGCATCCGGGCCCGCTGGTCGACGGCAAACGTCTCGAATACCTGGCCAGGGTTCCGAGCGGCGACACCGCGGCCATGCCGCTGATCGTCGTCGGCGGCGCAAACGATTCCGATGTGCCGCTGCCCCCGCAGGTCCAAGATCGCGCGCTCGTGCTGCTCATAGGAGCGAGCTCGACCATTGAACAGGGCGGCGAGCGAAACGCCTGGCTCGCCGAAAAGCTCGAGGCCGCCAGGACTCACGAGCCGCGCGACCCCGGCTGCTCGCCGGCGTGCCCGGCGTGGAAGTTCGTTCCGGCGGAAGCGATTCGGGATGTCCTCGACGACTTTGCGGCTCACGTCCGCTTCGCCCACGATCGCGTGCAGATGCTGGCGACCATCTACGCGCGTCTCGTTGTCTATCGCGCGCTGGATCCGATCCTGCAGTCCCGATTCGCCGGGGTTGCTCAGGGGACCTACGTCGAATGGCAGCATGCGGGCTGTCCCGACGCCGCGAAGCCCACCGCGTCTCCGCCGCGAATCTTCTTTTCCTGGGGCAAATGCGACGCGACATTCTGTCCGACGACGGCGTGCATGAACAACTTGCGTGATCTCGGCTATGAGATCGATCCCGCGAGCAAGGGAGAGGCGACGCCCGACGCGTGCGCGTGCCCGGATCCGCCGACGCGTCCGCACGCGCTCCTCGCGCGCAAAGGCGCCTGGGACGCGACTTACGAGTGGCTGCTTTCGAACAAACGCAGGTGAGCCTTCCGCGCCTCGCTTCTCTCCCTTCGAGCCGACGCCTGGGAGGACCGGACACGAGGCCACGGACAACAGCTCGGCGCGGCAGTTTCTCGATCCTGATCGGCAGGTGGCGAATTCCGACGCAAGCCGGCGGGGGACTCCGATTTGACGGCGGCTGGAGTTCCGAAATCGAACATGTCCTCGCATTCGCAGTTATGTTGCGATGCGGGTCGCGCGCATGGATCAGATCGCAGCGGGAAGGCGCTCTGAGCGCCGGTCCGGAAAGGACCGTCGAAGCCGGAGCGTTCTGAACGAGCTGATTTGCGGCGTGGCCCCTTGAGCGTGGCCGCGCCGCAGTGACCGCCAAACGGAGGGGCGGCGCTCGCGTCACGCCGAACGCCAGGCGGCGCCGGGAGCAAGACGAGATTGCCTGACGCCTCCTTTGCGGAAGGCGGAAAAAGAGACTTCAAGATGGATGCGAGCGCGCAGAGAAGCTTCGAAATCAATTTCGGTCCCGTGCATCCTGTGGCGCATGGGGTGCTTCGTCTCATCCTCGAACTCGAAGGCGAGGTCGTCAGACGAGCGGATCCGCATATCGGGTTTCTGCACCGCGGCGCCGAAAAACTGATCGAAGAGAAGACCTATCTGCAGGCGCTCCCCTACTTTGATCGCCTGGATTACGTGGCTACGCCGTTTCGATCAGTGATGGCGACGATGGCGGCTTTTGCGCGAGCCCCCAGACCTGGACAGGAAAAAGCGGGTCATTCTCCAGCCGGTGCACGGCGTTATGAGAAGGATCGTAGGGAGTCCATTGGCTCAGGTTGGCCACGACGACGGGAAGGTTTCCCCAACTGAAGGTCCTGATCGACTCCGGCGCGAAGCCGGCTTCCTCGAGGAAATACTTCAAGCCCGTGTCGGTCCAACGCGTGCAATCGATGGGGTCGTCGTGACGTCGAACCAGGAACGGCACGCTCAAATAGAAGTATCCGCCCGGGCGCAGCATTTGCAGCACGTTGCGCGCGGCTCGGTAGGGGTAGCGAAGATGCTCCCACACTTGCTCGGCCAGCACGATATCGAATTGGTCCGGCAGAGGCGCTTCATCGATGTTCAATTCGTCGATGAAGGCGCTCTTGTAGGATCGAAATCCGGCAGTCCGCCAGCGGCCGCCCGATATCTCCAACGCGTCCATCTCGTGGACCGGCGCCGCTGTCGTCACCAGCTCCCAGGAGCGTGCGTTGAGTTCTACTCTCAGCCAGCCCAAACGCCACTCCCCTACTGACCCCGCTCAGAAATCACCAGCCTAACGCCTCCAGGACGCCGCGCAGATGCTCGACATCGACGCGCCAGCTCTCGGAAGCAGGGTCCGCCGAGAAGCAAACAAAACCGTATTGCAGCCCGAGCGCGTGCGCCAGATGCATATAGCAGCGATCCCAGAAGGGAGATCGCCCCAAGGAGTTGTCGGGACGCAGTTCGAGCACGATCGCGCCATCGCCGGCGAAGACGCAGTTGGTGAGGCCGGCGCCATGCGCGCCGACGATGATTTCCGCTTCGGCGTATTGCGCGATCTGGTCGAAGTAGGACAAAGACGCGTTGACGACGACGTCGAAGCCATAGCTGCGTTTCAACAGCTCGATGACGTCGTCCTCGTTCTGCACGGGGCGAATGATCGAATCCCTGCGGCTGACGTACAGGCGCTTTCGTCGAGGCAGACGGCCGGACAGGTTTTCCGGCTGGCGCCGTTCTCCAGCCATGGTCACGGCGATTTCTTCCTCGATCGCCGACCCTCTCACGATTTCTCTCAACCTGTCACGATAGGCGCGCAGTCGCCGGCCCACGAAAGGAGAGATCCACGTGGCTTCGAAGTTGCTCGACATCAGCGCCAGCCGCTCGCATCTGACGTAAGCATCGCCGATCTCCCTCACGTCTCGCGGCGATATCCCGATCGCCTCGAAGGAGGCCGCCTGAAAGGCGGAGAGGCGGGGAACGAGCCAGGTCGGACGCAGATGGCCGATCCGGGAGTGCAGCTCGATCACCCCCGGCAGGCACTCGGCGTGCCAGTGATAGTAGTTGGCGCACCATTTGCTGCCCGCGAGCACGGCAATCCCGGAGATCTCGGCTTCGGCTCTTACGGCGACCTCGCCGTTCCAGGTGGCGAACTCGTCGCCGTCCTGGGCGGCGAATGCTTTCTCCTCCTCGGGGGGGTTGTAAAAGGATTCGGCGTCAGCCAAATCCGGGCTGACGAAAACACCGCAGGTTTCCGGCATGACGATCGCGGCGTGGTACAGCCGGCATTGCACGGCGCCGGCCTTATAAGCGTCGGAATAGGCGAGGGTTCTCACGAATTCGGGATCGACGCCGGGCGCGGCGCTACGCACGAAGGGCGGCGCGAGCCGGACCAGGCGCGGCGGATCGATTTCGAAGGCGATCGCCTCATGCTTCGATCTTGCGGCGAGAGAGCGCAATCTCGACTTGGGCTCCAGCCTCTTGCTGACGGGCCGGATCTTCATGCGCGTTTCGCGGTCGTCGCAGGAGCGATGACCAGTTCGAAGGCGATTATCAAGCGTTCCAGGGGGCCGAGCTCCAGCGAAATTTTGTCAGACCGAAAAAGACCTATGCTTCGTCCCGCGTTTGGCGGCCATGCCCCTTGAACGCGAAGCGATCTATGGCCTGGGCCCTCAGACAATTCTTTCATCCTCTTGAGCCGCCTCGTCCCAATCAGCTGCCTGCTTCGTTTACTGAATTCCCCTTTCTCCTTTTGGCGATTTTTGCGCGCCTGTCCACACGCGATCAGCTCTGGCGCCCCGTCCCCGCGCGCCGCGGCGGATCGCGTCAGAGCCGGAATGTAGACTTATCTGCCGACTGAGCCATCAGCGTTACTTTCCGGCAGAAAATTGTAAAAATTCTTCAAAGTATTTCCTGATTTTATTGTTGCCAACGCCTCGTTCTCGCCTTAAAGACCATGCATACAGAGACACGAGCGTTGGCGGAGACTCATCGCAGACAAAAGCTGCGATCCGCAAATGACGCGTGTCCCGACGCAGGATCAATGGCTGCGCCTGCGATTTCTGTGTGAACTCCGGCGGCCCTGCCGCCAACCAAACTTCTCTGAAGGAAAAGCCGTGCTGAGACCTCTCGCTCTGGCAGGAATAGCTGCGCTTGTGCTTACCTCCACCCCGGCCAGCGCGCTGGACATTACAGCCAACGACTATGGCGGGGAGGTGGGACCATATGCGTCGCGCGCCAAGCGGGCCGATCGGCGCGGCGAGCCGGTGCGCTTCGGCGATGTCGAATGCGACTCGTCGTGCACCCTGTTGCTTGCGGCGCGCAACGCCTGCGTGTCGCCGAATGCGGTCTTCGGTTTTCACGCGCCCTGGTACGGCACGCCCCAGCAGGGGGTGGTCGACCCGCGCATGGTGGAAGTGTTCGCGAGCTCCTACAAGCCCGCCCTGCGCCGCCTGTTTTATCAGCATGTCCGCAGCACCGGCGGCGCGGCGCCCGGGCCGCTCCTGAAGCTCACCGGCGCGCAGCTCGCTTCGCTGGGCTATCGCCTGTGCGGCCAGGGCGAGACGGTCGTCGCCTCACGCGCGCGTCCCGCGGCGCGCTTCGGCCCGGTCGAGCCGCATGTCATGGCTCAGGCGCCGCGCGGCTTCGAGGGGCCTTTCGGGCCTTTCGGTCCTGCGCCCTTCGCGGGGGGGTGGTGAGGCCGCCGATTCTCAGTCCGGCTTCTCGAGGTCCGCGACGGCGGCGGCCAGGAATCGTCCGGCCTCGCCGCCGGAAACCACGCGATGGTCGAAGGTGAGGCTTAGCGGGATCATGCGGTGAACCGCCGGCGCGCCCGCGACCGGCACTACGTGTTCGCGGATGCGCCCGGCGCCGAGGATCGCCACGGTCGGCGGCAGCACGATCGGCGCGGCGTATCTGCCGGCGATCATGCCGAAGTTCGAGAGCGTGATCGTCGCGCCGCGCAGCTCCTCGGGCGGGATCTTCCGGGCGACGACGTCGGCGCGCAAGCGGTCGAGCCCGGCGCGCAGATCAGCGCCGTCCCGCGCGCCGACGTTGCGCAGCACCGGGACGAACAATCCATCCGGCAAGTCGACGGCGACCCCAAGATCGATCTTCTCGAGCACGCGGCGCGCGAGCGAGCCGCTCTCGTACCAGGCGTTGAGGCCCGGCTCGGCGCGGCAGCCGGCGACGAGCGCGCGAATGAGGCGGATCGTCGTATCGGCGCCCTGCGCCCAGGCGTGGATGTCGGCGTCATCGACGATGGTCGCGGCCGCGACCTCGGCCTGCGCCAGCGCCATGCTCTGCGCCATCGCGCGGCGGAAGCCTCGCAGAGGCTCGGCTGGCGCGGTCTCGCTCAAAATGCGCGCGACGCGCTGAATGTCTGTCGCCGTGATAACATCGTCCGGGCCCGTCGGCGTGACCATGGCGAGGTCGACGTTGAGCTTATGCGCGAGCGCGCGCACCGCCGGCGCCGCGCGCACGCCGCCATGGCCATGGCCATGGCCGGGCGCGACGGGCGCGTCGCGCATGACGCGCGCGCCGGTCTCGACCGCGCCGACGACGGAGCCGGCGTCCGCGAGCTCCTCTGCGCCGACGTCGAAGCCGACGAGCGGCGCGCCGACGCGGACGATGTCGCCCTTCTGCGCGAAGAGCTTTTCGATGCGTCCCGCCCGGGGCGAGGGAATTTCGACGACGGCCTTGGCCGTCTCGACCTCGAGCAAAGGCTCGTCGACCCCGACGGTTTGGCCAGGCTGGACACGCCAGGCGACGAGCTCCGCTTCCTGCAAGCCCTCGCCGAGATCGGGCAGCTCGAAGATCTTCATTGCGCCTCCATGACCTGCTTCACTCCGTCGACGATGCGGTCGACGCTCGGCATGTACTGCCGCTCCAGTTGTGCGAGCGGCACGACGACGTCGTAGCCTGTCACGCGCTTGACCGGCGCCTGCAGAAAATAGAGCCCGCGCTCGCAGATCTGCGCGGCGATTTCGGCGCCAAAGCCCGCAGTGCGCGGCGCCTCATGAACGATGACGCAGCGCCCCGTCTTCTCGACCGACGCAAGGATGGTGTCGAAGTCGAGCGGCTTCAGGGTCGCGGCGTCGATGACCTCGATGTCGATCCCCTCTTCGGCGAGCCGCTCTGCGGCGGTCAGGACATCATGATGCGTCGCGCCCCAGGTGACGACGGTCGCATCGCGCCCTTCGCGCGAGACGAAGCAGGCATCAAGCGGCAGCGCCTCGCCGTCGTCCGCGAGCTCCTCGCGAAACAGCCGATAGAGGCGCGTCGGCTCGAAGAACATCACGGGATCGGGATCGCGGATCGCTGCGAGCAGCAGACCGTAGGCTCGCGCGGGCGTCGAGGGGATCACCACGCGCAAGCCCGGCATGTGCGCGAACATCGCTTCGGGACTCTCGGAATGATGCTCCGGAGCATGAATGCCGGCGCCGCAAGGCGAGCGCAGCACCATGGGGCAGGTGAGCCGTCCGCGCGTGCGGTTGCGCAGGCGCGAGGCGTGATTGATGATGTGGTCGATCGCCGGATAGATGAAGCCCGAGAACTGAACTTCGGCGACGGGCTTCAATCCCATCGCAGCCATGCCGATCGCGACGCCGGCGATGCCGGCTTCGGCCAGCGGCGTATCGATGACGCGCTCGCGTCCGAAGCGCCTGGAGAGCCCGCTCGTCGCGCGAAACACGCCGCCGTTGACGCCTATGTCCTCACCGAGCAGGAGCACTTCGGCGTCGCGCTCCATCTCGTGCGCGAGCGCCAAATTCACGGCTTCGACCAGCGTGACTTCAGCCATGATCGCTTCCCGCATCCCGCGCGAAGCGGCGCGCCTCTTCGAGCTGCGACTGCATCGAGCTCGGCAGCGTCGCATAAAGATGCTCGAACATGGCGTCGCTCGTCTGAGCAGGCGTCGAGAGATAGCGCGCGACCTCGCTTTCGACTTCTTCTCTGCATTGTTCGAGGAGCGCGGTCTCCTGTTCCCTGTCCCAAAAGCCTTTGGCGGCGAGATAGCTTCGCAGCCGCGAGATCGGCTCGCGCGTCCATGCGGCCTTCAAATCCTCAGGATCGCGATAGCGCGTGGCGTCGTCGGCGGTCGTATGATCGCCGAGCCGATAGCTGATCGCCTCGACGACGGTGGGGCCGCCGCCGTCACGCGCCTTTTCGATCGCCTCGCATGCGGCGACATGGACGGCGAGCACGTCGTTGCCGTCGACCTGCCGCCCCGGAACGCCGGCGGCGATGGCCTTTTGCGCGAGGCTTTCGGCGGCGGTGCTGATCGCGCGCGGCGTCGAGATCGCCCAGCCGTTGTTGTTGATGACCACGACGAGCGGCGCCTTCCAGACGCCCGCCATGTTGAGCGCCTCGTAAAATCCGCCATTGCCGCTGCCGCCGTCGCCCACGAAAGTCACCGCGACGCGCTTTTCTGCTCGCAGCCTGAACGCGTATGCCGCGCCGACGGCGTGAGCGACCTGCGTGGCGACCGGAACGCAGATCGGGAAATCCGACTTCGCGGCCTCGAAGTCGCTGCCTCTTTCGTCGCCGCCCCAATAGCGCAATATCTCAGTCATCGTGACGCCGCGCAGAAATTGCGCACCATGATCGCGATAGGACGGCGCGAGGACATCGTAAGGCTTCATCGCGGCGCCAAAGCCGACTCCGATCGCCTCCTGTCCGAGCGCCGATGCGAAGGTCCCGAGCTTTCCGGTGCGCTGCAGCGCAATGGCCTTCGAATCGAAGACGCGCGTGCGGTTCATCGCGCGATAGAGGCGCCGCAGCAACTCAGCGTCTTCCGCAATGGGCCCGGCTTTGTCGCTCGCCTCGCCCGCAGGCGAGAGCAGCTGCAGGTAATCGACATGAAATTCCAAGCCCATCGACGTGAAACCGCCCTGGCTGAGGTCCATTCCCTGGAAAAGCTAGCGCGCCGCTTCGCGAAGTCATGACCGCAACTTCAAATTTGTCGCGCGTGGCGGCGAGCTGACGCGCGCGGGCGAAAGCGCCGTGGATTGTGAGAAGGCGGCGCATCAAGCCCGAAGATCCCGTCGCGACTCCTTGCGACATCTGGACTCCCAGCGCCCGGCCGGATGCTCTGCGCCCCGACAATGTAGAGCGCCTGAGATGCAAGCTCACCAGCCTCCGCGCTCGATCGCGACCGCCGTCGCCTCGCCGCCGCCGATGCACAGCGCCGCTACGCCGCGCCTGAGATCGTAACGTTCCAGCGCTGCAAGCAGGGTTACGACGATGCGGGCGCCGGACGCGCCGATCGGATGGCCGAGCGCGCAGGCGCCGCCGTGAACGTTGACGCGCTCATGCGGGAGGCCGAGCTCCCGCATCGCAACCAGGACGACCACCGCGAAGGCCTCGTTGATCTCGAACAGGTCGACGTCTTTCTCGTCCCAGCCGACGCGATCCAGGAGCTTCCGGATCGCGCCGATGGGCGCCGTCGGGAAGTCGCCGGGCGCCCCGGCATGGCCCGCAGCTCCAATGAGTCGCGCAAGCGGGCGCGCGCCGAGGCGTTCGGATTCCTTCAACGTCGTAAGCGTCACCGCGGCGGCGCCGTCGGAGATCGAGCTCGCGTTCGCCGCCGTGATCGTTCCATCGCTGCTGAACGCCGGCTTGAGCTTCATCATTTCGTCGAGACCGATCATCGCCGGCAGCTCGTCGCGCGCGACGGAAGTCTGCGTCTTGCCGATCGTCGCCTTGACGGGCGCGATCTCCTGCCCAAAGTCGCCGTCGGCTGAGGCCCTATGCGCGCGCGCGAGCGAGGCCGCGGCATATTCGTCCTGCATGGCGCGCGTGATCTGATGCTTCGTCGCGCAATCCTCGGCGAAGGAGCCCATGAGACGCCCTTTCTCATAGGCGTCCTCGAGCCCGTCGAGAAACATGTGGTCGATGACCTTGCGATGGCCCATCCGATAGCCGCTCCGCGCCCGGTCGAGCAGATAAGGCGCGTTGCTCATGCTCTCCATGCCGCCCGCGACGACGATGCGCGCGCTCTCCGCGCGGATCGCGTCAGCCGCGAGCATGATGGCTTTCATGCCGGAGCCGCACATCTTGTTGACGGTAGTGCAGCCCGTCTGCTGCGGCAGCCCGGCGCCGAGCGCGGCTTGTCGGGCCGGCGCCTGGCCGAGGCCCGCGGGGAGCACGCAGCCCATGAACGCCTCGTCGACCTGCTCGGGAGAAACCCCGGACCGCGCGGTCGCGGCTTCGATCGCGCAGGCGCCGAGCTGCGGCGCCGTCACGTCCTTCAGCGCGCCGAGAAAGGCGCCGATGGGCGTTCGTGCGGCTCCGAGAATGACAATCTGATCGCCGCTCATGGCGCTTCGTCTCCGTCTGGAAATGGCGGCGTGTCGCCCGTTCCCTCGAGCAGGCGCGCGATCGTCGCGTCCTCGACCTCGCTCAGGCTCGCCGGCGACCAGCGAGGATTGCGATCCTTGTCGATGATCGCGGCGCGAACGCCCTCATAGAGATCGTGGGTCGCCAGAAGCGCGCACGCGGCGCGATAGTCGTTGTTGAGGCACTCTTCGAGCGAGCCTGCGCGCGCGGCGCGCCTGAGCAGCTCATATGTGAGCCGCACGCTTGTCGGCGAGTTGGCCAGAATCCGCGCCGCCGCCGCCTTGGCGAAGTCGGAGCTCTCGGCCGAAAGCGTCGCCACGACATCTTCGACGCGCAAGCCACTCATCGCGGCGTCGAGCAAATCCTGGTTTTTCTCGATCGACCCCGGCTCCGGCTTTCGAGCGAAGCGAGCCAGGGCTTCATCCAGCTCCGCAACCTCGCCCGCGCCCGAAAGGCGAGTCTGCAGTTCTGGGATGTCCGCGGAGTCGATCGCCATATCCGCCAGTCCGACGAAGATGGCGTCTGCGGCCTCCACCGCCGCTCCTGTCAGCGCCATATAGGCGCCGCCGCCGCCCGGCCTGCGCGTCAGCAGCCAGGCGCCGCCGACGTCGGGGATGTAGCCGATGCTGGTCTCCGGCATGGCGAGACGCGTGCGCTCGGTGACGAGTCGTCGGTTCCCATGCGCCGATATGCCGACGCCGCCACCCATCACAATCCCGTCCATGAACACGACATAGGGCTTCTCGAACGCCGCGATGCGCGCATTGAGCCGATATTCCTCGCGCCAGAACTGCTTGTAGGGATGATGCTCCGCCCCGCGCGCCTCGTAAAGCAGGCGAATGTCGCCGCCGGCGCACAGCCCTCGCTCCCCTTCGCCTGAAACCAGAACGGCGCAGATCTCGTCGTCCGAGGCGAAGTCGGCAAGGGCGTGCGTGAACAGGCGGACCATATTCAGCGTCAGGCTGTTCAGCGCGGCGGGCCGGTTAAGACGGATTCGCCCGATGCGTCCGTGGCGCGAGACGATGAGCTCCTCGTCGCTCATCGCCTGCCTTTCCCGAGCACTTCCCGCGCGACGATGACGCGCATGATTTCATTGGTTCCTTCGAGAATCTGATGCACGCGCAGGTCGCGGACGATCTTCTCGACTCCGTAGTCGCGCAGATAGCCATAGCCGCCGTGTAATTGCAGCGCGTCATTCGCGACCGCGAAGCCGGCGTCGGTCGCGACGCGCTTCGCCATGGCGCAAAGCAGCGTCGCCTGAGCGTCCTGCGCGTCGAGGGCCGCGGCGGCCCGCCAGAGCAGGGCGCGCGCCGTCTCCAATTGCGTCGCCATGTCGGCCAAGCGAAACTGCAAGGCCTGATGCTCGTCGAGCCGCCGCCCGAACGCGCGGCGCTCGCTCATATAGGCGACGGCCTTGGCGAGGGCGGCTT
>Ga0187784_10000438_pt1 | contig 30378 bp, 32 predicted proteins | sample 1015_SJ02_MP15_2_FD_132964 | JGI IMG/M metagenome (GOLD analysis project Ga0187784, IMG submission 132964) | Tropical peat soil microbial communities from peatlands in Department of Meta, Colombia - 1015_SJ02_MP15_20_MG | ecosystem: Environmental > Terrestrial > Soil > Wetlands > Peat | place... | reverse complement strand
TATCCATGATGGCCCGGAGAAACCTCTCCAACCAAAGGCCGGATACATTGATGCAAGACCGCAATCCAACAACTCGATCAAAACTCTTGCAACGCACGGCCGGACCATACAGTTGGGTCAGGAACGCCGCTTTCGGCCATAGCCCGTCACGTCGGTTTTGCGCTCCACAACAGAAGTCAGAGCGACCCTGTTAAACCGACGTTGAGTCCCATTCGCCTCATTTTTGCGCTGCGGCAAGGTTCAGTTCCGAAACCGCAAGGCGTGCGGCTTAGGCGGCGTCTAGTCTACCGCTTTGACTTCTACTTGACGTCACTGAGTCCAAGCTGACGTCCTTCCGATGCTGGTCGACCGCGGCTGTGTTCGAGCACAAATAGCCTGATCGCCGAAGACAGGTTGCCGTATTGGCGGCTCGATTCGATTTGTGCGACGACGCTCGAAAGCGTCGTGCTGTTTCTTTTGGCGATTTCCTTCAAAGCGCTCAAGAACGGTTCCTCAAGGCTGATGCTAGTCCTGCGACCGGAAATCATGATGGAGCGTTTCACGATAGTGGATTTCATGCTTGCCACCTTGTATCCTCTTTCTGCTTTTTGGGAAGGCAGGCGGCTAACCGGCTTAGCCGCCCACCCCTCAAGCGAGATCGTTCATACCTCGGCGACGATGGCCCTTCCGATCCACCCTTTTGCGCTCTCCCCAGTTAAGCCAACAACCGCCGCGAAAGGGAGCGCTGGAGTCATGGCTTCGCAGCGGAGGCCTCAGCCACTCATTCGCCGCGGTCTCGCCAGCTCGGAAACGACCGGCGGCGGCCTTTGTAAGGCGGCTCGCAACCGGAGGCGAGTTGCCGCTAAACAGCGAGCACCTTCATTTGGTGTTTAAGCTTGTCGTTTTGACCTCGCATCCGAACGCATTTGCTCAGCTAAATCTTGTTTGAGCAGGCAGTAGCCGTCTTTGTCGAATGCCTGGAGCCATCTCCCCGCTTCCGAACCTGCACGTGCTGCTATCGTTTCGATCGTTCCGGATCGCAGAAATTCCCAGTCCTCAGGACTCGGTAAAACACGACCAGACGCATCGGTCGAGACAGCAAGAGTATTGGGGTCGGACTTGCTCCGAAAAATCGACACTCTGATGATGGGCATAATTTCACTGGAAGCCTTGTTTGTTGTTGTTGCCATGTTCCGTGCAGTAGAGAGAACAAACGAGCAATTGTCCAATAAATGAAGCTGGCATTATCCATATTTTTTCGGTATGGTGTGCTGCGACAAACAAACAGTCGATTGGATCTGCTCCCTAAGACTGGGAGAGCTGCCGATGGAACTGCGCCAGCTACGGTATTTTGTTGCGGTCGCTGAGGAGGGGAATTTCACCCGTGCGGCCAAGAGGCTGCGCACTCATCAACCGCCCCTGAGTACGCAGATTCGACAATTGGAAAAGGAATTGGGAACGCCATTATTTCGTCGGCTGCCAAGAGGCGTGGAACTGACGGATGCGGGCAAGCTCTTGCTTGAGCAAGCTCGCATCATTCTCAAACAGGTCGAGGAGGCCGCAATCGGTGTGCGCCGCCGCGCTCGCGGTGAAACGGGGCGGATTATCGTCGGCTCTGGCGGTGCTTATTTCCATCCCGTCATCATGGACGTACTTTACGAATGCAAAACGCGCTACCCTAATCTCATAATCGCTCCGGAAGTGGAGGTAACCAACATTCCTCTCCTGATGGGGTGGTTACGAACAGGACGGATCGATGCGTGTCTTCTCCCGCTACCGCTGGACGACAGTGAGGCTTTCACAGTCGAACCTTTAGTCGATGAAGATTGCGTGATTGTCTTACCGACCGGACATCCACTTGCCATTTCTGCATCTGTGGCTCTGGCAAATCTCGCCAAAGAAAGGTTTGTCCTCTTCTATCGTGGCTGCAATCCAGCGCTGTTTGAATCAATAATCAACGCTTGTGCGCGGGCCGGTTTCAGCCCGAACCTGTGGCAGGAAGCAGCCCAGATCGTGCATGTCATCCCCATGGTGGCAGCGGGCTTCGGCGTATCGATTGTCCCGCGGTCCTTTAGCCAAATTCACTTCGCTGGCGTCAATTACATGGATATTAAAGGGGATGGACCGCGTTCAGCGATCGGATTGGCTTGTCGCAGTGATGAGCGTTCTGCCGCCATCAAAAATGCCATGAAGGTGGCTCATCTTGCCAATGCTCAGGCGCGGCTAGCATGACTTAGGCAAAGTCGCTTGTCCGGTTGTCCACCAATCGCGTCGAGAATAGCGACCGCTAGGACGAGATCCCCAACGATGTCGGCTATGCGTTCAACTTCGAACAATCCGAGTCGTGCGCGATACTACGCTCTGTGCCCATTAAGAGACGAACGGTACTGTAGCAAAAATTCGTCCAAATCGCGTTAAAGACAGAGCGATTCCATTAGCTGAAATCTTGCCTTAGCGGATACACGAATGGCCGTTAGCGCCCCTGGCACCTCGCGTCGTCGCATCTGCGCAGCCCGGTTACTCCGAGACGGGCTTGCCAGCCCCCGAGATCACCTCGCCAAACCCCACCCACCTGGCGCCGTTGAACCTCATCAATTGCATCTGCTTGATCGGAGCGAAATCCGTAGGGCTAGTCGAAATAGTAATACCGGGTAACAGCAGCGGTAGCTGCAGATCGTGGATGTTCGCTGCCTGCTTCATCACGTTCTCGCGGGTGAGCTTGTCGCCGCACTGCTCGAGCACGTAAACCATGAGCTGCGCAGCAATATAACTGTAAACGTAACCGCCGTCGGCGATGTTCCCCGATGGATTATATTTCTTCATCCACGCCGCATATTCCTTGTATTCGGGCGCGTCCTGCCATTGCGGATTGGCGGGGTCTTTGTTGAATGCCGCCGATATAATGCCAACCGCCTTCTCCGGCCCAGCGGGATGTATCACCCCCGTGAGCTCGGACGACAAAGTGGTGAGAAAATGCGTCGGCCTCCAGCCGCTGTCGTAAACCTTATCAATCGTCTGCACGGCGAATTTGCCAAGGGCTGCCGTCAGCAGCACATCGGCGCCGCTACGCTGTAGCGCCGCGATTTGCGAATCAACCATCGCATCGGTGGTTTCGTAGGTCTGGGTGGCGATGATCATCCTTTCCGCCTTGTCGCCCAGACCTTCGCGCAGCCCGATAAGGTAGTCCCTGCCAAAGTCGTCATTCTGATAAAGCACGGCGATCTTGGCATTCGGCACGTTCTTTAGGATGTGGCGAGCATAGACGCGCGCCTCAACGCGGTAACTGGGCTGAAACCCCATTGTCCACGGATAATGCTTGGGATCGTTGAGCTGGGAGGCACCACTGATGACAAACAATTGTGGAACCATTTTTTCGTTCATGTAGTCACGGATTGCAATGTTGCTCGCTGTACCGGCCGGAAAGAACAGCAATAATACGTGATCTTGCTCCACGAGTTGGTGCGCCATTTCGATTGTCTTCGGCGGACTATAGGCATCGTCGCGGCTGATGAAGTCGATCGTGCGGCGGCCGTTGACCCCGCCGTGGTGGTTGATCATGGCGAAGTAGGCAGCCACTGCTTTGCCGTTGACGATGCCAACGTACCTAAGCGGGCCGCTATAGGGCATCATGTTGCCGATCTTGATCTCTGTGTCGGTAACTCCCGGACCGTATTGTTTGTCTGCGGCGGCCGCGCCCATCGTCAGTCCCACCGCCGGCAGCAGCATCAGCAACGCTGCATGTCCGCCTGCAAAAAACCATCTCATATGCTCCTCCTTCCTCATCCTGTGCGACCTGGAAAACATGTATCAATCAGCGCTTTCGGACCAGTGCCTTTGCGGCGCACCCCGGCATCGGCGTAGCTTTGATCGCCGTGAATAAGGACGAGCACCGGCCCCTGAGCAATGAAGCCAAAGACAAATAGCAGAGGCGCTATTGTTAAAAGTGAACTCAGGATGTTGTTCCTTTAAAATTATGAGCGTGAACGGCACTCGAGGAGCGATTCTCGCGGCAACAGAGATCGTTACAGCCGGATTATCTCATTACGCCGGTATTAAGTCCCCCGCGGAATGCCAATTCGAGCGTCTTGCCTTCCACACGCAAGCCTACCCAACTGCGCTGTCGATCTTCTTGGGAAGGTGGACTAAACTGTAAGACCCTCGGTAGATTGGCAGAGACCGGCCTGAGCCGGTTTTTCCGCTCGTGTTGGCAGTGTTGGAGTGTCCATGAAACCGTTGACCTATGTCAACGACAGGGAACGGCTGCACGGCAATGGTTTCAAGCGATAAATATGGAGGCGATGATGCCCCAACAGAGCAGCATGGATTTCTATTTCAATTGGGCAAAAGCGCGGATCGACGAGATGAATGCCTCATTGGCATCGCTCGAAGCCAAGGCCAGTCAAATACAGGCCGATTCCAAAGCTAAGGCCCAACCACTCATTGCCGACCTGCGTAAGAGGCGCGACGAATTTCGGGAGATTGTCACGAAGCAGGCCGAGGCGAGCGAGGCCGCTTGGGCGCGCGCCAAACCTCAATTGGAAGCCGCATGGACTGATTTTCAAGCAATAGTCAAAACCTATGTCGATACCATCGGCAAAAAGACCGGACAGCAGCAGGCGACATTCCGAGATGCGGCCGCGGCCCAATTGAAAGCGTGGCGGGAAGTTGCCGAGAAAATCCAGGTTGCCGCGACAGAATTCACCGACGACAGCCGTACCGAACTCGACATAGCGGTCAAGCAAATGAAGGCCGACGCATCGGATGCGGAAGCACGATTGAAGCAGATCGGAGGCGATTCATGGGCCGCCTTCAGCAAGGCCTTGGCGCAATCGCGTGCGGCTTTCGACCAAGCCAACCACGCCGCCTGGGAGGCATTCAAGCGCGCCGCTTCTCGGAAGACCGAATAGGCCGGCCATCGAGCCGCTGTGCCCACGTCGCGAGGGTTAGAAGTGGGATTTCGGGTTGACCGCCGGATTTTGCATTTTCACCCAGCCCGGGATTGAGCTGCTGCCACAGCCGCTCCGAAGACGCGACCGGGAGCTTCGTGAAGGCCGCTGTTGCGACCCCCGAAAAGATGATCCAATAGTACGCGCGAGGCGACGCGGATTACGGCCTTAATGACAGTGAGACAAAAAAGACCCCGCCGGCCAGCGAAGATCATCGTCGCCGCGTCACTGATATCGGCGTGGGCCGCCAATGCTCCAGCGGCTCCGCGGCAGCTCGATTGCCTCCTGACCGACACGCCGACGCGCCCTGGCTCGGAAAGCCGGTCGGTCGTGGTCGTCTATGATGAAGACAACAAGACACTGACAGCTGAAGCCTCCGGCCGGCGCTACAGCTTCAGCAAGGTGACCATCACCTACATCGCCATCAGCGGCCACGCCGATGACATCAGCCTCGGGATCGATCGATCCTCGCTCGGCATCGTCTGGCAGCAATACGAGGCGGACAGGGTGAACACGGAATACGGCCATTGCCGCCCCGCACCGGGCTGAATGAGCGTGGGGCGAACGCGTGTTCACTCGTAGCGCAAGGCGTCGATCGGGTTGAGGTTCGCTGCCTTGCGGGCTGGGTAGAAGCCGAAGAACACACCGACCGCGGCCGCGAATAAGAAACCCCCAACGATCGCGGTCAGCGACAGTGGCGCGGACCAGTGGAACAGCATCGAGAGCGCCACCGAAAGCACGATGCCGGTGACAATGCCGGCGACGCCCCCGCTGATGCTGAGAAAGATCGCCTCGGCGAGAAATTGCAGCAGCACATGCAGCCGACGCGCACCAATCGCCATGCGCAGACCGATCTCACGGGTGCGTTCGGTTACCGAGACGAGCAAGATATTCATGATGCCGATGCCGCCGACGATGAGCGAAATCGACGCCACCGCGGCGAGCAGGAGCGCCATGATGCGGCTCGAACTCTCGGCGGTTTCCACGAACTGGCTCAAGTTGCGGACGTCGAAATCGTTGACCTCGCCGGGCTTGATGCGATGACGGCGGATGAGCGTGTCACTCGCCTGCTGGATGGCGGCGTGCACTAGTGGTTGGCTGACCGCCTGCACATAGATCTGATTGGCGAAACCGGTCAGCCGCGGCTGCAGATTGTACGGGTTGGGCCACGGCAGATACGGCCAATTGAGCGGCGCCTGCTGCGTGGTCGGCGCCGCGACGCCGAGCACTTTGCGCTCGGCAGTGGTGAACGGCGTCATCACCAGGTCGTCCTGATCGGTGCCGAACACAGACTGGCCTTTGCCGGCAAGCACGCCGATCACCTGCAGAGGAACGCTCTTGACCAGGATCGAGGCGCCGATCGGGTTTTCCCCGGGGCTGAACAGCTGGCGGTATACGGTTTGGCCAATGACGACGACGAGATTGGCCTTGCTTTCGTCCTCGGCGGCGATACCGCGCCCGACGGCGATGTGCCAGTTGGTGACCGCCGCATAGTTCGTGCTTACGCCCTGGATCATGGTGGTCCAGTTCTGATTCGCGTACTGCACTTGCCCGCTCTGGCGGATGAGGTAGCCGACCTGCGCGACCGCGGGATCTTCGCGGCGGATGGCGCGCGCGTCGTCGACCGTCAGCGTCGACGCACTGCCAAAACCGGCACGGATGCCGCCCGTGGTCAGTGCGCCGGGCAGGATGACGACGACATTGGTGCCGAGGCTTTCGATCTGGTTGCGCACTGCTTCGCTCGCGCCATTGCCGACCGCGACCATGACGATCAGCGCCGCGACGCCGATAAAAACACCCAACATGGTCAGCGCCGAGCGCATCTTGTTGCGGCCGATCGCCTGCGCCGCGGCGCCGAGCACCATGAGCGTGAAGTCGAGAAAACCGGCGGTGGGCGCCGCAAGCGGCGTCGGCGGACGCAAGAACGCGGCACCGGGAGGTTCGACAACGGCCGCCGCCGGCGGTTTGCCCACGCGCTCGTCGGCGACAATGACACCGTCGCGCACGGTCACAACCCGGTCGGCGTAGGCGGCAATGTCGGCCTCGTGGGTCACCAGGACGATGGTGACGCCCCGCGCGCGATTAAGCGAGCGAAGCATTTCCATGATTTCGTGCGAGGTCCGCGTGTCGAGATTGCCGGTCGGCTCGTCGGCCAGCAACAGGCTCGGTGTGTTGATCAAGGCGCGGGCGATGGCGACACGCTGCTGCTGGCCGCCGGACAATTGTCCCGGCGTATTGCGCTCGCGCTCGCCGAGCCCAACGAGCGCAAGCGTGGCGCGTGCGCGCTCGGTGCGCTCGGCGCCCTGCGGCGCAGCCGCGGCGTAGTAGAGCGGCAGGCTCACATTCTCGAGCGCGCTGGTGCGGCGAAGTAGATTGAAGCTCTGGAACACAAAGCCGAGTCGCTCGCTGCGGACGCGGGCGAGCGCGGGTTCGCGCAGCGCCGCAACGTCGACGCCCTGCAAAAAGTAACGACCGCTGGTCGGCTGGTCGAGGCAACCGAAAATGTTCATCAGGGTCGACTTGCCCGAGCCGGACGATCCCATGATGGCGACGAATTCGCCGCGTGCCACCGTCAGGCTGACGCCGCGTAACGCTTCGACCTTGACGTCGCCGATCACGAATGTGCGCGTGACATTCTCAACCTTGATGACCGGCTGGGTCGTTGCAAAATCCTCGCGCGGCATTGCACACCAGTATCGGAGGACGAGAGCTGGCAGATTGGACTACCCGCTCACCTGACCACGGCTTTCGCTGATAATGACCAGGTCGCCGGGACGAAGATCGCCGCCAACGATCTCGGTGAAATTGTCGTCGCTCAGACCGGGGACGACGGTGACCGCAACCGGCCGACCACCGCGCAGCGCGAAGACCTGCGGCGGTCGGCCCGGCCGCGCACCTGCGCCGTGCGCCTCAACCGCTGACAGCCCACCCGGCACGTAGCGTAGCGCCTGGTTGGGCACGCGGATCACCTCGCTTCGTTGATCGGTCATGATCGTGGTGGACGCAGTCATGCCTGGCACCAGCGCCAGATCGCTGTTATCGACTGCGATCACGACGTCGTAGGTGACGACGTTCTGCACCGTCTGCGGCGATTGCCGCCGTTGCGTCACCGTGCCGTAAAAGACGCGCTGCGGAAAAGCGTCGACGGTAAAGGTCGCCCTGTCGCCGACCTTGACGCCGCCCATGTCGGCTTCGCTGGTATTGGTGTCGACCTCCAACAGCCGCAAATCCCTGGCGATGAGAAACAAGGTCGGCGTCTGGAAGGTCGAGGCGACCGTCTGGCCACCGGTGACGCTGCGCGACACCACGACGCCGTCCACCGGCGAGACGATGTCGGTGTAGTCGAGATTGAGCTTGGCGGCCTCTACATAAGCCTGGTCGAGCCTGACCGTACCCTCGTCCTGGTGCACGATATAGGCCTGATCCTCGGCCTGCTGACGCGCGATCGAGTTCTGTTCGGCCAATGTTTTGTAACGGGCAAGATCGACGCGGTCCTTGTCGAGCACGGCCTGATCGCGCGCGAGCTGGGCGGTAGATTGATCGAACGCCGCCTGGTAGGGGCGCGGATCGATCTTGGCGCACACCTGGCCCGCCCGTACCTCCGTGTTGTAATCGCAATAGATGTTCTGAATGACGCCGGAGTCGTAGGCACCGACGATGATGGTGAGAACCGGATTGACGGTGCCGGTGGCGGTCGCGGTACGGGTTATGGCACCGCGTTCGGCCGGCACGGTGACGTACTGCACCGACGTGCCGCGATGCGTGCCCCACCAGCCAATGCAGGCGACAGCGGCAAGTGCCAGCACCGCGACCGCGACCCAGCGGCTGCGGCCCCTGCGGCGCCAGAGCGACTTGACCGGCACATGTGGATTTGAAACCTGCAACAAGGATTCGGTCTCCGCCGAAGAATTTGTCGGTTCTGGTTGAAATGCCGTACGGCGCGCCGACCTGCCTTGATGTAGCTCAATCCCGCATGACCGATGGCTGCAGAATGCGTCCCATTCGGCCTCGATCAGGCGTGGCGCGGCTGGCTCACCGCGATGATGATCAATACCGATCGCCGGGCGAGTTGCCGATTGATAAAATCCGGCACAGTTGCGGCGTACGAACAACGCCGGCTGACTCACACGCGCAGCGCGTGTTTGCCAAGGAGCTTTACGGTCGTCGCCTGCGTGCCCTTCTCGCCGGGCTCCTCAGCATAGGTGACCCGCGAGCCGACGGTCAGGCGGGAAAATCCGTCATTGAGCACGCTGTTGCGGTGAAAATAGATCTCCTGGCCGTCGCTGGTCTCGAGGAATCCGAACTCGCCGGAGGAGTCGAGCCGCACCACAGTGCCGATCAGCGGGCGCTCATGCCGCTTCACCTGGCCATTGGCGCGGCGGGCTTGATCCTGCAGCTGCCTGCGCGCGTGCTTGAAGGCATCGTTGAGGGCGAATGTCAGATCGGCATGCCGCTCGTCCGCCGGCGGGGTTCTTTCCACATTCACCTCGCGGCCGTCCGGAAGCGCGAGGCGAATGTGGACCTCGTAAAGTCCGCCCTTGCGATGATGCTGGCCGGGGCCTTTCAACACCACGCGGCAGGCGGTTATGCGGCCCCAACGCTCTTCGAGTTGCGCCACGTGGGCGGCAATGACCTCTTCGAGTTCCGCGGTTCCAGCCATGCCTTGAAATTCGATTTCAGGCGGCGTTTGCATGTTTTTCTCCAGTTAGCGCGATGTCAGAGGGTGGAAGAGCTTGCGCGTCCCGCAAAACACACTTTCGTGAGCTTTCCGGCGCGGCCTCGTGATTTGCAATTGAATCAATGCGTTTGGTAGCACTGAACGCCGGGCTCGTCATTGACACATATCATGGCGGAGCCACATAGCGGGGGTAGCTTGCTCAAGTTCCAATGAGCATTGGAGGCGTGTCATGGCTGAAACCATCACGAAATTGCCCGTGAAGACCGAAAAAACCTCCGCATCAACGCTCCCGTCCTGGCGGCCCTTCGAGGGTTTGCGCCGGGAGATTGATCGGTTGTTCGATGACTGGGATGGCGGCTTCTGGCGCTCGCCGTTCCGCCGTTCGATGTTCGACGTAGCGCCGTTCTGGCGCGGTGAAGCGTCCTGGCCTGCGGTGCCGGCGGTCGACGTCGCCGAGACCGAGAAGGGCTACGAGATCACCGCCGAATTGCCGGGGATGGACGAAAAGAACATCGAAGTGAAGTTCTCGGACGGCGTCCTGACCATCAAGGGCGAGAAGCAGGAAGAGAAAGAGGAGAAGAAGAAGGACTACTACCTGAATGAGCGCAACTACGGTTCGTTCCAGCGCACATTCCAGGTGCCCGATGGCGTCGACAGCGACAAGATCGAGGCGAGCTTCAAGAAGGGCGTGCTCACCGTGACCTTGCCGAAGAGCGCCGAGGCGCAGAAGTCGGAAAAGAAGATCGCGGTCAAGGCCGCCTGAAGTCTACCGTTACGTTGAGCCGTTGCCCGGCCCGGATTGCGTCTAGACGACGCAGTCCGGGTCTTGCGCTTTCGCTACGAGGCCTGCGCTCGTTTCGGCTGAACGATAACCGGCATGGTCGAGAGCTTCTCCAGGATGCGGCAGCGTCGGCGCAGCGGCACCCATTCATAGAGAAATATTTCCAGCGGTCGCCACATCGCCACCCAGCCGATGATCAACAAACCTTCGCCGAGAATCTCGGAGACCGCACCGTTGCCGAGCGAGAAGGCGAGTTCGCGCAGCAGCACGCAGGAAAACAGGAACGCGAGCCCGGTGGCAAGCGCGATGCGGCCGTCGCGGAACAATGCCCGCAGCCGCCGCCTTTCATGCGCCGCGCGATAGCCGAAATAGTTGTGGATCGCCTCGCCGAGATCGGGCCCGCCGGTCTGCGGCAATTGATCGGCCGGCAGGTGGATCACCAGGCAGAGCGGCCGCTGGCGCGCAATCTCCTCGGCCGAGCTGATGATGTATTCTTCGGCGTCCTGGTCGAGGTCGCGCTCGTGAAAGGGAGATGGGTCGAGCGAGTTGAACAGCTGAGCGAGTCGGCTGAGGTTGATCTCGATCTTCGCCGCGGCCGTCGACGGTTCGAGCGGATTTGACTCAGCCATGATACGGGACTCGTCCCCAGTCTACGGCACATGGTCCGAGCTGATTCGCGCGACCCATGACGGCCGCTTGTTTCGATCGAGGTCAAGGACCAAGAAAGCCGGGAAACGAATATATAGGCCTTCATCGCTGGCCGGGACACTTCCCGGCCGTTTTGCAGGAGGATAATCGCCAAATAGCGCGCGTCGTTGAGGGGGTGCGCTTCCTCGCTTTGCTCCTCGCAATGGCGCGAGTCACCACCCGAGCGACCGCATTACCATCGCCGCCGCCTGCAACTCGGCGAAGCGGAAGGCGCGGCGTTCGAGCGCCAGCGCGTCGCGGCCCCATTGCTCCATGTTCCAGTCCTCGTCGACATGCGCGGCCTGCCACGCTTCCTCGGCCGTGAGCCGCCCGCGCAACAGCGCCAGCGCGATCAGCGCCGAGCCGGTCAGCGTCGTCACCGCATGGACCGCGCCGAGCCGCCAGGGATCGTCGGGGATGGCGGCGCTGGCGGCCGCCAGCGCAGCCGCGTCCTGGACGACGTGAACGACGCCCGCTCCCGAGCTGAAGCGCGCGCCAAGCGCTTCGCGCGCCCAGGCGAGAATCGGGTCCCAGTAACGCGCCTGCCGTTGGACGAGCCGTTGCGGGCCGCTCGCGCGATAGCAGAGAAGATCGGAGGCGAGATATTTCTCGACTTCGGCCGCGACGGCTCGAGGCCGATCGATGACCCCGTCGATGATCGCATTGGCGAGCCGGGTCAGCGGCATCCTGGCCGGATCGATGGTCTCCCCTTGTGCCCCCCACTCGGCCGCGATCGCCTGCGCCAGCGCTGCCGTTGGCGCGGCGAGCACGCGGCGCGCCGGCGTATGCACCCGCTTTCCGTTGAGCTCTATGGCGTAGGCTTCCGCGGCGGCAGCAAAGCCCGCCTTTTTGTAGAAGCGGCGACGCAGCAACGGCCGCACGGCGCGCCGCACTGCTTCGACGGCATTCTCGGGCCGGGCATTTTCGGTTTGATCGCGCATTACACCCCGGACCATAGATGAGAAGAGATGCACTGGCAGCAGGTGCGACGCGCCGCCGCGCTTTCGCATCGCCGCATTTTCCCGAGTTGTCACAGAATGGCCAATATATTCAAAGCTTTATGCCGGCGGGGGCGCGCCTTGCGGCGGCCGCGGATTTCGCAGCTGCAATGCAGCGAGTTTAAGGACCGAATGGGGACAAAACCTTGTTATGACAAGCACAAATGGTGGAAATCCGTACCCCGCTCGACTAGTATCCGCGCCCCGGATTCGGCGGCGGAGCTAGCGTTCGCGGGGGAGCCGATCCGCGCAGCGGCGTCAAGAAACCGTATAGGGAAAATGCGGGGCGCTGCGTGCAAGAGGAGTCAATGAACCCTACCGACATTTCGGTCCCGGACTACTTCCACAAGGTCGTGGATTGCCAGTGGGCCTGCCCAGCGCACACCCCGGTTCCCGAATACATCCGTTTGATCGCCGCGGGCCGCTATAGCGACGCCTACATGATCAATTGGGAATCGAATGTATTCCCAGGCATTCTCGGACGCACCTGCGACCGGCCGTGCGAGCCCGCCTGCCGGCGCGGCCGGGTCGAGAAGGAGCCGGTCGCGATCTGCCGGCTCAAGCGCGTCGCCGCCGACTTCAAGGACGACATCCACGCCCGCCTGCCGCGGCCGGCCGCGAACAAGAACGGCAAGCGCATCGCGCTCGTCGGCTGCGGTCCGGCCTCGCTCACCGTCGCGCGCGACCTCGCCCCCATGGGCTACGAATGCGTGATCTTCGACCAGGACCCGCTGTCCGGCGGCATGATGCGCACGCAGATTCCCAAATTTCGCCTGCCGGAAAGCGTGCTCGACGAGGAATGCGCCTATATCCTCGGGCTCGGCATAAAGTTCGTCGGCGGCAAGCGCATCGACAGCATGAGGGCGCTGCTGGCCGAGGATTTCGATGCGATCTTCGTCGGCTGCGGCGCACCGCGCGGCCGCGACCTCGACATCCCCGGCCGCAAGGAAGCGGCGCAGAACATCCATATCGGCATCGACTGGCTCTCCAGCGTCTCCTTCGGCCACATCAACCGCATCGGCAAGCGCGTGATCGTGCTTGGCGGCGGCAACACCGCAATGGATTGCTGTCGCTCCTCGCGCCGGCTCGGCGGCCAGGACGTCAAGGTCGTCGTGCGCTCCGGCTTCGAAGAAATGAAGGCGTCCCCCTGGGAAAAGGAGGACGCCATGCACGAGGACATTCCGATCTTCAATTACATGGTGCCGAAGGAATTCACCCACGACAATGGCAGGCTCACCGGCGTCACCTTCGTGAAAGTCAGAGCCGTGCGTGACGCCAACGGCCGCCGCGATCTTATTCCCACCGGCGAGCCCGATCAGCACTTTGCCTGCGACGACGTGCTGGTCGCCGTCGGCCAAGAGAATGCGTTTCCCTGGATCGAGCGCGATTGCGGCATCGTTTTCGACAAATGGGACATGCCCAAGGTCGATCCGCGCACCATGGCCTCCAGCCATCCCAAGGTGTTCTTCGGCGGCGACGCCGCTTTTGGCCCGAAGAACATCATCTGGGCGGTGGCGCATGGCCACGAAGCGGCGATCTCGATCGACCAGCTGTGCCGCGGCAAAGACATCCAGGTCCGCCCGGCGCCGCAGCTGACCATCTCCAGCCAGAAGATGGGCATCCACGAGTGGAGCTACGACAACGAGATCGTGCTCGACAAGCGCTACCGGGTGCCGCTTCGCGAGAAGGTGGTGGCGCTGCGCGACATCAAGACCGAGGTCGAGCTGGGCTATGATTTCGAGCTTGCGTTGAAGGAAGCCGAGCGCTGCCTCAATTGCGACGTGCAGACGGTCTTCAACGGCCAGCTCTGCATCGAATGCGACGCCTGCGTCGACATCTGCCCGATGGACTGCATCACCTTCACGGAAAATGGCGAGGAGGCCGACCTGCGCACGCGCCTGCAGGCGCCGGCGAACAACCTCAGCCAGGATCTCTACATCGGCGACAGCCTCAAGACCGGCCGCATCATGGTGAAGGACGAGGATGTGTGCCTGCATTGCGGGCTTTGCGCCGAGCGCTGCCCCACTGGCGCGTGGGACATGCAGAAATACCTCATCGATATGACTCACGCAGAACAGGCATGCCAATCCAAAGCATAAACGACTTCGTCGTCCGATTTGCCAACGTCAACGGCTCGGGCTCGGCGAGCGCCAATGAACTGTTCGCCCGCGCGGTGCTGCGCATGGGCATCCCGGCCGCGCCGCGCAATATTTTCCCCTCCAACATCCAGGGGCTGCCAACCTGGTACGAGGTGCGCATTTCCGAGGCCGGCCATCTCGGCGCCCGTGGCGGCACCGATCTCATGATCGCCATGAACCCGCAGACCTGGGACCAGGACGTCGCCGGCATCGAGCCCGGCGGCTATCTTCTTTACGATTCGACGAAGCCGATGCCGAAGTCGAAGTTCCGCGACGATATCACCGTCATCGGCGTTCCGCTCACCGCCATCTGCAATCGCGAATATAGCGACCCGCGCCAACGCCAATTGTTCAAGAACATCGTTTATGTCGGAGCGCTGGCGGCGCTGCTCGACATGGATGTCGGCGAAATCGAGAAGCTCATCGCCGAGCAATTCAAGGGCAAGGAAAAGCTGTTCGGCGCCAACACTCATGCGCTGCATCTCGGCCGCGACTGGGTGATGATGAACCTCGATCACCCGATCGGCCTGCGGCTGAGGCGCGCCAATGCCGTCGGCGACCGCATCTTCATCGAGGGCAATGCCGCGGCGGCGCTCGGCGCCGTCTATGGCGGCGCCACGATCTGCGCCTGGTATCCGCTCACGCCGTCCTCCTCGCTTGCCGAGGCCTTCACCCGCCATTGCCATCGCCTGCGCGTCGATCCGCAAACCAAGAAGAACAGGTTCGCTATCATCCAGGCGGAGGACGAGCTCGCCTCGATCGGCATCGTCATCGGCGCCGCCTGGAACGGCGCCCGCGCCTTTACCGCCACGTCCGGGCCGGGAATTTCCCTCATGCAGGAATTTCTCGGCCTCGCCTATTTCGCGGAAATCCCCGCGGTGATCTTCGATGTGCAGCGGGCCGGACCGTCGACCGGCATGCCGACGCGCACGCAGCAGACCGACATTCTCGCCTGCGCCTACGCCTCGCACGGCGACACCAAGCACGTGCTCTTGTTTCCCGACGACCCGGCGGAAAGCTTCGAATTCGGCGCCCAGGCGTTTGATCTTGCCGATCGGCTGCAGACGCCGGTGTTCGTGATGATGGATCTCGACATCGGCATGAACCACCGCCTCGCCCGCCCGCTCGCCTGGGACGACCGCCGCAAATACGACCGCGGCAAGGTGATGACGGCGGCCGCGCTCGAAGCCGGCGAGGAATTCGGCCGCTATCTCGACGTCGACGGCGACGGCATCCCCTACCGCACGCTGCCCGGCACGCATCCGACCAAGGGCTCGTTCTTCACCCGTGGCAGCTCGCGCGACCGCTTCGCCCGCTACACCGAGGAAGGCCCGGCCTATGCCGACAACATGCAGCGGCTCCTGCGCAAGTTCGAGACCGCCAAGGACATGGTGCCGCGGCCGCTGCAGGCGAATGCCGGCAAGCCGACGAAATACGGCGTGATCTATTTCGGCTCGACGTCACCGCCGATGGACGAGGCGATCCAGCTCCTGGAGGCGGACGGTCACCTGCTCGACCGCCTGCGTGTGCGCGCCTTCCCGTTCCATTCGAGCGTGACCAGCTTCATCGGCGAGCACGATTTCGTGTTCGTGGTGGAGCAGAACCGCGACGCGCAGCTGCGCTCGCTGATCGTCAACGAATGCGGCATCGACCCGGTGCGGCTGGTGCCGATCCTGCATTACGACGGCACGCCGATCACCGCGCGCTTCATCGCGCGCGCCATCGCCGATCACCTCGACGCGCTTAAAGTCACGCCGCTGCGCAAAGGCAAGGTGGTGTCATGACCTACCTCGTCAAACCGCAATTCCACCATCCGGAACTACCGAAGAACGCGCTCGGCTATACCCACCGCGACTACGAGGGCGCGGTGTCGACGCTGTGCGCCGGCTGCGGCCACGACTCGATCTCGGCCTCGATCATCGAAGCCTGCTTCGAGCTGTCGATCGCGCCGCACCGGGTGGCCAAGCTCTCCGGCATCGGCTGCTCGTCGAAGACGCCGACCTATTTTCTCGGCAACTCGCACGGCTTCAATTCGGTGCACGGCCGCATGCCCTCGGTCCTGACTGGCGCCAATCTCGCCAATCGCGACCTCATCTATCTCGGCGTATCCGGCGACGGCGATTCGGCCTCGATCGGATTCGGCCAGTTCGCGCACGCCATCCGCCGCGGCGTCGACATGGTCTATATCGTGGAGAACAACGGCGTCTACGGCCTGACCAAGGGTCAGTTCTCCGCCACCGCCGACCGCGGCTCGAAATCGAAGCGCGGGACCGTCAACAACGACAACGCCATCGACCTTGTCAGCATCGCGCTACAGCTCGGCGCCACCTTCGTCGCCCGCTCGTTCTCCGGCGACAAGAAGCAGCTGACGCCGGTGATCAAGGCGGCGATCGAGCACCGGGGCGCGGCCTTCATCGACGTGATCTCGCCCTGCGTCGCCTTCAACAATCACCTCGGCTCGACCAAGAGCTTCGATTACGTGCGCGAGCACAATGAGACCGTCAACCGCCTCGATTTCATCACCGGCCGCGCGCCGATCAAGGTCGATTACCCGCCGGGCAGCGTCGAATTGGTCGAGCAGCACGACGGCACGATACTGGCGCTGCGCAAGCTCAACGCCGAGTACGACGTGCATGACCGGCTCGCCGCCATGAACTTCCTGCAGGTGCACGCGGCCAAGGGGCAGGTCGTGACCGGGCTCCTCTACGTCGCCGCGGAGGCGGAGGATCTGCACGGCCGGCTCGCTACGGTCGACAAGCCGCTCAATGCGCTCAGCGAGGAAGAGCTGTGCCCCGGCTCGGCGGAGCTGGAGAAGTTCAACGCCGGTTTGCGCTGAATTAAGTTCCGTCACCCTTCGAGGCTCGCTGCGCTCGCACCTCCCGTGACGGAATGTGGCTCACTCCTCCGGCGCCTCCACGATCGGGTCGTAGCGGGAAGCGTCGAGGCCGAGGAGATTCCACGATTGCTGCATGTGCGGCGGCAGCGGCGCGGTCACGTCGATGACGCCGCCGCGCGGATGCGGCACGACGAGGCGCCGGGCGAGAAGATGCAGCTTGTTCTGCATGCCGCCCGGCAGCTGCCAGTTCTCGCGCGCAAAATATTTCGGGTCGCCGATGATCGGATGATTGATGTGGGCCATGTGCGCGCGCAATTGATGGGTGCGGCCGGTCACCGGCTTAAGCGAGACCCAGGCGAGCGCCGGCCCCGCGGTCTCGATCACCGCATAGTAGGTCACCGCGTGGCTCGCGCCCTCCTCGCCATGGCGCGCGATGCGCATGAACGATTCCTCCTCGCGCTCCTCCTTGGCGAGGAAGGTGGAGATGCGGCCCTGCCGCGGTTTCGGCACGCCGGCGACCAGCGCCCAATAGATCTTGCGCGCCGCGCGCGAGCGGAACGTCTTGGCCAAGGCCGCGGCGGCGAAGCGCGTCTTGGCGACGAGAAGACAGCCGGCGGTATCCTTGTCGAGCCGGTGCACGAGCCGCGGACGCTGGCCGTGTGCGTCGCGCATGACCTCCAGCATGCCGTCGAGATGCCGCAGCGTGCCGGAGCCGCCCTGGACCGCCAAGCCCATCGGCTTGTTGAGCACCAGCACGTCGGCGTCTTCGTAAAGCGCGATCGATTTCAGGAACGCGCGGATTTTTTCAGCGGCCTCATCGCCGGCGGCGCGCGGTTTCTTCGGCTGATCGAGCCGCAGCGGCGGAATGCGCACGCTCTGCCCCGCTTCGAGCCGGTTCTTCGGCTGCGTGCGCTTGCCGTTCACCCGCACCTCGCCTTTGCGGATGACGCGTTGGATGTGGGAGAAACTCAATCCGGGAAATCGCGCCTCAAGAAAGCGGTCGACGCGCATGCCGGATTCGTCGACCGTCACCGCGACATTCTGCACGCTGCTGTTGCTCGCCCTCTCCCCTTGCGGGAGAGGGCGGTCGCTCCAAGCAATGTGAGGAGCGACCGGGTGAGGGGGAGATTTCGAACGATGCTTCGTCGGAAAAGACCCCTCACCCGGCTCGCGCCAGCGGCGCTCGCCACCCTCTCCCGCAAGGGGAGAGGGTGGTCGGGGCCTATGCTGATGCCGCGGCCCGGCGATCTGCTTGCCGCCGCCCGGCTGCCGCGGCCCGCGAGCGCCTCTCACGATCCGCTCCGCTCTTTGCGCAGCTTCGCCCAATATTCGAGGCGCTTGCGGATTTCGCGCTCAAAGCCGCGCTCGGGCGGATCGTAGAATTTCTGCCGGCCGAGCTGTTCCGGAAAGTAGTCCTGGCCGGAAAACGCCTCCGGCGCGTCGTGGTCGTATTCGTAGCCGGCGCCGTAGCCTTCGCTCTGCATCAGCCTAGTCGGCGCGTTGAGAATATGCTTGGGCGGTAGCAGCGAGCCCGCTTCCTTCGCCGTGCGCATCGCCGCGCCGAAGGCGGCATAGGCCGCGTTCGACTTCGGCGCGGTGGCGACATAGAGCACGGCCTCGGCGATGGCGAGCTCGCCTTCGGGCGAGCCGAGGAAGTCGTAGGCGTCCTTGGCGGCATTGGCGACGACGAGCGCCTGCGGATCGGCGAGACCGATATCCTCGACCGCCATGCGCACGACGCGCCGCGCCAGATAAAGCGGATCCTCGCCGGCATCGAGCATGCGGCAGAGATAATAGAGCGCGGCGTCGGCGTCGGAGCCGCGCACTGATTTGTGCAGCGCGCTGATGAGATTGTAGTGGCCGTCCTGCGCCTTGTCGTAAATCGGCGCTCGGCGTTGCACGACTTCCTGTAAGCGGGCGGCGTCGAAGCTCTCGCCCTCGCGGGCCGCGCGCCAGACCTCCTCGGCGAGCGTCAGGACCGCGCGGCCGTCGCCGTCGGCCATGCGCAAGAGCGAAGCGCGCGCCTGCGCATCGAGCGGCAGTTTCCTGCTTTCGATCGCCTCGGCGCGCTCGAGCAACCTTTCCAGCGCAGCGGCGTCGAGCGGCTTGAACACCAGGACGCGCGCGCGCGACAGGAGCGGCGCGATCAATTCGAAGGACGGATTCTCCGTCGTCGCACCGACCAGCACGATGGTGCCGTCCTCAACTACCGGCAGGAAGGAATCCTGCTGCGCGCGGTTGAAGCGGTGAATCTCGTCGACGAAGAGGAGCGTGCCCTGTCCCGTCTCGCGGCGTTCGCGCGCCGCATCGAAGACTTTCTTGAGATCGGCGACGCCGGAAAAGATCGCCGAGATCTGCTCGAAATGCAGATCGGTCGCCCGCGCCAACAGCCGCGCCACCGTGGTCTTGCCGGTGCCTGGCGGTCCCCAGAAGATCAGCGAACCGAGCGAGCGCGTCTCCAGCATGCGGGTGAGCGCGCCGTCGGCGCCGAGCAGATGATCCTGCCCGACCACGTCGGCAAGCTTGTCGGGGCGCAGCTTATCGGCGAGTGGCCGCGGCGCGTCGCGCTCAAGGCCGGCGGCCGCGAACAGGCTCGGCGTCTTCTTCTTCGGGCGCGGGCTCATCCACTGAACATGACCGATATCTGCTGGCCGCCGCGCATGATGGTGATGCGCCATTGCCGGCTGGCCGCACTGGTGATGCGCTCAAGGTCGGCCGACTTCACGATCTTCTGGTTGTTGACCGAGACGACCACGTCGCCGCGCTGAAAGCCGATCGATTGCGCCGGCGAGCCCGCGGCTACGGCGGTGATGACGACGCCCTCGCTCTGCGGATCGAGTCGCAATTCGTCGGCCAAGGCCGGCGAAAGGTTGGCGACCGTCACGCCGAGGAAGGGCGAGCGGCCATGGATTTCGATCTCGTTGCGGGGAGTGTCGGGGAGGCCCTGCAGCGCCACGACGATCATCACCTCCTTGCCCTGGCGCAGGAGACCGATCTGCGCGGTGCCGCCGAGCGGCTTGGTGGCGAAGCGATAGTCGAAGGCATTGGGATCATCGACGATCGTGCCGTCGATCGAGACGATGAGGTCGCCGGTCTTGATCCCGGCGCGCGCCGCCGGCCCCGCCGGCGCGACGCTTGCCACCAGCGCGCCGCTCGGCCGCTTGAGGCCGAGGCTTTCGGCGATCTCCGGCGTCACCTCCTGCAGCTTGGCGCCGAGCCAGGGCCGCTTGACCGCGCCGCTGCCGCCGCGCGCCGAGGCGACCACCACGCGCACCATGTTCGCCGGAATGGCAAAGCCGATGCCCTGCGAGCCGCCGGAGCGCGAATAGATCGCGGTATTGATGCCGACGAGCCGGCCGTTGACGTCGACGAGCGCGCCGCCGGAATTGCCGGGATTGATGGCGGCGTCGGTCTGGATGAAGAACTGATAGTCGCTGATGCCCACCTGCGTGCGCGCGACCGCCGAGACGATGCCGTGCGTTACCGTCTGCCCGACGCCGAACGGATCGCCGATGGCCAAGACCAGATCGCCGACCTGCAGCTCGTCGGAATTGGCAAAGTCGAGGACCGCGAAGCGCTCGTCTGCGCCCTTGATGCGCAGCACGCTGAGATCGCTGCGCTCGTCCTTGAGCACGATATCGGCGTCGAATTCGCGCTTGTCGGCGAGCGAGATTTTCACCGCGCTGGCGCCCTCGATCACATGGTAGTTGGTGACGACGAGGCCGGAGGGATCGACGATCACGCCGGAGCCGAGCGAGCGCTGCACCTGCTCGCGCGGCACCGCGCCGAAGAACTGGCGGAAGAACGGATCGTTCATGAACGGATTGCGGTTTTCCACCACTCGGGCGGCGTAGACGTTGACCACCGCGGGCGCGACGCGCTTGACCAAGGGCGCGAAGGAGAGCTGCAGCTCGGCGGCCGAGGCCGGCGCCCGGCGCTCCTGCGCACTCCCGCCGTCAAGCGATGCGGCAAGCACCAGAAAGGCGGCGACTAATAGTGCGGCGAAGACGCGCGGATGCGGCATGGAACAACCCCAGATCAGCGCCGTCGCATATGGCCGCGGGTGGGGAAGACGGCGCCCTCTTACGCGGCGGCGGGAGCCGGCGTCTCGGCAGCGCGCACCTCGACCGGCCCGGAATCCTTGCCCTTGGCCTCGACGTCGCGGTCGACGAACTCGATCACTGCGACCGGCGCCGAATCACCGTAGCGAAAGCCGGCCTTGAGCACGCGGATATAGCCGCCGTTGCGTCCCTTGTAGCGCGGGCCGATCACCTCGAAGAGCTTTTTGACCATGGCGAGGTCGCGCATCTGCGCGATTGCCTGCCGGCGCGCGTGCAGATCGCCGCGCTTGCCCAGCGTCACCAGCTTCTCCACCACTGGACGCAGATCCTTCGCCTTCGGCAGCGTGGTGACGATCTGCTCGTGTTTGATCAGCGCGGCGGCGAGATTCGCCAGCATCGAGCGGCGATGATCCGAGCGCCGGTTGAACTTGCGGTGGGTCTTGGCGTGACGCATGGACTGCTCAGATGTCGGATATCAGATGTCAGAATCTGATCTCTGACATCTGACCTCCGGTTAGTAGTGATCCTCGAACCGCTTAGCCAGTTCCTCGATGTTCTCCGGCGGCCAGCCGGGGACTTCCATGCCCAGATGCAGGCCCATCTGCACCAGCACTTCCTTGATCTCGTTGAGCGACTTGCGCCCGAAATTCGGCGTGCGCAGCATCTCGGCCTCGGTCTTCTGCACCAGGTCGCCGATATAGACGATGTTGTCGTTCTTCAGGCAATTGGCCGAACGCACCGACAGCTCGAGCTCGTCGACCTTCTTGAGGAAGGCCGGGTTGAAGGCAAGATCGGGAATGGCCTCCTGCGCGGCCTCGCGCTTGGGCTCCTCGAAATTGACGAACACGTTGAGCTGGTCCTGCAGGATGCGCGCGGCATAGGCGAGCGCGTCGTCGGGAGTGACCGCGCCATTCGTCTCGATCGACAGCGTCAGCTTGTCGTAGTCGAGGATCTGGCCTTCGCGCGTGTTCTCCACCTTGTAGGACACCTTGCGCACCGGCGAGTAGAGGCTGTCGACCGGGATCAGCCCGATCGGCGCGTCCTCCGGACGGTTGCGCTCGGCCGGCACATAACCCTTGCCGGTATTGACCGTAAACTCCATGCGGATCTCGGCGCCCTCGTCCAGCGTGCACAGCACCAGGTCGGGATTGAGCACGACGATGTCGCCCACGGTCTGGATGTCGCTGGCGGTCACCGTGCCCGGACCCTGCTTCTTGACCACCATGCGCTTGGGCCCCTCGCCCTGCATCTTGATGGCGATGTCCTTGATGTTGAGCACGATGTCGGTCACGTCCTCGCGCACGCCGGCAATCGAGGAAAACTCGTGCAGCACCCCGTCGATATGCACCGACTGCACCGCGGCACCTTGCAGCGAGGACAAGAGAATGCGCCGCAGCGCGTTGCCGAGCGTCACGCCGAAGCCGCGTTCGAGCGGCTCAGCCACCACCGTCGCCACGCGTCGCGCGTCGGCACCGGGGCTGATCTGCAGCTTGCTCGGCCTGATCAGTTCCTGCCAGTTCTTCTGGATCGTCACGTTGTCACCCATCGCGTTGCGCGGCATGGTCGTGTCGCGCGCCTCATTCCGCTCCGTGAGGCCAAGATCAAGCGGCGGCAGATGTTCTATTTCCATCGGCCGGATGTCCTAAACCCGCCGCCGCTTGCGCGGACGGCATCCATTGTGCGGAATCGGCGTTACGTCGCGGATCGAGGTGATAGTGAACCCGGCCGCCTGCAGCGAGCGCAGCGCCGATTCACGCCCCGAACCCGGGCCCGCGACCTCGACTTCGAGCGTGCGCATGCCGTGCTCCTGCGCCTTCTTGGCGGCGTCCTCGGCGGCGACCTGCGCCGCATAAGGCGTTGACTTGCGCGAGCCCTTGAACCCCATCGTCCCGGCCGACGACCAGGCAATAGTATTGCCCTGCACGTCGGTAATGGTGATCATGGTGTTGTTGAACGTGGCACTCACGTGCGCGACGCCGGAAGCGATGTTCTTGCGTTCGCGTCGACGGACGCGCGTGGCTTCCTTTCCCATTCTGAACCCTTTCGCGGATCGGAACCGGCCGCCCGGTGCCGTCACTTACACTTGTGCTTGACGCGCTATTTCTTCTTGCCGGCGATCGGCTTGGCCGGGCCCTTGCGGGTCCGCGCATTGGTGTGCGTGCGCTGCCCGCGCACCGGGAGGCCACGGCGGTGACGCAACCCGCGATAGCAGCCAAGATCCATCAACCGCTTGATGTTCATGGCGACCTCGCGCCGAAGATCGCCCTCGACCATATAGTCGCGGTCGATGACCTCGCGCAGTTGCAGCACCTCCTGGTCGGTCAGTTGCGACACCCGGCGCGAATCGGGCATCGAGACCTTGTGCATGATCTCCTTGGCCTTGGAGGCGCCAATGCCATGGATATACTGCAAGGCGACGACGACGCGCTTATTGGTCGGGATATTGACGCCCGCGATACGAGCCACGTCAGTTCTCCTTGTGCGGGCCGACTCCGGACGCCCCCGGCCCGCCCCGGCCGCTATCTATGGATTCCAATGTCACCTGAGAAGGCCACAAACGTAATTAGCCAATGCCCGCCTGCCGCTAAGGCTTGGCACTGCTGCCACATCTCCGACTGGATATTTGCCACTTATTAAAGGATTGCCCGCCGTTTCGTCAACCTCCGCTAGGGATTTCGTGTACAACACCATCTACCGCCTGCGGTTTCCGGCCTTCCGCTTGCGCCCGAGGCCCTTGCGCGCCGCACCAACCGGCTTGCGTCGCGGCCGCTCCTCGGGGTGACGGACCGCTGACCGATTCTTGGATTTTTTTCCTACCTTGCCCAAGCCTGACGATTTTCTGGACGGCCGTCCGGACCTGGCTGGCCTTTTCGCCGAGCTGCGCTCGCGCCGCGGCGCGCTCGGCGGCCTCGCCAGCGCTTTTTCGATCTGCGCGGCGACGTCGGCAACCGGCGCCATGCCGTCGACCGAGCGCAACACGCCGCGTTTACGGTAATAGGTGATCAGCGGCGCGGTCTGCTCGCGATAGGCCGCGAGTCGCCGATGCAGCACCTCCGCGCTGTCGTCATCGCGCAGCGGCTCCCCTCGCGCCTTCGTCTCCGCGATGCGGCTTTCGATTCGCCTGATCAGGGCGCCTTCATCGACCCGCAGCTCGATCACCGCCTCAATCGCATGACCGCGCTTCGCCAGCAGGCTGTCGAGTTCCTCGGCTTGCCGCACCGTGCGCGGGAAACCGTCGAGGACGAAGCCTTTCCGCGCGTCCGGCTGTTCGATGCGCTGGCCGACAATGTCGACCACGATCTCGTCCGGCACCAGCGCGCCGCGCGCCATGATGTCTTGCACCTGGCGGCCGATCGGCGTGCCGACCCTGACCGCCGCGCGCAGCATGTCGCCGGTCGAGAGCTGTACGATGCCGTATTTGGCAACAAGATGCTGTGCCTGCGTCCCCTTGCCGGCGCCCGGCGCGCCGAGCAGAAGCAATCTCATCGACGGCGTCCCCTCAGTTTCGATCGCTTGATCAAGCCCTCATATTGGTGCGCCAGCAGGTAGCCCTGGACCTGCGCCACCGTGTCCATCGTAACGCTGACCACGATGAGGAGCGAGGTGCCGCCGAAATAGAACGGCACCGCCGCATACGAGATCAGCATTTCGGGAAAAAGGCACACCACCGCAAGATAGGCGGCGCCGATCACCGTGATCCGCGACAGCACATAATCGATGTATTCGGCCGTGCGCTCCCCCGGCCGAATCCCGGGGATGAATCCGCCGTGCTTTTTCAGATTGTCGGCGGTCTCCGTCGGATTGAACACGATCGCCGTGTAGAAGAAGGCGAAGAACACGATGAGGCCAACATAGAGCGCCAAAAACAGCGGCCGCCCGTGCGAGAGCTGCGTCGTGATCAACGTCAGCCATTCCGGCCCCTGCCCGGCGGTGAAGTTGGCGACCGTCGTCGGCAACAACAAGAGCGAGGAGGCGAAGATCGGCGGGATCACGCCCGAGGTATTGAGCTTGAGCGGCAGATGCGAGGATTGGCCCTCGAACATGCGGTTGCCGACCTGGCGCTTGGGATACTGGATCAGCAGACGGCGCTGCGCGCGCTCCATGAACACGATGAAGGTCACGACGGCGACCGCCATCACCAGCACGATCAGGATAAGCCCGGTCGACAGCGCCCCCTGGCGGCCAAGCTCGAGCGTGCCGGCGACGGCGGAGGGCAACTGGGCGACGATGCCCGCCATGATGATGAGCGAGGTGCCGTTGCCGATCCCGCGCTGGGTAATCTGCTCGCCGAGCCACATCAGGAACATGGTGCCGCCGGTGAGGGTGATCACGGTGGAGACGCGGAAGAACAAGCCCGGCTCGGTGACCACATTGCTCGCGCCCTCGAGTCCGACGGATATGCCGTAGGCCTGGAACGCGGCCAGGAACACCGTCAGGTAGCGCGTGTATTGGTTGATCATCTTGCGGCCCTGCTCACCCTCCTTCTTGAGCTGTTCGAGCGTCGGCGACACCGTCGTCATCAGCTGAATGATGATCGAGGCCGAGATATAGGGCATGATGTTGAGCGCGAAGATCGCCATGCGGTGGATGCCGCCGCCGGCGAACATGTTGAACATCCCCAAAATGCCGCCGGCCTGCGAGTTGAAGATCTGGTTCCAGGCGTTCGGATCAATGCCGGGCAGCGGCACATAGGTGCCGAGCCGGTAGACGAGCAGCGCGCCGAGCGTGAACCAGATGCGCTTCTTCAGCTCTTCGGCCTTGGCGAGCGCCCCGAAGTTGAGATTGGCCGCCAGTTGTTCTGCTGCAGAGACCATCAGCCGACGCTCCGTATGCCCCCGGCACTATATGGGGCTCAGGCCGCTTGTTCGCCCGCCTCCGCCTTTTTCGGCGCGAGGATTTCGACCGTGCCGCCGGCCTTCTCTACGGCGGCGACGGCCGATTTCGAGGCCCCGAGAACCGAAAGAGCGAGCTTGGCCTTGAGCTCGCCGCCGCCGAGAAGCCGCACCCCGTCCTTGGCCCGGCGCAGGATGCCGGCCTTGACCAGGGCCGCGGCGTCGATCTTGCCCGCCGAGTCGAGACGGCCGGCATCGATCGCCTGCTGCAGGCGTCCGAGATTGACCTCGTTGAGCTTGCGCGCGAACTTCACATTCCGGAAGCCGCGCTTGGGCAAACGGCGATGCAGCGGCATCTGGCCGCCTTCGAATCCCTTGATGCGCGCGCCTGAGCGGGCCGTCTGGCCCTTGCCGCCGCGGCCGCCGGTCTTGCCCTTGCCGGAGCCGATGCCGCGGCCGATGCGCTTGCGCGTCTTGCTGGCGCCGGGGCGCTCGGCGAGTTGGTGAAGTTTCATTTTCTCGTCCCTTCTGTTCGCCGTCATCCTCAAGCTGCGGGCGCAGCGAACCTGAGGGGATGACGGCCCGGCTCGCAGCGACCCGCGCCGATGCGCGGCCGCTGCGGCCACTATTTCTCCACGACCTCAACGAGATGCGCGACCTTGGCGATCATGCCGCGTGTCTGTGGCGTGTCGGCGAGTTCGGCGGTGCGGCCGATCTTGTTGAGCTTGAGACCGACCAGCGTCTCGCGCTGGCGGTGATGGCGGCGCATCGGGCTGCCGGTCTGCTTGACCTTGACGGTCTTGTCCGCGCTCTTGCCGGTATTCATCGCCTGCTCCCGGATGCGGCGCTCAATCGGCCGCCTGTTCGACCTCGACGTCGCGGCGCCGCGCCTGCAGCGCCGACACCTTGACGTTGCGGCGCGCGGCGACCGCGCGCGGCGAGTCCTGGCGCTTGAGCGCGTCGAAGGTCGCCCGCACCACATTGTACGGATTCGAGGTGCCGAGCGATTTTGCCACCACGTCCTGCATGCCCAGCGTCTCGAACACGGCGCGCATCGGGCCGCCGGCGATGATGCCGGTGCCGGGCGGCGCCGCGCGCAGATAGACGCGGCCGGCGCCGTGGCGGCCGGACACGTCGTGATGCAGCGTGCGACCTTCGCGCAACGGCACGCGCGTGAGTGCGCGCTTGGCCGCGTCGGTCGCCTTGCGGATCGCCTCCGGCACCTCGCGCGCCTTGCCGTGACCGAAGCCGACCCGGCCCTTTTGGTCGCCGACGACGACCAGGGCGGCGAAGCCGAAGCGCCGGCCGCCCTTCACCACCTTGGCGACGCGATTGATGTGGACGAGCTTGTCCACAAACTCGCTCTCGCGCTCTTCCTCTCGCCGTCGCTCGCGTGGTTCACGGGCCATGATGCTCTGCCATGTTGCTGCCAGCCTTCTTTTTTAGAAATTCAATCCGCCTTCGCGCGCGGCATCGGCCAAAGCCTTGACGCGGCCGTGATAGAGGTAGGCGCCGCGGTCGAACACCACCTCCTTGACGCCTTTCTGCAGCGCCCGCTCGGCGATGAGCTTGCCAACCGCCTTGGCCGCCTCAACGCTGGCACCGGTCTTCAGCGTCCCGCGCGTCGGTTTCTCGATCGAGGAAGCGGAGGCGAGCGTGGTGCCCTGATCGTCGTCGATCAGCTGCGCGTAGATGTGCTTGGAGGAGCGGAACACGCTCAGCCGCTTGCGGCCGTGCGCGGCCTGCCGCAGGGCGCCGCGCACGCGTCCGCGTCGCCGTTCGATCCTGTCACTGGGCTTGGCCATCGGCGGCTCCGTTACTTCTTCTTGCCTTCCTTGCGGAAGATGCGCTCGGCCGCGTATTTGATGCCCTTGCCCTTGTAGGGCTCGGGCGGCCGATAGTCGCGGATCTCGGCGGCGACCTGCCCGACCTTCTGCCGGTCGACGCCGCTGATGACGATCTCGACCGGCCGCGGCGTGGCGATGGTGATGCCCTCCGGGATCGGGTAGATGATGTCGTGGCTGTAGCCGAGCGCGAGCTGCAGGTTCTTGCCCTGCACCGCGGCGCGGTAGCCGACGCCGTTGATCTCAAGCCGCTGCTCGAAGCCTTTGGTCACGCCGGTGATGAGATTAGCGATCAGGGTGCGCGACGTGCCCCATTGCGCCCGCGCCCGCTTGGTGTCGCCGCGCGGGTCGACCTTGATCTGGCCGCCGTCGACCCTGACCGTGACGTCGTCGTTGAGCACGACTTGCAACGAGCCCTTCGGGCCCTTCACCTTCACGGTCTGGCCCTCGACATTGGCGGTGATGCCCGCCGGGACCACGATTGCCTTCTTGCCGACGCGGGACATGGCCTAGAACACCGTGCAAAGAATTTCGCCGCCGACATTGGCGTCACGGGCGTCGTGGTCAGCCATGACGCCCTTGGGCGTCGATACGATGGCGACGCCGAGACCGTTGTTGATCCGCGGCAGGTTCTTGACCGAGGTATAGACGCGACGGCCCGGCTTGGAAATGCGGGCGATTTCGCGGATCACCGGCGCGCCGTCGAAATATTTCAACTCGATCTCGATCTCCGAGCGACCGTCGCGCTCGACCACCGCATAGCCGCGGATATAGCCCTCGCTCTTGAGCACGTCGAGCACGCGCTCGCGCAGCCGTGAATTTGGACTCGAGACCTTGCTCTTGTTGCGCATCTGCGCATTGCGGATGCGGGAGAGGAGATCGCCGAGCGGATCGTTCATCGCCATTGTTGACCGCCTCCTCACCAGCTCGACTTCAACAGGCCCGGGATCAGGCCCTTGGAGCCGAGATCGCGCAGCGCAATGCGCGACAGCTTGTGCTTGCGGTAATAGCCGCGCGGCCGGCCGGTCATCTCACAGCGGTTGCGGATGCGGGTGGCCGAGGAATTGCGCGGCAATTCCGCGAGCTTGAGCGTCGCCGCGAAGCGATCCTCGACCGGCTTCGACTTGTCGAGCGCGATCGCCTTGAGCCGCGTGCGCCGGCCGGAATATTTCTTGGTCAGCCGGCGGCGCCGGTTGTTCTTCTCGATCGAACTCTTCTTCGCCATCTCGTTCTCCAAGCGGTTCCGCGTCTGCGGCCGGTGGTTTCCTGCCTCACTGCCGGAACGGAAAATTGAACGCCGTCAACAGGGCGCGCGCCTCCTCGTCGCTGCGCGCGGTGGTGCATACGGTGATGTCCATGCCCCAGATGTCGGCGGCCTTGTCGTAGTCGATCTCCGGGAACACGATGTGTTCCTTGATGCCGAGCGTGTAGTTGCCGCGGCCGTCGAAGCTCTTCGGGCTCAAGCCGCGGAAATCGCGCACCCGCGGCAGCGCGATGGTGATGAGCCGGTCGAGAAACTCGTACATGCGCGCCTTGCGCAAGGTCACCTTGCAGCCGATCGCCTGGCCGGCGCGCACCTTGTAGGTGGCGATCGACTTGCGCGCCTTGGTGATCACCGCCTTCTGTCCGGCGATCAGCGCGAGATCGGCGGCGGCCGATTCCACCTTCTTGCGGTCGGCGACGCCCTCACCGATGCCCATATTGATGACGATCTTGTCCAGGCTCGGAACCTGCAGGCGGTTCTTGTGGCCGAACTGCTCGGCGAGCCTGCCGCGGATCGTTTGCTCGAACTGCACCTTGAGCCGGGCCGGCACCCGCGGCTCGGGCTCGCGCGGCGCCGCCGGCTTCTCACCCTTGCCGGCCTTGCCGTCGGGCGCCTTGTCGCTCTTCTCGCGCTTGGGCACCTTCGCCGCCTTGTCGCCGCGCTCGGCCGCTTCCGCCTTGGCCGCCTTCTCGGCCTTGTCCGCCTTGCCGGCCTGCTGCGGCTTCTCGGCCTTCTTCTTCTCGTCCGCGTCAGCCATTGATGTCCGCTCCCGAACGCTTGGCAAAGCGCACTTTCTTGCGCGCCTCGCCCTTGCCTTCGAACTTGAACCCGACCCGCGTCGGCTTGCCGTCCTTGGGATCGGCGAGCGCAATATTCGACAGATGGATCGGCGCCTCCTTGGAGATGATGCCACCCTCCTGCGTCGGGCTCTGGCGCTGGTGGCGCTTGACCATGTTGACGCCGCGCACCAGCGCCCGGGATTCATCGCTGCGCACCTCGATCACCTCGCCGGTGCGCCCCTTGTCGCGCCCGGCGATGACCAGCACGGTGTCGCCCTTTCTGATCTTCGCCGCCATCACAGCACCTCGGGCGCGAGCGAAATGATCTTCATGTGATTCTTGGCCCGCAATTCGCGCGGCACCGGGCCGAAGATACGGGTGCCGACCGGCTCCATTTGCGGGGTGATCAGCACCGCGGCATTGCGGTCGAAGCGGATGATCGAGCCGTCCGGGCGCTTGATGTCCTTGGCCACGCGCACGATGACCGCCTTCATCACGTCGCCCTTCTTGACCCGGCCGCGCGGGATCGCCTCCTTCACCGAGACGACGATCACG
>Ga0187784_10000437_pt1 | contig 30379 bp, 31 predicted proteins | sample 1015_SJ02_MP15_2_FD_132964 | JGI IMG/M metagenome (GOLD analysis project Ga0187784, IMG submission 132964) | Tropical peat soil microbial communities from peatlands in Department of Meta, Colombia - 1015_SJ02_MP15_20_MG | ecosystem: Environmental > Terrestrial > Soil > Wetlands > Peat | place... | reverse complement strand
GTTGACTATCTGGAATTCGGCGTTCATCGCGGCCACAGCATCCTCTATTTCGCCAAACAGAACGCATCGGCGGAAAGCCGATTTTTCGGCTTCGATTGTTTCACCGGCTTGCCCGAGGACTGGGATAGCGACTACCCGCGCGGACATTTCGATACCGGTGGCTGCATACCGCAGACAACCGATGCTCGCGTTCAGTTCGTCGTCGGAATGTTTCAGGATACGCTTCCGGGATTTGTCGCGCAGTACGAGCCGCGCAACAGGATCGTCGTCAATATCGACTGCGATCTATATTCATCGGCCCTTTACTGTCTGACCAAGCTCGATCCGATTCTGCCGAGCGGCTCCATTCTGATGTTTGACGAATTCGGCTCGGTTCTGCACGAATTCCGGGCGGTGCAGGATTATCTGTCGAGTTATCGGCGCGGGCTCGAGGTCATTTGCTCGCACGACAATTTTTTCACCATCGCCGGCGAGCTTTCATAGCGCTGGCGACCGAGCGCTGACGCGGACAAAACGCACCGGCTCGCTTAGGCCGCGCAGGGTGGCGCTGTCCTCGACAAGGGGCCGCCCGGCGAGCGCCTCGCGCGCCTCGCTGTCGGCCGACACCGCCTCGGAAACAATCACTTCTCCGCCGCGACATTGGTGCTCAAGGCGCGAAGCGGTGTTCACCACCGAGCCGAAATAGTCGAGCACGCCGCCGGCGGTGACGGCAATGCAGGATCCGCCGTGCAAGCCGAGCTTCAACACGATACCGGCATCGCCGCGCCCGCGATTGAAGCTTTCGACCTCGTCTTGGATGGACAGCGCCGCTCGCACGGCATCGGCCGGGTCGTGAAACGCGGCCATGACTGCGTCACCTACAGTCTTGACGATGAAACCGTGATGACGCTCCACGCGCTCCGACAAAAATGCAAAGTGGTCGCGGACCAGGCGGTATGCAGAGGCATCGCCGAGATCGTCATAAAGCTTGGTCGAACCCTGAAGGTCGGTAAACATGATAGCGACGCGGCCGATCTCGACTTCGTCGCCTGGGCGCAAAAGTTGTTCGGGACAGAGCCGCCGGAACGCGGCCATCGCGATCACGCGTTCTCCGGTAAGAGCGTCCGCGGTCCAGGCTCGGCTCTCGACCACGAAAAACAACGGCCTGTCGGTGTCGTTGCGGGCGACCAAAGTGCCTGCACCGCCGCCATTCGCGAGGATTATATCGCCGCCGCGTGCTGTAACCTGTGGGATGACGTTGTCTTCTCCGATAGCGGCATCAGCCTCGCCGCCAGCCTCGATCGTGCGGAAACGATAGGGACCGGGAGCAAGCGCCAACGGAAAAGTCCTTGTCGAACGTGCCGCAACCTCGCCCTGGAATTTTACGTGCGGGGTAGTGCCCTGGCCGAGGAGACAGAGTTCGCCCTTGGGGAGCGGCCGCAGCCACGGCTCAGGGTGAAATGTCAATTCTACGTTACGCGTGAAGTCGCGCCCGTAATCGATGTTGCAGGACGAACAGTGCGCTCCCTCGGGCAATTCGTGCAAGTTTTTCACGCTCAATTTTGCACCGCGGCAGCGCGGGCACAGTAAATCCCAGCCCATCGCTAGGATGCCGCGTCGTTGCGCGGCGAGAAACAATTCGACCGTATTGTCGTCCGTCGCGCCCCACGAGCGCGCCAGCGCCAGCGGGCGAATGCCGCGCAGTGCCACTATGGGAGCGTGGAGAAGAAAGTCGGCAAGCTTCGGCGCGAGCCCGCGGCTTGCCGGATCTTGGTCGAGGTCGCCAACCAGCGCAGCAAGACGCCGGTGGGCGGCGGGCTTCACGGCTTCGTGCGGATAAGAGCCCGGCACATGGCCGGGCATTCCGGCTTCGGCGATGAGCTTTTCGACCGCCGCGAGACGTTTGTCGCCCTCGCGGCCGATTTGGCCGGAAATCTTCGCCAGCAAACCCAGGACACCGACGCACTCGATGTCCGAGGAATATATCATCCTGGTGCCCGCGTTCTCGGGATGGAGTTCGACCGCGGCTTCGAAGCGGCGGATCGGGCCATTGAGGAAATGGCGGGTTTGCACCATCCGCCGATTTTCCTGCCACTCGCTGAAACCCTCCTGCCATCGGACACGGAACGGGCCGAGGCCCACGGTGGCAAAGCGATTGACCCGTCCCTGCGCGTCGATGCGCTCCTCCACTTGGTATGCAGGGGAGCCGGACAGCTCATTGATGCGTGCGGTATCGGCGACGCAAGGCCAGATCACTTCTGGCGGTTTGGGGTAATGCCGTTCCTTGCGATAACGGTAAGTCGTTTTCATCGGTGGGCGTGTTTGGCCTTCGCTCGCCATTATACGGGTGAAACGGGCTACAGTTTCGTGATTTCTCCTGATTCGAATTTGCCCCTATCCTTGCAATGGCTGAAGAGTATCGGAATTCCATTCGTCTATGTTACGCAGCATCCTTTCGAGAGGAGTGTCATATGATCCGTGCCGTGTTCGTCATCGCGGCGATTGCGTTAGGTGTAAGCGTCGCCGTTGCCCAGCAGGACCTGATCAAAGAGCGCAAGCAATTGATGAAGGGCAATGCCGATCAAGCCAAAATTGGCGCCGCCATGGCCAAGGGCGAGCAGCCGTTCGACCTGGAAAAGGCGCGCAAAATCTTTACGACTTTCGAAGAGACCGCGGCAAAAGGTCCGGCGCTATTCCCGCCGAATTCGACCGACGAGCCGACGGCCGATGATCCATACAGCGCCAGTTCCAAAATTTGGCAGAACATGGACGACTTCAAAGCAAAGTTCAGTAAATTCGGCGCCGATGCCAAAGACGCGGCCGCCAAGGTTTCTGATCTTGACAGCTTCAAAGCGGCATTCGGCAATATCGGCAAGAACGATTGCGGCGGATGCCACCAAGACTATCGGCTGAAAAAGGGTTGACGCCCAGCCGCGCTTGCCGAGCTGGCGAACGCCTAACCCGAAATGAACAAGCTCATGATCGGCGCGGCGGCCGCGGTAATCGCGGTTGCCGTGCTCTTCTGGGTTTTGACGATTCCGGCGACTGTGCCGGCATCAGAATTGCCGACCTACACACCGAACGCCGGCAACGGCAGGGTGATGTTCTATGTCGGCGGTTGCGGGTCGTGTCACGCTACCCCGAACAATGATCCGAAAAAAATCGACCCCACGCGGCTCGGCGGCGGCCTTGCTTTGCCATCGCCGTTTGGCACTTTTTTTGTTCCGAACATTTCGCCGGATGCGGTCGACGGAATCGGCGCGTGGAGCGAAGCGGACTTCGTCACCGCACTTTGGAAGGGGACTTCACGGCGCGGCCGGCACCTGTTTCCGGCATTTCCCTACACTTCGTACCATCGCATGCAGCTTAGTGATGTGCGAGATCTCTTCGCCTATTTGAAGACTCTGCCGCCGGTATCGGGCAGGCCACGCCCGCATGACCTGGCGTTTCCTTTCAACGTGCGCCGTTTGGTCGGATTATGGAAGCTATTGTTCCTTCATGGCGGGCCTTTCGTGCCTGACGCGACGAAATCCGCACAAATCAACCGTGGCGCTTATCTGGTTAACGGCCCCGGCCACTGCGCCGAATGTCACAGTCCGCGAAATTTTCTCGGCGCCATATTGGACAGCCAGCGATTTGCCGGCGGGCCGACGCCGGACGGCAAGGGCTGGGTGCCGAACATCACACCTGCCGGATTGCAGCATCAAGACCCGCCTTGGTCACAGAAAGATATCGCGAGCTTTCTTGCCGATGGCATGACCCCATCGGGCGACTATGCAGGTGGCTCTATGGTCGACGTCATACGCAACCTTGCGCAAATCGAAGCCGCCGACCGCGACGCCATCGGGGCGTACGTTTATTCCTTGCCGGCGCGGCAGGGCCCAAAGCCGCCGCCGAAGAAGAAATAAAAGGGCTTAAGGCCCGCCGAAGGCCTTGAAAGTAATGATGGTGCGCGTGTCCTGCACGCCGGGGATGGTCTGCACCTTCTCGGCGATAAAGTGGCCGATATCTGTGCTCTGCTCTACATAAAACTTGACCAACAAATCGAAATCGCCTGCCGTCGAATAAATCTCCGAGGCGATTTCCGCGTCCGCCAACCGGTTAGCCACCTCGTAGGATTTTCCGAGCTGACATTTGATCTGGACAAAGAAGGGAACCATTCGCGTCTCCACCTCGGGCATCAGATGCTAATCTAGACCGAGGACGGCGATAATACCTGCTAAATTGCAAAGGGCTACTTACGGCTCTCCAGGCATCCTGTAACGAGCATGCGACCACCACTCGATCCGCGGCTGAACGCTATCCTTGATCCCGCGCGCGCCGGCGGACACGATTTACTCGAACTTGCCCGCGCCGCCGCGGCGGGCGGAGCTACGCTGGTGCAGTTGCGCGACAAGAAAAGCGATACGCGGGCCATGGTCGAAGAGGCGCGGGCGATCAAAGCGGTTTTGGCTCCGTTTAATGTCGCATTTGTCGTCAACGATCGAGTTGATGTGGCGCTTGCCGCCACTGCCCACGGGGTGCATGTCGGCCCCGACGATATGACGCCCGATGATGCACGCCGCCTGCTTGGACCGGATGCGATCATCGGGCTGTCGATCAAGAGCGTTGCGGAGGCCGAAGCTGCGCCAATCGGTCTTATCGATTATGCGGGCGTCGGGGGTGTCTATGTCACTTTGTCAAAGGAGCAAAAGACGCCGCCGATCGGCACCGACGGCTTTGCCCGGGTTGCGAACGCCCTGCGCCGCCGCGCCCCGACTCTTCCGATTGTTGGGATCGCCGGAATAGACGTCGGCAATGCGGGTGCGGTCATTGCCGCAGGTGCCGACGGTGTCGCGGTCATTTCGGCGTTATCAGGCTCTCGCGACGTTGCAGCGGTTGCGCGCATGCTCCGGGAAATTGTCGACGGCATGTTGGCGAAGCGGGGCACCTAAGTATCGTCGGTACGCTCTTTCGCTGGCGGTTTCCCCCCGGTCCAATTAAATTTCTGCAATGGTTGCAACGCGAAAACCAGCGAAAAAGTCCCGTCGCGGGAGCGCGCGCCGCTCAATGCCGATGCGCAGGCCAAAACCGCACCGTCAGCCGATCGCCGTAACCATTGCCGGTTCGGATTCGAGCGGTGGCGCTGGCATCGAGGCCGATCTCAAGACTTTTTCGGCGCTGGGCGTCTATGGCGCTGCCGTCGTCACTGCCGTCACTGCGCAAAATACTCATGGCGTACTCGGCGTCCACAATGTGCCGCCAGGGTTCATTGCCGCGCAGATCGATGCCGTCTTTACCGACCTTGATATCGGTGCAGTGAAGATCGGCATGCTTCCCAATGGCGCCGCGATCGATGTTGTCGCCGCAGCGCTTGATCGCCACCGACCGCGCAATGTCGTGCTCGACCCGGTCATGATCGCCAGCTCGGGCGAACGCTTGCTGCGCGCGGATGTCGGCCGCCTGCGGTCCTTGCTGTCGCGCGTGCTGCTCGTGACACCCAATCTGCCGGAGGCTGCGGCCCTGCTCGGCGACGTGCCTGCCCGTGACGACAGGGAAATGCGGGCACAGGCAGAGAAGCTCCTCGCGCAGGGCGCGGCTGCGGTTCTGATCAAGGGCGGCCATCGGGGCGGCGCTGAAAGCGTCGATTTTCTCGTCAAGCCCGGCCACTGCTTGCGCCTAGCAGCGCCCCGCGTGGCAACCATAAATACTCACGGCACGGGCTGCACGCTGTCTTCGGCGATCGCAGCGGGCCTTGCCAAAGGACTTCCGTTGGAAGTGGCCGCGCAACAGGCCAAGGCCTACGTAAGCGCAGCCCTCGCGGCTGCGGACCGCCTCGCCGTCGGTTCGGGTCGCGGGCCGCTGCATCACTTTCACGCCTGGTGGTAGGCTTCCGAGCAGCGCAGAAAATTGCTACCGCTGACGATAATCCGGGCGGGCCGTCGAACCGGGTGGAGACCGCGGCGATGCTCTCAAGATTGACGCTTGTGTTAGCGATGCTGTTGGCCGCCGAGAGTATCTGCAACGCGGCGGAATACGAGATCGCCAATCAGTCCAATCTCGTCTACGCCGAGCATGACGGTTCTAAGCTTATCGGCGATCTCTATCTGCCGAAGGGAAAATCCAAGGCGCCGATTTTGGTGGCGGTTCACGGCGGCGGCTGGCAATCCGGCGACAAGCAATATTACCGCTACTGGGGCCTGTTTCTGGCGCGCGCCGGCTACGCGGTCTTCGCCATTGATTACCGCCTGGGCAAGCCGGGCATTTATCCGGCCGCAGTCTACGACACCAAGGCTGCGATCCAGTTCATTCGCGCCAAAGCCGCCGAATTCAACCTCGATCCGGATCGCATCGGTCTTATCGGCGATTCAACTGGCGCGCATCTGGCGGCGCTTACTGCGCTCGCCGGCGACCAGTTCAACGTTGCCTATCGCGATGATGCCAATACTGCCGTGCCCGCCACCGTCAAATGCGTCATCGGTTTTTACGGGATCTACGACATGCATGCCCAATGGCTGCACGATCTGACCGCGCGCCCGAACGACAATGTCGTGGAGAAATTCCTCGGCGCGCCGCCGATGCAGAACCGGCGAGTCTATTTCGACGCCTCTCCCATCAGTTACGCTACGGTCGACCACAATCAGATTCATTTCTTGCTCATCCACGGGACCGACGACAATATTGTCGATCCGGCGACGCAGTCGGGCGCATTTCTCTCGGCGCTCTCCCAGGCTGGAATTTTCGTGCGGCAGATCGTCATTCCGGGTGCCGGGCATTCATGGGCGCGCGATCCGTTCGAAAGCGAGCCGCGCAGCTACGCCGCGCAGGCCATCCCGCAGATGATTCGGTTCCTCGAAAGCTCGCTGTAAAGGTTCACGGACGGTGGCGCGCAAGCCAAACGCCAAGCGCGCCGCCATAAACAGGGAGGTAATAGGTCATGTGGAAATCGATCACAGCAACTGGAGCTATTGCGCTTTCGCTCACGGCGTGGGTGCTGCTCCCGACTTTCGGCCGTCAGGCTTTGGCACAATCCGGACCGTTCCTTATCAATGCGGTTGAATACGATATCGTGCCCGGTCAAATCGATAACTTCCTTGCTGCGCTCAAGGAGAACGGCGCGGCGTCGGTGAAAGAGCCGGGTTGTCATGAGTTCAATGTTTCAGTGTCGCAGAAGGACCCCAACCATGTTTTGATCTATGAGGTCTATAACGACGCGGCGGCAGCCGAAGCCCATACGGCGACTGACCACTTCAAGAAATACAAGGCAGCGACGGCCGGGATGACGACCAAGCGCGAGGCAAAAAGCTATTCATCGGTAGCGATGAACATGAAGGGCATGTGACCCGTCGCATACGTGAGCAGGACATAGGAATGGCTAGAAGAAAAAAAGGTACCGTCGGGATCGTCGGTCTCGGCATTATGGGCGGTGCGTTTGCGCGCAATCTGCTCGCGGCCAATTGGCGGGTTGTCGGCTATGACATCGCCGCCGAGCGCCGGCGCGTGATGGCAAAGGCAGGGGTCGACATGCGCTCCGATGCGGCGGAAGTTGCCCGCGAGGCGTCGACGCTTATTTTGAGTCTGCCGAACCCGTCGGCGCTTGCGGCGACGGTCGCCGCCATTGCCAAATGCGGTGCGCCTCGCCGCGTAGTGATTGAGGCTTCGACGTTCAAGCTGGAAGACAAAGTCGCGGCGCAAGCGGTACTGCGCAAGGCCGGCCACGTCTTGCTCGATTGCCCGGTCAGCGGCACCGGCTTTCAAGCCGAAATAAAGGACCTCGTTATCTATGCCTCAGGCGGTGCCGCCGAGATCAAACGGCTGCGCCCGCTGTTCGCCGACTTTACGCGGGTGGTGCGCGACCTCGGTGAGTTCGGCAACGGCAGCCGCATGAAATACATCGCCAACCTTCTGGTCGCGATTCATAACGTCGCAAGCGCCGAAGCGTTGGTACTCGGCATGAAAGCCGGGTTGCCGCCAGAGCTCGTCTACGAGGAGATCAAGATTGGTGCCGGCAATTCGCGGGTGTTCGAGCTGCGCGCACCGATGATGGTGAAAGGCCGCTACGATAAGCCGACAATGAAAGTTGCAATCTGGAAAAAGGACATGGATGTGATCGGCAATTTTGCGCAGTCGCTTGGCGCGCCGACGCCGTTATTTTCCGCAACGCTGCCGATCTATGCAGCCGCCATGTCGACGGGATATGCGATGCAGGACACGGCTTCCACCTGCGCCGTGCTTGAGGCGATGGCCGGGATAACGCGCGGTAAAACGAAGGCAAAGCGTAAACGCACGGCTTCGGCGGGATAATTCAATATGGCGCGACGCCGTATCGCCGAGCAGCCGACATCGCGGCTTGCCGTCTGGGCGCAGCGGCTTGCGCTATTCTCGCTCGTTGCAACGCTCGTTTCAGTGGTCATTGTACGATCGGGCGCTCTAGACATTGTGCCGGCGCTCTCGACTTTGGCCGTGGCGTTGGTGATTGCAGTGGTGGCAATCCTGCTTGCCCTGGCCGCCGGCGTGGTCATCTGGAGAGAGGGCACCGGTGGTGTGCCGCAGGCGATCGCGGCGCTGCTGATTGGCTGCCTCCCGATTGCTTATCCGCTTTACCTTGTGACCAAAGCCTATCGGCTGCCGGCAATCTACGATGTCACCACGGATCCGATCGACCCGCCCCGATTCGAGGCGATCGCCCGGCTGCGCCCGCGCGACGCCAACGATATCCGGTATCCCGGCCTGCATACCGCTGAACTGCAGCAGACGGCGTATCCAGAAATCAAGACCGACGATACTGAAGTTTCTCCGCAAGAAGCTTACAACGCTGCTTTGAAGGTCATTACTAAGCGCAAGTGGCGCGTCGTTGATGCGCGTCCGCCGCAAGCTACGCCGCAGCGCGATGGTCTCATCGAGGCCATCGCATTCACGCCGCTGCTGAACTTCCGTGAGGACGTTGTGGTGCGCGTGCGCGCCGCGCCGGAAGGCGCCCGCATCGATGTACGCTCTTCTTCGCGCTATGGTCGTCACGATCTCGGCGCAAACGCCGCGCGCGTGCTCGCTCTGATCGACGACATTGATGACATTCTCGCAGCGCCCGTGCCCGAGAAGAAACAACCTGAGGCCAAGCCCGCTCAGGCAGCCGGGCGGGGTAATTCGCTCAAGCGATAAATCCCGCCGATTATTGGAGCACCGTCGGTGACGACGAGCCCACGCGCTACCAAATCCTCCAGATGTGCCAGGACGGACAAGGCGGCCGCTCCGATGAGACGGGGATCGAGTCCGATATAGATCGCCCGCACCAGCGTCGGAATATCGGCGGCGCCTTTGTCGAGGCGGCGCAGGATCGATGCTTCGCGAGCCCTGCGGTGTCGAATATAGCTCTGCACGAAGCGCGGAGCATCGCGCACCGGGCCGCCGTGGCCGGGCAAGTAAATCTGTTCACCGCGTTGCGCCAGTTTTGCCAAGGAGGCCATATAATCGCTCATGTCCCCGTCGGGAGGGGCGACAATAGGGGTCGACCAAGCCATCACGTGGTCGCCCGAGAAAATCAAGTCGCCTTCGTGGAAGGCATAAGCCATGTGGTTCGCGGTGTGCCCCGGCGTAGCCAGTGCTTCGATGGTCCAGCCTTTGCCCGTTACGGTTTGCAGATCCGCAAGTGCAACATCGGGACCGAAAGCCGTGTCGGCGCTGGCATCGAGCTGCGCCGCTTCGCCGATATGAAGAGGGCGCGCCGCACGATGCGGCCCTTGCGCGTAAACTGTCGCCCCCGTCGCCTCCTTGATCTTGCGGGCGGCGGGCGAATGATCACGGTGAGTATGAGTGACGAATATCGCGTTCACGTTCTCCCCACGCACGGCTCCGAGCAGGGCGGCGATGTGGGCCTCATCGTCGGGCCCGGGATCGAGGATGGCGACTTGGCCGCGACCAATGATGTAGCTAACGGTTCCTTTGAAAGTGAACGGACCCGGGTTGTTGGCGACCAAGGCCCGCACGCCCGGAGCGACTTCGATGGCTCGTCCGGCAATGAGATCAAAGGCCTTGTTGTAGGGGATATCCTCGGTCATGCGCGCCGAATGGTGAAGCAACGCCATCCTGGTTCATTTATGTGCGGGGCTGGCCGACTGTGCGCAAGCGGCAATTTGGTGCAGGAGCGGCCAAAAAAGGGTGGAGCCCCGGTGCCGGGATCGCCGGGGCTCCAAGCAATCTCATTCAGCACGAGTTGTGAGACCGAGATCGCGGCCACTACTATGCAAAGCCCGGGCCAAGTCGGGAGCATGATGCTGGTATACGGGGGGAAGCCGAGAGTCGAGATCGGAAGGCCTCTAAATCTGTCCATTTTTCACGCGGGTGCAAGGACCTGTTCGTCGAGCGAGCAGTTTCCTGGCTAAATTACGGGCAGTCAGCGAACAAGATTCAAAAAGGCGTTCGGCTGCGCATCGCCGCGGCCAGCGTTCCCTCGTCAAGATAGTCCAGCTCGCCTCCGACCGGCACTCCGTGGGCCAAGCGCGTGACTTTGACATTGGCCTCGTGGAGGAGGTCAGTGATGTAATGGGCGGTGCTCTGACCGTCGACGGTGGCGTTCAGTGCAAGGATGATCTCGCGGACCGCCGGCTCATGGGCGCGCTTAACGAGCGCGTCGATCGATAGATCTTCGGGTCCGATGCCGTCGAGCGGCGATAAAGTGCCGCCGAGTACATGGTAGCGCGCATTGATCGCGTGCGCCCGCTCGAGCGCCCACAAGTCGGCGACATCGGCCACGACGACAATAGCGGAAGCGTCGCGTCGCATGTCGAGGCAAACAGTGCACGGATTCTGGGTATCGATATTACCGCAGATTTTGCAGACCTCGATTTTCTCCATCGCGGTTTGCAGAGCTGCGGCCAGCGGCGCCATGAGCAGCTCGCGTTTTTTGATCAGGAACAGCGCCGCCCGACGGGCCGAACGCGGTCCGAGGCCCGGCAAGCGCGCGAGCAACTGGATGAGGCGTTCGATCTCGGGGCCGGCGGCAGCGGGCATAACGTCAGAACAGCTTCAACCCCGGTGGCAGCGGCAACCCCCCGGTCAGGGCTTGCATGCGCTCGGCGAGGAGTGCCTCAAGCTTGCGGCGCGCGTCGGCGTGCGCGGCGATGATGAGATCTTGAAGAATCTGTTTCTGATCCGGCTTGAGCAGCGACTCGTCGACCTGCGCCGTCCTGACCTCGCCTTTACCGGAAAGCTTCACCGACAACAGGCCGCCGCCTGCCGTGCCTTCGACCTCGATGCGGTCGAGTTCGGCCTGCATCGCCTCCATTTTCGATTTGAACTCAGCGGCCTGTTTCATGAGGCCAAGAAAATCCGCCATGGGGCACCTTCACAATTCGTCGTCGGCCGTGCCGGCATCGCTAGCCGCTTCGATCGGGATCTCCTCGGTGTCGGCGGGCCCGCGCACACCGACGATTTCCGCGCCGGGGAAGCGCGCCAACACGGCTTGCACCAGGGGATCGTCGCGAACGCCGTCTTTCAGTTCGGCTTTTCGCGCCTGCTCCTGAGCATAGACACTGGGGATGCCCGGCTCGCTGGAGACGATGACCATCCAACGCCGCCCGGTCCACTCAGAGAGCTTTTTCGACAGTTCGCCCACTAGGCTTTTGGGCGCGTTCTCTTCAAGCGCGATCTCGATCCGGCCCTCCTCGAAACGCACCAGCCGCACGTCGCGCTCCAGCGCGCTCTTGATCGTAAGGTCGCGCTTTTCGGTGGCCAGCGCGATCAGTGCCGCAAAACTCACTACAGCGCTGCTCGGTTCCTTCGGAGCGGTGTCGACTTTGGTCGCAGGCACTTGGGCTGGTGCCAGCGCCGCGCGCGTTGAATTGCGCGAACCTTCGCTGCGCGGTGCCGGCGGTGGTTCAGGACGCGCCGGCGCCTGAGCTGCGATAGTTGGCCCCAACCCGTTCCCGCTTGACGTATCTGCAAGCAAGCGGATTGCCTCATCGGGCGTCGGCAGATCGGCGGCGTAGGCGATCCGCACCAGGACCATCTCGGCGGCGGCAAGGGGCCGTCCAGCCCCCTCAACCTCTTCAATGCCTTTGAGCAGCATCTGCCAAGTGCGCGCTAAAACCCGCATCGAGAGCTTGGCGGCGAAGTCGCGGCCGCGTGTTCGCTCCTGCTCGGTGAGGGAAGCGTCATCGGCCAAGGCCGGCGCGACTTTCACGCGAGTGACAAAATGGGTGAATTCCGCAAGATCGCCCAGTACCGTCGCCGGATCAGCGCCCTTATCGTACTGATCGCGCAGCTCGCTCAAGGCGCGGGGAAGTTCGGCCGCCATTAACGCCCCGAACAGGTCGATGACCCGCCCGCGATCGGCCAGCCCGAGCATCTGCCGCACGTCTTCCGCGCCTACCGGACCAGCGGCATGCGCGATTGCTTGGTCGAGGAGCGAAAGAGCATCGCGCACCGAGCCTTCTGCGACACGTGCGATGAGGGCTAACGCGGCTGGCTCGACTGAAATCGATTCTTTCTCTGCGATGTTCTGTAAATGCTTGACCAGAGCCGTCGCATCGAGCCGGCGCAAATCGAAACGCTGACAGCGCGACAGCACAGTGATCGGAACTTTGCGAATTTCGGTAGTTGCGAACACAAACTTGGCGTGCGGCGGCGGTTCCTCGAGCGTCTTCAAAAGCGCATTAAAAGCCGAGCCCGAGAGCATATGCACTTCATCGAGGATGTAGACCTTGTATCGCGCGGAGACCGGCGCGTAGCGGATGGCCTCGTTGATTGTGCGCACGTCCTCGACACTATTGTGCGAGGCCGCGTCCATCTCAATAACGTCGAGGTGCCGGCTTTCCATGATCGCCTGACAATGGACGCCGAGGACCGGCATGTGAACCGTCGGCCCGGTGACTGAACCGTCCGGCATTTCGTAATTGAGCGCACGCGCCAATAAGCGTGCCGTCGTCGTTTTGCCGACGCCCCGCACGCCGGTGAGAATCCAGGCCTGGGGGATGCGGCCGGTCTCGAAGGCATTGGAGATCGTACGCACCATGGCGTCCTGGCCGATCAAGTCGGCAAAGGTCGCCGGCCGGTACTTGCGGGCGAGCACGCGGTACGAGACGGCTGGGCTGGAGGCGGTGGTGGCGTCGTTCATCGGCGATTACTTAGCACGTCATCTAGTGTCCCGATTCCGAAGTTCGCATCATTCCGCGGCACCCTCGTTTGCGAACTTCGGAATCAAATGGACACTAGCAAGTTGTTGATTCTAGTGTGGCTTTGGTTCAGAAGTCCGCATGGCGAGCCTTCGGTAAGAATGATGCGGACTTCTGAACCGCCACACTAGAGGTGTGAGGCCGCCGTGCGGCCAGCCTTGGAGGATGACGGACGCGCCATCACCCTTCGAGGCTCGCTGCGCCCGCACCTCGGGATGCCGGCGCAGTGCTTCAATCGAAAGGAGAGGGTGGGAGGCTGACGAGCGACCCGAACCGCGCTCGTTAGGGCTGCTTCCTTCCGGACCTGACCCGGTTGGCGAGTGGCTCGTCCACCGCCAACCTCCCGCAGTCCTATATCGGCTGCGGAGGCGGAGAAAGCAAGCGGCGCCGTTCTCGCGGGAAAACGCGGTGATTTTTCCGGGCTGGCGTTGTCGACCCTACTGCGCGGCGGCGAACGCTCCGCTGATTCCGTTCGGAATCTCGATGTCGACTTCGAGCGTGGAGACCGATTTGCCGCGGTCCATCTTGATCTGGACCCTGTCGGGTTCGAATGAAATGTGACGGCTGATTACAGCGAGGATTTCCTCGCGCAGCACGCCGAGCAGGTCGGATTGACCGCGTGCCGCGGCGCGCTCATGGGCGAGCAGGATTTGCAGACGCTCGCGCGCTACCGGCGCGGAGCCGCGCCGAAAAAAATCGAACAGGCTCATGCCGCTTTCCGTCCAAATAATCGGTTGAAAATGCCCCGGCTCGCGCTGGGCACGACCAGGGGAATCTCTTCGCCTTTGAGGCGGCGGGCGGCGTCGAAATATGCCAGTGCCGGCGCGCTCAAGGTGTTGTTCAGCGTCACCGGCGTTCCGACGTTTGAGGCGCGAAGCACCTCTTCGCTCTCAGGAATAATGCCGAGGAGCGGCGTCGATAGGATTTCGAGCACGTCGTCGATTGAGAGCATTTCGCCGCGCGCGGCCCGCGAGGGATGGTAACGGGTAATGAGGAGGTGCTTGGCAACGCGTTCGCCGCGTTCTGCTTTTGCAGTCTTCGAATCGAGCAGACCGATGATACGGTCGGAGTCGCGCACCGACGATACTTCTGGATTAGTCACAATGATCGCTGCGTCGGCGTTGCGCATGGCAAGGGTGGCGCCGCGCTCAATGCCGGCCGGGCTGTCGCAGATAATCCAATCAAATTTAGTCCGCAACTCGGCAATGACGCGGGCAACGCCATGTTCGGTCAGCGCGTCCTTGTCGCGCGTCTGCGAGGCGGGAAGCAGGCAAAGGTTCTCCAGGCGCTTGTCGCGAATGAGCGCCTGCTGCAGCTTCGCCACGCCGTGAATGACGTTGATGAGATCGAATACGACCCGCCGCTCGGCGCCCATCACCAAGTCGAGGTTGCGCAGTCCAACATCGAAGTCGACGACGACGACTCGCTCGCCGTCCTGGGCGAGTGCAGCGCCTAGCGCCGCCGTCGACGTAGTTTTGCCGACGCCGCCTTTGCCTGATGTGACAACCAAGACCTGGGCCATATTCGCTGCCTTTCTCGATTTCGTAGAGCGCGGTCCCTTAAGGGAAGGTCTTGCGCCCGCCGCCGTTTTCCGATCCCGCTTTAGTTCATTGCCGAAATCTTCACTGTGCCGCCCTCGAGCCAGGCCTGGACCGGTCGACGGCGCAGGCTTGCTTCGATGTCGTCTGCGGTTTTGTAATAGCAATCGATAGCGAGAAGCTCTGGCTCGGCGCGGTGGCAAAAGATGCGCGCGCGTGCATTGCCGCCGGCGCCGGCGATGGCGCGACCGCGCAGCGGCCCGTAAACATGGATCGATCCGCCGGCGACAATTTCGGCACCGGAGGCGACCGAGCCGAGGATGGTAATGTCGCCCTCGATGAAAACGACTGATTGCCCCGAACGCACCGGATCTTGAATCAACAGGGACGTTTCCTGCGGCTTCAGCGGCAAAGGCGCCGGGCTCGTGGCGGCAGGCTGTGCGGCGGCGGTTCCGGCATCGGATTTCGGTAGTTCGAAGCTTTGCGTTCCGCGGCCATTGCGCAAAACGGGTGGGAGACCGGGAGGCAGCGCTGCGGCGCCATCGGCATCCTTCAGCCCCTCAATGCCAAGGATGCGGATGTTGCGTTCCGCGAGGTTGGCGACGAGATGCGCAATAGCGGATGGACTCAATTGCACAGCGGACAGGTCAAGCGCGATCGCCTGATTTGCGAAGAAGCCCGCAGATCGGGCGATATTGGCATCGAGGTCAGCGAGCCATTCGACAATAGGTGGCTGCGGCGTGAATACGAACGTCATGTAGGATCGCGCCCGGAACATGAGCGACTGGCGTTGGCTGGCGGCGCCCGACACGATGCCTCTCCGGTTTCCCCGTGATTCCGATGGTTAATAAACTGCGCACGCTGGGTTAATGGCGGGTTAACGCCGCGCCGCAATTGAATAGCGTCCAAGTATCGTTTGAAATCGCGCGGTGGCGTCCAAGAATTCCTTGAACGGCTTAGCTTTTTTGCCGCCGGTCTTTGACCCGGGCGGCCTTAAATTCCGTCCGCGGCAATGTCCCCGGCGTCAGCACCTCCACCGTCGCGCGCACTTCGCAACGGGTGCGGATTTCCTCGACAACGGCCGTGGCGATATTTTCACCGGCATGATGTTCGACCCGCACGGTCATCACATCGAGACCATCGGAATTAGTGAGCAGTACAATCTCGAATTCATCACCGATGCCGTCGATCGAGCGCACCGCATGCTCGATTTGACCGGGAAACATTTTGATGCCGCGTAGATTGATAAGATCGTCGGCTCGGCCGCTGAACGAGCCCACCGCGCGCACATGGTTGCGTCCGCATGGACAGCGCGAGCGATCGAAGGTGGTGTAATCGCCGACCAGAAAGCGCAGCTGCGGCGAGGATTCCGAATGGAGATTTGTGCAAACCGTCAATCCACGCTCGCCGTCCCGCTGCGGCTTTAACGAGTGCGGATCGACCGTCTCCCAGACTTGCACGTCTTCGAGCAAATGTGTGGTGACGGGTCCATCTGTCGGCTGCGAATAAGCGCAGGAAAACCCGCCCACATGCGGGGAAGCTTCCGTGCAGCCGTAAAATTCGACAAGGCGCGCATTCCACAATTCTTGAATGCGCGCGCGCGTGGCGGCAACGCTCATGCCGGGTTCGCCGGCGACGAATAGCATCCGCACCGCCGTCGCGCGCGGATCGGCGCCGAGCGATTCGAGCGTGCGTCCCAGATGAAGCGCGTAAGACGGCGTACACAGCAAAATGGTCGGCTGGTAGCGGATGACCACGTTGGCACGGGCGCGCACATCCATTCCTCCGCCCGGCAGTGTAGGCAGACCCATTTTGGCCAGCGCGTATTGCACGCCCCAGGCCCAGACATGCGGCCCGTAGCCGGTGATCATGAACACGGTATCGCCCTTACGGAAACTCATGGCCTGTAACGCGCGCGCGTTGGCCCAGGCCCACAGCTCGCGGTCGAAATGCGAATAGCGAAATACGCGCGGCGGGCCGGTCGTTCCAGACGAGGAGAACATCATCCAGCCCCGCTCGCGCCACACGGCTTCGTCCATGGTTGTGAAAGTGCCGTATGGCGGCTGTTTGGCTGCGTCCTCCGCCATTTCAAGCTTGTCGATCACCGGCCATTTCGCAATGAGGTCGTCGACCGTGCGCAAGTCCGACGGAATGAGTCCGAGGCGATCGAAGCGCCGGCGGTAAAAGTCGCTGTTTTCGTAGAGGAACGGCGCCACAGCAGCGATCTTGTCATCTTGGATTGCTCCGATCTCATCGCGCGCGGCGGTATCGAGCCGCGGCGACCAATAATCCGGCGAAGCAGGTCTATCGGGATCGTGACGATGGCGCTCGATAGTCTCGAGCCACAACCGCCGGCTTGCACTCGCACGATTCGAACGATCGGTCATCGGTCCCTCCCTGAAGATGCGATAGTAGCTCCGATAACCTCTAATCGCATCCGCACCGCCTCCGGTGTGTCGAGCCCGGGTATTTTCGCTTCGCTCCATCTCGCCCATTCGCTAGAGACTACTTATGGATCGCCCACCGGTTCGTGCCGACCACATTGGCAGCCTACTGCGCCCGCCAGCGCTACGCCAAGCGTTTCGCGCATTCCATGCGGGGGAGATCGACGAAGCCCGCTTTGCCGGCGCGCAGGACGCAGCTATCCGCGGCGCTATAAAGCTGCAGGAGGAAATCGGACTTCCGGTCATTACCGACGGCGAGTTTCGCCGCGGCTCCTACTGGAGTCGTTTCGTCGAGCGCACGCAGGGTCTGGGTATTGCCGACGCGCGCTTTCACTTCCACGACGAACAAGGTCAGGAGCTTGCCTTCACCGCACCGCTCGTGACTGGCAGGCTCGTGCGCCGAGATCCGATTGCGCTCGACGAGTTCGTTTTCTTGTCCCGTCACACCAATGCGCTCGCCAAAATAACTTTGCCGGCGCCCTCGACCATGCATTTCTGGCGCGGCTCGGATTATGCAGCGCCAGGCGTTTATTCACGCCCGCGAGACTTCTTTCGCGATCTCGCGCAAATATACCGCGCCGAAATCGCCGACCTTGCCGCCGCCGGCTGCCGTTATATTCAACTCGACGAGGTAGCACTCGCAATGCTCTGCGACCCGGCGGTACGTGCTAGGGTTAGTGCTGACGGTAGCGATCCGCACCAGCTGATTAATCTTTACGTCGAGGCCATCGCCGAAGCGGTCGCGGGCAGGCCGGCCGACTTGGCGGTCGGTGTGCATTTGTGCCGCGGCAATTTCAAAGGCAAATATTTGGCCGAAGGCGGTTACGACGAGATTGGCAAAGCTCTATTCGCCTGTTCCGGCGTCACCCATTTCCTTCTTGAATTCGATACTGCACGCGCTGGCGACTTTAAGCCGCTCCGTTACGTTGCGCCGGACAAAGGCGTCGTGCTTGGGCTGATCAGTTCGAAAAATCCTCTGCTGGAGAGCGTCGAAGGTCTGCTTGGCCGCATTGATGAAGCCGCGCGATGGATCGAGAGGGACCGTCTCGCGATAAGTCCGCAATGCGGCTTCGCCTCCACAGTGGCGGGCAACCCGCTCAGCGAAGCCGATCAGCGCGCCAAGCTGCTGCGGTGCGTGGAAGCTGCACGCGCCGCGTGGGGATAAAGAAAGCCTGGGAGCGCTTGACCGCGCCTGCCGGCGCGGGTTCAATCCGGCCGTATCTGCATTGGGATAAGATCGGTGATAAAAATAAAGTTCCATCTCGCCGTCCCTGACAGGACGGGACGCCGTCTGACAATGCCCCCTCAAGCAGCCGCGCATCGGTCCATTTACACGTCGTGACCAAACATTCCGATGCCGGTGCGTCATCCAGCTACGCTTATGCCGGAAGCAATATCGAACGCGGCGCCGTCTGGCGCGGCGATGAGGCTAAACTTGCCAGCTTAAGCGCGAGCTCGCGCACCGGCTTTTACCTATTTGCCGGTGATTCGGTGCTGCTCAAACGCGACGGCGAAAAATTCGACCCGTTGTTTTCATCCGCCGAGGCAACCGCGTGCGGCCAAGGTCGCGAGACCGTCTTTCTTGGGTTCCTCGGCGAACAGGCGCGCTTTGCTCGCGCGCTTGGTCCGGCCGCTGTCGAGCCGCTCAGCGCCCGCGCGGATCTGAAAATCATAGATCTGCGAAGCATTGCCGTGCAGGGGTTGGTCGCAACTGAACACCTGCCGCCGCTCGCGCAAGCCAAGGCGCTGCTTGGCTGGCACGTCAAGCACGGTTTCTGCGCGAATTGTGGTGCTTTGACGACGTTTACGCAGGCCGGCTGGCGGCGCGATTGTCCCTCGTGCAAGACCGAGCATTTCCCGCGCACCGATCCGGTGGTCATCATGCTGCCGATCGGGCGTGAGCGCTGCGTGCTTGGCCGCTCGCCACGATTTCCGCAAACCATGTGGTCGTGTCTCGCCGGCTTTACCGAGCCGGGAGAATCGATCGAGGAGGCGGTGCGCCGCGAGGTGCGCGAAGAGGTAGGGGTCTCTTGTGCGCGGATCAGCTATTTTGCCTCGCAACCTTGGCCGTTTCCGTCGTCGCTGATGATCGGATGCCATGCTGAAGCGATATCCGACCGGCTGATAATCGATAAAAGTGAAATCGAGGAGGCGCGCTGGTTCGACCGCGAGGAACTCCAATTGATGCTGACGCTTAAGCATCCGCAAGGCCTGACCATGCCACCTCCGATGGCCATCGCTCACCACATTATCCGCGATTTCGTCGAACGCGGGGCGCAAGTGCTTGAATGAAATATGCAGAGTAGGTGACGCTTGGTTGAAAACGCGCGTGGTTGGAGAGCATGAGTGAAAAGATGGACGCTGGGGGCGCACCGCGCATTCTTTGTACCGGCATTATCGTGCTTGATGAGGTCTTCCGTGTCGCCGAATTTCCGCAGGCCGACGGCAAGGTCGAGGCCAAGGACTTTTTCGTCGTCAATGGTGGTTGCGCAGCGAATGCCGCGGTCGCCATTGCGCGGCTCGGCGGCCGCGCCGCGCTGGCGGGACCGCTGGGCGGACCTGCCGGCGCGGACCCCAACGGCGACCGGGTGCTGGCGGCGCTCAACCGCGAAAATGTCGATACCGCCGGCTGCCATCGCGTAAGCGGACTAGCAACGGCGCTTTCGGCGATATTCGTCAATGCTCGCGGCGACCGCACCATAGTGACTTATCGCGACCAGCGCATCGCCGCAGTTGTTCCAAATAATCCGGAGAAGCTTGCCGCGGCGGCCGACCTCGTGCTTGCCGATAATAGGTATCCCGATTTCGCGCGTCCGATTTGCGAAGCGGCGCGGCGCCGCGGCGTCCCGGTTGTGCTTGATGGCGACAAACCAACGAACGAAAACGAAGCATTGTTTCGCGTTGCCTCCCACGTTGTCTTCTCCTCGGAATGTCTGAAGGCCACGACCGGCAGCGACGATCTTAGCGAAGGACTGAAACAAATAGCCCGCCACACGGACGCATTCCTTGCCGTCAGCAACGGCCCGGAGGACATTCTTTTTCTTGAGGGAGGATCGATCCGCCGCGTGCCGGTTTTCGCCATTCGCGCGGTCGATACGCTCGGCGCCGGTGATGCCTTGCACGGCGGGTTCGCCCTGGCGCTTGCGGAGGGCCGTAGCGAAGCCGATGCTCTGCGCTTCGGTGCTGCGGTCGCCGGCATCAAGTGTACCCGCATCGGGGGGTCAGCTGGGACGCCTAAGCGGGCAGAAGTCGAAACCTTCCTGGCGGAGTACGAAGGCTCGGTGCCGGTGCGCGGATACGACCTGCAAGCTTGATTTTGCGTTTGTGGCCAACCGGTTCTCGCGCGGACTGCATAGAGCTGGGGCGTCCTAGCCGGGGAATTTGGCTTGATTTGGAATATTATTCTCGATAGATAGCTGATGTCGCTATCTATTGAAAGATTTTTTTATGGACGCCATCGATCGTAAAATTTTGGCCGTGTTGCAAGAAGATGCTTCGCTGGCCGTCGCCGAGATCGGAAATCGGGTCGGATTGTCATCCACCCCCTGTTGGAAGCGCATTCAGCGCCTGGAGGCCGATGGCGTCATCCAAAAACGCGTAGCGCTGGTCGATCAAGACCGCGTTGGCCTTGGGGTCACGGTGTACGTATCCATCGAGACCGGCGATCACTCGCAGGAATGGCTCGAGCGCTTCGGCAAAATCGTACGTGCAATGCCCGAGGTTATGGAGTTCTACCGGATGGCGGGCGATGTCGATTACATGCTCCGGGTAGTGGTGCCCGACATCGCTGGTTATGACGCCTTCTATAAGCGGCTGATCGCGGCAGTACCGCTCGCAAATGTCACTTCGCGGTTCGCGATGGAAAAGATCAAGTCCACGACCGCGCTGCCCATCCCGTGAGGTCTGACGGCGGCGCTGACCTGGCGGCGGTGAGCCGTGGTATTCGGCTCCGTTTAGCGACCGCCAGCCAAGCCGCCAGCAGCAGCGGACTGGGTGTTGCGTGAGGTGGTCTGCTGCATCGCCTTGTCAAAGATATCCGGAGCATCGCCCAGCGTCAGTCGGCGCGAGCAATCCGGCGTACAGCTATAGGTTTCGCGGTCAATGCCACGATAGACAACGACCGCCTGCTCGTCCGGAAACGTCACCTCTACGGTCTTCTCCGTCATCACAATGCCACTGCGATCGAGCACGACGAAGTTGGTTTCTCCGTAACTTTTGCCAGTAATAACTGCAAGGCCGCCAGGCTGAATAGACAGATCGGCAATAAGCGGGTTGCCGATCACAATGGTGGCGGCGCGGTCGGGCAGGTGCAGAATTGTGGCCTTATCGAGCGGCGCCAAAATCCGATCAGCGGCGTGAGCGGGCGCAGCCAGCGCGATGATCCCCAAGATCGCCAATAACCGGTGTAGTGGTCGGTAATTTGCCCGACCCAGGGTGCGCGACGCCGTCATTAGGACTCTCCGATACGCTACGCGGACGCAACAAACAAAGAGCGCTGCTTCCGGAGCCTCTAATTGACGGCAAATTGATGAAAGAAATGCAAACTCCGGCCGGCGCGCTCAGCGACTTGCTTCAGACCGTCGTGGGAACACCAAGCTGAGGCTTTCGATTGCGCTCACCGGCGAACGGATGCGCAAGTTGCGCGCCGAAGCTCGTCGGAAATGTCTTGTCGTCCACACCATAGTGGTCGGGTAACTCGTTAGCCGGCATATAGAATGTACCGAACAAAAGATCGAGAACCGGGAAGGTAGCGGCAAAGTTCTTCTCGCCGCCACGCTCCGCGGCCGTGTGGTGCCAGCGATGAAAGACCGGGGAAGCGATCACGTATTTGAAGGGGCCGAGCGTCCAGTCGAGATTGGCGTGCACGAAGGCTGAGTGGGCGATGGTGATCGGGCCGAGCACTACAAATACGTTCGGCGAGATTCCGGCAAGCAGCAGAACGACGTCAGCGAGCACCGAACCGAAGAACAGATTGATCGGATGGAAACGCGCCGCGGAAATCCATTCCAATTCCTCCGAGGAGTGGTGGACGGCGTGATACTTCCATAGCCTTACGCCGTGAAATAGACGATGCGTCCAATAGGTGATGAAGTCTTCACCGACGAGAAACAGGACCATTTGCACAACTAGCGGCAACGCCGCCAGAGGCCCGTGGCCGTTCTCGTAAAAAGCAATCAAACCATCCGCCGTGGTTATACCAAACAATGCAGCGGCGCCCGCGACCAACAGCCCAATGCGGAAGTACCGGGCTAGGACGGGAATGAAGAACCAGTAGCACAGGTCGGTGACGAGATCGCGCTTTTGCCACCAGGGGCGACCGGGATTGCAGGCCCAGAAGTGAGTGAGCACGGTGAAGACGGCAGCCAGCGCAAGTGAGATCGGGAGACCCTTCATGAAGCTTTCGCCGACGCTGATAACGAATCCAAGCAGTTCCCTGCTCATGACCGACCTCTTTTTTAGAACTGCGATCCGGCTCGATGGCGCGGTCTACTTGATATCCAGGACGTCAATTAATAGGCGATGAATGAGCTTTTATTTGAGCTCCGCATTAGATCCTTCGCAGAATTGCATCAAATGCAGTGCGCCACCTTACGGCAAAGAAAACACTTCCGCGCTAATGATTGCATATGCGCCTATAGGCGGCGTAGCGCTTGCCCAGGGGTCGCCACTTTCGCCTGCCCGCTTCTGTGAGCGGCAGAACGCTCATTTTATGGAGCAAACTAGCTATTAACCACATCTCGGATCGGCGCTTTAAGCCGCAGTTTCAGCGTTCGGTTTAACCGCATCGCAATTTCTCATTGTTAGGTTGCCGGCGTGATCCAAATGGTCCGACAAACGGGCTTTGGGTCGAGCTCAGACAGCCACGTATGGACCTAAGGAGCCATGTTATGAAGACCTTGGTTTCGCGTTTTGTGAAGGACGAATCTGGTGCAACCGCAATCGAATATGGCCTGATCGCCGCCGGCATCTCGGTCGCCATCATCGCCGTCGTGAACGGCATCGGCACCAAGCTGAACACAAGCTTCGGCAGCATCTCCACCCAGCTTAAATAAGCGGCGTTTTTGTTGCCGCTAATCGGGCTCCGGCCGATTGCCGGAGCCCTTTCGTTTTTATCGGTGGGGTCGCTGCGCGAATGCTGCCTGCCGCGAGTGCTAACTTGCCGTCAACTTTGTGTCGGTTAAGACCGCGGCGTTGAGCAGGTGCGAGCCGCCATGCCCTTTCTTATTCAAGCGATCAGTTTGACGTTGTTTCCTGCCGTTATGGCATTCGCCGCATCGAGCGACTTTTTCACTATGACGATTGCCAATCGGATTTCGCTGATCCTGGTCGGCGGCTTCGGCCTGCTCGCGCTGCTGACGGGAATGAGCTTGGCCGACCTCATGTCGCACGCAGCGGCGTCAGCGATAGTGCTTGCCGTAGTCTTCATTTTTTTCAGTCGCGGATGGATCGGCGGCGGCGACGCCAAGCTGGCGGCGGCAACAGCTCTATGGCTCGGCTTTGCGCATCTGCCGGATTATCTGATCTATGCCTCATTGTTTGGCGGGGCATTGACCCTTTTGATTGTCCAATTTCGTGCGCTGCCATTGCCGCGGGTATTCGTCGGCCGGGAATGGGCGGAGCGGCTCCATCGCCGCGGCGCCGGAGTTCCTTACGGCATCGCCCTCGCTGCGGCCGCGCTGTGGATCTATCCGCACACCGAGTGGATGGCGGCCATAAATCATTAACGAATTTGCGCGTAACCGAATTCGCATGCCAGCAAACCGGCGCCGCGTGGCGAAAAACGAAAAACCTCGGCGTAACGCGTAATTAACGCGATTTAGATACGCCTCATTAACCATGCTTTGACGTTTAGCTGGTGAAATCGATAACCGCGACGCGTCCGGCGTTTGCGTCGCTTTGTGAGGTGGTGAAAGCGTATGAAACCCGCCCGTCTCATCGTCCTGGTCATTGCTCTCGCCGCGGGCGGGGTCGCTGCCATGCTGGCCAGTGGCCTCCGGCAGCCGCAAGCGCCGCAGGCGCCGCCACCGGCTCCGCCGCTCGCCACCGTTGAGGTGCTTATCGCCAAGAACGATCTCAACATCGGCCAAACAGTCAGCGAAAAAGACGTCGCTTGGCAGACCTGGCCGGCTGCATCGGCCGGAAACTTCATCAAAAAAACCGATCGCCCGGATGCCATCAAGGAATTCGTCGGCGCGATCGTGCGCTCGCCGGTCGTCACCGGCGAACCCATTCGCGACAGCAAGGTCGTCACCGGCAAGAACGGCGGCTATATGGCCGTCATCCTGCCGCAGGGCATGCGCGCAATCTCGATGGATGTGGCCCCCGATACCGACGCCGGCGGCTTCATTCTTCCTAACGACCACGTCGACGTGGTGCTCACGCGCCGGGACAAAGCCGCGGAAAAGGTAAGCGGAATCGAGAAATACGTGAGCGAGACCATTTTGCGCAACGTGCGGGTGCTCGCGGTAGATCAAACCATAGAGGAAAAAGACGGGCAAAAAGTTGTGGTTGGCAAGACCGCCACCCTTGCGCTTGATCCGCAGCAGGCTGAAACGCTGGCGTTGTCGCGTCAGCTCGGCTCACTTTCATTGATCCTGCGCAGCATCCTTGATTCCCAATCGTCGGCTCCCGAAGGGGGCGACGAGAACCGCAGCTCCAGGGGCATAAATACGGTGCGCTACGGCGTGAGCACACAAACCACGACGCACTGAGGGGAAATTGATGATGAGACCAGGGACACCGATGCGCGCGGCGGCGGTTGCCGGGTTGCTCCTTTTCGGCGCGGTGCCGAGCGTCGCCGGAACGGTGGCGCGGCCGGCGAGCGATTCGCCATCGCAGTCGATAACGGTGGCTGCCAGCGATTTTGGTTCACGCGTGGTGCCGCTCGGCGTCGGCAAGTCGGTCGTCATTGATTTTCCGCGTGACATTAAGGACGTCCTGGTCGCGAATCCGAAGATTGCCAACGCGGTCGTACGCTCTTCACGCCGCGTCTACCTCGTTGGTCTCACAACCGGTGCGACCAACATCTTCTTTTTCGACGGCGACGGTCAGCAGATGGCAGCGTTCGATGTCTCGGTCGAACGCGACATCAACATCATCCGCAACGCTATCAAACGGCTTATTCCGGATTCTGATGTCAACGTTGAAGCCATCGGAGACGGAATCATTCTAACCGGCACCGTGGCAAACCAGGCAGATGCACAACAAGCATTCGCCATAGCGCAACATTTCATATCGACGGGCAGTGACTTCAGCAGCGCGAGCGGCGGTTTTGCTCCCAGTGGCGGCAGCTCCGTGAGCGGCGGCGGCGCGTCCCAGGTCGTCAATGTGGGCGGCGGGGGCAGCACTAACAACGCTGATTCAGGCAAGGTTTACAACGCTATCGTTGTTCGCGGTCGGGATCAGATCATGCTCAAAGTCGTCGTAGCCGAAGTCGAGCGCGATCTGGTCAAACAGCTCGGTATCAATCTTCAGGGCACTCTTGGCTACGGCACCGCGGTGATCAACTTTAACAACACGAACCCATTCACCGCCTTTGGTCAATCGCTCAGCGGCTCGAGCATTACCGCCGGATGGAAGTCAATCAATGGAACCCTGCAAGCGATGGAGCAGGCCGGCGTCATTCACACATTGGCCGAACCCAACCTGACGGCGATTTCCGGAGAAACCGCGACCTTTCTCGCCGGCGGCGAGTTTCCGATCCTTAACGGCTATTCTTGTTCGGCTACCTCGAGCACACCAGGGGCGCCGACGACCTGCCAGCCGGCGATCGAATACAAAAAGTTCGGCGTCAGCCTGAACTTTACGCCGGTCGTGCTGAGCGAGGGCCGCATCAGTCTCAGGGTGATGACCGAAGTATCGGACGTCACCAGCCAAAATTCGCTGACCATACCGATTCCGGGCTCGACCGACACCGTGACGGTGCCGGCGATACGCACGCGCCGAGCGGAAACTACGCTGGAAATTCCGTCCGGCGGCTCGCTGGCGATGGCCGGCATGATTCAGGACAGCACGAAGCACAATATCAACGGCTTGCCGGGCTTGATGCAGCTTCCCGTTCTCGGGCCATTGTTCAAGAGCAACGATTACGTCAATCAGCGCACAGAGCTGATGGTTTTGGTGACGCCCTATGTCGTGCGCGCGGTAGCGCAGAAGGATCTGTCTCGGCCGGATGATGGCTTCGCCGACCCGAGCGATCCGGCGCAAGTGCTGCTGGGTCGCTTCAATCGCATCTACGGCGTCGGCGGTACGACCGACCCGCCCGATAATTACCGTGGCAAGTACGGCTTCATCCTCGACTGACTCGCGGCGTAAGGAGACGATAATGCTCACCTTCCGGATACCGACCGGCGTCAGTCGCGGCCCTGCGCGGCTTGCGATGCGCGCCGCAATTGTTGCCGGCTGCGGGTTCTTTGTCTGCGCCTGCAACACCGACCAACAGGTCGCTGGCGCTCCCGATGTTCCTATCGACTATCGTTTACGCCATCCGATAACCATTACCGAAACGCAACATGCGTTGGAGATTTTCGTCGGGTCCAACCGCGGCGAACTCAACGCCAGCGAGCGCGCATCGCTTGCGGAATTTGCCGAGAATTGGAAGCACGAAGCCACCGGCGGGGTGGTTGTGGATCTACCGATCGGCGGCAGCAATCAACGCGCCGCCGCGGAGATCATGCCCGCGATTCACGCGATTCTTACGGAGCACGGTGTGCCCCCCGGCGGAATCCGAGTGCGCGGATATCACCCGCCGCCCGGCACGCTTGCAACTATCCACGTCATCTACCCGAAGATCGGCGCCCAGGCGGGGCCGTGCGGCCTTTGGCCCGAGGACATCGGGCCGAGCGCTAACCGCGGCTATTTTGAGAACCAGCCGCCGTGGAATGCCGGCTGCGCAACCCAGCGTAATCTTGCCGCTATGGTCGACAATCCGGCGGATCTGGTGCAGCCGCGCGCGGAGACGCCAGTCTATGAAATGCGGCGCACGACGGTCATAGGGAAATACACTGCCGGCAACAACACAGCGACCGAAGCCCAGGCAAACGAAAACGCAAAGATCAGCGATCTCGGCAAATAGTCACTCTCAATGATGGTATTGTATGAGCCCAGCCAGCCAAGCCGTTCAGCTCGATAATCCGGCCGCCGAACTCGCAAGCCGGGAGGAGAGTATCGCTCCGGCGCCGCGCGTTTCGGTACAAGCCTTTTGCGAGACCGTGGAGACCGCTGCCGCGATCCAAGCAGCCGGCGAAGACCGGCGCATGGCGAAAGCGCACCTGCGTATTCAGATGGGCGGTATGATCGCCGCCGTCGAAGCGTACCAAAACTCGCCGACGCCGAACGTCATCATTCTCGAATCAGAAAGCCGCGGCAACGACATTCTGGAAGGCCTTGATCAACTCGCACCGGTCTGCGATGCGGCGACGCGTGTAATCATTATCGGCAAGACGAATGACGTCGGATTGTATCGCGAATTGGTGCGGCGCGGAGTAAGCGACTATTTGATCGCGCCGGTCAACACACTCCAGGTCGTGCGCGCAGTATGCGGCCTCTTTTCGGCGCCGGACGCCAAGCCGGTGGGCCGTATCATCGCGGTGGTCGGCGCCAAGGGAGGAGTTGGGGCTTCGACGATCGCGCACAATATCGCGTTCTCGATCGCACGCGACCTGATGCTCGATGCCGTCGTTACCGATCTCGATCTCGCGTTCGGTACCGCCGGGCTCGATTTCAACCAGGACCCGCCGCAGGGCATTGCCGAAGCGGTGTTTTCGCCCGACCGCATCGATAATGCCTTCGTCGATCGGCTGTTGTCGAAATGCACCGACCATTTGAGCCTCTTGGCCGCGCCGGCGACATTGGACCGGGTCTACGATTTCGGCGCGGACGCGTTCGATGCGATCTTCGACTCGTTGCGCGCGACAGTGCCGTGTGTGGTCGTTGATGTGCCGCACCAATGGACCGGTTGGACCAAGCAAACATTGATTAGCGCCGATGACATACTCATCGTTGCGGCGCCGGATTTGGCAAACCTCCGCAATACGAAAAATCTCTACGATTTTCTGAAAGCGGCGCGGCCGAACGATCAGCGACCGCTCTACTGCCTCAACCAGATCGGCGTTCCAAAGCGCCCTGAAATAAAGGCTGCCGACTTCGCCAAGGCATTGGAAGAGAGCCCAGTCGCCTCTATCCCGTTCGAGCCGCAAGTATTCGGCGCAGCGGCAAACAACGGTCAGATGATCGCAGAGATGGCTGCAAACCATCGCACTGCGGAGACATTTCGGCAGATGGCGCAAAAATTGGCCGGGCGCGCGGAGCCAAAGAAGCAACGGTCCAGCTTCCTGTCGCCGCTGATCGAAAAGCTGATGAAAAAGTAGACGTCGCTACATGGTCCATTGGAGTTGAGTTGTGTTTGGCAAGCGCCCGCTTCCCGGTAGTTCATCCGTCGCCGAAGCTGAAGATCGGCAGCCAATTCCTGCCCGGCCGGTAGCAGCGCTCGCGCCCGCCGCAAGCGCAGCCGCAAGCCCCCCCGCTCCAGGCGGCCGTACGCCGTTTCCGTCGGCCGGATTAGGAGCGCAAATTTTAAGCGCACCGGCGCCCGGCAAGACCTCTTCGCCCGCGCCATCCCCGCCGCAGATTTCTTCGGCAATAGACTCGCGCCGCTCGGATTCCTATTACGAAACCAAGGGGACGATCTTTGGCGCTCTGATCGAGGCGATTGATCTTGGTCAATTGGCCAAGCTTGATGCTGATTCCGCGCGCGAGGAAATCCGCGATATCGTCAACGAAATTATTGCGATCAAGAATATCGTGATGTCGATCTCCGAGCAGGAGGATTTGCTCGACGATATCTGCAACGATGTGCTCGGATACGGACCGCTCGAGCCGCTGCTTGCCCGCGACGAGATTGCCGACATCATGGTGAACGGGTCCGGCACCGTTTACATCGAAGTCGGAGGCAAAATTCAGAAAACCGGAATCCGCTTCCGCGACAATCAACAGTTGCTCAACATCTGCCAGCGCATCGTCAGTCAAGTCGGCCGCCGCGTCGACGAATCGTCGCCGATCTGCGATGCACGTTTGCCCGATGGGTCGCGCGTCAATGCCATTGTGCCGCCGCTTGCCATCGATGGGCCGGCGCTCACCATCCGCAAGTTCAGAAAGGACAAGCTTACGCTCGAACAACTTGTTCGATTTGGATCGGTGTCGCCGGAAGGAGCGGAAATTCTCAAGATTATCGGCCGTTGCCGCGTGAACACGCTGATTTCCGGTGGAACCGGTTCGGGTAAGACTACGCTACTAAACTGCCTGACCAGATACATCGATGACGACGAGCGCATCGTCACCTGCGAAGACGCGGCCGAACTGCAATTGCAGCAGCCGCACGTGGTGCGGCTGGAGACGCGGCCACCGAACCTTGAAGGCGAAGGCCAGATCACGATGCGCGACCTGGTGCGCAACTGCCTGCGCATGCGTCCGGAGCGGATCATCGTCGGCGAGGTGCGCGGACCGGAAGCCTTCGACCTGTTGCAGGCAATGAACACCGGTCATGACGGTTCCATGGGGACGCTTCACGCCAACATGCCGCGTGAGGCGCTTTCGCGGTTGGAATCGATGATTACCATGGGCGGATATTCGCTGCCTTCGCGCACCATTCGAGAAATGATCTGCGCCTCGATCGATGTCGTAATTCAGGCTGCGCGCCTTCGCGACGGCTCGCGACGGATCACCCACATTACCGAGGTGATGGGACTGGAGGGAGACGTCATTATTACCCAGGATCTGTTTGTTTACGACATCTTTGGCGAGGACGCTAACGGCAATCTTGTTGGACAGCATAAATCGACCGGCATCGGCCGGCCTAAATTTTGGGACCGGGCGCGGTATTACGGCGAAGAGGTGCATCTTGCCGCTGCGCTCGACGCCGCCGCACAAGCGAACACGATGCGAAACTAAAGGACGACGGCGGCGTGAACATATATTTCATCTTCCTCATGGTGGTGCTGGCGATCGGCGGGGTCGCGTGGGTCTTTCTGTATCCGATGTTGTCAGGCGAACGGACCGCGGAACGGCGCATGGCGAGTGTCGCACGTTCCGAGCCGGTGGCGGCGCGGCCGGCGCGGGCCGCGCAAAAGTCACGGCGCGAGCAGGTCGAAGGAACCCTCAAGCAGCTCGAGGCAAGAAAGAGAACCACAAAGCGGGTGCCGCTGACAGTACGGATCGCGCAGGCCGGGCTGAAATGGTCGACGCGTCGCTTTATGATAACGAGCGCTTCGTT
>Ga0187784_10000436_pt1 | contig 30382 bp, 30 predicted proteins | sample 1015_SJ02_MP15_2_FD_132964 | JGI IMG/M metagenome (GOLD analysis project Ga0187784, IMG submission 132964) | Tropical peat soil microbial communities from peatlands in Department of Meta, Colombia - 1015_SJ02_MP15_20_MG | ecosystem: Environmental > Terrestrial > Soil > Wetlands > Peat | place... | reverse complement strand
GCGCCAGACCGCGGTACGGCTGCCGCCGATCCCCTGCTTGCCCATCTGCGCGACGACCTCCTCCAGCGTCAAATCCGGCCGCTCCGCGACCAACGCCAGCAGCCAGGCCGCGTGATCCTCCAATGGCGAGCGGCTTCCACCCCGCGCTTTCGCTGCCGCCCTTCCGTCCTTGACCCACTCGTCCAACCATCTGATTGACGAGCTGACGCTGATTCCGAACTGCTCCGCAGCTTCCCGACGCGATGCCCCGGATTCGACGAATTCGATGACACGTGCGCGCAAGTCACTCGAGTAAGCTACCGACATTGCTCCGCCCCCAGGATGCCAACCAATGCCGGAAGCCTCGCTTCGCCAGAGGCGCCGGGCAACCTCAAAACACAGATCGCCGACCGCGGATTCCAATGTTGCTCATTCGAGCGCGCCGCGATTCGAATATTGCGCGCGCAACCGACCATCAACACCAGTCGTGGACCTCACGCCCCTCCTGCAGCACGATCTGTAGCCCGCGTTCCCGCGACTCGCGTCCAGCGGATTCTGCTCTAGGCCGCGCCCCGGTCTCGCGCCGGCGTCTTGCGATCGGCCGCGCCCAATTGCGACGCCGTCGCCCATCTGCCAATATCCGCGCCGTGGCGGAGCGCGGCACGGCTCCGGCGGTGACGGGCGGCGATGTTCGATCTGGCGTGGTCCCATATCCTGTTGATCGGCGTGGTGGCGCTGCTGGTGATCGGCCCCAAGGATCTGCCGCGCGCGCTGCGCACCCTCGGCGTCTGGGTCGGGCGCGCCCGGGCGATCGCCCGCGAGTTCCAGAACAATCTCGACCAGATGATCCGCGAGGCCGAGCTCGAGGAGATGCGCAAGCAGGTCGAGAAGGCGGCGACGCTCGATCTCGACCAGACCATCGAGAAGGCGGTCGATCCCGGCGGCGAGCTGAAACGGACCTTAGCGGCCTCGCCGGTCCCGGAGAAGGCGCCGCCCCTCGAGACCAAGCCGGGCGGAGAGACGAAGGCCGCGCCGGAGACCTTGCCGGCGCCGCCGGCACCGCCGGAGACGCCCGCCGCCGACGCGCCCGCCGCCGCATCCGGCACGCGCGATTGAGCCGCCATGGCCGAGGAAGAAGACCTCGAGCAAGGCAAGATGCCGCTTCTCGATCACCTGATCGAGCTGCGCCAGCGCCTGCTCTACGCCATCCTCGCCTGGCTCGTCATGTTCGCGCCTTGCGTTTATTTCAGCCGCGAGATCTACGATTTCCTGGCGCGTCCGCTGGCCGAGATCCTCGCGGCGCAATCCGGCGGCCATTTCATCTACACCGACCTCACCGAGAAGTTCTTCACCAATCTGCGCGTCGCCTTCTGGGTGTCGTTCTGCCTGGCGTTCCCCGCCATCGCCTTCCAGCTCTGGCGCTTCATCGCGCCCGGCCTCTACAAGAACGAACGCCGCGCTTTCCTGCCCTATCTCTTCGCCACGCCCGTGTTGTTCCTGATCGGCGCCGCGCTCGCCTATTACGTGATCTTCCCGCTCGCTTTCCGCTTCTTCGCCAGCTTCCAGGAAGCCGGCGGCGACGGCACCGTCGCCATCGAGCTGCAGCCCAAGGTGGGCGAATATCTGACGCTGGTCATGCGCCTCATCTTCGCCTTCGGCTGCACCTTTCAGATGCCGGTGCTGCTGACCTTGATGGCGCGCGTCGGCATGGTCACGGCCGCCGGGCTTTCGGCCAAGCGCCGCTACGCCATCGTCGCCATTACCGCGGTGGCGGGACTGCTGACGCCGCCCGACATCTTCAGCATGGTGGCGCTGATGCTGCCGCTGTTCCTGCTCTACGAGCTCTCGATCATCTCCTGCCGCATGGTCGAAAAGCAGCGCGCCGCGCGCGAGGCGGCGGAGGAAGCGGAACTCTCCGGCAAGGCGCCGGGAACCTAGTCAGATGACGCCGACGAAGGACGGCGACTGCTGCAGCGCGTCGGCGAGAATGCCCAGCGCCCGTTTGAGCTCGTCGCGGCCGGCGGGGCCGCCGAGGCAGACGCGCACCGCCTCGGGCGGCGGTCCCGATACGGCGAAGGCGTCGCTCACCACCACGCCGATGCCGCAGGAGCGCAAGTGCTGCATCAGCACGACGCGGCTCCAGGGCTTGGGCAGGCGCAGCCAGAGATGCAGCGCCTCGGGCTGCGTCAGGACCCAGGAAGGGTCGAGGATTTCCGCCGCAAGCTGCTGGCGCGCCGCCGCCTCGCGCCGGATCGCCGTCAGCGCCGCGGCGGCCGTGCCGTCGGCGATCCACCGCGTCGCCAGCGCGGCCATGAGCGGCGGCGCCATCACGGTCGTGGCATGGAGCGTGGCGGCGAGGCGGGCGGCGTGCCGGGCGTCGGGCAGGACCGCATAGGCGATGCGCAGGCCCGAGGCGACGCATTTCGCCAGGCCCGAGACGTAATAGGTCATCTCCGGCGCCAGGACGGCAAAGGCCGGCGGCGGCTGTCGCGCCAGGCGGCCATAAGCGTCGTCTTCGATGATGGCGACGCCGTGGCGGCGCGCGGTCGCGACCAGGGCGCGACGGCGCGCCTCGGAAATCGTCGTCGTCGTCGGATTCTGCAACGTCGGATTGGTGTAGAGCACTTTCGGCTTCCGGGCGCGGCAGGCGGCCTCGAAGGCGTCGGGATCGATCCCGTCGTCGTCGAAAGGCAGCCCTTCGATCGCCACGCCGCACTGCGCCGCTTGCGCGAGGCAACCGGGATAGGTGAGCGATTCCGTGCAGATCACGTCGCCGGGCCGCGTCAGCGTGGCAAGCGCGGCCAGGATGGCGCTTTGCGCGCCCGGGCAGACGAGGATGCGGTCGGGCGTGAACGCGCCGAGCCGCGGGGACAGCCAGCGGATGCCGGCCTCGCGATCGTTGGGCGAGCCGCCGAATTCCTGATAGCGCAGCAGCGCGCGCAGATCGCCGAGCTGCTGCAAGTAGCCGATGCCGCGGCGCATGCGCTCGAGCAGCGCCGGATCGTCGGGCTCCGGCGGCAGGTTCATCGAAAGATCGACCGGAGCGGCGGCGCCGTCGCCGCGCGGCGCCTCGCCGCTTTGGGCGCGCACGAAAGTTCCCCGCCCGACGTTGGAATCGATGAGCCCGCGCCGCCGCGCTTCGCCATAGGCGCGCGCGATGGTCGTGTAGTCGAGGTCGAGCTGCACGGCGAGCGCGCGCTGCGCGGGGAGGCGTTCGCCGGGAAGCAACCGGCCGGACCGGATGCCGGCGGCAATGCTGTCGACGATGGCGAGATAGGCGGGCTTGCCGCCGCCGGCAAGCTCGGGCAGCCAGGCCGAGGGATCCTTGGGCATTCGTCGCGCCGATCTTTCGCTAATGCCGATCAAAACGCCGGCAAGATTGCCGGTGCAATGATCGCATCAACACGGTGGAAAATCCAATCATTGATTTTCTACCGCTCGCATAAAAGCAGCCGGCGCAGCGCCGGGCGTGCTCAATTTACGCTCAGGGTTGCAGCGAAAACAAGCAAGCTTCGCGAGAATCTGCTCACCTCGCGATGCCGCGCGCCGGCGCCTAAGACATTGTCTTTTCAATCCAATCATTTTCCGCTCATTGACCGATAAAGCTTGGCATGTCGATTGCACGGGATGATCGGGCGACGCTTCTCGCGGCCGGTCGTCATCGTGGAGCGAAGTCGGCCCGGACGCAAGCGTCGACAGAGGCGGCCTTCGGAAGCCGCCGCCCGAGATGTCCTGACATTGAAGGGGTGGACGACATGCCGGCAGTAATGAAGGAGGCCCACAAGAAGGGCGATTTCTTCGTCGACTACGAGGAAAAGGTTTTCGAGGACGTGAAAGCGAAGCCGGGCGAGAAGGCGCTCGTGACGTTCCATACCGTGGCCTTCGAGGGGTCGATCGGGCTGGTGAACCTGTTGCAGGCGACGCGGCTGCTGCGCAAGGGCTTCGAGACCTCGGTGCTGCTCTATGGTCCCGGCGTCACGCTCGGCGTCCAACGCGGCTTCCCGACGCTGGGCGACGAGGCGTTCCCCGGCCATCAGGCCATGAACAAGCAGGTCGGCAAGTTCCTCGAGGAAGGCGGCAAGGTCTATGCCTGCCGTTTCGCCTTGCAGGCGCTTTACGGCCACGGCGAGCCGTCGCTCATCCCCGGGATTCGTCCGATCAGCCCGCTCGACGTGCTCGACCTCATCCTGCTCCACAAGCGCGACAATGCGGTGATCATCAACACCTGGACCGTCTGAGATCCGCTCGCCGGGGCGGCGGCGGCAATTGCAACCGCCGTCCTGCCCGGCGAGGCGATGCGGAGGCAGCGATGACGTCGAGCAGCAGCAAATCCGTGCGGGTCGCGGCGGCGCAGCTCGGCCCCGTCCTCGACCGCGACGGCAGCGGCACGGTCGAGAAGGTGTGCCGGACGATCCGCGAGGCGGCGTCGAAGGGCGCGCGCCTCGTCGTGTTCCCCGAGACCTTCGTGCCTTACTATCCCTACTTCTCCTTCGTCCGGCCGCCGGCGGCGATGGGCGGCGAGCATATGCGGCTCTATGAGGGCGCGGTCAGCGTGCCGGGCCCCGTGACGCAGGCCGTGGCGGATGCCGCGCGCGCGCAAGGCATCGTCGTCGTCCTCGGCGTCAATGAGCGCGACCACGGCTCGCTCTACAACGCCCAGCTCGTCTTCGATGCCGACGGAACGCTGCTTCTGAAGCGGCGCAAGATCACGCCCACCTTCCACGAGCGGATGGTCTGGGGGCAGGGCGACGGCAGCGGGCTGCGCGTCGTCGACAGCGCCGTCGGGCGCATCGGCGCCCTGGCCTGCTGGGAGCATTACAACCCGCTGGCCCGCTACGCGCTCATGGCGATGCACGAGGAGATCCATTGCAGCCAGTTCCCGGGATCGATGGTGGGACAGATCTTCGCCGATCAGATGGAAGCGACGATCCGCCATCACGCGCTGGAAGCGGGCTGCTTCGTGGTCAATGCCACGGGCTGGCTGAGCGACGAGCAGATCGCGTCCATCACGGCGGAGCCCGCGCTGCAACGCGCCCTGCGCGGCGGCTGCTGCACGGCCATCATATCGCCCGAGGGAGCGCATCTCTGCCCGCCGATCCGCGAGGGGGAGGGCGTCGCCTGCGCCGATCTCGATTTCTCGCTCATCGTCAAGCGCAAGCGCATGATGGATTCCGTCGGGCACTATGCCCGGCCGGAGCTGCTGAGCCTGCGCCTCGATGCCCGCGCCGCGGCGCCTTTGACCACCGCCGTTGCCACTTTCGAACCCGCCTCCGTCTCTTCTTCCACCAGCGAGAACCGCCATGGAGTCCCTGCCGAGCCGATCGCGCCTGTCCACGCCGCACCATCGGAAAGTGGAGCCGCAAGTCCTGATCACCGAGCTTCAGTCGCTCGGCTTGCGTCTGGCTGAGCCGTCGGCGGGCGCCTCGAGCCGCCGCGGCGGCGCCGGGCCTTCCGACCACAAGGCGGTGACCGTCGGCGGCCGGACGGTGATGGTGCCGGTCCACAACGATCCGGCGCTGCTGTCGCCCTATCTCGCGGCGGCGCCGGACGAGCGCGGGATCAGCACGCTCTTGCGCGACGGAGCGGCGGTGGGCGAAATCCGCTTCCCGCGCCAACCGCGCTTCTACAGATTGCAGACCTTCGACGGCGTGCCCTATTGGAAGATCGCCGTCCTCCACGGCGCCGATGTCCTGGCGACGACGGTGCTCCAGACCTGCATCCGCTATGAGGCGCGCGAGACCTCGTGCCAGTTCTGCGCCATCGGCCAGTCGCTCGCCGCCGGCAGGACGATCGCGCGCAAGACGCCGGAGCAGCTCGCCGAAGTCGCGCGCGCGGCCGTGCTGCTCGACGGCGTCCGGCACATGGTCCTCACCACCGGGACGCCCAACAACCGGGATCGCGGCGCCGAGCTGTTGTGCGAGAGCGCTTTTGCGATCAAGGCGGCGGTGCCGGATCTGCCGATCCAAGGACAGTGCGAGCCGCCCAACGAGCCCGTCTGGTTCCGGCGCCTGCGCGCGTCGGGGATCGACGCGCTCGGCATGCATCTGGAGGCGGTCACGCCCGAAATCCGCGCCCGCGTCATGCCGGGCAAGGCGAAAGTGCCGATGGAGCGCTATTTCGACGCCTTTGCCGCGGCCGTGCCGGTGTTCGGCCGCGGCCAAGTCAGCACCTACATTCTGGCGGGCCTCGGCGACCCGCCCGACGCCATCCTCGATGCCTGCCGGCGGCTGATCGCCATCGGCGTCTATCCCTTCGTCGTCCCCTTCGTGCCGATCGCCGGAACGCCGCTGCAAGCGCAGCCGGCTCCCGATCCCGCCTTCATGCGCGCCTTGCTGCAGCCGCTGGGCCGGATGCTCGCGGCGGCGGGCCTGCGCTCCTCGGACATCAAGGCGGGATGCGGCCGTTGCGGCGCGTGCTCTTCGCTCGCGGGCTATGAAAGCTGAGCCGGGACGGCCGTGATGTTTCTCGACCTCAGGGAACGGCCGCCGCCCTTCATGCCGAGCGAATTTCGCGTCCGCCTGGCCACCGAGCGCTGGGAGCGCGCCGCCGCTGCGCGGCTGCGGCGCCAGGTGTTTTGCGGCGAGCAAGGGATCTTTCGCGACGACGACGCCGATGCGCTGGACGACATCGCCCTGCCGATCGTCGCGGTCGCCATCGTCATGGGCATGGCCGATCGCGTGGTCGGCACGGTGCGCATCCACGAGGCGGAGCCGGGGCTGTGGTACGGGTCGCGCCTTGCGGTGCATCGCGATTTCCGCCGCCAGGCCGGATTGGGCGCCGGCCTCATTGGTCTTGCCGTCGGCACCGCCCATGCGCAGGGCTGCGTCCGCTTCCTCGCCCATGTGCAGGCGCAGAACGCGACGATGTTCGAGCGGCTGCATTGGCGCTCCCTGGCGCTGCTCGATCTCCATGGCCGCCCGCATCATCTCATGGAAGCCGATCTCGGCCATTATCCGCCCTGCCGGCGGGGAGAGCTCGCCCCGCTGCGGCTTTCGCCCCTGGCGGCGGCCTAGGCGCCATGAGAGGCGGCGGCGCCGACATGGAGACGCTGGCGGCGGAGCTCCGCGCCAGCCGGGGCATCGCGCACAAGCGCGACATCCAAGAAGTGGCGGCGCTGCTGCCGCTGGCGCCCGGCCGCATTCGTCTCGGCGACGACTGCGCCGCGATCCCGGACGGCGACGGCTACCTGCTCTTTGCCATCGAAGGCTTCCTCAACGAGTTCGTCGCGGCCGAGCCCTGGTTCGCCGGCTGGTGCGGCGTCATGGTGAATGTCAGCGACATCTGCGCCATGGGCGGTCGGCCGATCGGCGTCGTCGACGCAGTCTGGAGCCGCGATGGCGAGCGGGCGCGGCCGATCCTCGAGGGATTGCGGGCGGCGGCAAAGGCCTATGACGTCCCGCTCCTCGGCGGCCACACCAACAGCCGGAACGACCGCGGCGAGCAGCTCTCGGTCGCCATCATCGGCCGCGCCCGGCGGCTGCTCACCAGCTTCGATGCGAAAGCCGGCGACCGCCTGCTGGCCGCGATCGATCTGCGCGGCCGATATCACGAGCCCTATGCCTATTGGGACGCCAGCACCGCCGTCGCCGCCGATGGCGGCCGGCTGCGCCGCGATCTCGAGATCCTGCCGGAGATCGCCGAGGCCGGGCTCAGCCGGGCGGCCAAGGACATCAGCATGGGCGGCCTCGCCGGCACGCTGCTCATGCTGCTCGAAGGCTCCGGCCTCGGCGCGACGATCGACGTGACGGCCGTGCCGCGACCGCCGGCCGCGCCGCTGTCGCGCTGGCTCTGCTCCTTCCCGAGCTATGGCTTCCTGCTGGCGGTGCCGCCCGCCCATGTCGCATCGGTCTGCGACCGGTTCCGTCGGCGCGACATCGCCTGCGCCGATATCGGGCCGTGCGACGCCTCGGGCGTCGTCCGGATCGGCGACGGCGACGCTCCGCCGGCGATGTTCTGGGATCTGCGGCGAGAGCCGCTGATCGGCATGGGCGCGGCCTGCGGCAGCGAGACCCTATCATGAGCGCCGGCCGCGCCGCGAAGCCGCTGCGCATCGCCATGCTCACCCATTCGACCAATCCGCGCGGCGCCGTGGTGCATGCGCTCGAGCTGGCCGAGGCGCTGACCGCGCTCGGGCACGAAGTCGCGGTCCACGCGCCGGATCCACGAGGCGCCGGGTTCTTTCGCGCTACCCGGTGCCGGACCGTCCCGGTTGCGGCGCGGCCGGTCTCGGGCGGCCTGGCCGAGCTGGTGGAGACGCGCATCGCCGACTATCTGCGGCATTTTTCAGCGCCGGGAGCCGAGCGCTTCGACCTCTATCACGCCCAGGACGGCATCAGCGGCAACGCGCTGTTGCGGCTGCGCCGGCGCGGCGCGATCGACGGGTTCCTGCGCACCGTCCATCACGTCGACCGCTTCGGCGACCCGCGCCTTGATGCCTGGCAGAAGGCTGCGATCGTCGAGGCCGATCGCGTGCTGTGCGTGAGCCGCCTCTGGCAGGACGTTCTGGCGCGCGATTACGGCATTGCCGCGACCTGCGTCGGCAACGGCGTCGATACCGAGCGCTATAGGCCCGAGGCCGGACCCGAGGATTCGGTGCTGTGCGCCCGCCTCGGATTGGGGCGAGGGCCGATCTATCTCTCGATCGGCGGGATCGAGGCGCGCAAGAACAGCGAGCGGATCCTGCGGGCGTTTCTGGCGGCGCGGCGGATGCGGCCCATGGCGCAGCTCGTCGTCGCGGGCGGCGCCAGCCTGCTCGACCACAGCGACGCGCAAGCGAGCTTCGATGCGCTTCTGCGCGAGAGCGGTCTCGAAGCCGGTCCCGGAGCGCCGGTGGTGTCGACGGGGCCGGTGCCGGATGCCGACATGCCGGCGCTCTACCGGCTGGCCGATGCGCTGGTCTTTCCCTCGCTGCGCGAAGGCTTCGGACTGGTCGTGCTGGAAGCCATGGCGAGCGGAACGCCGGTCATCGTCTCGCGCCTTCCGCCCTTCACCGAATATCTCGGCGAGGAGGATTGCCTTTGGGTCGATCCCACTTTGGTCGAGGGGATCGCGGCGGCCATGCTCGACGCCGCCGAAGCGCCGACGCGCCGGCGGCTCGCCGCCGCCGGGCCCCCGCTCTGCCGACGCCATGGCTGGCGCGCCTGCGCCGAGGCGCATTTGGCGGCCTATGCCGCTTGCCGCTCTTCATGCCCGGAGACTGCCCATGCCTGAGATGCGCTTTCATCTGCGCTGGCCGGACGGGACCACGGCCGCCTGTTATTCGCCGTCGCTTGTCGTCGAGGAGCATCTTCAGCCCGGCGCTTGCTATCCGCTCGCGGAGTTCGTCGCGCGCAGCCGGGAGGCGCTCCAGGCGGCCAGCGCTCGCGTTCGGGCGAAGTATGGTTTTCCCTGCGCGCGGGCGCTGCGGCAACTCGAGGAGATCGAGCGCCGCGCGGCGAGCTTTGCCGGCGCCGCAGATGCCGTGGTCGCCGTGCTCGGCTTCGACCGGGACGTCGGTGCGCCATTCCCGCCGCCGGTCGTGCCGATCCGCCGCGACGCGCCGAGGCAGGTGCCGGTGATCATCATCGGCGGCGGCCAGGCCGGCCTGTCGCTCAGTTGGTATCTGCGCCGGAAGGGCGTCGAGCACGTCATCCTGGAGCGATACGTGGCGGGCTATGCCTGGCGCGCGGAGCGCTGGGACAGCTTCTGCCTGGTCACGCCCAACTGGCAGTGCCGGCTTCCCGGCTTCAGCTATGCCGATTTCGGCGGCCGCGACCCGCACGGCTTCATGCTGCGCGGCGAGATCGTGGAGTATATCGACGCCTATATCGCCTCTTTCGATCCGCCCGTGCTGGCCGGCATCGAGGTGCTGAAGCTGAGCCGCGGTCCGCAGGGAGAGTTCCGCCTCTCGACCAGCGCCGGCGACTACGCCGCGGCGCAGGTCGTCGTGGCCACCGGCGGCTATCACGAGCCGATCGTCCCGCCCTATGCCGCGGCGCTGGATGCGGATATCGTCCAGCTTCATTCCTCCGAATACCGCAATCCCGGCGACCTGCCGCCGGGCGAGGTGCTGGTGGTCGGCAGCGGCCAGTCGGGCTGCCAGATCGCCGAGGATCTGCATCTCGAAGGCCGGCGCGTGCATCTCTGCGTCGGCAACGCGCCGCGCGTCGCGCGCCGCTACCGCGGCAAGGACGTGGTCGAATGGCTCGACCTCATGGGGTATTACGATATCCCGGTGGAGCGGCACCCGCTGCGCGAGGGCGTGCGCGACAAGACCAACCACTACGTCACCGGGCGCGACGGCGGGCGCGACATCGATCTGCGCCAGCGCGCGCTGGAAGGCATGCGGCTCTACGGCCCGCTTGCCGGCATCGAGCCGGGACGCCTGCTGTTCACGCCGGAGCTGCGGGCGAATCTCGACGCCGCCGACGAGGTTTCGGAGAGCATCAAGCGCAGCATCGACACATTCATCGCCGCTGAGGGACTCTCGGCGCCGACCGAGCCGCCCTATCTGGCGCTCTGGCAGCCCGAGGCGGAAACCGCGGCGCTCGATCATCGCGCGGCCAATATCCGCAGCGTCATCTGGTGCATCGGCTTCCGCACCAATTTCCGCTGGATCGACCTGCCGGTGTTCGACGGACGCGGCGCGCCGCTGCACGCGCGCGGCGTGACGCCGGAAGAGGGGCTCTATTTCCTGGGCCTGCCGTGGCTCCATAGCTGGGGCTCGGGCCGGTTCTCGGGAATCGCTCGCGACGCCGCCTATCTCGCCGAGCGCATCGCCGACCGCACCCCTCGGATGCAAGCGGCGCACACGATCGCTTCCGCGGCGCCATAGAGCCTCTCGCGCGGCTCCAGAGGAGTCTGACGCGGTGGCGACTTGTGTCGGGCGCCACCCCGCCATGGACGCCACCCGGCGATCCCTTTATAACCGGCGCCGATGTTCGACCTGAAGTGGATTCGCGACAATCCCGAAGACTATGACCGGGGCCTGACGCGGCGCGGCTTGGCCGGCGCCGCGGGCGAGGTCGTGGCCCTCGACCGGCAGTGGCGCGAGGTGCAGACCGAGGCGGAGCAGCTTCAGGCGGAGCGCAACAAGCTCGCCAAGGAGATCGGCGCCGCCAAGGCGCAAGGCCGCGACGCCGGCGATATCCTGCGGCGCGTCGGCGAGAGCAAGGACCGCCAGGCGGCGCTCGAGGCGCGCGCCGGCACGCTCAAGGCCGAGCTCGACCGGATGCTCGCGGGGCTGCCCAACCTTCCCGCCGCCGACGTGCCGGAGGGTCTCGACGAGACCCACAATAAACTTGTCCGCCGGCACGGCACGCCGCCCGCCTTCGCCTTCCCGGCAAAAGACCACGCAGCGATCGGCGAGGGGCTGCGAATGATGGATTTCGCGACCGCCGGGCGGCTCTCGGGCGCGCGCTTCGTCGTGCTCACCGGCGCGCTGGCGCGGCTGGAGCGGGCGCTGGCGCAGTTCATGCTCGACCTGCACACGCGCGAGTTCGGCTATCTCGAGGTCAATCCGCCGCTGCTGGTGCGCGACGAGACCATGTTCGGCACCGGCCAATTGCCGAAATTCGCCGAGGATCAGTTCAAGACCACGCAGGGCCTGTGGCTGATCCCGACCGCCGAGGTCTCGCTCACCAATCTCTTCGGCGACCGCATTCTCGAGGAGGCGGAGCTGCCGGCGCGGGTCACCGCCTGGACGCCGTGCTTTCGCGCCGAGGCGGGCGCGGCCGGCAAGGACACGCGCGGCATGATCCGCCAGCACCAGTTCTCCAAAGTGGAGCTGGTGTCGATCGCCCATCCCGACCAGTCCGAGGCCGAGCACGAGCGCATGACCGCCTGCGCCGAAGAGGTGCTGAAGCGCCTCGGCCTCGCTTATCGCGTCATGCTGCTCTGCGCCGGCGACATGGGCTTTTCCTCGCGCAAGACCTACGACATCGAAGTCTGGCTGCCGGGACAGAATACCTATCGCGAGATCTCGAGCTGCTCCAATTGCGGCGACTTCCAGGCGCGGCGGATGAAGGCGCGCTTCCGGCCGGCGGAAGGGAAGGGGACGCGCTTCGTCCACACGCTCAACGGCTCCGGCCTCGCCGTGGGGCGCACGCTCATTGCCGTGCTGGAGAATTATCAGCAAGGCAACGGCACGGTCGCCGTGCCCGACGCGCTCAAGCCCTATCTCGGCGGACTGGAAGTGATCGGCGGTGTTTGACCGGCCCATCGATCTCGCTCGCGCGCGCATTCTCGTGACCAACGACGACGGCATCGACGCCCCCGGCCTCGCGCTTCTCGCCAGGCTCGCGCGCACGCTGTCGCGCGACGTCTGGGTCGTCGCCCCGGAGCAGGAGCAGAGCGGCGCCAGCCACTCGCTGACGCTGAGCCGGCCCTTGCGCATCCGTCGATCGGGCGCGCGCCGCTTCGCCGTCGACGGCACGCCCACCGATTGCGTGCTGCTCGCGGTCAAGACGATCCTGCGCGACCACCCGCCCGATCTCGTGCTTTCCGGCATCAACGCCGGCGCCAATCTCGGCGAGGACGTGACCTATTCCGGGACGGTGGCGGCGGCGATGGAGGCGACGCTGATGGAGCTGCCGGCGATCGCGCTCAGCCAGCATTACGAGGATCGCCGCACCATTCCGTGGAAGACGGCGCAGGCGCATGCGGCGACGGTCATCAAGCAGCTCACGGCGCGGCCCTGGCCGCGCAACACGCTGATCAACGTCAATTTCCCGGCGGTGGCGGCGGACAAGGTCAAGGGCATCGCCGCCACGCGCCAGGGCCGGCGCAAGATCGGCGACGGCGTCATCGAGCGCGCCGATCCGCGCGGCCGGCCCTATTTCTGGATCGGCCCGTTGCGCGACGAGATGCCGGACATGCCCGGCACCGATCTCAACGCCGTCACCGAGGGCAAGGTGTCGCTGTCGCCGATCTATCTCGACCTCACCAACGGCCCGGCGCTGGCGGAGCTGAAGAAGGTGTTCCCGTGAACGAGGCGCAGGTGCCGAAGGTGCTGCGGCTGCTGATGGAGCTGCGCGGCCTCGGCATCACCGATGCGCGCGTGCTGGGCGCGATCGAGCGCGTGCCGCGCGAAACCTTCGTGCCGGCGGCGTTCCGCGACCAGGCCTGGGAGAACGTCGCGCTGCCCATCGGCCAGGCGCAGACCATCAGCCAGCCGCTGGTGGTGGCGTTGATGACGCAGGCGCTCGACATCGGCGACCGGCACAAGGTGCTGGAGATCGGCACCGGCTCGGGCTATCAGGCGGCGGTGCTGGCGAAGCTCTGCCGGCGCGTCTTCACCATGGAGCGCCATCGCGCGCTGCTCAAGGAGGCGGAGAAACGCTTCGCCGAGATCAAGATTCACAACGTGACGACGCGCTTCGGCGACGGCAGCAAGGGTTGGCCCGAGCAGGCGCCGTTCGACCGCATCATGATCACCGCTGCCGCGCCGGAAGTGCCGCAGCTCCTGCTCGACAGCCTCGCCGAAAGCGGCGTCCTGGTGGCGCCGGTCGGCGAGGAGCGGCGCGACCAGATGCTGCTGCGCATCCGCCGCCGCGACGGCGCTTTCCTCACTGAGGATTTAGGCGCGGTGCGCTTCGTGCCGCTGGTGTCGGGCCTGCCGCGCGAAAAGCCCGCCTGAACCCCTCGTCGCGGCCCTGTCGGTGGCGGCCCGTGCCTGCGCGAGAGATCCGGTCTAGACTGCGGTCATGAGGACATCGGCCCGCCTGCGTCTTGCGGCGCTGCTGCTGGCGGCGCTGGCCGGTTGCGCGCGCAGCGCGCCGCCGGCGCCGGTGGTCGCCGGCGCATCGCCTGGAGCGCCGCCGGCGATCGGCGACGCACCGCGCGGGCCGCCGCCGGCACCGCATCCCGACCAGGTGGTCGTGCAGCAAGGCGAGACGCTCTACGGCGTCGCCCGGCGCTATGACGTGCCCGTGCGTTCGCTGATCGAGGCCAACAGCCTGGCGCCGCCCTACCGGCTCGCGGCCGGAAGCGGCCTCGTCGTGCCGCAGGTGCGCCAGCACATCGTCGAGCCCGGCGACACGCTCTACAGCATCTCGCGGCGCTATGGCGTCGATACCAGCACGCTGGCGCGCGGCAACCGGCTCGAGCCGCCCTATCGCGTGCGCGTCGGCGAGGCGCTTCTTCTGCCGGCGGCGGTGGAAAGCGCGCAGGCGCCGGTGATCCAGGCGACCGCGCCTGCCGCCGCCTATGCCGCGGCGGCAGAGCCTCCGGCGACCGGCGGCGAACCGGCGCCGAGCGTGGCCGCGGCGCCTTCCGCCGCCGCGCCAGCGCCGCCGCCGCCGGCGGAAAAGCCCGCTGCCGTACCGCCCGTGCCGAAGGCGGCGGCTCAGCCGGCCGAAGAGAAGACCGCGGCCCTGCCGCCGCCTGCGCCGGCGGCGCGCGCGGCCGGCCGCAGCTTCATCTGGCCCGTGCATGGCCGCGTCATTGCCGCTTACGGCGATGGCGCGGGCGGAACGCATAATGACGGCATCAACATCGCGGCGCCCGAAGGCACCGCCGTGCTCGCCGCCGATGCCGGCACCGTGGCTTATGCCGGCAACGAATTGCGAGGCTACGGCAATCTCGTGCTGGTCAAGCACGCCGATGGCTGGATGACCGCCTACGCCCATAATTCGGCGCTGCTGGTGAAGCGCGGCGAGAAAGTGCAGCGCGGCCAGCCGATCGCGCGGGTGGGCGCCACCGGCACGGTCGGCGAGCCGCAGCTTCATTTCGAAATCCGCCACGGCACCCGCGCGCTCGATCCCGGCGACTACCTGCCGCAAGCGGCGGCGACGGCGGCGCGCGGCTAGGCGACGGGGAAGCCCGTTCGAGATCGCCGTCCGGAGGCGCTGAAGCCTCTCGGCGCTGCCGCCGTTGCCGAAGTCGAGTAGAGAGGTCCGCCGGTTCTTCTCCCGCCCTTGGCATTGGAAGATTGACGGCGCCGTGAGATAGCGCGACACTTTGGCTCACAAGGGGACTTATAAACGGGAGGAAGCGATGAAGAAGAGGCTGCTTCTGGCGGCAACGGCGTCGTTTGGCATGCTGTTGCTGATACCGGCTGCCTTCGCCCAGAGCGACTGCACCAAGACCGTGCCGCCTTCGGCCTGGGGCAAGGACGATCAGACGGGCGCCACCAACCGGGTGACGCCGGCGGTGACCAAGGCGGCGGCGGCGGAGATCCAGACCGGCAAAGTCACGACGCTGACCAATCCGCTGGTCGACGGCGTGCCGCTGTTCGGCACCCGCTTCACCAAGACCATCCTGACGGCGGTGACGCTGGCGCCGGGCGCGTCGCTGGGCGAGAACAACCTGACCTACATGGAAGACACCTGGCTCAGCCAGAGCCATGTGGGGACCCATCTCGACGGCCTCGGCCATATCGGCCGCGGCGACTGCTATTACAACCAGACGCCGATGGGCAAGTTCATCAACCAGAACTACATGATGAAGCTCGGCCTCGAGCATCTGAAGTCGTTTGCCACCCGCGGCGTCCTCATCGATCTGGTGAAGGTCTACGAGGCCGCCAACAAGCTGAAGAGCAACCCCGCCTGCCGCAAGCCCTGCCTCGACAAAGGCACGGTGATCACCCCCGAGGATCTGCAGGCCGGGCTCAAGATGTACAACGCGACCTTGCGCGAAGGCGACGCGGTGTTCCTCAACACCGGCTGGGGCGACGTCTTCGCCCAATACCCGGCGCAGAACGCGCTCTACAACAGCGGCGAGCCGGGGCTCGGCGAGGCGGCGGCCAAGTGGCTCGTCGAGCAGAAGGTCATTCTCGTCGGCGCCGACACCTGGGCGGTCGAGGTGATTCCGGGCGAGAACCCGACAAAGGCCTTCTCGGTGCATCAGATACTGATCACCGACAACGGCATCCACATCATCGAGAACGTGCGCACCGACCTTCTGGCGGATGAGGTGGCGGCCAGCAAGCGCTCCACCTTCTTCCTCAACATGACGGTGCCGAAGGCGGTCGGCCTCACCGGCAATTTCGTCGGCATCGAGGCCATTCAATAAGGCTTCGTCGTGGCCTGCGCCGCTCCATGGCCGGCGCCCGTCATCGGGCGCCGGTCGTTTCTCGGGCTTGCGGCAGGCGCGCTGGTCCTGCCGCAAGCGGCCCGCAGCGGCGAGGAGAAGCGCTTTCGCATCGGCTTCGCCAATCTCACCGAAGACGCCGGCGCGCGTCTCGAGGGGCTGGGCTTCACCGGCGCCGACCTTCGATCGAGCTTCGTGATCGCCGCGCGCGAGCAACCGGTGACGATGGTCTTTTACGACAACGACCGCAATCGCGAGAAGACCCTCGCGAACGCCGATGACGCCATCGCCCGGAAGCTCGATCTCTATATCCAATATTGCGACGACAGCGGCGCCAATGCCGAGATCGCCAAGCGGATGAAGGCGGCGGGCATCCCGGTGCTGGCGGTGATCTACCCGGTGCCCGGCGCACCGCTCTATGGCCCCGACAACGCGCTCGCCGGCAGGATCGCCGGCGATGCGCTGGCCAAGCTCGCCAACGCGGTCTGGCGCGGCCGGCCGGCCGCCGTCGCGCTCGCGGGCGATCTCGGCAATGGCGGCGATCACGTCCCCGAGCGCGCCGACGCCATCGCCGCCGCGCTCAAGGAGGAGCTGCCGGCGGCGGCTCAGACGCGGCTCGACAGCAACGGCAATCCGGCCCAGGCGGAAGCGCAGCTCCGCCGTTTCGCCGCCGCCCAGCCCGGCACCAAGCTGTTGATTGCCGCGCTCGACGATACCACGGCGCTGATGGCGAAGGCGGCGGTCGAGGCGGCCGGCCGCACCGCCGACACCGCCATCGTCAGCCTGGGCTGCGACCGCTCGGTCCATGGCGGCTCCAACGACAAGAAAGAGCTCGATCCGAACAATCGCGGCAGCATTCTCATCGGCTCGGTCGCCTATCTGCTCGACCGTTACGGCTACGACTTGCTGCCGCTGGCGCTGAAAATGCTCCGCGGCGAAGCGGTGCCGCCGCGCACGGCGACGCGCCACGTGCTGGTGACGGCATCGACGGTCTTCGCGCTCTATCCCCCCATCGACATGAATTAGAGCATGACCGGACGTCCGCCGGCCAAGCGGAGCTGGCGCGCCGCTGCGCCATGGGCGCTGGCCGCGCTGTCGCTCGCCGGGACGAAGGAGGCGGCTGCCGATGAGGCGGGCGCCGCTCTCTCGCCGCCCGCGGCGCTCGACGAGACCATCGTCATCGGCCAGCGGCTTCAAGCAGCCGGCGCAGCGATCGAGCCGCGCATCGGCGCCTCGACCTATACGGTCGGCAGCCAGGCGATCGAGACGCAGCCCGGCGGCGAGAACAACACGCTCAACCAGGTGGTGCTGCAAATGCCCGGCGTCACTCAGGACGCCGAATCGGCAGGCGGCATTCACGTCCGCAACGAGATGCAGCCGATCGAGTTCCGGATCGACGGGATTCCGCTGCCGACGGGGTTAAGCTTCTTCGGCCAGGGCCTCAGCCCCCGCTTCGCCAGCTCGGTGACGTTGATCACCGGCGCGCTGCCGGCGGAATACGGTTTGGCGACCGCGGGCATCGTCGACATTCAGACCAAGAACGGGCTGTTCGCTCCGGGCGGCGAGGTCGCGATCTATGGCGGCAGTTACGCGACGCTGCACCCCAGCGCCGAATACGGCGGCTCGGTCGACGGCTTCAATTATTTTGTATCGGGCGATCTTCTGAGCACGAACCACGGCATCGACGGCGTCACGCCGGCGCTGGCGCAGGTTCACGACCAATCATTGCAGCAGCATGCGTTTGCCTACCTCGACAAGATCGTCGACGGCGACAATCGAGTGACTGCGATCGTCAGCCAATTCGGCGGGTCGTTCGCGATCCCGAACAATCCGAGCACGCCGACGTTTCCCGGAATCGGCTTCCTGAACGGCGTTCCCGTCTCGGCCTTCGATCCGGCGCAGCTCGACGAACGGCAAACCGAGACGAGCCAGTTCGGCATCCTGTCCTATCTGCACGCCGGTTCCGCCGTCGATTTCCGGATCTCGGCGTTCACCAAATACAGCACGCTCGATTTCCGGCACGACCCGTCGCTCGCCGATATCGTCTTCAACGGCGTCGCGCAAGACGCCTCGCTGACCAGCTTTGCCAACGGGACCCAGCTCGATGTCAGCGCCCGGATCGCGGCGGATCATACGCTGCGCAGCGGCCTGTTGCTGGAGGGCGAGCGCTTCACGTCGCATACCGACTCGTTGCTGCTGGTGCAGGACGGCGGCTCTTCCGCGAGCCCCACTTTCGGCAGCGCGCCGGCCACCTCGGTCCCGAGCGAGATTTCCGCCGGCATCGGCAAGACCGGCTGGACATACAGCGCTTGGCTGCAGGACGAGTGGAAGGTCGGGCCGGACGTGACGGTCAATTACGGCGGAAGGTTCGACGTGGTCAACCAGTTCGTCATGGGCAACCAGGTCAGCCCGCGCCTCAATACGGTCTGGCAGGCGACGCCGACGATGGTCCTGCATGCCGGCTATGCGAGCCTGTTCACGCCGCCGCCCTTCCAGCTTGGACCGCCTGAGAACCTCATCCAGTTCAACGATTTCAACGGCACCGGTCTCACCACCTCGGCGGCGACGCCGTCGACCGGGAACTCGCCGCTGAAAATCGAGCGCGCCAACCTCTTCGATGTCGGCGGCGCGCAGGATCTGCCGGGTGGCGTCAAAATCGGCCTCGACGGGTATTATAAATTCGCCCGCAACGGCATCGATTTCGGTCAATTCGGCGCCCCGATCATCACGATCCCGTTCAATTACCGCATCGTCGCCAATCCCGGGGTCGAGCTGACGACGCGCTACGACGGCGGACCCTTCACCTATCACGGAAACCTCGCGATCGCGCGGCAACGGGCGAAAGGCATCGATTCCGGCCAGTTCAATTTCGCGCCGGCGGATCTTGTCACCGTCGATACCATCGGCATCGAGACCGACCACAGCCAGCTCATGACGGCGTCGGCCGGGCTGTCCTACGAGTGGCGGAGCTGTCGGTTCGCGGTCGATCTGCTTGCCGGAACCGGGGCGCGGACGACGCAACCCAACGGACCAATCAACGGCGCCTCGCTACCGTCGTGGGAGCAAGTCAATCTCGGCATCGCCCGCCGGTTCGAAACGGCCGAGGCGGGCGCGATCAAGCTCCGCTTCGACGTGATCAATGTGTTCGACGAGAGCTACCTGTTGCGCAGCAGCACTTCGATCGGCGCCTTCGCGCCGGCCTATGCGCCGCGGCGCACCTTCTACGCCGGCCTCGGCAAGGAGTTCTGACCGAGGCTGCCGCGGCGCGTTGGCGCGCCGCAATTCGGCCCGCGCCATCTTCGCCGGGCTGTGCAAGGAGCTTCAATCCGGCGAGTTCGGACGAGGCTCATTTCCCGCGCGGCGGACCGTAGAACAGCAGCGTGTCGGCCCGCGCGCCGTCGCGCTCGGCGATCGCGGCGAAGGTGACGGCGCCGTCGGGCGCGATGGCGAGGCTCGGATAGAGCGGGAACGCGGCGATCCGGCCGCCGCCCGGCAGCGCGTCGCCGATGGCGGCCACCCGCCTTACCCCTTCGGCGCCGGCGCGATAGACCGCGAGCCCGTCGGGTCCGCCGTCGAGCGAGGCCAGGAAGGCAACCGCGCCGTCATTGCCCATCGCCGGCCAGGAGGCGAAGGCGGCGTAGGTGCCGCCGCCCGGAGCGGCCTGTCCGACCGCGGCGAGAGCGCGCGGAACGTCGTTCTCGACGGCAAAGACCGCCACCTCCGGCCCGCCTTGGCGCAGCACGGCGGAAAACGCAATGGTGCCGGCGTCGTTCACGTCGAGCCGCTCGGAGAAGCGGGCGAAGATGCCGCCCGTGGGCGCCGGACCGCCGGCGGCGAGAACGGAACGGATCTCCTTGCCGCTGCTCAGGAAGATCCCGCCGAGGATCGGGCCTTGCTCGATCAGCGCGCCGAACGCCACCTCGCCCTTGTTGTTGAGCGCGGGATTGCCGAAGCTCGAGAAATTGCCGCCGCCGGGCGCCCGGTCGCCGGAGGCGACGAGCTTCGATAGCTGGCCCTTGCGCCAGAGATAGATCGCTTCGCCGGCCTCGCGGCCGCGGCGGGTGGCGGCGAGAAAGGCGACATCGCCGGCGTCGTTGAGCGCCGGCTGCTCGAATTCGGCAAGCGTGGCTTGCGGCTCGTCGGGCGCCGCCGCGCCGCTCAAGGCCACGGCGGCGAGCTTTCCCCGCTGCGCGACGAAGACGCCGCTGGTGGCTTTGCCGCCGGTGAGCTGAGCCGAGAAGGCGACGGCGCCGGCATCGTTGATCGCCGCCGCCGGATTTTCGCCGAAGCCGGCAAGGCGCTCGCCGCTGGGAACGGCGTCGCCGACGACGGCGAGCTTGCCGATGCGCCCTTGCGCGGCCACAAACCAGCCTTCCTCGGCCGCGCTGCGCAGCAGCGTCGCGAAGAACGCCACCTCGCCGCGGCGATTGGCGGGCGCGGGAACGACGCGGCCTTCGACGTCGAAGCGGTCGAAGCTGCCATCGGCCGGCGAAGGATCGCCGGCGGCGGCGATCACCTGGAGCGCCGCCGGCGCGAGCGGCGCCTTCGCCGCCGGGGCCGGCGGACGGTCGCCGGAGGCGGCCCAGAGCACGCAGAGCCACAGCAGCGCCACCGGCGCCAGCGCCAGGCCGATGCGCCGGCGGGCGCCGGCGAGGAGCCCGCTCGGGCCGGACGGGCGGGCCATCAGTTCTTCAACATCCCGGCCTTGAGCGCCGCGATATTGTGGCGCGCCATCTTGAGATAGGTGTCGGCCTCGCCGCCCGGCTGCGACAGCGCGTCGGAATAGAGCGTGCCGCCGATGGCGGCGCCGGTCTCTTGCGCCACGCGCTCGATGACGCGGGGATCGTTCATGTTCTCGACGAAGATCGCCCGTATCTTGTCCTCGCGGACCTGTTTCACCAGCCGCGCCACGTCATCGGCGGAGGCTTCCTTGTCGTTGGCCCAGCCGCGCGCCGGGACGAGCTTGATGCCATAGGCCTTGCCGAGATACTCGAAGCCGTCATGGGAGGTGATCACCTTGCGCTTGCTCTTGGGCACTTGGGCGATCTCGGCCTTGGCCCAGGCGTCGAGCCGCTTGATCTCGGCGATATAGGCGTCGGCGCGCTCCTTGTAGAAATCGGCATTGGCCGGATCGGCCGCCGCCAGGGCCTCGCCGATGTTGCGGGCATAGATCGCGCCGTTGGCGAGATCGTGCCAGGCGTGCTGGTCGCTCTTGGGCGCGGCGTTGCCGGCCTCGTGGCCTTCTTCTTCCGCCTCGGTGATGATCCTGGCGCCGCGGCTGGCGACGATCTTGGCGCCTTTGAAGCCGGATTGCCGGATGAGGCCGTCGAGCCAGGGCTCGAATTCGGGGTTGATGTCGTTGAGCACCAGCAGCTTCGCCCCGGCCAAGCGGCGCGCGTCGGCAGGGGTCGGCTGATAGAGCTCGCTGTCGCCGTCGCCGCCGACAATGGTGGTGAGCGCGATCCGGTCGCCGCCGATGGTGGCGACCATGTCGCCAAGCACGCTGAAGGTCGCCACCACCGTGAGCGGCTCCGCCGCGGGCGCCGTGCGCGCCAGGGCGAGGAAGCACAGTGCGGCAAACAGCAGACCGGCGCGTTTCATGCGGGCACTCCTGGCGGCCGGGCGAGATCGGGCCGATAGCGCGCCGCCGGCAGCGAGGCGAGATAGAGCGCGCCCCCTGCCAGCACGATGGCCGGCCCCGACGGCAGGTTGAGAAAATAGGACGCCAGCAGCCCGGCATAGCCCGCGGCGAGGCCGAGCGCGGCGCTGAGCGCCATGGTGGGCAAGATCCGCCGCGTCCAGCAGCGCGCCGCCGCCGCCGGCAGCAGCAGCGGCCCCACCGCCAGCAAGGTGCCGAAAGCCTGGAAGCCGGCCACGAGATCCAGCACCACCAGCGCCAGGAAGATCAGGCGATAGATATTGCCGCCGCCGCTCACGGCCTGCAGGAAGCCGGGATCGAAGGCCTCGACGACCAGCGGGCGATAGAGCGCGGCGAGGATGAGCGTGCTGGCGCTCGCCAGCAGCGCCATCAGCACCAATGTCGGCAGGCCGACGGCGAGAATGGTGCCGAACAGCACGTGCATGAGATCGATGTTGCTGCCATGCGCGGTCACCAGCAGCACGCCCGCGGCGAGCGACAACAGGTAGAAGACCGCGAGGTTCACGTCCTGCCGCTGCGCCGGGTTGCGCGCGGCAAGGCTCGAGAGCGCCGCGACGGCAAGGCCGGTGACCATGCCGCCGGCGCTGAGCACCAGCAGCGAATAGCCCGCCAGCGCGAAGCCGAAGGCCGCACCGGGCATCACCGCGTGAGAAAGCACGTCGCCGACCAGGCTCATGCGCCGCAGCAGCAGCAGCGCGCCGATCGGTCCGTTGGCGAGCGCCAGCGCCGCGAGGCCGACCAGCGCCGTGCGCATGAAGCCATAGGCGGCAAAGGGCTCGATCAGAAGGGCTTCGAGGCCGCTCATGACGCGGCGGCCGCATCGGCGATATCGAAGCCGGCCCGCGCCAGGGTCTCGGCGCGCAGCACCTCGGGCGTGGGACCGGCGGCGATGACGCGGTGGGCCAGCAGCAGCGTGCGCGGGAAGTGACGCTTCACCTGATCGAGGTCGTGCAGAACGGCAAGGATGGTGCGGCCTTGCTCATGCCAGCCTTTGACCAGGCGCAGCAATGCCTGCGTCGTGGTCGCATCGATGGCGGCGAAGGGCTCGTCGAGCAGCAGCACGGCGCCCTGCTGGAGCATCAAGCGGGCGAAGAGCGCGCGCCGGAACTGGCCGACCGAGAGGGCCGCGATCGGGGTGTCGTCGGCGGCGCCGAGCCCGACCGTCTCGAGCGCCTGGCGCGCCTCGCCGATGACGGCGGCGGGGGCGGCGCGAAAGGCGCCGTAGCGGCGCCAGCGGCCGAGCGTCACGAAGTCGCCGACGGAGACGGGAAAGCCGCGGTCGACCTCGTCGCTCTGCGGCAGATAGGCGATGTCGCGCGGTCCGCCGCCCGCGAGCAGGATGCTGCCGGCGCGTGGCCGCAGGATGCCGGCGATGGCCTTGAGCAGCGTGCTCTTGCCGGCGCCGTTGGGGCCGACAATGGCGGTCATCGAGCCCGGAGGAAACTCCGCGCCGACGCTCTCGAGCGCCGGCACTCGCTGATAGGCGACGGTGAGATCGACGACCGAGACCGCCGGCGGCGCCACCGACGCCGCGGCGTCCGGCGCGTAGCCGCCATCGAAGTGCCGCCGCAGGGCCGAAGCGCCCTGCCGCGCCGCCCTCTCAAGCCTGCGCCGCATCAAGGCCCATGCCGCCTCCGCGTATCCGCCGCCCGCGGCTGCGCGGTCCTCCGGCCTCGCCATCCTCCCCGCCCTTCGGCCTGTTTTCGGCATTACACCGGAAACCGCCGGGGAATGCCAGGGCGGGACGCGCGAAACCCGCCGCCGGGCAAAAGCCGCTAGCCGTTGCCGATCTGCTTGCCGAGCCGGCCGGCGAGGTCCTGGATGTATTGCCAGGCGACGCGGCCCGAGCGCGCGCCGCGGGTGATGGCCCACTCGCTCGCCTCGGCGCGCAGCCGCTCCGGCGGCAGCGCCAGGCCATAGCGCTCGGCATAGCCTTGCACCATGGCGTGATAGGTCTCCTGGTCGCAGGCATGAAAGCCCAGCCAGAGGCCGAAACGGTCGGAAAGCGATACTTTCTCCTCCACCGTCTCGCCCGGATTGATGGCAGTGGAGCGCTCGTTCTCGATCATGTCGCGCGACAGCAGATGGCGCCGGTTCGAGGTGGCGTAGAGCACGACATTGGCGGGGCGCCCCTCGATGCCGCCTTCGAGCACCGCCTTCAGCGATTTGAAGCTGGTGTCCTGCTGGTCGAAGGAGAGGTCGTCGCAGAACAGCAGGCAGCGCCGCCGCACCGCGCGCAGCAGCGCCAGCAGGCGGGGGAGCGTCGGGATGTCCTCGCGGTGGATCTCCACCAGCACCAGCGAGCACGGCGCTTCGGCGTTGACCACGGCATGCGCCGCCTTCACCAGCGCGCTTTTGCCCATGCCGCGCGCGCCCCACAACAAGACGTTATTGGCGGGCAGGCCCTGGGCGAAACGGCGGGTGTTCTCGAGCAGGATGTCGCGCACGCGGTCGATGCCCTGCAACAGGTCGAGATCGACGCGGTTGACCTTCGGCACCGGCTCGAGCCAGCCGCTCTCGGCGTGCCAGACGAAAGCATCGGCGGCGGCAAGGTCGTTGCCGGGCGCCGCGGGCGGCGCGATCCGGTCGAGCGCGTCGGCGATACGTTGCAGCAAAGGCTCGAGGGCGGAGAGGTCGGGCATTGCGGCGGGAAGGGGTCCGTGGCTGGCGCGACCCTAAGCGCGCCGCGGCGGAGCGTCAACCGCCGCCTCCATTGCTCTTTCGACCGGTATTCAGTAGGAATGCGCCGGCTCAATCAAGGAGACGCCGATGCTCATCTCGCCGGCCTATGCGCAGGGGCTTGGAGGCAGCACCGACACGCTGGTGCAGTTCCTGCCCATCGTGCTGATCATCGTCGTCATGTACTTCCTGCTGATGCGGCCGCAGCAGCAAAAGGCCAAGCAGCTCAAAGAGATGCTGGCGGCGCTGCGGCGCGGCGACCGGGTCGTCACCGGCGGCGGCATCATCGGCACCATCGCCAAGGTGGTGAACGACGAGGAGGTGCAGGTCGAGATCGCCGAGGGGGTGCGCGTGCGGGTGCTGCGCGGCACGATCGCCAGCGTGCTGGCCAAGACCGAGCCGGTTGCCGCCAAGGCGGACAAGGACGAGGCCGGCAAGGACGACAACGACAAGGCCGACAAGGGCAAGGGCCGGCGCGCCGTCGGCGGCGGCTGAGGAGGGCAACGCGGCGCGGGGGCGATGCTCTATTTTCCGAAATGGCTGGTGACGCTGATCCTGGCGATATGCCTTGCCGGCGTGGTGATGACCATCCCCAACCTGTTCGCGCAACAGACGGTCGAGCGCTGGCCTGCCTTCCTGCCCCGCAAGCAGGTGAGCCTCGGCCTCGACCTGCGCGGCGGCTCCTATCTGCTCTACGAGGTCGACATGCGCTCGGTGCTGACCGAGCGGCTCAACAACATCCTTGACGGCTTGCGCGAAGCCTTTCGCACCGCGCGCATCGGCTATACCGGCCTCGCCGCCGAAGGCGATCACGTCGCCTTCACGCTGCGCGAGCCGGAGCGGATCGAGGAGGTGCGGGCGACCGTCAAGAAGCTCGACCCCGACCTCGAGATGACCGCCGGCGCCACGGGGGCGGTGACGCTCAAATTCAACGACGTCGCCTTGCAGCGCGTCCAGCAGCAGATCGTCGACCAGTCGATCGAGATCGTGCGCCGGCGCATCGACGAGACCGGCACCAAGGAGCCGACCATCCAGCGCGAGGGCGCCGACCGCATCGTGCTGGAGCTGCCGGGCGTGGAGGATCCCGAATTCGTCAAGCGCATCCTCGGCAAGACGGCGAAGATGACCTTCCAGCTCGTCGACGAGAATGCGGCGCCGGGCGACAAGAGCCGCCTGCCGGCGGGCGACGAGATATTGCCGCTCAAGGACAGCCACGGCGCGCCGGGCGCCACCATCGTGGTGCAGAAGCGCGTCATGGTGAGCGGCGATACGCTCACCGACGCGCAGGCCACCTTCGATCAGTACGGCGCGCCGGCGGTGAACTTCAAGTTCGACACGGTGGGCGCGCGGCGCTTCGGCGAGGCGACCAAGAGCAACGTCGGCAAGCGCTTCGCCATCGTGCTCGACAACGCCGTGATCTCCGCGCCGGTGATCCGCGAGGCGATCCTCGGCGGCCAGGGCATCATCACCGGCAGCTTCACCAGCGAGAGCGCCAACGAGCTGGCGCTGCAGCTTCGCGCCGGCGCGCTGCCGGCGCCGCTCGTCGCCTTGGAGGAGCGCACCGTCGGCCCGGATCTCGGCGCCGATTCGATCCATGCCGGCGCGCTCGCCAGCATCGTCGCCGTGATTCTGGTGGTGGTGTTCATGCTGGTGTTCTACGGCTTCTTCGGCCTCTTCGCCGACATCGCGCTGATGTTCAATCTCTGCCTGATGATGGCGACGCTGAGCCTCCTGGGCGCCACCTTGACCCTGCCCGGCATCGCCGGCATCGCGCTCACGCTCGGCATGGCGGTCGATGCCAATGTGCTGATCTATGAGCGCCTGCGCGAGGAGCTGCGCGGCGGGCGCTCGCTGATCTCGTCGCTGCAGGCGGGCTTCGAGCGCGCCTTCGGCACCATCTTCGACAGCCATCTCACCACGCTGGTGGCCGGCTTTCTCATGTTCTTCCTCGGATCGGGGCCGGTGAAGGGCTTCGCCGTGACCCTGAGCATCGGCGTCGTCACCTCGCTCTTCTCCGCCATCCTGATCACCCGCCTGCAGATCGTCACCTGGCTCAGGCGGACGAAGCCGAAGACGATACCGATCTGATGTTCCGCCCCCTCATCATCATCCGGCGCATCCCCAACATCGATTTCATGGGGCTGCACCGCTTGGGTTTCGCCCTCTCCGCGCTGATGACGCTGGGCTCGATCGTGCTGTTCTTGGCGCAGGGGCTCAATTACGGCATCGATTTCTCCGGCGGGACGCTGATCGAGGCGCGCACGCCGGGCCCCGCCGATCTCGCCCGGATGCGCAGCACGCTCGACGGGCTGGGGCTGGGCGAAGTGTCGCTCCAGAGTTTCGGCGGCCCCGACGACGTGCTGATCCGCGTCGCGCGCCAGCCCGGAGACGACCGGGCGCAGATGCAGGCGGTGGCGAAAGTGAAGGCGGCGCTGCCAGCGGACATCGATTACCGCCGGACCGAGGTGGTAGGCCCCAAGGTCGGCGGCGAGCTGATCCAGGCGGGGGTGATCGCCACCGTGCTGGCGCTGGTGGCGATCGCGCTTTACGTCTGGCTGCGCTTCGAATGGCAGTTCGGCGTCGGCGCCATGCTGTCGACGCTGCACGACACCGTCACCACCGTCGGCCTCTTCTCGCTGCTGCAAATCGAGTTCAACCTGACGACGCTCGCCGCCATCCTCACCATCGCCGGCTATTCCGTGAACGACACGGTGGTGATCTACGACCGCGTGCGCGAGACCCTGCGGAAATACAAAACCATGGATTTCCGCACGCTCATCAACAAGAGCCTCAACGAGACGCTGTCGCGCACCATCCTGACGGTGAGCACCGTGGCGCTGGCGGTGCTGTCGCTGCTGTTCTTCGGCGGCGCGGTGCTGCGCGGCTTCAGCATCGCCATGCTCTGGGGCGTCGTCGTGGGCACCTATTCCTCGCTGTTCATCGCGGCGCCGATCCTCTATTACATCCGCCCGCGCCGCGCCAGCCAGCCCAAGGAAGGCGAGACGCCGCCGGCGGAAACCCAACGGGTGTCCTAAGGATGGATGTGACGCCGCTCATCCCGGCGGACCGCCAGGTGATCGACAGCTACGGCGCGCGCGGCTTCCACGTCAGCGGCGTCGGCTATGAGGGCGCGATCCTGGTGTTTCCCGACGGCACCGAGCCCTGGCCGGTGCGCGGTCTCGCCGAGGTGACGGCGGCGAGCCTGGCGCCGGTGCTCGCGCGCGGCGGCGTCCAGATCCTGCTGCTGGGCTGCGGCCGGCGGATGCAGCCGGTGGCGCCGGCGCTGCGCCAGGCGCTGCGGCAAGCCGGCATCGTCATCGACCCCATGGACACCGGCGCCGCCTGCCGCACCTACAACGTGCTGCTGGCCGAGGACCGCCGCGTCGCCGCCGCGCTGCTGCCGGTCGGCTGATTGACCCGGATTTCTCCCACAGGTACGCGCTGCAACCCGGAGGGACGGCGCTCTTTGGCGCCAGGGGGGCGTCGCCGAGACGCTTACGATGCGCGCATCGCCGCGCGTCCCGGCTCCTACCCTGGCGCCAAAGAGCGCCGTCGCAGCACGTGCCTGTGGGGGAAATCCGGGTTAAGCCCCTTCCACGGCGATGATATTGCCGCGCGAGGCCTGCTGGCGGCGGTCCAGCAGCGGCTTGTACTCCACGGAATGATACCAGCGCTTGAGCGCCTCCATCGTCGGGAATTCGACCACGATGACGCGCTTGGGCTGCCAGCCGCCTTCCAGCACCTCGAAAGCGCCGCCGCGGACGAGAAAACGCCCACCATATTTGGCGACGGTCGCCGGCACGTCGCGGCGATAGCTTTCATAGAGGGTGGCGTCCGCCACCTCGATATCGACGATGAGATAAGCGGCCATGCCTGCCTCTGCGATGCGGGTTTGCGGGCAGCATCGGCGAAGCGCCCCGTGCGGTCAATGCCGGGCGCGCGGGACCGCGCCTGCCGCCGCGACCGCGCCGCGCTCGGCTTTGGATGCCGAGAAGGAACGGGGCCTCGCGGCCCCGGTCCCCGGTCGATTTGGCCTTGCCGCGCCGCTTAGAAGAAGTGCGAGGCGCCGGCCATGGCATAGAGCATCGGGATCGACAGCATGGTGTTGGTGCGCGAGGCGAGGCCGGCGATGCGTCCGGCGCGCTTCTTCTCCGCGGCCTCCGCCGGGACGAAACCGAGCACCTTCTTCTGGTTCGGCCAGATGATGAACCAGACGTTGAACCACATGATGGCGCCGAGCCACATGCCGAAGCCGATATCGGTGAAGCGCGGGTTGTGGTCGCCGATGCCGAGCTTGATGGCGTTGAGCAGATAGCCGTTCAGCCCGGCGAGGATGAGGCCGGTGACGATCGTCGCCATCGCGCCCCAGCGGAACCAGAACAGCGCCGTCGGCGCGATGAACTTGGTCACCGCCGGCTTCTGCTCATCGGGGATCTTGGGCATCGACGGCGTCTGCACGAAGTTGAAGTACCAGAGATGGCCGATCCACATTATGCCGCTGATGATGTGGAGCCAACGGAAGCAAAACGTCCACCACTCGTAACTGACGATTTCCATGGCTTTCCCCCCTTGCCTCAGGCGATCGCGTGGATCAGCAGCACCATGACGACCGTGAGGACGAAGCCGAGAAAGACGGTCGCCCCGAGCGAGTCCAACGGGTTTTTCATTGTTTCCCCTCCGACAGGTCGAGCATTGTTATCGCGGACGGTATCATACGCCGCAGGCGGGTTATCGGCAATTGGATGAAGGAGTTGCGCGAAATGGCGGAGACCGCGGGGGCGTCGGGAGGGGCGGCTCTCGCCCCGCTCGTGCGCCGCCACGACCGCGACCGCTTCCTCACCGCCCTGTTCGCGCCGGCAAGCTCGCGCGAGGCGCTGCTCGCGCTCTATGCCTTCAATTACGAGCTGGCCAAGACGCGCGAGGTGGTGAGCGAGCCGATGCTCGGCCGCATCCGGCTGCAATGGTGGCGGGACGCGCTCGATGCCGTCTATGCCGGCGACCCCCCGCGCCGCCATGAGGTGGTGGCGCCGCTCGCCGCCGCCATTCGCCGGCATTCGCTCGGCCGCGCGCATTTCGACGCGCTGATCGACGCGCGCGAGGCCGATCTCGTCGATGAGGCGCCCGCAAGCCTCGCCGCGCTCGAGACCTATGCCGAGGCGAGCTCGGCGCGCCTGGTGCTGCTGGCGCTGGAAGTGCTGGGCGAGAGCGGCGACGCGGCACGGGAGGCCGGGCGCGCCATCGGCATCGCTTATGCGTTGTCGGGCCTGTTGCGCGCGGTGCCGTTCCACGCCCGGACGAGGCGCCTCTATTTGCCGCGCGACCTCGTCGCGGCGGCCGGGCTCGAGGTCGGGCGCGGGCTCTTCGAGCTGAAGCCGTCGCCGGCCTTGCGGCGCGTCGTCGAAGGGGTGGCGGCGCGCGCCGGCACGCATCTCGCCGCGGCGCAGGCGCTGCGGCCCCGGCTGTCGCGCGCGGCGCTGCCGGCGCTGCTGCCGGCGGTGCTGGCCCGGGCCGATCTCGCCAGGCTGGCGCGCGCCGGCTACGATCCCTTCGCGCCCGCGATCGCCCGTCCCGACCCCTGGCGGAGCTGGCGGCTTGCGCTCGCTTCGCTGAGGGGACGCTATTGAGCACGGGGGAGGGAACGATGACCGGGCCGCGCGTCAATTCCCTGGCCCAGCCGATCGGCGCGGCGCTGCCGGGCTGGCAGAAGCGGCCGCCGCCGCCGCGGACGCCGATGGAGGGGCGTTTCTGCCGGGTCGAGCCACTCGATCCCGAGCGGCACGCGGCCGAGCTCTTCGCCGCCAACCGGCTCGATGGGGAAGGGCGCAACTGGACCTACCTGCCAACCGGGCCGTTCGAGCGCCCGGAGGACTATCGCCGCTGGCTCGAGGAGAGCAATCGCGAAGCCGACCGGCTGATCCACGCCATCGTCGATCGCGCGACCGGCCGCGCCGTCGGCGTCGCCTCCTATCTGCGCATCGACCCGGCGGCCGGATCGATCGAGGTCGGCGGCATCAACTACTCGCCGCTGCTGCAACGCCATCCCGGCGCCACCGAGGC